>Ga0209018_1000155_pt1 | contig 64853 bp, 51 predicted proteins | sample YNPBryBLVA2012_FD_185814 | JGI IMG/M metagenome (GOLD analysis project Ga0209018, IMG submission 185814) | Anoxygenic and chlorotrophic microbial mat microbial communities from Yellowstone National Park, USA - YNP Bryant BLVA 2012 (SPAdes)... ...
TTTTCGCCGAGTGGCGAGCGGCTGGCCAGCGGGTCTCATGATAACACTTTGAAGGTGTGGGAGGTGGCGACCGGGCGCTGCCTGCGCACGCTGGAGGGCTACCGCCAGCCGGTGATGTCGGTGGCGTTTTCGCCGGACAGCAGGCTGCTGGCCAGCGGGTCTTCGGATAAGACGGTGAAGCTGTGGGAGGTGGCGACCGGGCGCTGCCTGCGCACGCTGGAGGGCCACGGTAGCGGGGTGAACTGGGTGGCCTTTGCGCCGGACGGCCAGCGGCTGGCCAGCGGGCCTTGGGATGGGACTGTGAAGGTGTGGGAGGTGGCCAGCGGGCGCTGCCTGCGCACCCGGAAGGGCCACGGTGGCTGGGTGTTGTCGGTGGCGTCTTCGCCGGATGGCGAGCGGCTGGCCAGCGGGTCTGATGATAAGACGGTGAAGCTGTGGGAGGTGGCAACCGGGCGCTGCCTGCGCTGGCTGAAGGGCCACCGTAGCTTGGTGACTTCGCTGGCGTTTTCGCCGGACAGCGAGCGGCTGGCCAGCGGGTCTGATGATAAGACGGTGAAGCTGTGGGAGGTGGCCGGCGGGCGTTTGCTGGCCTGCGTCGAGCTACCCAACCTAGTGCTTTGTTTCTGGTTTGATGCGAACGGCGGTCTATGGGTCGCCGACGACGGCGGCGCATTCCATCGCCCTTCTGCTTACCTGTTCCGCTGACTGCGAGGCCGGCGGCTTGGGCATGGATGCCTGCCGTCCGGCCGGGCTTTTCCGCGATCTGCGGCCCTGGCGGCGGCGTCCGGCAGGGCGGGGCTACACTGGAAGCGGGATGGGCGGCGGCAGGCTGTATCTGGTGGCGACGCCGATCGGCAACCTGGAAGACATCACGCTGCGCGCGTTGCGCATCCTGCGCGAGGCGGACCTGGTGGCCTGCGAGGACACCCGGCAGACGCGCAAGCTGCTGGAGCATTACGGCATCCAGAAGCCCACCGTCAGCTACCACGAGCACAACGAGGCGGCGCGGGCCGAGGAGCTGGCGGCGCGGCTTCAAGAGGGCGCGCGGGTGGCGCTGGTGTGCGACGCCGGGACGCCGCTGGTTTCCGATCCGGGCTACCGGCTGGTGCGCAAGGCGATCGAGCAGGGCATACCGGTGGAGCCGATCCCGGGACCCTCCGCGTTGCTGGCGGCGCTGAGCGCCTCGGGGCTGCCTACGGACTCCTTCCGTTTCTGCGGGTTTCTGCCCGCGCGCCCGGGCCCGCGGCGCAAAGCGCTGGCGGCGCTTCAGCACGAGCAGGCCACGGCGATCTTTTACGAAGCGCCGCACCGGATCCTGGAGGCGCTGGCCGACATCGAGGAGGCGCTCGGACCGCGTCCGGTGGTGCTGGCGCGGGAGATCACCAAGCTGCATCAAGAATTCCTGCGGGGCACGGCGGCCGAGTTGCGCCAGGCGCTGGCCGCGCGGCGGGGCGTCAAGGGGGAGATCACGCTGTTGATCGGGAAGGCCGGGGCCGAAGCGGAGGCCGCCCGGGCGGCGCCGGAAGACCTGCGGGAGGAAGTGGAGGCCGCCATCAGCGCCGGGCTGGGTCGGATGGAAGCCATCAAAGAGGTGGCGCGGCGGCGGGGCCTGCCCAAGCGGGAACTGTACCGGCTGCTGGCGGAAGCGCCTCGCCGCTGAGCGGCCGGGACGGCATGTTACAATTCGGTTTATTTTGCGTTACGGGCAGCGTGCGCTTTCCTTCTTTCTGTGGGCCGCCTTGTTCACGCCATTTGGCGCGGACTGCTTCGGCCAGGAGCTCAGGCGCCCCTGGCTTCAGGTCGGACCGATCACCCTGCGGCCTTCGGGTTTCTTCGACGACATCACGATGTATCGGAGCGCGACGACGGCGGATTCGGTCAGCACGCGCTTCGCGGCGATCCCGCTGGAGGAGACGCCGGGGCAGTGGCTGAACTCGCCGCGGCATTCGCGGGCGGCCCTGGAAGCCGGCCTGGAGGCGCGCGGCCGGTGGCTGGGCTATTACGAATCGGATTTCCTGGACGCGCCGGGCCGTTCGTCCTATCGCCTGCGCCAGCTCTGGGGCCAGTACGAACGGGGTTCCTGGAAGATCCTGGCAGGCGAGGCTTGGAGCCTGCTGCGGCCGAATCGCGCGGGCATCTCTTCGCAGGGCGATTTGATGAACACGATCGTAGTGGAGCCGGCCTACCACGTGGGCCTGGCGGGCGTGCGGAACCGCCAGCTTCGCGTGACAAGGACGCTGGGCGCCTGGCAGGCGGCGCTGGCCTGGGAGTACCGCCGAGGCGGCAATGCGACGTTCAAGCTGGCCCGGGACGGCGGGCGGGCGCACTGGGAAGCGGTCGCGCTGGCCGGGCACGGCGGACGGAAAGGTGCGGGCGTGGCGGCGGTCCTGCGGGCGAGTTCGCGGCTGAGTTGGGTCAGCCAGCAGCTTTTCTCCGCAGGGCTGGGTCCGGATCTGGTGGGGCCGATGCCGGCCGGGGCGCGCGCCCATTCCACGCTCCACGGCCTGGAAGCCAGGCTGTCACCCCGGCTGGAGGCGTTTGCTTACGGCGGCGTGGCCTACGCCGGGCGGTCCGCGGGCAACCGGGTCGTCCGTCAGTGGACGGCCGGCTTTCATCGCAAGCTGTTCGAGCACGCGGCTTGGGGCTCGACATCACTGTCGTTCCAGTATTCGCAGCTCGACCGGAGCCTGTGGAGCGGCGCTCGCGGCCGGATGAATTACCTGATGATCGGCCTGCGACACTTTCTGCCCGCCCGGCGCTGAGCCCTCAAGCACGCGTTCTCTGAGCGCGGGCCGGACAAGTGGCACAATGAAGACCATGCCGGAAGGAGCGCCCCATGCGGCAGGGAGTGCGCCGGCGGGAGGGCGCCGGGAGGTGGAATGAGAAAGCTTGCCCGCGATGTCATGACCGCCCGGCAGCGCATCGAGGCGACGCTGCGGGGCGAGCTGCCGGATCGCGTGCCGGTCTTCGATCTGATCCAGCACATCCCGCTGATCGAGCACGTCACGGGGCGGAAGGTCACGCCGGCCAACGCGCTCGAGCTGCTCTGCCGCACGATCGGGGAATGCCTGGACATCACGCGGGGCATTGCGCCTCCGGCCGAAGAGCGCATCGTGCGTCAGCCCGACGGCTTCGTCTACAAGCAGGAATGGTGGACCACCTGGCTGGTGGAGCGGCCCTTCTGCGACGTGGCCGGGTTGCTGGATTACATCCGGCGCAACATCGAGGAGATTTACGACCGCCGGCCGGGCGACATGTGGACGTTCGCAGGAAGAAGCAACGTCTGGGGCCAAGCCACGCGCTCTCCGCGGGAACAGTTCCTGGAGTTGCAGCGGATGGTGGGCGAGAACACGGTGCTGTTCCCGAACGAGAGTCCGGTGGGGCTGGATACGGCGCACATCCGGGCCGGCCTGGAGCTGTTCGTTTACGCCTACGCCGAAGATCCGGAGCTGGTCTCGAACTGGCTGGAGGCGCTCAACTGGGCCGAGATCCAGCGGGTGCACGAGACCGCCGACGCCGCGCTGTCCCCGGTGGCCCTGGTCTACGCCGACATCGCCGACAAGCATCAGCCGCTGTTTTCGCCCGCCTTCCTGCGGCGGGAGTTCTTCCCGCGCCTGCGCAAGCTGGTGGAGGCCTGGCACGCCCACGGCGTCAAGGTCATTTTTCACTCGGACGGAAACCTGCTGCCGCTGCTCGAAGATTTTCGGGCCGCGGGCATTGACGGCCTGAACCCTCTGGAGCCGCTGGCCCAGATGGAGGCCGGCAAAGTGCGGCGCGCCCAGCCGGACTGGGTGTTGATGGGGGGTATTGACGCCAGCCAGCTCCTGCCCCTGGGCCGTCCGGAGGAAGTGCGCGAAGCGGTGCGGCGCACCATCCGGGAAGCGGGAGCGCAGGGCCGGCTCTGGCTGGGCTCCTCGACCGAGATTCATCCGGCGGTGAAGCTGGAGAACGTGCTGGCGATGTGGGACGAGGTGGAGCGCTCCGGCTACTATCGGGACTGAGCGGGTGAGACTTCCCCGGCGGCCTTCAACGCCGTGTGACGACCACCGAGCGCCAGCCCGAGTTGCCGGCGGCGTCGCGGGCGCGGACCACCAGGGTGTTGATTCCCTGGTTGAGCGGAATGGGACCGGCGGTCCACTGCGTGGTTCCCTGGGCGAGGCCGGAAGCGCCCGTGGAGCTGGACCAGAGGACCTCGGTGACGGCGACGTTGTCGGAGGCCGTCCCGCGCAGGGTGACGGCCGAGGCGGAAGTCAACAGGGTGGCGGCGGCCGGGTAAACGATGGTGAGCGAGGGCGCCACGGTGTCGGGGCCGGCGGGCGGCTTGGGTGGGGCGGGCGGCTGCGGATTCGTGGGGTTGGTGGGCGTCGAGGGCGTAGTGGGCGTGGAGGGAGGCTGCGGGTTGGGCGGCGGGGTCGGTGGTGCGGCGGGCGTCGAGGGCGGCGTGGCCGGCGGCTGGGGCGCGGATGGCTCCTCGCGCGCGGCGTACAACTCGCGGATGGCCGCGACATCGTCTCTGCTGAGGCCGGCGAGCTGGCGGTAGTAGGGATACATGACGGCGCCAGGCCGGTCGGAGTGGCCCAGGCCGAGGGCATGGCCGATCTCGTGCAGCGCCACGCTGAAGACGTCCAGGTAGCCGCCGGCGGCCCAGGGCTCGTCGTCATCAAAGTGAACGTCGCCCGCGATGGGCTCGGGGTTGAGCGGGACCGGGTAGAAAGCGTGGGCCAGCACGCGGCCGCGTCCGTCGAAGGGGTATGGATCGCCGTGGGCGCCGGAGGCGAACAGGAAGCGCAAGCTGCGCGGCGCCCACTCGTCGGCGGCAGGCGCGAAGCGCAGTTGGACGTAACGCGCCCACTCCTCCAGTGCGCGAAGGATCTCCGTCCGGACCCGCTCGCGCGGGAGCAGGCGAGCCAGTTGGGCGAGGAAATAGCCCAGCTCGGCGGGGTTGCGTCCGGGGCCGTCCCAGCCTTCGCCGGCGTGAGCTACGTACTGGGCCAGCGGGCCCCAGGCGGTAAGGGCGCCGCGGCAGGCCTCCACCGGCCGCCCCTCGATGAGGTCCTCGGAAGCGGGGTAGATGTAGCTCACCTCGTCCCACTCGGCCAAGCGGGCCAGGCCTGCGGCGTCTCCCGCCACCAGCAGTTCGTTGGGGCGCAGGTCGGGGTGCTCGAGCACCTCCAGCAGGTGCTCGGCGGCCAGGGCGCGAGCCTCGGAGGGTTCGACGTCGGGATGAAACTCGACCAGGCAATTGAGCCGGCCGGAGGAAGCCAGCAGGGGACTCAGCTTGTCCGGACCGAGAAGCCTGCCCGCCCAGCGCACTTCGAGGCCGTCCAAGCGCAACTCGTCCGGTGCTGAGACCATGAAGCCCGCCTCGGGAACGTAGCGGAGGATCCGTGCGCCCCGCCGCTCGAGTTCGCCCAGTAGCTCGGCGCGCGCTTCGCGGAACTCGATGAGCAGATGGGAACGGTCGAGGCTGCGGCGCTTGACGGGCGCGGCCAGGTATTCCAGCGGATCGTCCGCGACGGCGGCCGGGCGGTTCTTCAACTGGAGCCGCTGCTGGGCGAAGGCCAGGCCCGCCGCCAGCAGCAACGTCCCGGCGCGGAGACTCCGTCGAAGGCCCACATGGGGGCTTATCGCCCCGCCCGGCCGGGATTTGAACCGGCCCGCCGGGGAGAGCTTCCGCCGCCCGCCTCCACCAGATAATTACGGGTCAACCATGCGAGCGGATTGGCGCGCAGCATTGTTTCTGCTGGGTTGCTGCTGGGCGGCGCAAGCGGGCGTGAGTTACCGGATCCGCACGGTGGCGGGCAGCGACTTTGTGGGCGACGGAGGCCCGGCGACTTCAGCGCTGCTGTTCGCCGCCGAGTGCGTGGCTCTGGACGGGGCGGGCAACCTGTACATCGCGGACCCGGCCGATCACCGGGTGCGGAAGGTCACCCCGGCGGGCCTCATCAGCACGGTGGCGGGCGACGGCCACGCCGGCTTCACGGGCGACGGGGGCTTGGCGGCGCAGGCCCGCTTGAACCGTCCCTACGGGCTGGCGGCCGACTCGGCGGGCAATCTCTACATTGCGGACTTCGGCAACGGGCGGGTGCGCAGGGTGGGGCCGGACGGGGTGATCCGCACGGTGGCGGGCGGCGGTTCGGCCGAAGCGGCCTCGGGCAGCCAGGCCACGGCGGCGCGCCTGCTGGGACCGCGCAACCTGGCGCTGGACGCTGCGGGGAACTTGCTGATCTCGGATTTCCTGGATCACCGGGTCTATCAGGTGACGCCTACGGGGCGGATCCAGGCGGTGGCGGGCACGGGCGCGCCCGGCCTGGCGGGCAACGGCGGCCCTGCCCTTTACGCGCAGTTGAACTACCCGGCGGGCCTGGCGGTGGACCGCACGGGCGCCGTCTACATCGCCGACAGCGGCAACCGGCGCGTGCGCCGGCTGGCGGGGGGCGTGCTGAGCACGCTCGCCATTCCCATGACGCTGGAGTTGCCCACCGGGCTGGCGCTGGACGGGGCGGGCAATCTTTACGTGGCGGACGGGGCGCGGATCGTGCGGTGGGGGGCCGCGGGCGGGGTCTCGGTGTTCAACACGGCGGCGCGCGAGGCGGCGGTGGATGGGGCGGGCAATCTCTATATCGCCTCGGGCGGGCCGCAGATCCTGCGGCGGGCGGCGAACGGATCGCTCAGCGTGGCGGCGGGGGCGACGCAGGAGCCTTACTTCTGGGGTGACGGCGGGCCGGCGGCTTCGGCCCGGCTCCAGAGTCCGCAGGGGCTGGCGGTGGGTCCGGACGGCGCGCTGTGGATCGCGGACACGGGCAATGGGCGGGTGCGCCGGGTGGACGCCGGTGGTCTGATTTCAACGGTGGCAGGAGCGGGCCGCGGCGGGCTGGTCGGGGAGGCGATCGCGGCGGCGGCTGCGCGCTTGCTGGCGCCGGCGGCGGTGGCGCTGGACGCTAGCGGGAACCTCTGGCTGGCGGATTCGCAAGCGGCACGCGTGCGGCGGGTGAGTGCCGGCGGCTGGATCACGACTGCGGCGGGCACCGGGCAGGCGGGCTACAACGGGGACGGCTTCGGCGCGCTCTGCCAGTTGAACCTGCCGAGCGGGCTGGCGGCGGATGGGGCGGGCAACGTCTATATTGCGGACACTAACAATCACCGCGTGCGGAAGCTCACCCCGGGCGGCGTCTTGACGACCATCGCCGGCCGCGGGATCCGGGGCTACGAGGGAGACGGCGGGTCGGCTGTTGAGGCGCTGCTGGATTCCCCGGCCGGGCTGGCCGTGGACGGCGAAGGAAACCTCTACGTGGCCGACCGGATGAATCATGTCATCCGCAAGGTGACGCCGGGCGGGGTGATTTCGACCGTAGCGGGCACGGGCTTGGCGGGCTTCAGCGGGGACGGCGGGCCGGCCCGCCAGGCGCGACTGAACCATCCGATGGGCGTGGCGGTGGACCGCCAGGGGAACCTCTACATTGCCGACACGCAGAACCACCGGTTGCGCCAAGTCACGGCGGAGGGGGTGATCAGCACGATCGCGGGTGACGGCGTGCCGGGTTTCGAGGGCGACGGGGGGCCGGCAGCGCAGGCCCGGCTACGCTTTCCGGCCGGGGTAGCGGTGGATGCCGAGGGGAACCTCTTCGTAGCGGACCAGGACAATCACCGGGTGCGGCGCTTGACGCCGGCGCTGGAAGCAGCCGTGATCGAGCCGGCCGCCGTCGCGGTGGTCAATGCGGCCAGCCTGCTGCCGGGGCCGGTGGCGCCGGGGCAGATCGTCTCGATTCTGGGCGCGGGCATCGGTCCGGAGAGCGCGCTGGGGCCGCGCTTGAGCGCCGAAGGGAGGTTGGAGACGCGTCTGGGCGGCGTCGAGGTTCTCTGGGACGGCCGGCCCGGCCCGCTGCTGTATGCGAGCCGGGACCAGATCAACGCGCAGGTGCCTTACGGGGCGGCGGCGGTGAAGGAGATCCAGCTCGAGGTGCGCCGGGAGGGCGCGTTGCGAGCCTTGGTGACGCTGCCCGTGGCGGAGGCTGCGCCCGCGCTGTTCACTCAGGAGGGCGGGGCCGGGCAGCTTGCGGCGCTCAACGAAGACGGCAGCTTGAACTCGCCGGAGAATCCGGCGGTGCGCGGCTCGGTGGTGACTCTGTTCGCCACTGGGGAAGGCCGTACGGATCCGCCGGCGGCGGAAGGCCGCCCGGCGGCCGCGCCGTTGTCCCGGCCCGTGCAGGCGGTGAGCCTGACCATCGGGGTGCATCCGGCCGAGATCCTGTTTGCGGGCAGCGCGCCGGGCCTGGTGGGCGTGCTTCAGATCAACGCGCGGGTCCCCGGCGGCTTTGCCGCCGCCGGGCGGGTTCCGGTCGAGCTGACGGTGGGCGGCGCGCGCAGCCAGCCCGGAGTGACGCTGGCGGTGCGTTAAGCTTCCGGCGGCTGCGCGCCGGGGCGGGCCTTGCGCTATCATTGCCTTGAATCACGGGTAGCCATATGGATCGCAGAAGCTTCTTGGGCGGCTCGCTGGCCGGCGGGCTGGGGTTTCACATCCTGGGCGCGCAGCGGGCGCGAAAATACCGGACGGCGCTCGTCGGCAGCGGCTGGTGGGGCATGAATATCCTGACCTGCGGGGCCATCGAGTCGGGCGAGTGTCAAGTGGCGGCGCTGTGCGACGTGGACGAGAAGCAGCTCGAAGCGGCCGCGGCGAAGGTGCAGGAACTGACCGGGGATCAACCCAAACGGTACAAGGATTACCGGGAGCTGCTGGCGCGGGAGAAGCCCGAGATCGTCATCGTGGCGACGCCCGATCACTGGCACGCGCTGCCGACGATCGCGGCGGTGGAGGCGGGGGCGCACGTGTACGTGGAAAAGCCCATCGGGCACACGATCATGGAAGGCCGGGCGATGGTGAACGCGGCGCGGGCCAACAACCGCGTGGTGCAGGTGGGGCTGCACCGGCGGGTGTCGCCGCACAACGTCTCGGGTATGCAGCTCCTGCGCTCGGGCAAGCTGGGCAAGATCGGGATGGTGCGGGCGTTCGTGCATTCGGCGGGCGGCCCCGGCCAGCCCACGCCGGATTCCGAGCCGCCGCCCGGCCTGGACTGGGATTTCTGGTGCGGGCCGGCGCCCAAGCGTCCCTTCAACAAGGCCATCCACCCGAGAGGGTTCCGGCAGTTCCTCGACTACGCCAACGGCACGCTGGGGGATTGGGGCGTGCACTGGATGGACCAGATCCTCTGGATCACCGAAGAGAAATACCCGCGCAAGGTGTTTTCGACGGGCGGCCGCTACATCCGGCGGGACTCGACCGACGCGCCTGACACGCAGACGGCGGTCTTCCAGTTCGAATCCTTCACCGCCGTGTGGGAGCACCGCACTTATGCGGGCAACGAGGCGGAGAAGACCAACCTGGGCTGCTACTTTTACGGGACCGAGGGGACGTTCCACATGGGCTGGCTGGACGGTTGGACGTTCTATCCGGCCGGCAAGAAGCGGCCGCCGATCCACGAGGAGCCCAAACTGGGCAAGCCGGACGATCAGAACATCCGGGAACTGTGGGCGGATTTCCTCCGGGCGATCCAGAGCGGGCGGCGTCCGGTCTGCGACATCGAGAACGGCCACCGCTCGACCAACATGAGCCTGTTGGGCATGCTCTCGTTCAAGCTGGGGCGCAGCCTGGAATGGGACGGCGAGAAGGAGCGAGTGATCGGGGATCCGGAAGCCGACCGGCTGCTGCGCCGCGCCTACCGCGCGCCCTGGCAATACCCGAAAGCGTGAGGGTAGTGTGGAGGAACGAGCCTTCTTCACCGAGTCGCAGACCACCCGGCGCGCCACGCTGAATTGCCCGTTCTGCCGGACGGTCGAGACCTACGAACTGCGCTGGCTGGTGCGCAAGAAAAAGGAGCGCCTGCCGCCCGGGGCGGACGAGCGGGACCGGGAGAAATTCCAGAAGTCGCAAAGCTACATGGTGCTGCTGGAGGACAAGGTGGTCTGCCGGAATCCGCGCTGCCGCCGCAGCTTCGAGGTCTCGGGCATCAAGACGCTGGCCTTCCTGGAGTCGCCGGCGCCGGCCGGCCGCCGCTGAAGAGGGGCCCGAATGCGAAGGGCCTTGATCGTTGTGGTGCTGTCGGCGGCGGGCTGCGGCCCTCCGTCCCGGCCGGCGGCCGAGAAGAAAGCGGAGGCTGCCCGGCCGGTGCGCATCGTGCACTTTTACGCCAGTCCGGGCGTGCTGGAAGCCGGCGGGCGGGCGTTGTTGTGCTACGGGGTGGAGAACGCCCGGACGGTGCGATTGGACCCGGCGGCGGACCGGGTGTGGCCTGCTTACAACCGGTGCATCGAGATCGCGCCCGTGCGCGACAGTCGTTACACGCTGACGGCGGAGGGTTTCGACGGGCGCCGGGTCTCGGAGAGCCTGGAAGTGAAGGTGCGGCGCTCGAGGGCAGTGGCGCCACCGCCCGAAGCGGCGCCGCTGATAAGCGAGTTCGCCGCCACCGCCGCGGAGACGGCCCCGGGGCGGCCTGTGACGCTGTGCTACCAGGCGGCCCCAGGCGCCGAGATCCGGCTGGCGCCCGAGGTCGAACGCCCGGCGGGATCGCGAGCCTGCTTCGCGGCGGCGCCGCTGCGGACCACCACCTACACGCTCACCGCTTCGACGCCCGACGGCCGCACCCAGAGCCGTTCGGTGACGATTACGGTGCGGTAGTCCGAAGCGGAATCACTCGACCAGGGCGGCGGGGTTGGACAGCTCGCCGATGGCTTCCACCCGGATCGAAACCACGTCGCCCGGACGCAAGGCGGCCTCCTCCGGCACGATGATGCCGGTTCCGGTCAGCAGCACGGCGCCCGAGGGAACGCGGTTGGCGCGGCGCAGGTAACCGATCAGATCCTCGAATTTGCGGGCCAGGGCGGCGGTCGAGACCGCGCCCTCGAACAGCACGGCGCCCTGGCGGCGGATCACGCAGGTCATTTCCAGCCGGTAAGGATCCGGCAGTTCGTCCGGGGTGACGATGACGGGGCCCAGGGCGCAGCAGCCGCAGAAGATTTTCGACTGGGGCAAGTAGAGGGGGTTTTCGCGCTCGATGTCCCAAGCCGAAACGTCGTTGGCCAGGGTATAGCCGAGGATCTCGCCTTTGCCGCCCAGCACCAGGGCCAGTTCGGGCTCGGGCGCGGTGAACTGGGAGTCGGGGCGAATGCCGATCGCCTGGCCGGGGCCGACGCAAACCCGGGCGGTGCCTTTGAAGAAAATCTCCGGGCGGGGCTGGCTGAAGACGTAGGAGTAAATGCCCTCGCGCCGGCCGTGCTGCGCGTCGCGAAAGCCGGCGCTGGGCTGGTAGGTGCAGCCGCAGGCCCAGGTTTCCGGGGGATGGATGGGGATCACCGGCTCGGCCGGTTCGGCGTGGCGGCTGGCCAGTTCGTGCGCCAGCCGGGTCAACGGGACGGCTTCCTTCTCGGCCTTGCGGATCAGCTCGAGCATCGGATAGTTGGGGACGGGACGGGCCAGGCCGCCTTCGAAGACGGCCGCCACGATTTGGTGACCCAGGCGAATTTGACCGAGACGCATGAGTAAGTGGGACCTCAGTATTTCAAGTAGACGGTCTTGTAGTCGCTGTAGAACTCCAGCGCGCTGGGGCCCTGTTCCTTGGGGCCGAAACTGGAGTCCTTGGTTCCTCCGAAGGGTAGTTGATACTCGACGCCGGCGCTGGGCAGGTTCACGGTGAGCAGGCCGGCCTCGATGCGGCGAATGTACTCGAAGGCCCGTGAAAGGTTCGTGGTCTGGAGGGAGGCCGACAGGCCGAAGGGCACGCTGTTGGCGATGCGCAGGGCGTCCTCGAAATCCCGCGCCTTCATGACGGCCAGTACGGGGCCGAAGATCTCCTCCTGCGCGATACGCATCTCGGCCGTGACGCCGGCGAAGATGGTCGGCTCGAGGAAGAAGCCCTTGTCGTAGTCCGGGCCCGTGAGGCGGCGGCCGCCGAAGACGGGAGGTCCGGCTTCAGCCGCGCCGATCTGGATGTAGCGCAGGTCGGTTTCGAGCTGGGCCTGGTCAATGGCGGGGCCCATGTCCACGCCCGGCTCCAGCCCGTTGCCCACCTTGTAGCGGCGGGTGCGCTCGAGGAGCGCCTCCAGGAAGCGGTCGTAGACGGCTTCTTCCACGATGGCGCGGCTGGTGGCGGTGCATTTCTGGCCGGTGGAGGCGAAGGCCCCGTTGACGACGTTTTCCACCGCCAGGGCCAGGTCGCAATCGGCCAGCACGATGGTGGGGTTTTTGCCGCCCATCTCGAGCTGGATGCGCAAGCGCCGCCGGCTCGCCTCTTCCTGTAGCCGCCGGCCGATTTCGCAAGAGCCGGTGAAGGAGACGGCTTTCAGCGCCGGGGCCTCGAGCAGGGCCCTTCCGAGCTCGCCGCCCGGCCCGGCGACGAAGTTGACCACGCCGGGCGGGATGCCCGCCTCGTGGCAAGCCTGGACGATGCGCCAGGCGCTCAGCGGGGCGGCGGAGGCCGGCTTGAGGACCACTGTGTTGCCGCAGATCAAGGCGGGGGCCAGCTTCCAGGCGGGGATGGCGCTGGGGAAGTTCCAGGGCGTGATCAAGCCGACCACGCCGATGGGGCGGCGCAGAGCGAAGGTGAAGACGCGGTCGCGCTCGGAGGGAGTCAGCAAGCCGGGCAGGCGCGATCCCTCGCCCGCATAGTAGCGGAAGATGTTGATCGAGCGGCGCACTTCGCCCCGGGCTTCCGGCAGCGTCTTGCCTTCCTCGCGGGTCATCTCGACGGCCAGTTGTTCCAGGCGGCTCTCCAGGATCTCGGCCGCCCGGAACAGGTAGGCGCCGCGCCCCGGAGCGGGCAGATCGGCCCAGGCGGGCAGGGCGGCCTGCGCCGCTTCGACGGCCTGGGCGATCTCGACGGCCGAGCCGCGCACGAACCGGCCGACGAGATCGTCGGTGTCGGCGGGATTGCGGTTCTCGAAGGTGGGACCCTCGACCCACCGGCCGTTGATGTAGTTGGGATAAATCTCTGCGCCCATAGCTTGCCTCCCTGCCGGCGCGGTCGCGGGCCGGCTCAGGATTTGACCTGGGGCACGGTGCGAGCGCCCGGCGCTGCGCGGAAGTAATCGTTATTACGCGAGAAGCCGAACAGCGCGGCCGCGATGTTATTGGGAAACAGCTCGATGGTCGTGTTGTACTTCTGCACCGCATCGTTGTACTTGCGCCGCTCGACGGCGATGCGGTTTTCCGTGCCCGTCAGCTCGTCCTGGAGGCGGAGGAAGTTCTCGTTGGACTTCAACTGCGGGTAGTTCTCGACCACCACCAGGAGCCGCCCGATGGCGCCGTCCAGTTGGGCGTTGGCCGCCATGCGTTCCTGGGGGGTGCGGGCGCCCAGCAGGGCGGCGCGGGCCTCGGTCACTGACTGGATGACCTGTCGCTCCTGGGCGGCAAAGCCTTTGACCGTCTCGACCAGGTTGGGGATCAGGTCGGCGCGCCGTTGGAGCGCCACGTCCACCTGGGCCCAGGCGGCCTCGATGGCGTTGCGCTGGGTCACCAGCTCGTTGCGTACGGAGACCAGCTTGCCGCCGACCAGCAGGCCGACCAGCAGCAATCCGATCAGGACGATCACCAGGGTTCTCATGAACGCAAGCCTCCTTGGGGCAGGGGGGTCACTTTTCCAGTCCGTCCACCTTTTCGATCATCGTCTGGATGGCGGCCAGGTAGCGCGGGAACAGGGCGGCCGGATCCAGCTCGCGGGGTTTCAGGCGGCCTTCGCGCAGATCGAGGAGCCGCTGGAAAGCCTCCACGTCGGCGCCCGTGTGCTCGCGCACCTGGGCCAGCAGGGCGCGCTTGTGAAACTCGCCGCCAATCCCCATCAGCCGCAGGGCGTGGCGGAAGAGCGTGCAGAAGGTGGAGAGCGAATCCGCCAAAAGCGCGCGCAGCAAATCCTTGTCGTGGAGCACTCCGCCGGCCTTCTGGCGCAGGCGCAGCAGCTTGGCGCGCAGCTCGTGCTCGACCTGGGCGCGATAGAAGGAGTCGTCAATCTCCAGGCCGGCGACGACGTCCTCACCCCAGAGCACGCGCCGCCGTTCGGCGATGTCGTGGAACTCGATAGGGAAGCAGTCCGTCGAGCGGCGCACTTCTTCCAGGCTGAGCAGCAGAGGGGCGGGGTGGCCCAGTTCGCGCCACCAGCGGAACAGAGGCTCGGCCTCGCGCAGCTCGGAGAGCGAAACCTGGCGCAATACGCAGAGGATGTTGAGATCGGAGAAGCGCTCGTGATGGTCGCCCACCGCCGCCGAGCCGTAAAGGATGACCGAGACCAGGCGGTCCTGGTAGGTCTTCTCCAGCTTCTCGACCAACTGATTCAGCATGCGCTCCACGGCCGCTGCTCCTTCACCAACTGCTCGAGGCGCCGCCGCCCCCGGAATCCCCGCCGCCGAAACCGCCGAAGCTGTCGCCGGAATCGAAGCCGCCGAAACCGCCCCCGCCTCGACTGCGATAGCCGATCGAGCGGCCCATCAGGCTGCCCACCAGCAAGCCGGTGAGCAGGTCGCCCGCACCGGAGCTCCGGCCCAGACGCCGGCGTCCCTGGATCAAACCGCCCAGAACCGACAGGGCCAGGAACAGCGGGATCGCCAGCAAGAGCCAGAGCCCGATGGAATCGGCGGGCTGCGAGCGGGCCGGAGGGGGCTGCGGGCTGTCGAGCGGGACGCCCTTGGCCTCCGCGATTCGGGCGCCGATTTGGGCGGCGGCGGCCAGCAGGGCCTCCCCGTAGCGCTGCTCGCGCAAAGCGGGGCGCATGCTGCGGAGGATGCTTCCGGCGAAGCCGTCGGGCAGGATGGGTTCCAGGCCGTAGCCCACTTCCAGGCGGCTGCGCCGGTCGCGGATGGCCAGCAGCAACAGCACGCCCTCGTGGGTCTGCTTGCGGCCGACACCCCAGGCGCGGAACAAGGCGTTGGCCACGTCTTCGATGGGCTCGCCCTCCAGACTGGGCAGGGTGACCAGGGCCAGTTGCACGCCGGCGGCCTTCTCCAGCCGGGCGCAGTACTGCTCGAGCCGGGCGCGCTGCTCGGAGTCCACCACGCCGGCGAAATCGCTCAGGTAGCCCTGGGGTTTAAGCGCGGCGAAGTCGAAGGCCCGGGCGCAGAGCGCCAGGGCCAGCAGGCACAGGGCGGCGCGGGGGGACCGGCTCACTTCGGACAATCTGACAGTTTACTACGGGCGGCGCCGGAGGGGCGGGGAAGCCCGGCCGGGATGTCAGCAGGTCAGCTCCTCGCGCCGGATGCGCACGCCGTCCAGATTGCCCAGCACGGAGAGAGTAATGAGGCGGGAGTCGAAGAACTGGCGGGCGATGCGCTGCACGTCGTCGGCCGAGACGCGCTCGATATCCCGGAGGATCTCATCCAGGCTGAAGAAGCGCGCGAAGTACAGCTCCTGGCGGGCCAGGTTGGCCATGCGGTTGGAGGTGGATTCCAGGCCCAGCATCAAGGAGCCCTTCAGGTAGTCCTTGCCCCGGCTCAGCTCCTCCTGGCTGATGGGCTCCTCCTTGAGGCGGCGGAACTCGGCGAGGATGGAGGTCACGACCTTGCGGGCCGCCTCCGCCGAGGTGCCGGCGTAGACCGACAGACAGCCGGTGTCGCGGTACGGGCTGACTTCGGAGAAGACGGCGTAGGCCAGGCCCTGCCGCTCGCGAATATTCTGGAACAGGCGCGAGCTCATGCCGCCGCCCAGGATCGCGTTGAGCAGGTAGCCGGCGAAGCGGTCCCGGTGGGGCAGGGGATGGGAAGGCACGCCCAGGCAGAGGTGGACCTGTTCGAGGGACTTCTTGTGGCGCAGAGCCAGGCGGGCGTGGGTGAGGGGGGGCTCGTCGCGCGGCACCGTGCCGTCGGCGGGCAGGTCACCGAAGCGTTCCTGGGCCAGCTCGACCAGGCGCTCGTGCTCCAGCCGGCCGGCGGCGGTGATCACAATGTTGGAGGGGATGTAAGTGCGGCGGTAGTAGCTCTCGATCAGCTCTCGGTTGAAACGCTTGATGGTCTCGCGAGTGCCCAGGATGGGGCGGCCCAGGGAGTGACCTTTCCAGAAATTGCTGGCGAACATTTCGTGCACCAGGTACTCCGGGTTGTCGCTCTCCATCTTGAGTTCTTCCAGGATGACGCCCTTTTCCTTTTCGATATCTTCCGGGCGGAACAGGGGGTGGACCACCATGTCGGAGAGCACGTCGAAAGCCAGGGGCAGGTGTTCGTCCAGAACCTTGGTGTTGAAGCTGACCAGCTCCTTGCCGGTGAAGGCGTCCAGGTTGCCGCCGATGGAGTCCACCGAGCGGGCGATCTCTTCGGCGGAGCGGTGCAAGGTGCCCTTGAACAGCAGGTGTTCGATGAAATGGCAGATGCCGGTCTCCTGGGGCGCCTCCAGGCGAGCGCCGCTGCCTAGCCAGATGCCCACCGACACCGAGCGGACGTGGGGCATGACCTCGGTGATGATCCGCAACCCGTTGGGCAGGACGGTTCGCCGGATCTCGGCGGGCACAGCGGCAACCTCGGGCATGGCGACGGGGAGCTCTTTCATTTTCGCATTTTCGGGGGTAACCCCGGGGCCGGGGCTCCCGCCGGCCCGCCGCTTGTGACAGAATGGGGCTCCCCGGACAGGCGGGAGGCGGCAGTGGAACATTCCGAAAGACTTGAGCGTTTGGCCGAGGCGGTCTTGGGAATGGACTTGGAGGGGGTGGGCCCTCTGGTGGAGGATTGCCTGGCGGCCGGATTGTCCCCCATGGAGATTCTCTCGGCGGGCTTGTCGGCCGGCATGCGCCGGGTGGGCGAAAAGTTCAAGCAGGGCGAGATCTTCATGCCGGAGGTCCTGGTCTGCTGCGACGTCTACTACCGGGGCCTGGAAATCCTGCGCCCGCTCATCCGGCACAGCGGCGGCGGGGGCGCGCGCGGCAAGATCATCCTGGGGACCATTCACGGGGACATCCACACGGTGGGCAAGGACGTGGCGGCGCCGGTCTTTCAGGCAGCCGGCTACGAAGTGATTGACCTGGGGGTGGACGTGCCGGACGCGCGCTTCGTGGAAGCCATCCGCGAGCACGCACCGGATATTGTGGGTTTGGGAACCTACATGACCTCGACCTTCATGCACACAGGCGAGACCGTGCGCGTCATCCGGGAGGCGGGCCTGCGCGACCGGGTCAAGATCATTTGCGGCGGGCCGGCGGTGGACCCCGGGGCGGCCCGGCGGATGGGGGCCGACGACGCCAGCGACGACGCCTGGGAGGCAGTGGAGAAGCTGGACCGGCTGGTCGAGGAGCTGCGCGCCGGGAGGAGGCCGGCATGAGCGAAGTGGTGGATCGCTGGGTGCAGCGGCTCAAGGGCAAGCTCGCTCCCGTGGGCGAGATGACGCACTGGGAGCGCATGGCGGCCGCCTTCGATTTGAAGCCCACCGACTTGATCCCGGTGGCGCCCGAACTGGACTACTGGCAGATCACTTACGCCGGCTATTCGCACCAGGAGATTTACAACGACCCGGACAAGACCACCGACGCCTGCCTGCGCACCTGGGCCGATCTGCGCACGGACGCCATCTGGATGTACGTGGACATCAGCCACCAGATCGAGAATTTCATCCCGCCCGAGAAGCGCCGCGAGCATTTCCTCCACCGGGGCGAGAAGGATTACCTGCTGTTCAAGCCCCTGGTCAAGACCTTAGACGAGGCGATCGAGTTGTACGAGAGCCGCGCCTATGAGCGCTACCTGGAGGGCTCGCGGGCGGTGACCCATTACACGCCGCACATGCTCCAGCTTCTGGAGTTCCAGGAGAAGATGGACCGCATCGTGCCGGTGATCGTGGGGGTGGCCACGCCTTCCAATTACGCCGAGACCATCGTCGAGGTGCAGCAGTTCGTGCGCTGGACGATCACCGAGCCCAAGAAGGTCAAGCGCTACCTGGATCTGGCGCTCGAAGAGCGGCTGGCCGCGCTGGATTTCTACGCCGAGTTCGCCGGCCAGCGAGGCTGCCGGTTCCTGTGCCTGTTCGGGGGCGCGCGGACCTGGGGGCCGCGGCAACTGGAGCAATTCGGCTACGCCGACCGGATCTTCGTCCAGAAGGCGGTCAAGCTGTTCCCCTACGTGTTCTGGCACATCTGCGGGCACAATCTGCCGGAGGCGATGCGGCTGTTGGTGGAGTGGGAGGGCATCAAGGCGGTGCAGTACGACATGCCCTACTACAGCCAGAAGCTAAGCTGGCCCGAGTGGTGCGAATCGGTGGCCCGGCTGTTCGCCGGCAAGCGCTGCGCCATGAATTCGCCCACCACCCAGACCGCCTGCCACGGAACGCCCGAGCAGGTGCGGCGCATGGTGCGGGAGTTCCTCGACGCCACGACGCCTCACACCACGGCCGTGGTCATGCCCGGCTGCGAGGTGGATTCCTACTCGCCGGTCGAGAACGTGCGGGCCATGATCGAAGAGGCCCGGCGGAAGCCTGCGTCATGACGCCGCGACAGCGAGTTCTCTCGGCGCTGCGCCGGGCGGCGGTGCGCCCGGCGGTGGTGGGCGCGGTGACGCAATCGGCCACCCTGGAGCAAATGGAAGCGTCCGGCGCCGCCTGGCCGGAGGCCCACCGGGACGCGGAGGCCATGGCGCGGCTGGCGGCGGCGGCCCGCACCCTGCTGGGTTTCGACCTGGTGCGGGTGCCGTTCGATCAGAGCATCGAGGCGGAACTGCTGGGGGCGGAAGTGGATTACGGCGACCGGAGTTCGAACTGCTCCCTGCGTTCGCATCCTCTGCGGCTGGGGGATCCCGTCCCCGCGGCGCCCGATCTGGGCTCGGGCCGGGCCCGGGTGGTGACGGAAGCCATCGCCCTGCTGCGCCGGCGGATGGGCGAAGACGCGGCCGTGCTGGGCGGCCTGGTGGGCCCGTTCACGCTGGTCTGCCAACTGGCCGGCATTCCGGCGGTGTTGACGGAAGCGGTGCGGCGGCCGGAGGCGGTACGGCCCTATTTGGAGTTCGCCGTCGAGCTGGCGATCGAGTACGGGCGAAGGCAGGTGGCGGCCGGGGCGGACGCCATCACGGTCGAGGACATGAGCGCCAGCCTGGACCTGACCTCGCCGCGGCTTTACCAAACCCTGATTCTGCCCGCGCAGCAGCAGTTGGTCGAGGCGATACCGGCGCCGGTGATTCTGCACATCTGCGGCTCGAACACCCGGATTCTGAGCTTGCTGCATCAGACCGGGGCGGAAGCGCTGAGCCTGGAGGACCGCACGGATCTGGTGCAGGCGGTGGGGGCGGGCGAGTGCGCAATCGTCGGCGGGGTGCCGACGGTTTCCGTTCTGCTGAACGGAACCCCGCCGCAGGTCCGGCGTTGTTCGGAGGAGTGCCTGGCGGCGGGGGTGCACATTCTGGCGCCGGGTTGCGGCCTGGTCCCGCTGACGCCCGGAGAGAATCTGCGGGAGATGGTGCGTGCCGCGCGAGACTGGAGCGGCTGAGCCCTTGGTGGTCCTGGAAGGGCTGGAGATCGAGCCGGATCGCCAGGAGGCGTTGCGCTACCTGGGCTATCCGGCCGGAGCGCCGCCGGAGCCGCGAGTGGCGGTGCGGCTGGAGCAAGCCCTGGACGAGGTGCGGGGTCGGGTGCGGCCGCGGGGACTGTACCGGCGGTACGGAGTGCTTCGCGCCGAGCCGCACCGGTTGGAGCTGGCGGGCGGAGCGGTATTGCAGGGCCGGATCGGGGAGTTCCTGGGCGAGGCCGAGCAAGCGGCGGTCTTCCTGGCCACGGCCGGGCCCGAGATCGTCGAGATGGCCGAGGCCGCCATGCGGTCGGGCGACCGGCTGGGCGGGCTGGCCTATCACGCCCTGGGCGCGGCGCTGGCGGAGGCGGTCGTCGAACGGATCGTCGAGCGGCTGCGGAGCGAGCTGAGACCGGGCGAGGCTTTGACGCTGCGCTACAGTCCGGGCTACTGCGGGATCTCCCTGAGCGACCAGCGCACGCTGTTCGGCCTGATCGAAGCCTCGCGCATCGGGGTCGAGTTGCTGCCCAGCCTGATCATGCGCCCCGTGAAATCGGTCTCCGGGCTGATCGGCATCGGGCGGGCCGAGCGCGTGCGGGCCTACGGCAATCCCTGCGACCGCTGCCCGCTGGAGGACTGCCGGATGCGGCGCTGAGGAGGCCTATTTCGGATAGGGATGGCCGTGCAAGGCGGCCAGGGCGCGGTAAATCTGCTCGGCGAGGACCAGGCGGGCCAGCTCGTGCGCCAGCGTCATCGGCGAGAGCGACAACAGCAGGTCGGCCCGCTGCGCCCAGCCCGCGGGCAGGCCCTCGGCGCCGCCGACCACGAACACCAGATCGCGGCCGAGCAGCCGCGCCTGCCGCAGCAGCTCGGCGAACTGGGCTGAGTCCATGGCCTTTCCGGCCGCATCGAGGAACACCTTGCTGGCCTGGGCATGGCGGCGCCACAGATCGGCGCGCCGCGGGTCAATCTGGCGCATCTCGCAGGGAATCCAACGGGAGGCGCGCTCCAGGTAGTCGCGCGCGGCGGCGGCGATGCGAGAGTCACGGGTCTTGCCCACGTAGTAAAGCCGGATCGTCATTGCGTGAGCAGCGGACCGCCGCCCTCGGTCAGGGCCCGGACAAAGAGTTCCTTGCGCCGCTCGGCCAGGCGGACGGCGCCCGCGAGCGAGGCCCGGTAAAACAGCGCCCCGCCCCCGGCAGCCCCGGCCAGCACAGCGAAGAAGACCGCATCGCCGCCGCCAGCCCAGCGGGCCAGATAGGCCAGTGCTACGGGGGCGCCCAAGGCCGGGTACAACAGCAACAGCAGCATCTGAAGGCGACCGGCGGAGGCGCGGCTCCAGGAGTGCTCCGGGTTCACGGGCCTGGGAAAACGCAGCGAACTCAAATTGCCCGCCGCCAGCAGGTAGAGGCATAGGGTAAGCGTCACGCCGTAGGCTTCCAGAACCTTCAGGGGGCGCAGGGGCACGCCCAGAACGGCGCACACGGCCAGCACCACGGTCACCTCGGCCGTCACCAAAACGGCGCCCGCCAGGTTCTTGCCTGCCAGCACCCCGCGAAAGCTCACCGGGGCCAGCAACCAAAGGGAGGCGGCCGCCCGATCGAATCCGAACATGTTCCAGAACAGCACCTCGGCCAGCAGCAGCAAGGCGTACACGCTGACCAGCACGGGATAGTTCTCGGAGAATCCGCCTCCGGGCCGGCGGGCTAGCGGAGCCCAGATCAGGAAGCCGAAGGAGAAGCCCATCAGGAAGACCAGGCGGAAGCGAGGCGAGCGAGCCAGCGAGCGCAGCTCTTTCTCCAGGATGGCGCCCAGCGGATCGGCCAGGGGAGCCAACGGCAGGCCGATGCGCCGTTCGCCCCGGACCGCGCGGCGCGGGCGCGGGGGTTCGGCAGACCGGGTGGCCGGATCGAAGCGCAGGCTGCGGCCGAATTGCCAGCGGCCGAACAAGTAGGCCGCCGTGGACCACAGGGCGGCCAGCACCCAATCCTGCGGGCCGAACCAGCCGGCGGCCAGCCGGCCGAAGCTGACCCAGGGCCAGTAGACGGAGGGTCCATGCAGGCCGAGGTGAGGCAGGGATCCGGAAGGTCCCCTCAGCACGAGCAGTTGAGGCGCCGCGGCGGCCAGAACCAACAGGACCGCCAGCGCCTCGCGCACCCGGCGGTAAGTGAGCACGCGCTCTAACAGGCCGCGCATGCCCGCGGCGGCCAGCAAATTGAACAGGGCGTAAAGCGGCAGCGCCGCCAGGGGCGCCCAGGCAGGAACGGCGGGATTGCGGAGCAGGCCGAGAGCGGCGCCGGTCAGCACCAGGGCCATCTCCGGTCCGGTGGCCAGCCGAAGCAACACCTCGGCCAGGAAGAGCCGGTTTTCGGGGACGGGGTAGATCAACAGCTTGCGGAAATCCAGCGAGGCGCCCAGGGAGGCGGCCAGGACCGGCGCGAGCTGCCAGTACAGGAAGACCGACATCAAGCCCCAGGGAAGGACGGCGGCCAGCTCGGCGCGCGCCGGTTTGCTCAGCAGCACGAGCGCCCCGAGCGCCAGCGAGGTCCACAGCGCGTACCAGAGCAGCGCGAGCGCCGCCGGGAGGAATCGGCCCGCCCGGCTTTCTCCCGCCCGCAAGTTGACGAAGCTGCGCCATTGCGCCCAGAGCAAAGCGGGAAGCGGCCAGAGGAGACTCATCCGAGCCAGTCCAGCTTGTCCGGATTGCGTGCGGCGCCGACCAGGCGCACGAAGACGTCCTCCAGGGTCTCGGCGCCGTTGCGCAGCTCGCCGACGGCCGCTTCCATCACCAGGCGCCCCTGGTTGAGGATCGCCACCCGATCGCAGAGGCGTTCGACGACCTCCAGCACGTGGGAGGTCAAGAAGATCGTAGCGCCCTGGCGCACCTGATCCAGCAAGAGTTCCTTCATCATGCGGGCGCCCACGGCGTCCACGCCCTCGAAAGGTTCGTCCATGAGGAACAGCTCCGGGCGATGGATCAAGGCGGCGGCCATCATCAGGCGCTTGCGCATGCCCTTGGAATAGTCGGCGATCAGCTTGCGGGGGGCGCCGTCCAATTGGAAGAACTCCAGCAACTCGCCGGCTCGGGCGGCGGCGGTCGAGCTCTCCAGGCCGTACATGCGGCCTACGAAGCGCAGGAACTCGCCGCCGGTGAGGCGCTCGAACAGCAGGGATTCTTCCGGGACCACGCCGATGCGGCGCTTGATCTCGAGGGCGTGCTCAGGCAGGGAGAGGCCCAGCAGTTGGATGCTGCCGGAAGTGGGCTGAGCCAGGCCGGTGAGCATGCGGATGGTGGTGGTTTTGCCGGCGCCGTTGGGTCCCAGGAAGCCGAAGAAGCAGCCGCGGGGGACGTCCAGGTCCAGGCCATCCACGGCCGGCTTGTCCGCGTAGAGTTTGCGCAGGCCGCGGACCCGAATGGCCGGGGCGGGCGGAGCGGGGTCGAGGGCTGGATCCATGGCTTGCGTCCCTTCTTCATCGTACTGTGGGCAGGGGACGGGAATGAAGTTTTTCGGCCCGCCGTCCGATACAACAGGAGTGAGCCTGGCTGCCAGCAGCGGCGTGGACTGCCGGACCCAGGCCCTGAGAAGCCTGGACCGCCTGCCCCCCTTTTCCCCGATCCTGAACCGCTTGCTGGCCTCCCTGGCCCACGAAGACGTCAGCTTCGCCGAGCTGGCCGGCTGGATCGAAAGGGACACCGTGCTGGCGGGCAACGTGCTCCGCCTGGTGAACTCGGCGCTCTATGGACTGAAGGGCACGGTGAACTCAGTCCGCCATGCCGTGGCCATCCTGGGCCTGGTCAAGCTGCGTAATGTGCTGCTGGGCATGTCCATCTCGCGCATGTGGCGGGGAGTGAAGACTCCGCCCGGCTGGTCCACAGCGGCTTTCAACCTGCACTCGACGGCGGTGGCCATCCTGGCGGACTTGCTGGTCGAGGTGGTTCCCGCGCCCTACCCCGAGGGGGCTTTCGTAGCCGGCCTGCTGCACGATATCGGCAAGCTGCTGCTGGCGGTCGCGCTGCCTTACGAATACGGCCAGGTGCTTCAGCTCATCGAACGCGGGGAGGCAGACGCCCTGGAATGCGAGCGGCGCGTCACGGGGGCCGACCATGCCGACCTCTCCGGGGCCGTGCTGGAGCGCTGGAACCTGCCGGCGCCCATCCAACGCGCAGCCCGGTTCCACCACGCGCCGGAACTGGCGGCGGAGGGCCAACTGGATCTGGCCCACGTAGTGCAGGCGGCCAACCTGCTGGCCGGCGACTTGGGCCACTCGATGCTGCCGCCCGGGGTCGAGCCGCGGCAGACCGCTTCGCTAGCTCTGGAGGGGCTGGGCGTCGGGGAGGCGCTGCCCCGCCTGCTGGAGCGCTTCCACGCCGAGTTCGAGCTGATTCGGACGTTCTTCCCCTGAGCCGCTGCGGGCGCGCCGGCCGAATGGCCCGCCCGCAGACAGGCTGCCTCACGGCTGCGGCCGATCCGGGTTCCAGCGAACTAATCGCCCGGGATGGGGCCTCCTTCGCAAGGGTAATTCCCCTCGTTGAAGTCATCCAGGATCGCGATCAACTCGCTGGTCTGGGAGGGGTGGAGCCAACCACCGCCGATCGGTGGGATCACTAGCGACCCGATCAAGGTATCGGCCTCTGCAATGGCGTCACCTACGTCCTCCGGCACGACGGCGCCGGCCTCCTGGTTGGCGGCGATGTTCAGTTTGGCGGCGATGAGCTGATGGGCCAGGGCAACCAGGCCGTTGCCGCGGACCGGCCGTTTCAGGATCGAAAGGAGCTCATCGTTGCTGTAGCTCTTTTGTCCTAAGGTGAGGGAATTAACGGGCCAGTCGCCCGGATGATTCTTCCAGTAACCCTGGGTGTAATAGACGCAACCCTGTTGGGCTTGCGCCGGCCGGAGCGAAAGCAACCCGGCGGTTACCAGCGCCGCAACCACCATCTTTTTCATGGTCTGTCTCCTTTGCGAACTGTTCCCCACACCCGCCGCTCGCAGTCTTCTTGAGGATAACATACCGGCGGACGCTGCGGGCGCGCCGGCCGGGCTCAGTACCGCCCGAACTCCTGGACCGCCTCCAGCATGGCGAGGATGTTTTCCGGGGGCACGTCGGCCATGATGTTGTGGATCTGGGCCCAGACGTAACCGCCGCCGGGCATGAAGACTTCCAGGCGGCGGCGGACGTCCTCGCGCACCTGGCGGGGAGTGCCCCGCGCCAGCACGCCTTGGGTGTCGCAGCCGCCGCCCCAGAAGGTCAACTCGCGCCCGAATTCGCGCTTCAGGCGTTCCGGCTCCATGTAGCGGGCGGAAGTCTGCACGGGGTTGAGGATCTCGACGCCCGCTTCGATCAGATAAGGAATGAGCTGATAGACGCCGCCGCAAGAGTGCAGGAAGATATGGGCGCCGCTCAGGCGCTTGGCGTATTCGTAAATCTTCTTGTGGCGGGGCAGGAATAACTCCCGGTAGGTTTCGGGCGAGATTTGCGGTCCGGTCTGCATGCCCAGGTCGTCTCCGACCACCAGGATCTGCACCCAGCCGCGTATCTTGGGCAACAAGCGGCTCAGGCTTTCCAAATGGATTTCGGTCAGGCGATCGAGGAATCGAGCCATTTTGCGCTTTTCGGCAGCCAGATAATAGAAGGTATTTTCCATGCCGAAAAGGAACTGGCTCCATTCGAGCAAGTTACAACCCACCGCAAGGGAAATGGCGTAATTGGTGGTCTGGTAAAGCCGGCGGGCCAGTTCGCCGATGGCCTGGCGGCGGGCCTCGTCCACCGGCGGATGAAAGGGCGACGTGGGCAGAGCGGCCCAGGTGACCAGCTCCATCTTTTCCTCGAGCGGTTCGTAGTTATCGAGGCCTTCGGGGCCGGCCAGCGGCCAGTAACACTGCTCGATGTAGAGGGCCGAGGGCGGCATGCGCCCGATGACGACGCCGCCGGGGCCGCGGACGATCCATTCGGCATCGCGCCGCTCGGGGCGGAACCAGGCCGGGGCCAGGGCGGGAGAGCCGTCGGGCAGCGTCCAGGGCTGCCACTCGATGGGGAAGGCCCGGCCCAGATCAATGGCGTCCACTTGGAAGCGGTCCAGGTACCATTGGTCCGGCTGGGCGAGCTGCTGGATCAGGTCGTAGAGTTTGGTGGGGGGCTCGCGGATGCCGAGGTGGTCCTTGAGCCGGTTGTAGGCGATGGCCATGATGCCGGTCGAGCGCATCGAGCCCTGATCAATCGGCACGCGATCGGGCTCGCGGTGCGCGATGGCGGCCAGCACGCGTTCGCGCGGGGTCATGAGCGCCTCATGGGCCGGCGCCGTGCTGCGCGCGGCGCTTACTTGTCGGCGAGAGCGGCCACGCCCGGCAAGACCAGGCCGGAGAGGAACTCCAGAGAAGCGCCGCCGCCGGTCGAGATATGGGAGATGCGATCGGCCACGCCGGCCGCTTTCACGGCCTTTTCCGAGTCGCCCCCGCCCACCACCGACAGCGCGCCCGAGGCGGCGACCGCCTTGGCCAGGGCCACCGTGCCGGCGTCGAAGGGAGGCTTCTCGAACACGCCCATCGGCCCGTTCCAGATGATGCTGCGAGCCTTGGCGATTTCGGCCGAGTAAAGCTCGATGGTCTTGGGGCCGATGTCCACGCCGGCCATGCCCTCGGGAATCGTCTCGACGACCTGGCAGGGTGCGCCGGTCTCGACCTTCTCGGCCGCCACATGGTCCACCGGGAGCAGCAGTTTGTCGCCCGCTTTGGCCAGCAGTTGGCGCGCCAGATCGGCCTTCTCGGGCTCGACCAGGGAGTTGCCCACCGGCTCGCCCTTGGCCAGTTTGAAGGTATACGCCATGGCGCCGCCGATCAGTAGCCGGTCCACGATCTTCAACAGGTTTTCGATGACCTCGATCTTGTCGGACACTTTGGCGCCGCCCAACAGGGCGATGCAGGGACGGGGCGGATCCTGGGTGACCTTGGTCAGATACTCGAGTTCCTTCTCCATGAGCAGGCCGGCGGCCGAGGCGGGCAGGAAGCGCGTAATGGCTTCCGTGGAGGCGTGGGCGCGGTGCGCCGAGCCGAAGGCGTCGTTGACGTAGTAATCGCAGCCGGCCGCCAATTGCCGGGCGAACTCGGGATCGTTCTTTTCCTCCTCGGGATGGAAGCGCACGTTCTCCAGCAGGATGACGCGGTCCGGGCCGGCCTTCAGCTTGTCCACTTCGGGACCGATGCAATCGGGGGCCATGGCGACCGGCAGGCCCAGCAGCTCTTGAAGGCGCGCCGCCACGGGCTTCAAACTCATTTCGGGGTTGGGTTTGCCCTTGGGCCGGCCCAGATGGCTGGCCAGCACCAGCCGCGCGCCGCGCTCCAGGGCGTACTTGATGGTGGGCAGCGAGGCGCGAATCCGCTTGTCGGAGGTAATCTCCTGTCCGCCGGGCGCCAGCGGAACGTTGAAATCCACGCGCATGAAAATCAGCTTGCCCTCCAGGTCCAGATCGCGGATGGAAAGTTTCGGCATTGAGTCCTCCTGAAGTTCCGATCCTAACATGGAGCGCTCGGAGGCCGGGCCGCTCATTTTTCGGCCGCGGGCAAGCCTTGCGCCCCGGGGCACAATCCGGCGGCGCGGTAGGCTTCCAGCAGAGCGCCGGCGGCGGGCGAATAAAGCGGAGGGGCGCAGCGGTTGCCGGGCTCCTGCTCGATGAGCGCGGCGAAGCGCTCGCGGAGCAGGGGGCTACGAAAGACGCCCCCGACGTAAGCTACGCGGGCGGGCTCGCCCGGCGCGAACAATTGCCGGCGCACGGCGGCGGCCAGATGGGCCAGCTCGCCGGCGGCGCTGAGCAGGATCTCACGGGCCACGGCATCGCCCGCGGAAGCCGCCTGATCCACCAGCCGGGCGAAAGCGGCCACGCGGGGGCGGGGAAACTCGGTGGTGTAAAAGAGGTGGAGCAATTCGTTGGCCGAAGCGGCCCCGGCGGCCGCGAGCAGCAGTTCGCGCAAGGCGGTGGGGGGTCCCCACCCTTCCTCATGGCGCAGGACCGCGCGGAGGGCGCGGCGGGTCAGATCGAAAGCGCCGCCTTCGTCTCCGAACACGTAGCCCCATCCGCCGGCGCGCGCCGTGCGGCCCTGAGCGTTGCGCCCGAAGGCGATCGAGCCCGTGCCGGCGATGGTGATGATGCCGGGCTGGCCGCCGGTGGCGCCCACCAGGGCAATCAACGCGTCGGTGGTTACGATGAGGCGGTCCGCCCGAAGCATTTGCTCCAGCAGCGGGCGCTTGTCCTCCGCTCCGCCGCTGAATCCCAGGCAGGCGGCGCGGAAGCGAACCGAGCCCGGATCGAGACCCGCCTGGCGGCAGGCCTGGCCGAGGGATTGCTCGATGGCGGCGGCGAACTTGCGGCGGCCCTCGGACCCGCCCACGTGATTGCAAGGCCCGCCGCGGCCCTGTCCCAGCACCCGTCCCGTCTGGTCGCCGATGAGGGCGACAGTGGCGGACTGGCCGCCGTCCACGCCCAAGAACATGCTTGCCTCCTAGTCCAAACGGTACAGGCGCGCGCCGTTGCGCTCGCCCAGCATCGTCACCCCCCAGACTACGGCGTTCTTGCGGAAGTCCTCGGCGCCGAAGTCCTCGTCCCAAACCAGCAGGTGGCTGACGCCCCGGCGTTTCAGTTCATGGACCGCGGCGCGGCGCAAGCCCAGGGGCGGCGGCAGCTCGGCTTCTTCGGGAGCATCGCCCAGGGGGCGCCACTGCCCGGAAGGCAGCCGGCCCTCCAGGCGCAGGCGGATGCGATACTGATCCCGCGAGCATTCGACCGCTACGCGATCCACGCGCTGGGGCCGGGGGAAGTGCACTTCCAGAAACATGCCCGGATAGAGAATCTGCCAGCTCCGCCAGCGTGTGGCCGGGCTGTTGTCGAAGGCCAGTTGCACGTCCCAAGGATTGGGCCGGGCGCGCAGCCGCCACAAGGGTCTGCGAGCCAGCTCCCGTTCGCCTTGGAAGATGCGCAGCTCGCCGACGCTCCAGTGGTCGGGCCCGCCCCGATTGGTCTGCACCAGGCGCAGTGCGGTCAGCGAGGCGGGCGGGAAGCGGAAGGTCAACTGCCGCTGGGGGGGATACTCCGGGATGATCGCGCTCCAGAGAATATCGCCCAGGACGGCGTTGAAGGCCGCCTGGTAGACGACCAGCACCTCCCGCGTGGTGTAGGCTTCGGGAACCTGATTGAAGGTCAGGATCCTGGATCCCGGCGGGGTGGCGTCCTCCAGGAGCCGGGCGATGGGGTAGGGCGGGCTCTTGCGAGTCAGCCAGGATTCCTCGGGCTCGAGGCGCAGCGCCTGGCGCACAGGGATCTTCACCAGGCGCCAGGCGTTGCGATCGCAGTAAAGACCCAGCAGGTCAGGCCAGGAAGCGGCCGCATGCCCCAGCGCCAAGGCAGCGGCCAGAACGCGGCGGCGGGCCAGCGGCAGGCCCATCGCCAGCGCCAGGAACGGCAGGGGCGGGATCAAGAAACGGGTGCCGATGTTGCCCGCATAAGGCAGGCCGAACAGCAGGCCGGCTGCCAGGAGCCGCCGGCCCGTCGCCTCGCGGAGGGCAGCGAGTCCCAGCGGCGCGAACAGGAAAAGCGGCCCCAGCAAGCCGCACAGGACCGTTCCACGCACGGTAACTTCCAGGGCTATCTCCCAATGGCTGCGCAAGCCGATGTAGTTGCGCATGTGATGCAGGTATTCCTGCTCAAAAGAAAGGTGAATGTAGGGATTTGGAAACCAGCGGTTGAAAAAAGGGGAAAACGGATTAGCGAGCCAGATCCAGTTCCTCGCAATCCAGGGAATGATCGGCACGGCCGCGCACAGCCCGAGCGCCAGCAGCGGGCGCAAGAGGGGTTGTCGCTCGCGCCGGAGCCTCCACGCGACGAAACCGGCGGCGTAAACCAGACCTACGAAGGCCGTGTATTTGGCGGCGTAGCAGTAACCGGCCAGCAGCCCGATGAGAGCGACCAGGCGCGTGTTGCGCTGCCGATCCCAGATCTGGACCAGGTAAAACAGCACGAAGAGCAAGTAAGCTACCGCGACGTCAATATAGGCGGTCGTTCCGTCCTGGCCTACGACGGGACTCAAGAAAACGAACAAGGCCCCGAGCGCCGCCGCCGGTCCCAGCCCGAAACGCCGGCCGTAAGCCAGCATCGCCAGAGGCAGCGCCGCCAGGAAGGCGAAGTGCACCAGAGCGGCGGCCGAGTGCCGGCCGATCGAGAAGGCGAACAGGTACAGCATCTCGATGCCCTGGGACAGGTTGGCGTACATGTTGGTGGTGAGGGGCTCAAAGCCGTGGTGGCGCAGATAGCGCGCCACCAGGCCGAGGTGGTAGGCGCTGCCGTCCGGACTCATCTCCGGGGCCATGGCGTTGAACAAGTACAGGAGGGCGAAGGGAGCGGCCGGAACGAGGAACAACCGTTTCCAAAAGCGCGGCAGAGCCGGCAAGGTCTCGCCCTGCGGCCGGTGCAGTCCGCGGGCCAGCGCCGCCGCGAGAACCGCCAGGCCGAAAGTTTGGAAGACCCCTTTGCGCGCCAGTCCCAAAGTGGCCGCCAGGAAGACCAGTTGGCTCAGGCAGGCCGCGCCGGCGGCCAGGGCGACTAGCGGCTCTTCCTGGCGGCGGAGATCGAGGTCGAGGGCGCGCAGCAGCAGCATGCCCAGGGCGAGCGCGACCGCGACGGTGAGCGAAGCGCCGAACAGGATGTAGAAAGCCTGGGGCATTACCGGCTGAGCCTCGCGGGCGCCGAGCTCCCGAGCGTCATTCCAGAAAGCCTGCGCTCTTGAGAATGAAACCCAGCCGCGCGCCGTCCTGAGGCGCCACCCAGGGCTTGTCAATTTCCAGGGTGACGTAGTTGTTGAGATGGGTGCGCAGCCATGCGGCCGGGACCGCCTTCTCGAAGCGATACTCGCCGCCCTTCCCGTAGCGAACGCGCTCGAGCAAATGGCCGTTGACGGAGATGGAAATGACGGCCGGGCCGCGCTGGGCGAAAGTGATCTCGGGGATGGCGAATTCCATGACGAAGCGCAGGTGGGCGACCGACTCGAGGCGGAACATCAATTCAGCGCGCGGCTCGAGCCAGCGCCAGGCGCCTCCCTCCAGGTGCCGGCTCACGCCGGACAGGAAATGGGCCTCGGCCGCAGCGTCCTTCATGGCGATGAAGTGGGTGAGCGGGCTGGGTTCGGGCGCCGTCAAGGGTCGGCGCTGCACGGGGGGAGCGTAGGTGTCCGGGATGCCGGTGCAGCCGGCCAGCAGCAGGCTGAGCGCGGGCAGGATCGGCGAGCGGCGCGCCATGAAACTGCGAGTATAGCCGAAGGGCCGAGGGCGCTTCCAGGCGGTGTTCCGGAACCGGCGCCCGCCGGCCGGCGCCGCTGACGGTCCCCCGCCCCCTGCGGCAGCACGGCTGCGAAAGCGGCCGGTGCGAACCGGCTTGGGTGGCTTGAGGGCCGTTACTGCCCGCGCAACTCGAACAGGTAGCGGCCCGAGCCGGCCTCGAAGATCAGCTCGCCGGGAGTCTGCCTGCCCGCCGTGAGGCCCGGCGCGCCGGGCACGAAGCGATCGTCCTTCCAGACCGTGCGCCCGGATTCGACCACCTCGATCTGCCGCCAGTTGAATTTCGGCAGGCGAATCTCGGCCGTGCTGCCCACCGGGACGGCGACCTCCAGGCGGAAGCCTTCCGGAGTGCGGCTCCAGCGGGAGAGCACGCGGCCGCGTACGGTCTCGATGTCGCCCGCGGCCCATTCCAAGTCGCGCACCGCGCCCGGCGCGAAGCGGATGCGCTCGAAGCCCGGACGCGCGGGGTCGGGATCAATGCCCGCCAGAGCTCGGTAGAACCAGGCCCCCACGCTGCCGAACATGGGATGGTTGTGGGAATTCATCGAGGGTCCGGTCTTGTTCTGCCAGAGCTCCCACAGGGTGGTGGCGCCGTTCTCGATCATGTAACCCCAGCTCGGGTAGGTCGTTTGGGTGGCCAGCTCGTAAGCCAGGTGGGTCTGTCCCTGCCGGCTGAGCAGTTCCATGACGTACTTGGCGCCGATGATGCCGGTGGTCAGGTGGGTGTTCTTGCCGTAGACGATGTCGTCCCGCAGGCGGGAGAAGACGGCGCCCCGCCGTTCCTTGGGGGCCAGATCGAGGTAGAGGGCCAGAGTTTGCGCGGTCTGGGTGCCGTTGGCGTAAGTGTTGTCCGGATTGAGAAACTTCTTGTTGAAGGCTTCGCGGATCTCGCCCGCCAGTTTCGAGTAAGTCTCGGCCTCGGCCTTTCGCCCCAGGATTTCAGCCATGCGGGAGGTCAGATGGGCGCTGTAATAGTAGTAGAAGGTGGAGACCAACTCGCCGGGAGTTTTTTCCACCGGAACCCAGTCGCCGTAGTAACTGTAGGCGAGGATGCCGTCCTGGGCTTTGGAGCGCTGGAAGTCGGTCCAGGCCTTGACGCCTTCGTAATGTTCTTCGAGCACGCGGCGGTCGCCCTGATGGAGGTAGAGGTACCAGGTGATGAGCGGGTAGGCCGCTCCCCAGGCGGGATCGGCCGGACGGCGCCCGTACTTGTGGGGCACGGTGTCGGTGACGCTGCCGTCCGGGCCCTGGATGTCGCGGATGTCGCGCAGGAAATTGGCGTAAAAAGCGGCCGAATCGTAGTTCCAGAGGGTGCTTTCCGCGTAAAGATGGGCGTCGGCCATCCAGCCCATGCGCTCGTCACGCTGATTGCAATCGGTGGGCACGCTGTGCAGGTTGCTGCGGATGCCCCAGAGAATGATGCGCTGGATCTGATTCAGGATGGGTTTGGAGGCGGCGAAACCGCCCTGCGGTCTGACGTCGCTGTGCACCACCCGGCCGCGCAAAGTGTCCAGCCGAGGGGCGCCCGGGAAGCCGGTCAGCTCGACATAGCGGAAGCCGTGGTAGGTGAAGCGAGGCTCCCAGACTTCCTCCTCACCGTCGCCGCGCAGGATATAGGTGTCGGTGGCGCGGGCCCGTCGAAGGTTCTCGACGTTGATCATGCCGTCGTCGTAAACCAGTTCGGCGTGGCGCAGCCGGACCGCGGCGCCGCGCGGCCCTCGCACGCGCAAGCGGCACCAGCCCGAAAAGTTCTGGCCCATGTCATAGACGTAGACCCCAGGCCGGGGGCTGGTCATCTTCAGAGGCGTGATCGTGTCGGTGACGCGGATGGGCGGCATCATCTGGGCGGAGAGGACGCCCTTGGGCGGATCGGCCAGGGCGGCCGACTGCCAGCCGGCGTCTACGAAGCCGGGACGGTCCCAGCCGGGCGTCTCCAGGCGGGCGTCGTAGGTCTCGCCGTCGTAGATGCTGTCGGCGACGATGGGTCCCTGGCGCACCTTCCAGGAGGCGTCCGTGACCACTTCGATGCGCTGGCCGCCCTCCGTCTCGACGTTGAGTTGCAGCAAGGCGGCGCGCGAGCCGTACCAGCCCTGACCCAGGATGAGGCCTACGGCGTTGGCGCCCGGGCGCAACAGGTCGGTCACGTCGTAGGCGGTGTACAGCACGCGCTTTTCATACGTGGTCCAACCGGGATCGAGCACGTGGTTGCCCACCTTGCGCCCGTTAATCCGCAGCTCGTAGTAACCCAGTCCGGAAACATAGGCTCGGGCGTGCAGCGGACGGGCGGGCAGGTTGAACTCCTTGCGGAGTTGGTTGGCCCCGCCGATCCACTTGCCCTTCCAGTCGGAAGGGCTGAGCAGGCCCATCGAGAAGCGGGCCGGGCGGCTGTACGGACTGGCGGCGTTGCTCGCGTCCCACCAGCGCACCTTCCAGTAGTAAGTGCGGCCGCTCTCCAGCGGCTTGCCGCCGTAAACCGCCGCGGCGGATTGAGAGCCTTCGACGCGGCCGCTATCCCAGACGTCGCCCACGTTCACTTCCGGGCGGGTGGAGACCAGGATCTGCCAGGCGATCTGGCGCTGGCCGCGCTCCGGGTGTTCCAGCACCCAAGTGAAACGAGGGCGGGCGACGTCCACCGCCTCGGGATTCGCCAGGTACTCGGTGCGCAGCCCGACGGGGGCCGGCGGCTGCGCCAGCGCGACTGCGCTCAGACTGAGAAGCAGGAGCGAAGGTTTCCAGGCCATAGGAGCGTCTCCGAACCTGCCCATTGTATTAGGACGGCGCCCTGCCTGGGGGTCGGCCTCTAGCAGGTCAAATCGAAGCTCTGGCCGCGGGCCGGAATCACCGCCTCCAAACCGTAGCGCTCGGCGATGGCTCGCGCCAGGGCCTGGCACTGGGCGGGCTCGCCGTGCACCAGGAAGACCCTCTTGAGCGTGCCGGCCATGGGCTTCATCCAGGCCAGCAGCTCTTGCTGATCGGCATGCCCGCTGAGTTCGTTGAGGGTTTCGACTTCGGCGCGCAAGCGCATGGGCTCGCCGAAAATGGGGACCTCGGGCAGCTTGTCCACCAGCTTGCGCCCCAGCGTGTTGGCGGCTTGAAAGCCGGTGATGAGCACCGTGTTGCGGGGGTCCTCGATGTTGTTTTTCAGATGGTGCAGGATGCGCCCGGCCTCGCACATGCCCGAGGCCGAGATCACCACAAAGGGCCCGCGCAGCTCGTTGATGGCCTTGGACTGGGCGGTGTCCTTGATTAGTTTCAGCCGCCGGAAATCGAAGGGGTCCTGGCCGTGTTCCAGATAGCTGCGGGTTTCCTCATCGTAGAGTTCGGCATGCTTGCGGAAAACCTCGGTAATCTCGACCGCCAGCGGGCTGTCCACGAAAATGGGGATGGAGGGGATGCGGCCCTGGTCGGCCAGCTCATGCAGCAGCACGATGAGCTGCTGGGCGCGCCCGACGGCGAAGGCGGGCACGATGATCTTGCCGCCCCGGGCGCAGGTGCGGTTGATGACGTTGGCCAGTTTGTCCGCTACGGCTGCGGCGGGTTTGTGCAGTCTGGCGCCGTAGGTGCTCTCCAGGATAAGGTAGTCGGCGGCCGGCGGCGGCTCAGGATCGCGCGTGATGGGCAGGTGGGCGCGCCCGACGTCACCCGAGAAGACCAGACGGATGCGCCGGCCGGCCTGCGTCCAGGACAGCAGAATGGCGGCCGAGCCCAGGATGTGACCGGCGTCGTAGGCCTCCCAGCTCAGGCCGTCTGCGAGCGGCGTCGGGGCGCGCAGCCGAGCGGGGCGAAACAGCGGCAGGACCGCCTCGGCATCCTCGACCGTGTACAGGGGCTGGACGAAAGCCCCGGGCTCGCTCAGTTCCAGGGCGCGACGGCGATGGGCGCGTTTATTGAGATACTCGGCGTCCTTCTCTTGCAGGTGGGCGGAATCGCGCAGCATGGGATCACACAGGTCGGCGGTGGCTTCGGTGGCGTGGATGGGGCCGCGGAAGCCCTGGCGCACGAGCGTGGGAAGATTGCCGCTGTGGTCTATATGGGCGTGGGAGAGAACGACCGCCTCGATGGAGTCGGGGCGGAAGGGAAAGTCGGTATTGCGCTCGCGCGCCTCCCGGCGGCGGCCCTGGTAAAGGCCGCAATCCAGCAGGTAACGCCGCCCGTTCACCCGCAGCTCGTGCATCGAGCCGGTGACGGTCTGAACCGCTCCCCAGAAAACCAGCTTCATAGACCCTCAGCTTAGCAGGCTGCCGGCCGTTGTATGATCGAAGCTGGACGGGAGGACGAATGAGTCAAACCAGCGACATTCGACGCAGGGAGTTTCTCCACACAGCGACCGCATGGACGGCCGCCCCGGCCGTACTGGCCCGCCAGGGCGCCAACGAGCGGGTGGGGGTGGCGGTCGTCGGCGTGGGCACGCGGGGCATTCAACTGCTGCGCGAGGCCCAGGCTGTGCCGAACACCGAGATCCGGGTGATCTGCGATCTCTACGACGGGAACCTGAAACGGGCCAAGGAGTTCACCACCAACCAGAAGGCTCGCCTCACCAAGGCCTGGGAAGAGGCGGTGGCCGCCCGGGAGGTGGATGTGGTGATCATCGCCACTCCTGACTTCTGGCATGCCCCTCACGTCGTGGCGGCCGCCCAGGCCAAGAAGGATATCTACGTCGAGAAAGGTTGGTGCACCAAGCTCGAGGACGCCAAGCGCATGCGCAAGGCGGTCAAGGACAACAAGGTGGTGATGCAGTTGGGCCATCAGTATAACAGCCTGCCGACTTTCCACCGGGCCCGGCAGATTTATCAGTCCGGCGAGTTGGGCAAGGTGCCCCTGGTGCGCACTTACATTGATCGGACCAATCCCTGGCCGGAATGGCAATTTTACACCGCCTATAACATCCAGCAGCCTCCCAAAGACGCCGGTCCGGAGACGATTGACTGGGAGCGGTTCATCGCCAACGCCTCCAAGCGCCCCTTCGACGTCGAACGCTTCTTTAAATGGCGCTGCTGGTGGGAATACTCGACCGGCATCGCCGGGGATCTGATGAGCCACCTCTGGGACTCGGTGAACATGGTCGTGGGCATGGGCATTCCGGAGAGCTGCGTCACTCAGGGCGACCTGTATTTCTGGAAGGACGGCCGGGACGTGCCCGACATGTGGCACGTGTTGTTCGATTATCCCAAGCGCGAGCTGGCCGTCACCTTCTCCTGTTGCTTCCACAACCGGCACGTGGGAGAGGTGGCCCAATATCTGGGGCGCGACAAGACCCTGGAGGTCTCGCCCGTCTTCTGCCGAACCTATACCGCCGAGTGGAAGCCGGAGTACAAGGAGCGCCTGGCCGAAGCCCGCAAACTGGCGGAAAAGGCCGGCTTGGCCTTCGGCGAAACGCCCGTACCGCCCGAGTACTCCTTCAAGAAGGGCGAACTCGAGGTGAGCAGCCACATGGAGAACTTCTTCGAGTGCGTGCGCAGCCGCCAGGAACCGCGCTGCGGCGTGGACCGCGCCTTCGAGGAAGCGGCTGCCATCTGCATGTCGGTGGAGGCCTACCGCCGGGAGCGGCGCGTGAAGTGGGATCCGGAACGGGAGGAAATCGTTTGATCGCCCGCCGGCGCGCTGCCGGAGCGCGACGGCGCTCGGCCGCATCCGCCATAGAATCGAGAGAACCATGTTGCGGCGACTGGCCCCCCTCCTTTTTTGTCTCGCTGTCGGCTCGGCCGGCGAGAAGAAACCTGTCACGCTTGAGGCGCTGGCCTCCGCCCGCCCTGCGGCGCCCCTTTCTCCGGTGTGGGCGCCGGACGGGCAGCGTTTCGCCTATCTCGAGGAGGGCAGGATATGGCTCTATGACATTGCGAGCCGCGGCAAGCGCGAACTAGCGCCGCTGGCCGCCCTGGCCGCGGCCGCGGTAAAGACGGCGCCGCCCGAGACCTACCCGTGGGAAAACCGCGGCGTTCGCGAGCAGGCCCTCCAGTGGTTTCCTTCCGGCGGCGAGCTGTTGATTCGCGCCGGCGGCGACTTGTTCCTGTTCCGGCTGGCCGCGGGCGGCTGGGTGCAGTTGACCGCCACTCCGGAGGACGAGCGCGATCCCAAGGTGTCGCCCGACGGCCGCCGCATCTCTTTCCGCCGCGCCCACGACCTCTGGGTGCTCGACCTGAGGGCCGGCCAAACTGCCCGCCTGACGCAGGACGGCTCGCCGACTGTGCGGAACGCCGAGCTGGACTGGGTCTATCCCGAGGAGCTGGCTCTGGGGACGGCGCATTGGTGGTCGCCGGATGCCACCCGCATTGCTTACTTGCAATTCGATGTAAGCCGCCAGCCGCTTTATCCTCAGATTGACCTCCTGCCCATGCCTCCCCGCTACGAGCCGCAGCCCTACCCCAAAGCGGGCGAACCGAATGCGGAGGTGCGCCTGGGGGTCGTGCCCGCCGACGGCCGGGGCCCCACCCGCTGGATGGAGCTGGGCTCGACGCGGGAAGCGCTGCTGGCGCGCTGTTACTGGCTGCCCGATTCCAGCGGACTGGCCGTGCAGCGCCTCAACCGCATTCAGAACCGGCAGGATCTGCTGATCGCCCAGGCGGCGGACGGCGCCGCCCGTTCCGTCCTGCGTGAAAGCGATCCGTTCTGGATCAACGTGCGGGATAACTTCCGGTGGCTCCGCAGCGGGCGTGAGTTTCTCTGGTGGAGCGAGCGCGACGGCTTCGGTCACTTGTATCGCTTTTCGAGCGACGGCCGCCTGCTGGCCCAACTTACTCGGGGCGAATGGGAGGTGACGGACGTGGTGGGGGTAGACGAGAACGCCGGCCAGGTGTACTACCTTTCCACGGCGGCCGGCCCCCTCGAGCGCCAGCTTTATCGGGTCAGTCTGGAAGGAGGACAGCCGGAGCGCGTCAGCCGCAAGGCGGGAACGCATGCGGTCTCCATGGGACCCACGGCCGAGTTCTATTTGGATACTTACTCGAGCCTGGCCAGCCCGCCGGCCACGACGCTGCATTCCCGGGACGGAACGGAGTTGGCCGTGGTGCGCGCGCCGGACGCGAAGCTCTCCGCCGAGTATGACATCCTGCCCACCGAGATCGTCGAGGTGAAGGCTTCCGACGGGACCTTGCTCTACGCCCGCTTGATCAAGCCGGCCGGTTTCCAGAGCGGCAAGAAGTACCCGGCGGTGGTGGCGGTCTACGGCGGCCCTCACGCGCAGAGCGTGCGCAACGCCTGGAGCGGGCTGACCTTCGATCAGGTGCTGGCTCACCGGGGCTTTGTGGTCTGGCAACTGGACAATCGCGGCTCGGCCGGCAGGGGTCACCGTTTCGAGGCGGCCGTGCACCGGAATCTGGGCGCCCGGGAGTTGGAGGATCAGAAGGAGGGCTTGCGGCATCTGGTTTCGCTGGGCTTTGTGGATCCCGAGCGGATCGGCATTCACGGCTGGAGCTACGGCGGATATATGACGCTGTACTGTTTGGTGAACGCGCCGGAGCTGTTTCGGGCGGGTGTAGCGGGCGCGCCCGTCACCGACTGGCGGAACTACGACACCATTTACACGGAACGTTACATGGGCCTGCCTTCCGAAAACGAGGAGGGATACCGCCGCAGCTCGCCGGTTCATCAGGCCGCAGCGCTGAAGGCAGACTTACTGCTGGTGCACAACCTCGAGGACGACAACGTGCTGTTGCAGAACACCGTCCAGATGGCCGAGGCGCTTCAGCGGGCGGGCAAGCCGTTCTCCATGATGCTCTATCCGGCCAAGGGGCACGGGGCGCAAAACCGGCGGCACCTCAACGCCCTGATGCTGGCCTTCTTCGAACGGGCCCTCAGGTAGGCCGGCCTAGCGAGAGCGGCCTCCGCCGCTGCCCGACTCGCGGGGAATGGGAGCTGACGGGGCCCCCGAGGCCGTGGTCGGCGCCGGCGAGGCGGCCATGGTTCCCGAGCGGCCGGCGGGCGTCGGAGCGATGGTCGCGTAGCCCAGATCGGCGTTGTGGCGGGGAGTGGAATCCCAAGCGTTCACAGCGGCCCGGCGGGGCGGGGCGTAGATCACGTACACTTCCCGGGGGCTGTAGTAGCGCCAGCCGAACGGGCTGCTGAGGATCCCGCGGTAGGGGATGTAAGTGAACATTCCGAAATACGGATTCCAATACCAGGCGCTGGCGCGCAAGCGCGCGCCCGAATCATAGAGCGACTTGGCCGAGGAAAGATTCGCCAGGGCGATATATTCGGCCCTTCGCTTGCCCCACCGATACAAAGCGTCTCCGCTCCGGGTATCGAACTTCCGCATCGCGAGGGTTCCCTCCAGCGCCAGCGCTTTGCCCCTCTTGATGCGGAGCGCCTGAGCGCCGGATTCCACCGCCGCTTCCCCGTCGTAAACCTTCAGCTCGGCCGTCTCGGCGTCAATCTGGTACAGCCCGTCCTGGCGGATGGCTATGGCGGCGTCACGGAAAGTCACCGTCAGGGCGTTCCCCTTGATCATCTCGGCGCATTCGATCAGGATCGCCCCGGAGAGCAATTCCAGGCGGGTGTCGGAAAGCCTGTCCGAGACCAGGCGCAGCTCGCCGTTCTCGCCCATGCGCAGGAACACGCCCGGCGACAGCAGCAACTCGGCGCGCCCGGCTTGGGTGCGCAACAGGCTGCCCTCTTTCATCTGGGGGAATCGCCCGAATTTGGGCTCCACCGGCTGGCCGTCCAGCAGCACCCGCCCGTCCACGTAGTGGATCAGGCCGGACTTCGCGGAAATAGCCTCCTGCGAATGGGCCGGCAAGCCCAGAAGGGTCAGCGCGGCCGGGACAGCGAGCAACCTCCACGCCCTTTGCATGGCGACACCTCGCACCTTTATCTTCGCCCTTCTTTGGACGCCCGTCAAGCCGCCTGCGTTTCGCCCGCTTTTGCACCCTGGCAGCCTGGGCGCTCACTCAATGCGCGGCGGCACCCAACCGCTCTAAGTCTTCCAGATCGAACTTTCGATACAGGTCCAGGCAGAACAGCTCGGGCGCGTCGCGGTACTCGACCGGCGCTTCCAGCAAGCGGCCCAGCGAGGGGGCGCCGCGGCGCACCTTCACGCGCCAGAAGCGCTGCGGCGCCAGCGCGGCTGCAATCAGCGCCACGACTTGCGTGCGGATCCCGTCGGCCTCCACGCGGACCTTGCCGCCCGGCTCGAGCCATTCCGCCAGCCCGATCAATTGGGCCGCCTGGAGGCCCAGCGCCCGCTCGCCCAGGGTGGCGATCAACTGGGCGTAGGCCGGGGGCCCGGGTTTCTCCGGCGCGGCGTCGCCGAAAAACAGCAGGTCGGCGGCCAGCACGCGTTCCCCGCGGTTGACGCGATCGGAGACCGCCGCGGCCGCGGCGCGCTTGCCCTGATCGTGCAGGACGATGGCGGCCGGAGCGTCCTCGGGCGCGGCGATGGCTTTCAGCCACAGGCCGGTGGCGCTCAAGCCGTTCTGGAAATCGAAGCGGTAGCCGCGCGTTTCCAACCCCTTGCTCTTGGTGTTGGAGAGCGCCCAGGCGTGCGTCACGGTTGCGGCCCGATAGCGCACGGTGCGGCCGAGCTCGGCGCGCGCCGCGTCGCCGCCGAGCGGCTCGCGCCGCATTTGGCCCGCCAGCCTGCGCGCCAGCTCCAGAATCGTGAGTTGGCCGGCCGGCAGACCCACCGCCAGTTCTTCCACGCTGCGGATTTCGGCGTCCACGCCGGTCTCCGCCTCCGGAACCGAGATGCGGAAATGCTCGGAGAGGAAGCGGTAGAGCCTGCGGCGATTGTCAAGCTGGTAGTTGTGGTCGGAGGGATCGGTGTTTTCGTACCAGGCGAGGGCCGTCCCGGCCCCGCTCAGGCGGAACAACGGCAGCACGGCGTCGTAGATGTACGGCTTGACCAGGGGAGCGCGGAAGCAGCAGTCGTCCTCGGCGTTGTAGATGAGCAAGGTGGGTCGCGGCGCCCGCAAGGCGGTCAGGTGCGGATAGTCGGCGTAGAGCAGCAGATCAGTGGCGTTCTGCTCCGGATCGCCGACATCCTGCGGGCGCTCGATGCGCGAGATTGCCGAGGCGTAGCCGGCCACCGGGACGGCCAGAGCGACGCGCTCATCCAGCGCCGAAAGCACGATGGTCTGCCAGCCGCCGCCCGAAAGACCCGTCACTGCGATGCGGCTGCGGTCCGCGTTGGGGTGGTCCCAGAGATAGTCCAAGCCGCGGCGCATCGCCAGGTAAAACAGACCCAAGCCGTTGGCGCCCGCCAGATCCAGATGCGCGGCGTACCAGTGCGCGTTCTCCTTCTGCGCCAGCTCGCCCATGCCGATCCATTCCAGATTCAGCGCCAAGATCCCGCTGCGGGCCTGCTGAATGCACCGCTTTTGTTTGTACTCGACCGCCTTGCCGGGCGCGCCGACGTGACCGTTGACGTTGAGCACGGCAGGGACCTTGCCGGGCAGGGGGTCGGGTTCGTACAGGATGGCCGTCGTCCAGAAATCCGGCACGACCTGGTAGCGCAGCTTGCGCATCCGGTAACCGCTTCCGCCCGGGAGCAAGCCGAGGTCCTCGAAGCGCGCGGGGGCCTGGATCCACTCCGGGGGCCAGCCGTGAAACGCCACCTCGCGCAGAATGCCGGCGCGCAGCGCGGAAGCCTGCGCCGCCCACTCGGCCGCGCTCGAGGGCGAAGGCGGCTTGGGCGCGCGGGCCAGCAGATGCTGGCGCAACTGAAAGGCCACCGCCTCCGGCGCGTGCAGGCGCGCCTCTAACAGCGGGGCGAGGCCGCGCGGGTCGGTTTGCGCCCGGGCGGCCAGAGTCACAGCGAGTGAAAGCCACGCGAAACGGGGATTCATGTCCGACCATTACATCAGACCGCAGCGGGCGCCGGCCGCCCCGTCCGGCTGAAACAACAGGCCGTTTCGGCGACCCTTCGGCTGTTACCGCCCGCCTCGCCGGCCGATCTCCGGCCAGGCGGCTGCGCGGACGGCGGGCGCGGCGCCCGCCAGTTCGGCGGTCGGAAAGCGCACTTCGAGCGCGCGATTTTCCCCGGGCAGAAGGCTGAAATAATTGTCCTCCCAGTAACAGGGAGTTACCTCGTCGCCTTCCTCTCCGCGGGTGACGGCCAACTGAACCAGGAAGGCCAGCCCGGGCCCCGGATTCTCCACACTCACGCGCCCCAGGGTTTCCTCACCCTCGCTCTGGAAGCGGCTCGTCAGGCGCAGCCTCGGCGCCCTCAGCCCCGCCAGCGCCGTGTAGTCGGGGTGCGACTTGGAATCAATGTAGAAGACCCCGTCGCGCGAGCCCTGCGAGCCGGGGATCTCCGGCACCGACGACAGCCAGTAGAAATTGTCGGAAACCGTCCGGCCCGCAGCGTCGGCGAGCTTCAGGCTCAGGAAGAACGTCTTGCTGATGTCGGCCGGCGGCCGCACTGTAAACACCCGCGTCTTGCCGTCGGGGCCGACCTGGGCTGGGGCCGACTGCGACCAGCGCTCCCTCAGGTCCAGATCGTACAACCTGGCCGTCACGCGCAGCCCGCGAAACTCCCGATAGTAACTGTTCACCACCCAGACCGAATGATCGTCGTAAGAGTACTGCACATGGAGCGGTTCGCAGGCTTTCTTGGCGCCGTAGTAAGCTCCGCCGGCCAAGAGATACCAATCCACGTACTGCCAGGTGGGCGAGGCCGGCCAGGCGGCGTTGTACTTCCAGGCCGTGATGCCGGTGGCGGAATACTTGTTCCGGGCGTAGGCCTCGTACATCCCGCGAGCGCTCTCGTAGTTAAGCGCTTGAGCTTTCATGGTGAAATCCTGAATGTCCCGGGCCCGGCCGTAGCGGGCGTCCAGGGCTTTGAGCAGGGCGTCGAAGTAGCGCCCGCCCTGAATGACGGTGTGGAAAGACCAGGCCGGGGTCCAGGGCGGCCAGAGGTCTTTCTCGGGCATCATGCGGCGCATGCTCTCCAGCGGCGCCACCGTGCCGCCGATCCCGCCCGACTGGGCGAAACCCCAGGCGCCGGCTTCCTTGTTCCGGTAGTAATGCGATGGCGTGGCGTAGGTCCAGAGCTGGCGGGTGCCGGTCCGCGTGCCGCCGGTCTGGAAGCGTTCCTTCACGTCGAAGGCGCCCGAGTGGGGTTGATAGGTGCGCTCGGAGGTGTATTGCGCGATCAGCTCGCGGTACGCCTTGTCCAGCGAGGGCGTAGGATAAGTCTCATCGTGACCCAGGAAATGAACCAGGCTGGGATGGTTACGGATGCGCAGGATGGTGTCTTTCACGCATGCTACGGCCAGCGCCTCGTCGGGGATGCTGCGGCCGAACAACTGCTGGGTCACCATGACGCCGTATTCGTCGCAGAGATCGTAAAACTCGTCGGTCTCGCGGATGGAGAATCCTTCCGAGCGGAGCATGTTGAGGCGGGCTTCGCGGGCGTAGCGGATCAGAGCTTCGTAGCGGCGGCGCGTCAGGCGCAGCAGCATGTCGGAGGTCATCCAGGCGCCGCCGCGGATGAGAATTTTCCGCCCGTTGATGGTGTACTGCCGCCAGCCCTCGGAGTTCAGGTAGGTGGCGGCGTCGCGGATGCCGAAGCGCGTCTGGAGGGCGTCGGACACCTCGCCGCCGGTCACAAACCACAGGCGCAGGCGGTAGAGCTCCTGCGGCCCGACCGGGTGCGGCCACCACAGGCGCGGCCGGGACAAGCGGAGCTGCGGGAAGCGCTCCGGAGCGAAGCTGACCTGGACGCTTTCGCCGGGGGCCAGCCGCACCGGCTGGGCGAAGCGCAGGTTCTCGATTTCCCCGCGCAGCTCGCCCGCCACCGGCCGCGCGCTCAGATTCGTCGCCTCGACGGTAACCTTCAACTCGGCCGAGGCGGTTGAAGGCAACGCGAGCTTGGACGCCACATAGGGATGGCGCAGAATGACCGGCCCGCTGGCGGTCACATAGACCGGTTGCCAGAGGCCCATGTTCATGTCCGGAGGTTGCGGGTTATGGTCGTCCCAGCCGGTCGTAGCCTGGATTTGCTTGGTTCCGTAAGTGCGCTCGGGCAGCAAGCCGGGAGGAATAATCTCCACCGCCAGGCAGTTTCTCCCTCCGATGCGGGCTGCTTGCTCCATCGAGAATTCGAAGCGGCGGAACATGCCGATCACGTCCTTCTGGTCCGCGATCTTGCGCCCGTTCAGCCAGACGTTGGCCTGATAGTTGATGCCGTCCAGGTGGAGGCGCAGATACTTGCCGCGCCACTGGCCGGGCAATTCGAATTCGGTCCGGTACCACCAGGAGGAGCGGAAGGGACTGCCGGCCGGCATGACCAGCCAGCGGCCCTCCTTGAAGCCCGGGATCGCCTTCAGGTTCAGCCCGTAGTAAGGATCCGGATAGACGTTGTTTTCGACCAGGGCTGCCAGCACGGTCGCCGGCGCCCGAGTCGGATACCATCCTTCGGTCGGGTAGCCGGGCAGGGACAGGGCGGCGCCCTGGGCCCGCACCTGGCTCGAGGATTGAAGCCGCCAGTTCTCATCCAGCGCCAGCCGTTGCTGGGCGGCCAGCGGCGCCAGGCCGATCGTCGCCAGCACCATCAGTCGCATCAGTACGCCTCCCGCCGGTTGCTTCGCTTCTGGAAGATGATAACCTGAACAGCACCGTGCAGACTCAGGATTCGGATCGCACCCCGGAACTGGTGCGCGGCTTCGGCCTGCTCCAGGCGACCGCGCTGAACATGAGCAACATGGTGGGCATCGGCCCCTTCATCACCATTCCCCTGATGCTGGCCGCGATGGGCGGTCCGCAGGCCATGCTGGGCTGGTTGTTGGGCACGCTGCTGGCCCTCTGCGACGGCTTGGTTTGGGCCGAGCTGGCCGCCGCCCTGCCGGCGGCCGGCGGCACGTACCTGTACTTGCGGGAGGGCTTCCGCGGGACGCCTCTCGGGCTGGTGCTTCCTTTCCTTTTCATCTGGCAATTCATCTGGAGCGGCCCGCTGGAGATCGCCTCCGGCTTTATCGGCTTCGGCCAGTATGCGGCCTACTTTTGGCCCTCGATCGGGCCGGGCGGGATGCGCCTGATTTCGGTGGGCCTCGGCATCCTGGTGGTGGCCCTGTTGTACCGGGGCATCGCCGCGGTCGGCCGGCTCACTGTGGTGCTCTGGGCCGGCATGTTGGTGACGGTGGCCTGGATCATCCTCAGCGGTCTGGCGAACTTCGACGCCCGCCGGGCGTTGGATTTCCCGCCCGGCGCCTTCGACTTCAGCGCCGGCTTCCTGCTGGGCCTGGGCGGGGCCATGCTCATCGCCATGTACTGCTTCCTGGGTTACTACGACATTTGTTACGTGGGCGGCGAGGTGCGCCGCCCGGAGCGCGTGATCCCCCGCGCCATCCTGTACTCCGTGCTGGCGGTGGCCGCCGTCTACAGCCTGATGACGCTCTCGGTGATCGCGGTGGTCCCCTGGCGCGAAGCGATCCAGTCGCGCTTCATCGTGGCCGAATTCATGCGCCGGCTTTACGGCGACTGGGCGGGCGCGGCGGTCACGGCGCTGATTCTCTGGTGCGCCTTCGCGTCGGTCTTCGCCCTGACGCTCGGTTACAGCCGCATCCCTTACGCGGCCGCCCTGGACGGCAACTTCTTCCGCTTCTTCGCCCGGCTGCATCCTCGCGGGAGATTTCCCCACGTCTCGTTGCTGGTGATCGGCGGGCTGGCGATCGCCGCGGCCATGCTCGATCTGGAAACCGTGCTCAAGGCCCTGCTGACGGCGCGCATCCTGGTGCAGTTCGTGGGTCAAATCGCGGCCCTGCACTACATCCGCACTCGCCGTTCGGATCTGGTCCGGCCTTTCCGCATGGCGCTTTATCCGCTGCCTGCCTGGCTGGCCCTGGCCGGCTGGCTGTACGTCTTCGCCACCTCGGGCCGGCAGTTCATCCTGTTCGGCCTGCTGGTGCTGGCCACCGGCCTGGCGGCCTACGGGCTGTGGCGGCGGGGCGCGCGGCGATCGGCATAGAATAGTCCGCGTATGAGACGCCGCGGCTTGCTGTCATTGGTTTGGCTGGGGGCCTGCCTTCAGCCCTCGTGGGCGCAGCTTACCCTCACCGTCCGGCCCAAGGAAACCGACGAGGTGCTGGTCAATCCCGGTATGGGCTTTACGACCTTCCAGAGATTCAACGGCGACGAGCTGAATCCCGGTTTGAAATGGACCGAGGGCTACCCTATCGTCTACCAGGAATTCAAGGGAAGCTTGGAAAACAAGAATCATCCCATGACCTCGATCGCCTACTTCCGCATTTACTGGAAGTTCGTCGAGCCCGAACGGGGACGGTACAACTGGGAAATGCTCGACCGCGCTCTTGTTACCGCCCGGCAGCGGGGACAAACCCTCATGCTGCGCATCGCGCCTTACGGCACGCGACCGGACAACGACGTTCCCGACTGGTACCGCGCCCTGCTGGGCGATGAGACCGGGAAGCTTCCGGAAAAGAAATGGCGCACCGACCCGGAGGACCCGCGCTACGCCCTGCACTTCGGGAACATGATCCGGGCCGTGGGCCTCCGCTACGACGGCCACCCCGACTTGGAGAGCGTGGATTTGGCCATCGTGGGCGCCTGGGGCGAGGGCGCCGGCGCCGCGCGGCTCACCGACAAGACCCGGCAGGCGCTGGTGGACGCCTACCTCGAGGGCTTCCGCAAGACCCCGTTGATCATGTTGCTGACCGACGAGAAGACGAACCGCTACGGCATCTCCCGGCGCGCCGTGGGCTGGCGCGTGGATTGCCTGGGGGATATGGGCGGCTTCAATCCTAACTGGAACCACATGTTCGATTACTATCCTCAGGGCATCGTCCGGTTCGGCATGCAGGATGCCTGGAAGCGCGCTCCGGTCAGCTTCGAGGCCTGCTGGGTGATGCAGCACTGGAAAGACCAGGGATGGGATATTGACTACATCATTGATCAATCCCTGAAATGGCACATCTCTTCCTTTAACGGGAAGTCCTCGGCCGTGCCCGAAGAGTGGAGGCCGCAGGTGGACCGCTGGCTGAAAAGAATGGGATATCGTTTCGTGCTGCGCAAGTTCACTTATCCGGCCGAGGTGCGGCCTCACGGCAAGCTGGCGTTTGAAAGCTGGTGGGAAAACAAAGGGGTGGCCCCCTGTTACCGCCGCTTTCCCCTCGCCTTGCGTTTAAAGAACGCCGAGCGGACGGAGGTGCTCCAGGCCGAGGCCGACATCCGCGAGTGGCTCCCCGGCGACGTCATCTATGACGACGCGGTCTTCCTGCCCGCCGACATGCCGCCGGGCGAGTACGAACTGGCCATCGGCTTGCTCGATCCGCACAGCCGGCGGCCGGCGGTGAAGCTGGCCATCGAGGGAAGGGACGCCGAGGGATGGCATCGCCTGGGAACCATCCGGGTCCGCTGAAGGCCTGGCGGTTCGCGCCGGCCGCGGTCCTGTTGGCCGAGGCGCTCCTGTTCCATCGCCGGGTTCTGTTTTCCAGCGCCTGGACGATCCCCTGGGACCTGCGCGATTACCACCTGCCGCTGGCCGAATTCATGGTGGGCTGCCTGCGATCCGGCGAACTGCCCTTATGGGACCCTTACACTTACTGCGGCATGCCGTTCTACGCCAACCTGCAAACCCAGTTCGCCTATCCGCCCGCCTGGATGGGGCTGCTGGCGAGCAATCTGGCGGGCGGCGGCCGGCTGCTGGAATTCCTGGAATGGCAGATCGCGCTGCACGTGTTTCTGGCCGGCCTGCTGGCTTACGGGCTGCTGCGCCGGCTGGGCTTAGGCCGCGGCAGCGCCTTGTTCGGGGCCACCGTCTTCGAACTGGGCGGTTACTTTGCCTCGCAGGCCCAGCACTTGGGGGCCATGTGCGCGGCGGCTTGGTTGCCGCTGGCCTGGCGGGCCGTCCTCGATTTGAGTCAGAGCTTCCGGTGGCGGCGGCTGGCGGCGCTGGCTCTCGCCCTGGCGATGTCGCTGGCGGCCGGCTTCCCGGCGGTGACGATCGTCGCCTTCGTCACGTCGTTTCTGCTGGCCGGGGCGCTGGCTGCGTTTCGCCGCGGCGCGCCGCAAGGGCTGCTCTGGACGGCGGCCGCGTCGCTGTGGGCCCTGCCGCTGAGCGCCGTCCAGTTGCTGCCGGCCCTGGAGCTGGCAGGGCTTTCCACGGCCTACTCGCGCGGGGAGTACGCCGGGACCGGCGGCGGCGTGCCGTTAGTGGGACTGACCTCCTTGATCGTTCCCGCTCACAACCACATTTTCGATTTGAGTAAGTACCGGCTGGAATGGAATCCCACCTTTTTGTATCTTTACTGCGGGCTGGCCGGTTTGGCGCTGGCGCTGGTCGGCCTGCTGGCCTCGCGCTCGCGCTATCGGGGGCCTCTGGCCCTGCTCACCTTGCTGGCCGGCCTGTGGATGCTGGGCGAGAATACGCCCGTGGGGCGCACTCTGTTCACCCTGCTGCCTACCGCTGTGAAGTCTCCCCTGTACGCCGAGTTCGCCATGCCGGCCTTCCAGCTCGGCCTGGCCGCGCTGGCGGCGCTGGGTGCGCAGCGGCTCATCGGGACTCGCTCCCGGTGGCTCTCGGCGGGCCTGGTGGCGGTGACCGCCGCCGACCTGATCGCCGCCGGCGCCGGCCGCACGATGAACACCTTTCCGGCGGCTGAGGATCCGGCCGTTTCGCTCCGCCAGTTCGAGGGCAGCGCGGAGACCTTGCAGCGCATGCGCACGCTGGTCGGCCGGAGTCTGCCGCCGGCCCGCCTGGAGAGTTATCGCGATTCGATGCGCTGGGCCAACAGCGCGCCCATGATCGGGATTCCCTCCGCCAGCGGCAACGACCCGCTCGCCCCGGCGCGCATCCTGGATCTGCGCCGCCTGTTCGGTCAGGGTCAGCCTTGGTTGCGCTACTGGGAGCTGGCCGACTTGAACTCTCCCTTGCCCGACCTGTTGAACGTGCGCTATCTGGTCACCTGGGCGCCTTCCTCCGAGCCTGCCCTGGAGCATGCCAAATGGCGCCGCGTGGCGGATCTTCCCGGCCACCAGGTCTACGAGAACCGCTCCGCGCTGCCGCGCTTTTACCTGGTCGGGCGCGTGCGCCCCGTTCGCAGCAAGCAGGAAGCGCTGGCCCGGCTGGCTTCGCCGGAGTTCGACCCGCGGCGCGAAGCGGTCGTCGAGGGTGAGGCGCCGCCCGGACTGGCCGGGGATTTCTCGGGCTCGGTGCGAGTCCTGGCTTATGCACCGCGCCGGGTGGTTCTCGAAACCGAGGCGTCGGCGCCCGCCTTCCTGGTCACTTCGGAGAGTTACTACCCCGGCTGGCGCGCCCGCCTGGACGGCCGCCCCGCCCGCCTGCGGCTGACCAACGTGGCCTTTCGGGGGCTGGAGACGCCCGCCGGCCGGCATCGGATCGAAATGCGATTCCAGCCGGTCCTGTTCTGGTGCGGGCTGGCGTTCAGCGCTCTGGCGGCGGCAGGCTTGGCGGCCGCCTGGCGGCGGGGATAAAATGCGCGCAAGACGCCGCCGGTGTGCGGCGTCGTTCGGGAGGTGGTGATGCAGAAGGTGCGCGTGGGATTGATCGGTGCGGGTTTCGCCGGCGCCATTCACTGCGAGGCTCTCCGGCGGGTGCCCGCCGCCGAAGTGGTCGCGGTCGCCTCGCCCGGCCGCGCCGCGCAGTTTGCCGCCGAGCGCGGCATCCCGCGCTGGTTCGCCGATTACCGGTCCATGCTCGAGCTTGAGGAACTGGACATGGTGGTGCTGGGCCTGCCCAACGATCTGCATTGTCAGGTCGCGGTGGAGGCCGCCCAGGCCGGCAAGCATGTGGTTGCGGAGAAACCCCTGGCCCTCAACCTGGAGGAGGCCGATCGCATGATCGGGGCCTGCCGCGAGGCGGGCGTCAAGCTGATGTACGCCGAGGAGCTGTGCTTCGCGCCCAAGTATGTGCGCCTCAAGCAACTGGTCGAGGAAGGCGCGCTGGGGAAGGTCTTTTTCGTCAAGCAAAGCGAAAAGCATGGCGGGCCTCACGCGGATTGGTTCTGGGACGTTCGCCGTTCGGGAGGCGGCGTGGCCTTCGATATGGGTTGCCATGCGATCGAGTTCTTCCGCTGGATGTTGGGCAAGCCTCCCGCCCTCAGCGTCTGGGCCCACATGGGGACCTATGTCCACCAGCAGAAGACCCGGGGCGACGACCACAGCGTTCTGATCGTGAATTTCCAGGGCGGCGCCACCGGCCTGGCCGAGGAGAGCTGGGCTACTCTGGGCGGCATGGACGACCGGGCCGAAGTGTACGGCGCCGAGGGCGTGGCCTACGCCGACCTGTTGCGCGGCAGCTCCATCCTCACTTACAGCCGGCACGGCTACGGTTACGCCGTCGAGAAAGCCGAACTGACCCGCGGCTGGTCGTTCACCATCTTCGAGGAAATCTGGAATTACGGTTTTCCGCAGGAATTCGCCCACTTCGTGGACTGCGTGGCGAACGACCGCCCGCCCCAGGAGACCGGCGAGGACGGCCGGGCCGTGCTCGAGATTCTCCTGGCGGCTTACGAATCGGCGCGCAGCGGTCGCTGCGTGGCGCTGCCCTTCGCCCCTTCGGTCCGCGCGCCCATCGAGTTGTGGAAGCCGGCTTGAGCCGGCAGGGGAGGTTGGAACTTGTCCTGGAACCGCGTTCTGTTATTGGCCGCGTTCAGTTGTCTTCCGGCTGCCGCCTTGGAGAAGGCGGCCTATGACAGCCTGGGACGCATCATCGCCCTGCTGGGCGAAGGGCCCGAGCTGGCGGTCGGCTCCGGCTTGGTGGCGGTCCTGCCTACGGCCAAGCGCATCCCGCTGCAAACCCGCACGCCGCAGCGCCCCCTGCGCCGCGAAGCCGATCGGTTGGTCTGGTCGGGCTCCTTCGAGCTGCCCGACGAAAGTCGCGGCGGCTTTCGACTGAAATCCGAGGAGGACGCCGAGGGCCTCAATTACGCCGTCGAGCTACGCGCCGAGACGCGCCTCGAGGTCGAGGCGATCGAATGGGTGCTCGATCTGCCCCGCCGCGAATTCGCCGGCGGAACCGTAACGCCGCTCGATCAGCCCGCCCTGGCCTTGCCCGCCGTCAAGCCGCCCGATCCGGTCTTTTACCGGGGCGAGACCGCCTCCCTGCGCTTCGCGGATCCTTCCGGGACTCGCTTGCTCGAGATCTCCTTCTCGAACCCCCGCACGGTCGCCTTGCTGGATCGCTGGGATCCGCGCGGCCGCTCCTACCAGCTCCGGGTGGCGCTGGCCCGCGGCCCTGTGGAGGCCGGCGCGACCGCTGCGCTGGGCGCCCGCCTGCGCCTGGGGGGAAAGCCTCCGGAGGCCCCGCCCGCTCGGCTGGCATTGGACGCCTCCCAGGTCCGCTATCGCTTCGACGGCTTCGGCGGCAACTACTGCTGGAGCAACCAGTCGCCCGCCGCCGCCTACACCTTGGAAAACCTGAAAGTCGCCTGGGCCCGGGCGGAAATGAAGCTGGTCCAATTCGACCGCGAGCGCGACAACCCCGGGCCCGCCCTGCGCGCCGATTTCCAGATGATGCAGCGCTTTCACAAGCTGGGCATCCCTTACGTCATCAGCATCTGGTGGCTGCCCGAGCGTTTCTACACCGACCCTTACGAAAAGCCCCGGCGCGCCCACTTCCGCCGCATAGATCCCGAGAAATGGGACCAGCTTCTGGAGCTGGTGGGAAGCTATCTGCTTTACGCCCGGCGCGTTTGGGGCGTCGAGCCCGACTTATTCTCTTTCAACGAAGCCAACATCGGCGTTTATGTCGGCTTCGATCCCGAGGAGCACGCCAAGGCCATCAAACGTTTCGGCGCGCACTTCCGGAAACTCGGCTTGAAGACCAGGATGTTACTCGGCGACGCCACTGGCCCGCGGGACACTCATCAGTATGTGCTCGCCGCGGCCGCCGACCCGGAGGCCATGCAGTACGTCGGCGCCGTCGCGTTCCACTCCTGGGGCGGCGCCGCGGCCGAGCAATACCAGGCTTGGGGAGACGTGGCGGAATGGCTCGGCCTGCCCTTGCTGGTCACCGAGCTGGGCGTGGATGCCGCCGCCTACCACACGCGCGCCTGGGAGAGCTTTCATTACGGGCTGCGCGAAGCCCGCATGACCCAGGAGATCCTGATCCACGCCCGCCCGCGCGGCACGCAGTACTGGCAGTTCACCAACGATTACAGCCTGGTGCGCCTGCGGCCGGACGGCGCCGTCGAGCCCACCGCGCGCTTCTGGCTGATGAAGCACTTTACGGACCTGACCCCGCAGAAGGCCGAGGCTCTCCAGACGCGCTCCGATCAACCCGAGGTGCTCTTCACAGCCTTCCGCGCCGGCCGCCGCTACGCACTGCACATCCTGAATGGGGGACCCGCCCGCTCGGCGACGCTGGAGGGAGTGCCCGAAGCCGACTGGCTCGAGACCCGCAGCGTCGAAGCGGTCCAATATCAGGAGCGCCCGGCGGGACGCTCGGCCGACGGCAAGCTCACCCTGGAGCTTCCCGCGCGCTCGCTGGTCACCCTCACCGCCGAGGCTGCCGGCGCGCGCTGACAGCCGCGCTCAGGCGTCGGCGTGATGGCGGAAGAAGCGCTCCAGAGCGGCGCGCTGGCCGGCCAGCTTGCCGGAAAGCTCTCGCATCTGCTCGGGCGTCAGGGGACGGAAGTTCCGCGCCACGTTCGCATTGGCCTCCAGATGTTCCAGCTTCGGCATGCCGATCACGGCCGCGGCCACCGGCAGCGACAGAGCGTAGCGCACCAGCAGCTCAGGCGGCGCCTCCCCGCTCAGGCGGTCTTGGGCGAAGACCTTCATGGCGGTCACGCCCATCTTCTTGCGCAAAGCCACGGGCAGGGCCAGCTCCTCAAAGCTCTGGCCCGCCCGGCGCTCCGGCGAATAGCCGCGCCCTTGACCTTCGGCCATCGAGACCATGGCGGCGTTGAGCGCCATCTGCGTGCAGTCGAAATCGTGCCGTTCGAGTGCGGTCTTCAGCACGGCCGGATCGGCGTGGCAGGTGACGCCGATGAACCGGCACACCTTCTGCTCGCGCAGCTTGTAAAGCAGATGGAGCACGCCGTCCTTGGCCTCGATCGCCGCCAGGTCGTCGTTGTCGGCCAGCGCGTGAATGTGGATCAGGTCCGGGTTTCGGCCCAGCTTTTTCAGGCTGTTCTCGATGACGCGCATGGCCTCGTCGGCCTTGCGCCGGTTGACCTTGGTGACCAGGAAGAGGTCTTTGCGGCCCGCGAGCGCCCGGCCTACCCACTCCTCGCTGCGGCCGTTGCCGTAGGAGGCGGCGGTGTCCACGTAGGTGATGCCCAGCTCGAGCGCCCGGTGCAGGGCGGCAATCGCCTTCTCCTCCTCCTTGTACATCAGGAAGCGGCTGCCGCAGCCGAAGCCCAGAATCGAGACCCGCACCCCGGTGCGACCCAGCGTGCGCATGGGCATGGTCGGCGCGCCCGATGCCGCCGCCGCGCCCCCCAAAGCCATTTCCAAAAGCCGGCGTCGTGAAAGGTTCATACGGCCAAACTAGCCCACACCGACGTCCAAGTCAACCGGCCTCTCTCAGCGTCCCGAGGAACCGAAGCCTCCGGCCCCCCGGCGCGATTCGCCCAACTCGCCTTCCTCCCACTCCACGGCCTCGTAGCGGGCCACAACCATCTGCGCGATCCGGTCCCCGCGCTGCACCCGATACGGCTCCCCGCCCAGGTTCAGCAGAATCACTCGGATCTCGCCGCGGTAGCCCGGATCAATCGTGGCCGGGCTGTTCGGCAGCGTGATCGCGTGATTCAACGCCAGGCCGCTGCGCGGCCGGATCTGAGCTTCGAAGCCGGGCGGCAGCTCGATCGCCAGTCCGGTGGACACCGCTCGGGGAACTCCCGGCGGCAACACCGTATCCTCAAGGGCGCGCAGATCCAGGCCCGCGTCCTCGCCGGGACCATGCGTATAGGCCGGCAGAAAGGCCTCCGGGTGGAGCCGTTTGATCCTCACGCGCACCGGATTAGTATCATAACGTGGTGGACAAGCCCAAGCGCGTGTTGACGCTGGCGCCCATGCCTCCCGAGGCCTGCGCCTACGCCCTGGCCCGCTACAGCCGCTCGCCCGATTCCATCTGCCAGTCCCTGGAGTGGGTGCGCCGGCACGACTCGCGCCGCTTCTTCGAACACTACTACTTCCAGTACGGCCACGCTTCCATCGCGGACCTCGGGCACCTGGCTCTGTGCTTCGAGGGAATCTCCGAGCTGGCCGCCACGGAAATCCTGGATGAGCCGCTCTGGGACGGCCAGGCGCGTTCCTCCCGTTACCAGGACTTCTCCGGCTCCGGTTTGATCCTGCCCCCGGAGTTCGCGCCCGAGCAGGCCGAGCGCTACCGCCGCGAAGCAACCAGGCTGTTGGAAGCTTACTCCCGCGTGCATGCCGTCATGAACCAGGCGCTGGCCGAGCGCCTGCCGCGCCCGCCCGACATGCCCCCCGAGACCTACCGGCGCAACCTGGCCGCACGCGCCTTCGACGTGGCCCGCTACCTGCTCCCCCTGGGCGTGCCCACCTCCCTGGGGCAAGTCACCAGCATCCGCACGCTGGAAAAGCAAATCCGCCGCCTGAAAGCTTCCGAGTACGCCGAGTTGCGCGAGCTGGCCGAGGAGATGACTGCGGCCTGCGCCGCGCCGCCGGATTGCGCCTTCCGGGAGCCCGTCTGCATCGAGCCTCTCGCCCCCACGCTGGCCCAGTTCGTGGGCCCGGACGAATATCACCTCAGTGTGCGCGAGGCCTTGCGCGCCTGGGCCCGGCAAAACCTGCCTCCGCCGCGCCCCTGGCAGCCTGAGCCGGTGGACTTGCTGCGGCCCTCCGACACCGCCGCGGACGCCGTGGCCACCCTCCTGTACCCGGTCACCGACCGGCCGTTTCGCGAGCTCTACGAGCTGGCTCTCGGCTGGAGCGCCGCCCTGCGCCGCGAGGTCCTCGATCTGGCCGTGCGCTCCCGGCAGGAACGCGACGAGCTGCCCCGCGCCTTTCGTACCGGCCCTTACGCCTTCGATTTCACCATGGACATCGGCGCCTGGCGCGACTTGCACCGGCACCGCCGCTGCCACCAGTTCCGCCAGGCCTTCGGCTTCGCCTTGGGCTACGAGACGCCGCCCCCGCTGGCCGAGGCCGGCTTGGAGCAGGATTACCGCCGCGCCGTCGAAGCGGCGCGCGAGGCTGCCGCCGCGCTGCCTCTTCCCGCCTCTCACTACCTGCTGCCCTTCGCCGTGCGCTCCCGTTTCCTCTTCAAGATGGACTTCGCCGAGGCCGACTACATCTGCCGGCTGCGCACTTCTCCGAAGGGTCACTTCAGCTACCGCCGCATCGCCTGGGAGATGAAGCGCGCCCTGGAGCGGCTGGAACCCGAGTTGGGACGGCTCATCGAAGCCACGCCCCCCTGGATCGAGGACCCCTTGAGGCGATAGGCGCTGGCGCCTGCTCGCCAACCGGCCCCGCGAGAGCCTTTGCTAAGATAGCGCCCATGCAAGACCCCGGCAAGCCTTCCTCCTCTGCCCCAACCGAGTTCCGGCCTTTTGTGCCGGAGAGCGTCGCCATGAGCGAGTTCACCTTCCGGGCCGTGCTGCTGGGTCTGATCATGACCGTGGTGTTGGGCGCGGCCAACGCCTATCTGGGTTTGCGCGCGGGCATGACCATCGCCGCCACTTACCCGGCGGCCGTCATCTCGATGGCGGTGCTCAGGCTGCGCCGCGGCTCGATCCTGGAGGAGAACATCGCCCGCACGGTCGGCTCGATCGGCGAGTCGGTGGCGGCGGGCGCGATTTTCACCATCCCTGCTTTCGTAATCACGGGGACTTGGACCCGCTTCGACAGCTCGGAGGCCTACTGGAAATCCAGTGTGCTCATGCTGGTCGGAGCCTTCCTGGGGATTCTCTTCGTGGTGCTGCTCCGGCGGGTGATGGTGCGCGATCCCGAGCTGCCCTTCCCCGAGTCGCAGGCCGCTGCCGAGATCCACAAGGCCGGCCAGCGCGGCGCGCAGGCGGCTCGCCTGCTGTTCTACAACATGGGCTTGGGAGCGGCGGTCTACTTCCTGGGCGTGATCCAGGTCTTCGCCGCGGGCAAGGATTTCCTGGTCCGCGTGGGCGAGTTGGGCAGGAGCCTGGTGCGGCTGGGCGCCACGGCGGAAGCGCGGGCGCTGGAGGCCGGCGGGCTCAGCACGTTTTCCGCGCCGGCGGTCAGCCCGGCCTATCTGGGCGTGGGCTATATCATCGGACCCCGCCTGGCGGCGCTGAATTTCTCCGGCGGCGTGCTGGCTTGGGGACTCCTGGTGCCGCTGCTGATCTTCTTCCTGGGGCCGGAGCTCAGCCGGACGCTGCCGGCCGGGGCGAGCGAGGAGTCTTGGGCGGGTCTGGCCGCCGCCGTTTGGCGCTTCATCGTGCGTCCCATCGCGGTGGGGGGCATGCTGGTGGGCGCCGGCTTCACGCTCTTCCGCATGCGCAAGAACCTGGCGGCCGGCATCAGCCGCGCCGTCTCCGACCTGAAAAAGGCCGGCGCACAGAAGGAGGCCGGCGGCCGCCTGGACCGCGATCTGGGCGCCAAGGCGACCTTCGGCGGTTTGGCCGCGGCCTTCCTCTCGATGATCCTGCTGTACTTCTACCTTTCGGGAACCCTGGCGGGCGGCCTGCTGGCGGCGGGAGTCATGCTGGTGCTGGGTTTCTTCTTCGCGGCGGTCTCGGGCAACCTGGTGGGAATGATCGGCTCTTCGAACAACCCGATTTCAGGTCTGACCCTCTCCACCCTGATCGTGGCCGCCCTGCTGATGGTGGCCATCGGAGTTTCCGGCGCCAGCGGGGTGGCGGCGGTTCTGGGCGTGGCCACCGTGGTCTGCGTTTCCTCGGCGGTGGCGGGCGAAATGCTCCAGGACCTCAAGGTGGGCCACCTGCTGGGCGGCACGCCGCGCTCGATGCAGATCGGGGATTTCCTCGGGGTGGCCCTGGCCAGTTTCCTGCTTTACTTCCCGCTGCTGGTGCTGCACGTGGGCAACATCAACGCGGGCGGAGTGGGCTTCGGCGACAAGGCTCTGCCCGCTCCTCAAGCCGGCTTGATGGCTATGCTGGCTCAGGGCATCGTGGGCGGCCAGATGGCCTGGCCGCTGATCGTCGTCGGCATGCTGATGGGCTTCACGCTGATTCTCACCGGAGCGCGCAGTCCGATGCTATTTGCGGTCGGCATGTACCTGCCCCTGGAGACGACCTTCGCCATCTTCGTCGGCGGTTTGGTCCGCTGGGCCACCGACCGGCTGCGCGACGCGCGCGGCTTCAATGACGCCCAGCGGGCCCGGGTCGAGAACGCCGGGGTGCTGACCGCCGCCGGCTTGATCGCGGGCGAAGCGCTGATGGGGCTGGTGGTGGCCACCTTCCGCTTCTTCGAGTACCCGCTGCCCAAGGTGTTCGCCCAGCCGTCTTTCCTGCTCGGGCTGGCGGTCCTGGCCGTGCTGGCCCTGGTGATGATCCGCGTGCCGCTGGCCCACGCCGGCCGGGCCGACGAGCCCGCCCCGCCCGCCGCCATTATGTGAGGCGCAACGGCCCGCCGCCCGCCGAGGCGGTCAGCCGCCGCTGCCGCTTGGTTTCCAGCATGCGCCGGTCGGCCTCTTCCAGGCTCGGGCGCGCCGGTTCGCCGGCCGCCATCGCCGCCACCCCCCAGCTCAAACGCAGCGACACCGGGCCGTGATGCCGGATGTAGAATTGCGCCAGCCGGCGTTCCAGACTGCGCAGGCGGTCCTCGACCAGGACCCGATCCTCGGTGCGGAAGCAGATCACGAATTCGTCCCCGCCCCAGCGGAACGCCCGATCGTCATGCCGGATCGAGGCGCGGATGAGCTGGCCGATGTCCCGCAGGATCTCGTCCCCCACCAGGTGGCCGTAACGGTCGTTGAGTTCCTTGAAATTGTCCAGATCGCAGACCGCCAGCAGGCCGGCGAACGGCTGGACCTGTTCCATCCAGCGCTCGAGCGCCGTCCGGTTGGCCAACTCGGTGAGCGGGTCAGTCTGAAGCTGCGCCGCCGCCTCGGACTCCAGGCGGGCGATTTGGCGCTCCAGCTCTCGGATGCGCCGCCGCTGCCGCCAGGCGTAGAGGGCCGGCGCCAGGGCCGCCAGCAACCCGCCTGCGCCCGCCGCCATCCAGGTTTCTACCGATGCCAGCATGCGCTCTCAGGGGCGTTCCAGGAATACGCGCCGGGCCGCCGTGGCTTTGCCGGTCGCGTTGTCCACCCGGACGATCAGCCCATGCAGTTCTACTTTACCCCGGGCGGCCTCCATGCGCACAGGGGTGGAAGTCAGGAATCGGCGGATCACAATCTCCTTATCCATCCCGATCACCGAGTCGTAGGGTCCGGTCATGCCCACGTCGGTCTGATAGGCCGTCCCGCCGGGCAGAATGCGTACGTCCGCCGTCGCGACGTGGGTATGCGTGCCGATCACCGCCGAAACCCGTCCGTTCAGATACCAGCCCATCGTCATCTTCTCGCTGGTCAGCTCGGCGTGGAAATCCACGATCCGGATCCTGATGCCGGGCGCCAGCGAAGCCAGGATCTCGTCCGCCTTGCGAAACGGGCAGTCTATGGCCGGCATGTGCGTCCGGCCCTGAAGGTTGATGATGGCGGCCTCGGCGCCGTCCCGCGTCCGGGCTACGTAGACGCCGTGTCCGGGCAGGCCCGCCGGGTAGTTCGCCGGCCGCAGCAGGCGGGGCTGGCGATCCAGGTACTCCAGCAGTTCCTTCTTGTCCCAGATGTGATTGCCGGAGGTGAGCACGTCCAAGCCCATGGAAAACAGCTCCTCGGCCACCAGTGGCGTCAGCCCGAAGCCTCCGGCGGCGTTCTCCGCGTTGGCCACCGTCAGGTGGATGTCTTCGGCCGCCACCAGCTCAGGCAGGCTCTCGGCCAGGAATCGCCGGCCCGGAGAGGCAAAGATGTCGCCGATAAACAGCAGGTTCATGCGGGGCGTCGAAACAGAAAAAGGAGCGCACCGTTTGGGCCGCCGGCTCCGTCATTGACCCTGCGCTCGACAGGGGGGGATCCCCCGTGCGCCTTCAGGCTTCTCCTTACCCCCAGCGGGGGGCCGGAGCTTGCTCACCGGCGCAAGGCTGCGAGTCGGACCCCCAAAACGTTGGTGTTGGATCAAGTTTTGGAGGCCGGCCGGTCCGGGATACGCTCCCACCCGATGATAACACGGAAGCCCCCCGCGCCGTGCCCGCAAAACTTTCCTCCCAACCGGAACCCCATCCGGCCGCCCCCCCGCCCCGGTGCTCTCAAAAGGCCCGGCGTAGGAACTCCCCCAACCGGCGCAGGGCCTCCTCGAGAACTTCACGCCCCGCGGCGTAGCAGATTCGCACCGCCCCCTCGCCCCCCTCCCCGAAGGCCGAGCCAGGCGCCAGGCCCACTCGCGTCTCTTCCAGTAGCCGGCGGCAAAACGCGAAGGAGTCACGCACCCCCTCGATGCGCGGGAACAGGTAGAAGGCCCCCTCCGGCTCGGGCGCCGTCACTCCGGGCATGGCGCGCAGCGCCTCGAGCGCCAAGTCTCGGTTCTGCTTGAGGCGCGCCAGCATGCGGTGCAGCTCCTCCTCGCCGCGCTCCAGCGCGGTCTCGGCCGCCTTCTGCGCAAAGCTGGGCGCGTGCGAGACGATGAACTCGTTGAGCTGGGCCGCCTTGGCCGCCAGATCGGCCCGCGCCGCCAGCCAGCCTACCCGCCAGCCGGTCATCGAGTAGCTCTTGGAAAAGGACTGCACCACGATCACCGCATCCTGGCGCGTCGCCAGGCGCAGGATGGAAGGCGCCGGCTCGCCGAGCCTGTCGGCGCGCCAATACAGCCGTTCGTAGACCTCGTCGGCCAGCAGCCAGAGGCCGTGCCGCCGGGCGAACTCCAGCAACGCCGCCTGCTCCTGGCGCGTGGCCACCCAACCCAGCGGGTTGGACGGGGAGGTGTAAATCAGCAGGCGCGTGCGCGGGCCGAGCGCCCACTGCAACCGGTCAAAGTCCGGCGCGAACCGCCCGCCGGCCAGCACATGGGGCACTTCGCGCGGCGTGCCGCTGGCCAGCAGGACGTTGGCCGCGCCGTTGGGCCAGGCGGGCGTCAGCACCAAGGCTTCGTCGCCGGGATCGAGCGCCGCCCGGATCGCCACGTTGAGCGCTTGCACGCCCGAAGCGGTGATCACCAGCTCGCGCTCCGGATCCAGCTCCACGCCGTGCAGACGCCGGTAGTGGGCGGCCAGCGCGCGCCGCAGCGAGGGCAGGCCGGCGTTCTCCGTGTAGAAGGTGTAGCCCTCCTCCAGCGCCTGCCAGGCGGCCCGCTTGATGTAGTCCGGCGTGGGCGCGTCCGATTCCCCAAAGTACAACTTCAGCACGCCGTCCATCTTCATGGCCAGCTCGGCCAGCTCCCGGATGCGCGAGTAGCGCACGCGCTCGGCGGAGGCGGCCACCCGGGCGGGCATGCTACCGGCGGCTCCTGGTCTCGGCCATCAGCTCCTCCAGGTTCGCCAGCTCGGTCGGGTAGCGCCCGGTGTAGCAGGCGTAGCAGTATTCGCCCCGCAGGTCGCCCACCGCCTCGCGCAAGGACGCCAGCGAAAGATAGCCCAGCGTGTCCGCCTCCACGAAGCGCCGGATCTCCTCTACGCTGCTGTTGGCGGCGATCAGTTCCCTCTTGGTGGGCGTGTCTACCCCGTAGAAACAGGGCGAGACGGTAGGCGGGCAGGAGATGCGCAGATGCACCTCGCGCGCCCCAGCCTGCCGCACCATGCGCACGATCTTGCGGCTGGTGGTGCCCCGCACGATGGAATCGTCCACCAGCACGACGCGCTTGCCCTCCAGCAGGTGCCGCACCGGGTTGAGCTTCAGGCGCACGCCGAAATCGCGGATCGCCTGCGAGGGCTCGATGAAGGTTCGCCCCACATAGTGGTTGCGGATCAGCCCGTGCCGGAAGGGAATGCCCGATTCGGCCGCGTAGCCCAGCGCCGCCGTCACCCCGGAATCCGGCACCGGCACCACCACGTCCGCCTCCACCGGGTGCTCGCGCGCCAGCAGCCGCCCCAGCATCTCGCGCGATTCCTGCACTGCCCGCCCGAACACCACCGAATCGGGCCGGGAGAAGTACACGTGCTCGAAGACGCAGTAAGCCGGGCGCCGCCGCGGCGCATAGCGCTCGCGCACCAGACCCTCAGGGCCGGCGATGACCATCTCGCCGGGCTCCACCTCGCTCAGGTAGACCGCCCCGATCAGATCGAAGGCGCAGGTTTCGGAGGCGAACACATAGCCCTTGCGGCCCCCCGACAGCTCCATCTGGGCCAGGGCCAGCGGCCGGAAGCCGCACGGATCGCGCGCCACCAGGATGCGGTCCTGGGCCAGCAGGACCATCGAAAAGGCGCCCTCCAGCTCGAGCAGCGCCTCCCGCAGCGCCGCCGCCAGATTCCGCTCGCGCGAGCGCGCCACCAGGTGCAACACCACCTCGGTGTCGCTGGAGGCCTGGAAGATCGAGCCCTCCCGCTCCAGCCGCCGGCGCAGCGACAGACCGTTCGTCAAGTTGCCGTTGTGCGCCACCGCGATGTGGCCCTTGTTGCAGACTACGGCGAAGGGCTGGGCATTGGCCGGCGAGCTGTCGCCGGCCGTCGAATAGCGGGTGTGCCCGATGGCCAGCTCGCCCGGCATGCGCGCCATCTGTTCGGGCGTGAAAATGTCTGCTACGTAGCCCATGCGCTTGTAGCAGCGGATCTCGCGCCCGTCGCTGGTGGCGATGCCGGCCGATTCCTGCCCGCGGTGCTGGAGCGCGTACAGCCCCAGATAGGCCAGATTGGCCGCCTCCGGATGGCCGTAGACCGCCACCACGCCGCACTCTTCATGGAAGGGCACCGCTCACCCCCTCAGCCGGGACGGCAAAGCCGATTCCCACGGCCGCCGCAAGCTCTCGATCGCGCAATCCACCAGCCGCCGGCCGCGCAGCCGTATGCGCAGCACGCCCCCCCGGGTCCGCCCGATCCGCAGGGCCTCCACCCCGTGTGCGGCTGCGATCCGCTCCACCCGCTCGGGCTGCCCGGTGGCGATCAGGATGCGCGCCGGGCCCTCGTGGAACAGCAGGTATTCGGGGCGCAGATCGCTCTCCAGCTCCACCTCCGCCCCTACGCCCTCGAGCGAGCACTCCGCCAGAGCGACCGCCAGCCCGCCGTCGCTCAGGTCGTGCGCCGCCTCCGCCAACCCGCTGTTGACGATCTCGCGCGCCGCCCCCTGCACGCGCTTTTCGCGCTCCATATCGAGCGCCGGCGGCCGGCCCCACAGCGCGCCCAAAATCACCTTGGCGTACTGGGTGGCGCCGAATTGCCGCGGATCGCAGCCTCCCAGGCCGCCCAGCAGCACGACGCTCGAGCCCTCCCGCGGGAAGGGAATCCTGACCGGCGGCGCGGTCTTCTTCAGGCCCACCACCCCCACCACCGGCGTAGGGTAGATCGCCTCGCCCAAGGTCTCGTTGTACAGGCTGACGTTGCCCCCCGTGATGGGCGTTTCGAAAAAGGCGCAGGCCTCGGCCATCCCCTCGATCGCTTCCACCAGTTGGGCCATGATCTCGGGCCGCTCCGGATTGCCGAAGTTCAAACAGTTGGTCGCCGCCACCGGCAGCGCGCCCACCGTCGAGAGATTGCGGCAGCACTCGGCCACCGCCAGCCGCGCGCCCTGGTGCGGATCCAGATAGCAGTAGCGCCCGTTGCCGTCCAGGGCCATGGCCAGCGACGTCCCCGTTTCCTTGATGCGCACCAGGGCCGCGTCCCCGCCGGGGCCCAGCACGGTGTTGGTGCGCACCATGTAGTCGTACTGCTCCCAGATCCAGCGCTTGTCGCACAGATCGCCCGATCCGATCAGGCTGAGCAGGTCGGCCGTCGGGTCCGCGCTCTCGAAATCCGGCCCGTCCAGCGGCGCCTCACGCAGCGGCCGGCTGCGCGGGCGATCGTAAAGGGGGGCTTCGTCGGCCAGCGCGCGGCTGGGAATCTCGGCCACCGTCCGCCCGTGATGTTTCACCCGCAGCAAGCCGTCCCCGGTGACTTCCCCCACCGCCACCGCGTCCAGGCCCCACTTGCGGAAGATGCGGAACACCTCCTCCTCGCGGCCCCTCTCCACCACCAGCAGCATCCGCTCCTGGGATTCCGAGAGCATGATCTCGTAAGGGGTCATGCCGGCCTCGCGCTGGGGCACGCGCGCCAGCTCGATCTCGATGCCCGTGCCGCCCCGGCTGCCCATCTCGCAGGTCGAACAGGTCAGCCCCGCCGCCCCCATGTCCTGGATGCCCACCACCGCCCCGGTCTCCATCGCCTCCAGGCAGGCTTCCAGCAGCAGCTTCTCCATGAAGGGGTCGCCCACTTGCACGTTGGGGCGCTTCTGTTTGGATTCCTCGGTGAACTCGGCCGAGGCCATCGAGGCCCCGTGAATGCCGTCCCGCCCGGTCTTGGCGCCCACGTAGACCACCGGATTGCCCACCCCGCAGGCCCGGGCGTAGAAGATGCGATCCTGGCGAAACACCCCCAGCGCAAAGACGTTCACCAGCGGGTTGCCGTTGTAGCACGGCTCGAAAACGCACTCCCCGCCCACCGTCGGCACCCCGAAACAGTTGCCGTAGTGGGCGATGCCCGAGACCACCCCTTCCAGAATGCGCCGGTTGCGCCCTCCGGAGCGCGCATCATCCAGCGGTCCGAAGCGCAGCGAATCCATCACCGCGATGGGCCGCGCTCCCATGGTGAAGATGTCCCGCAGGATGCCTCCTACCCCGGTGGCCGCTCCCTGGAACGGCTCGATGAAACTGGGGTGGTTGTGCGATTCGATCTTGAAGGCCGCCGCGTAGCCGCCGCCGATGTCAATGATGCCCGCGTTCTCCCCCGGCCCTTGGAGCACGTGCCGCCCCGCGGTGGGCAGCTTCTTCAAGTGCAGGCGCGAGCTCTTGTAGGAGCAATGCTCGCTCCACATCACGCTGAAGATGCCCAGCTCGGTGTAGCTGGGCGGGCGCCCGAGCAAGGCTACGATGCGCTCGTACTCCTCGGCCGTCAATTGGTGGGCGGCGATCAGTTCCGGCGTGATGGCCGTCATGGCGTGTGCGAAAGGGCGGCGACCATCGAGCGGAAGACCAGCAGGCCGTCGGTCGAGCCCATCAGCGGATCGGCCGCCCGCTCGGGATGGGGCATCAGGCCCATTACGTTGCGTCCGGGGTTGAGGATGCCGGCGATGTCGTTCAGCGAGCCGTTCGGGTTATCCAGGTAACGGAACACCACCCGGTCCTCGGCCTCCAGCTCCTCCAGCGTGCGCCGATCGGCCACGTAGCAGCCCTCCCCGTGGGCGATGGGCAGGCGCACGATCCGGCCCCGCTCCAGTTGCGAGCTGAAGGGCGAGTCGGCGGTCTCGGTCCGCAGCTCCACCTGCCGGCAGATGAACTTGAGTCCCCGGTTGCGCATCAGGGCGCCCGGCAGCAGGCCGCACTCCACCAGGATCTGAAAGCCGTTGCAGATGCCCAGCACCAGACCGCCCTCGCGCGCGAAGCGCTCCACGGCGCGCATGATGCGGGAAAACTTGGCGATCGCCCCGCAGCGCAGGTAGTCGCCGTAGGAGAAGCCGCCCGGCAGGATCACGGCGTCCACCCCGCCCAGGGATTCCGAATCGTGCCAGAGGAACTCGGCCGGCTGGCCCAGATTGTGCCGGATGGCCCACCAGGCGTCGTGATCGCAGTTGCTGCCCGGAAAGACCACCACTCCGAACTTCATGGAGTTCTCAGTCTAGCAAAGCGCGCTCCGGGGGTTCGGCGCCCGCCGCCCGCTCAGGGCGTCGCCGCGGCCGCGGCCGGCTTGCTCTTGCGCCGCGCGCTGCGCTTCTCAGGCGGCGGCTGGCGATCGCTTTTCTTGAGGGCGGGCAGGACCATCCCGGTGACGAACTTTTTCTCGCCGTACTCGTCGAATCGGATCACGATGCGTTCGTCGTCGCAGGAAAGCACCGTACCGAAGCCGAACTTGCCGTGTTCGACCTGCGCTCCGTGAGGAAACATCGCCTTGACGCCCATGCCTGATGGCCCTGACTATTAATATAACAAAATCCGCCGGATTTGTCGAATCCGCCCCCCCGCCGCACAGCAATTTCCCAAACCCTGCGGGCAGTGGGCGGAAAGGGCAGGCAAAAGCAGGGGTGGGGGGCTTACGTCAGTCAGAAGCACCTTTGAGAACGCGGCC
>Ga0209018_1000156_pt1 | contig 64463 bp, 50 predicted proteins | sample YNPBryBLVA2012_FD_185814 | JGI IMG/M metagenome (GOLD analysis project Ga0209018, IMG submission 185814) | Anoxygenic and chlorotrophic microbial mat microbial communities from Yellowstone National Park, USA - YNP Bryant BLVA 2012 (SPAdes)... ...
GCCAACAATCACATTGCCGAAATGACCTATGTAGAGACCCTTTCCGATGTCAGCCTGTTCAGGCAGTTCGATGCCAGTAATAATCTCCGTCATCTTATGCCAAATCAGCCCTAAGGCTTTGAGCACCTGTCTAACAACTGGAATCCGACACCGTGTATGCACCCAACGGTTATAGCGGTACTCCGCGGTTGCCCACAACCCCTGCCTAGTAAGCAGGCAGTAAAGCCAATGATGGCCGTCGGTCAGCACGTAGCGGTCGACGTCTGCGCGGAAATTATCAAACATCAGGCACCCTCCATCGGCACCCACTTGTGCTGATTCCGGCGGGGTGCGAACCCAACGGGAGCAGGTTCTTTGCTCATCTGCGTGACAACCAGCTCTCGGTCTTCCTGAAGTTCTCGAGCGCGAACAACAAAAGCGTAGAGAAGCCAAACGACGTAGGTTGGAAACTTGAAGACGCGAACGTCGTAGGTGGAGATCGAGAGATAATGACCAAGAGCGCATAGGATAACCAGACTTGCCAGGTCGCCGCTGACCACACCCGTCTTGCCGAGGCTGCGCCTGCAGCGCCACGCGTGACCTAAGAAACCAATAATGGAACCCAGATACAAGCCGAAGCCGAAGATGCCCTGCTCTAACATAATTGTCAGGAACGAATTGTGTGAACTCGGCAAATGGACCAAGCCGGTCCTTCCGGGTTCGTAGTAGCGCCCGTGCAAGGCACTAAGAGTCCCGACACTGGTGAGGTTCTTCTCCATTGCCTCTTCGGCGTGCCCCATGCCGACACCAAGTAGGTAGTTCTTGCCAAACGCCTTCCACATACTAGCGGCAAGTATTATCCTGGCGTTAACATTAGCCTTTCCAGTCATCCTAAAGTAGAACTGCGGATCCTTCATGAGGACTGGGACGACAACAATTGCTAGCAACACCGCCCCAACAGCGATCGCCACGAACTGCCTCCTACCCGCCCTGACCAGAAACGGAGCCGCCAATACCATGAATATAAGAGGAAGGTAGCCACCCCGTGTATATGAGAAGAACACTCCGACACTCATGAACGCCGCTAAGGCGTAGTACATAGACTTCTTCGCTAAGGACTTGGTCCAATTCGACAGGTGGAAGCACAGGAATATGCAGATGCTTAAGAAGGTTCCATAAGGCGACGGATTGAGAAGTGGGCCAGCCGCACGACCTTTGGCAATGTCTGCCGAGAGCCGTATTTCCTCGCCGACGAAGTTGCTGAACCAACTATTGCCGGTGAAGTGCTCGTAATAACCAAAAGCCGAGCAATAGACGCCTGCAAGCACCATAGCTACCAATGCCCAGCCAATATGTTCACTGTGCCTAATGCTGGCCTTGGCGACAAAGTATATCATCAGACCTAACGCAATGTGGTCGAACCGATCCGACATCGCCTGAGTAAGGTTCTGGTGCTGGGTCAGCATAAACATCAGTGTGGCAAACCCCACGAAGCCTATCGCACATATCTCTCCGAATATGTAACGCCTGATCCGTACGCGATCAATGATAGTCCTGGCCACCAAAAGGAATGCGAGAGCGATAATAACCACCCTGTCAAAACTGATCGCAGGGAGTCCCTCTCCGAAGTCGATTCTCAACAGGACGAATGCAAAGGGAGAGAGGAACAACCAGATGATGAAGGCCAGCGTAGGCTTTGTAGCTGCTAGCACGAAGCACACGATGGCAACGTACGCGCCGACGATTACTGAAATCATCATCTGGTCTACTGCAATCGCAATGCCATATTGCATCGCGCAGAAGATGGCAAGGCCAAGACCAACGGTGGTCCACCGTGCGCAAACTCTCCACGAAGGCGCTAGTAGCGAGCGCACGACCCACACATAGTGCTTGAATGCCGGCACAAAACCGCTTGGCGCGCTAGGCAACTGGTATATGAAGGCGACGATTGTCTCAGCCACAGCAACCGTGGGACGCACAACACCCACACGCACTGCCGCAGCTATAACTCGCCCGACTGCGCGAAAACCTCGCCAGAGAACACGAAAAGCGAAGAACAGCGCGACGCGGACGGGAAGTAGCACAGCCGCCGCAGTCCGACCGAGTATTAGCAACAAGAACAGCAGAACCCTGCTTACCAGCCGTAGCGGGGGCCGCCCTATCATCAGCACAATGCGAACACACGCGCTTAGCGCGTAACAGACCGGATGTAGAATGAACTGAGAAGCCCTCAGCGCGGGGCGGGCCAGAGGACGCAGCAGCCAGCGCAAACCCCTCAACAAGACCCTCAACAAGACCCAGATAGGCAGAAACGCAGATCCGGCAAGTCCAAGAGCCGTGACAACTGCGAAACGCACAGGAACGTAAACTGGGTGTCTAATGAGCCAGAACACCACGCGCAGTAATATAACCACAATCCGCCGTGCCATTGCGATAGCCGGCAACGCCACAAAAAGTAGCCTGCGCGAGGTCCACCGAACACCGATCAGCATCGGCCTAACGCTGATCCAAACCAGACGCAGGATTACACGAATCAATACAAACAGCGGCAGGAGCACGGGCCGAGCAAATCGGAAAAGGAGTAGCCCGCACCATCGCGTCATTCTAAAGAACGGCCTGGCAAGCCAGATACCTATCCTGAACGGAACCTTCGTACCAAGGTAAGCAGTTCTAAGCAAGATGTAGAACACGCGGCCAATGACGCGCATTCCCTTACGCAGAGTCGGAAAGACCTTGGCTCTGAGTTCGAGCCGTGAGTCCAGCCACCTGCAGAGGAGCAGACCGCCGCGAACAATAGGTCGGAGCACTGCGATAGCGGCCGGTTCGAGGAAGACTCCAATTCGAAGAAGCATCGCGAGAGCGACTTCAATCTGACGCGGGCGCCTAGCCCACAAGCCACTCGCCCGCTCACAAACCAACCGCCTCAAGCCGCCCAACAGAACAAACAGGACATTCCACGCGGATGTAGCTAAGGATATCAGACGCTCCGAAAGTTTCACGCGTCGGTCACCAGCTTACTGCCCAAACCCTTGCGAATGGGCAATAAATTCACGCACGAAGCGCTTGAGCACCTGTAGATCTTGGCCGTCACCCTCCCAGACATCCGTCGAGAACCGATACCAATACCACTGACGATTTGCTATGCGTTGCCTTATCTCATCTCGCTTGGCGAAATTGGTGGCCAACTGCCAGAAATCGCTGATCTGAGCAAAGCGCATTATGCGTCGAACATCCGAAGTGGACGGACACGATTGGACACCGCTCATATACCAGTAGAGCACAAGACCCGACCCTTGCTCACTGGAAGCCTCGAGCAACGTCGCACGTATCCTCATCGGCCTTGGTTTATTCACTGCGATTTCGATGACGCGGTCCTTGGTGATGGGTGTTCCACCGCCTGGTAAGCAACTGTGAGGATCGTGGAAGGCATCTGTATCCTTGGCAGCTTCCACAAAAACCTGAACCTCTCTACCTGACAAGTCAAAGTTGGTGTAAATTCTGCTCATTATATCGGCCGTCTTAAGCTCTTTACTCACAATTGGATCAATTGGCAGGTCCTGAGCGATCCATTCGCCAAACGAACCTGGCACATGGCCGGGAGCGATGCTCCCCTTCTGCGTGGTCTCTAGCGGCGGTATCAGTATGTTCGTCAAAAGCACCAGGCCGAACAAGGCGAGCACGGCTGCTCCTCGTCCGCCACGACCAACAAGTCGGTGCGGCTTGGGCCCGTCGCCCTGATCTCCTTCGATAGGAATTACCGGCGGATCCGGAATCCCGAACTGGTTCGCCCTGATTAGCCTAGCTATACCAAACAAAATAGCAAAGCATATCACAAGACCGATGTAGCCGCTATAATCGTGAAACTTGTGCATCGCCTCGCCCGACTGCGTCCAGATTCCTGCATAGCCGATCATCGCTATTCTAAGCGCATTTATGAACAGGCTCAGCGGAAAAGTCGCGATCACCAGGAGAGCCTTTTTCCAGAACGGCGCCTGAATCATATAGACAAAAAACGCCGTGAACGTTAGAAGCGAAATCAGCAGTCTGAAGCCGCTGCAAGGCGTGCCAACGACCAGCGGCTCAGGAAGCACGCCGTCCGCTTCGATGGTTGCGCCGTTCTGCCTCACGCCGTCGTAGGTAAGGCGTAGCATGTTAGCGGCCACAGTAGTTGACTGAAGCTGGATCTTGAGGGTCGCGTTATCCAACACCGTTGAAGGCGCAGGAAGCATAGCAGAAAGGAAAAGCAGCGGGAACAGCATCACCCTGGTCATCCGTGTTCCCAGGAGCATGAGCATCGCGCCCAAAAGGAATCCGAAAAACGCTGTGCCGCAGAACCAGAAGCCGGACCCTGTCCATCGTCCGAAGATGAACAACACGATCGATGGCACGAACAGAACCAACCCAAGCCACGAAGGCTGAATCTTTACCCGGGCGATTCGTTTCCTGTTGGCCCAGACCATAAAAGCGGCTATCAGTGGTACTAGCGGTCCGTGCGAGTAGTAACTGTACTCCTTGTTCCAAGATTTCCACCAGTCAACAAGGGGAAACTCCCACTGCACAACGAGGAAAAGCACACCCGCTGCCCAAAGTGGCCAGTAGCGCCTACTGTGATCTAGCCACAGTCCCAGTCCAACAGCCTTGGCCCCTATAAGCAACGGAAGCGAAGTAATCCCAGGCGACTGCGATCGCTCAATAATGGAATCGTACCATCCCCTATAATTATCCAACAGATCTCCGCATTCCTTGCAAAGTTTCCGACCCTCGGAATACTCGGACCCGCAACTCGGGCACTTGGCCATCCAGCTTTTCCTCCTTGAAGCCCCAATGAGCTTAAATGAACTTGCTCAGTCTATCATATAAGGGCGGCGCGCCTCAAAAACGACCCGCCGCCCGATACACAATAACAATCGCGCTAGCTTAGCCGCCACCCTTAATGACTTTCTTGCCGCCGGGTAACTGGGCAATGCCCACTCCGGCATAGGATCGCTGATAATGGAAGTAGCCGCTGCTGTCTTCCTTTCTGACCCTATTCAGCACAGCACCCAGCATCCTCACACCAACCGACTCCAGCCTATTGCGGTAATCCATCTCACTGCCTCGCGATACTCTGCCGGCAGCCTGGACGACCGCAGCATTTTGCACGTAGCTTGCAACCAGCACAGCGTCCGGGAATGCAACTCCCGCAGGTGTATCGTAGATTACGAAGTCCGCAACTTCGTTCAACTGCTCAACGAATTCCTTCATCTCCTGAGACCGGAGTAGCTTGATTGGGTTCTCCGGGAGCGGCCCGGACGGCACCAACAACAAGCTTTGGACTCTAGTGGGAATTAGAACGTCCTCTACGGTAGCCGCGCCGCTGAGAAGGTTAGTGAGACCAACCTTATTGTCCAGGCCGAATATCAGATGTTGGGTGGGTTGTCTGAGATCGGAGTCTACCAGCACAACCCGTGCTCCCTCCTTGGCCAGACAAACCGCCAGGTTGGCTGCAGTCACACTCCGACCTACGTCGGGCTCGGCGCTGACCATGGCAAAAGCTTTGAGATTCTCATTCTGGCTGGCTATCCAAAGATTAGAAGTGAACATCTGATAGGCAAGGCCAATGACCTCGGAGCAGCGCTGCCTCGGCAAACAATGAGCCCTGGCGTTTGGCACTACCGAAATCACCGGAAGCTGTAGCACTCTCTCCGCGTCTTGGGCAGTCTTAATCGAGTTGTCGGTATAGTGCAGCAAGAACGCGACGCCTACGCCCAACAACGGGCTGAAAAGGAGCGCAAGAATGAGCTTTAGGGCCTTGCGCTGATTCACCGGATACACATACGCCGGGTCGATAATTTTGAGCGAGGCTTCGTTTTTGGCCTGCTGTTCCCTGACCCTGGCCTCTTCCAGCTTATTGCGCATAAGCTCATAGGTGGCGGTGGTTGAATTGACTTCAGTAGTCAGTTCAACTAGCTTTTGCTCTTGAGCCGGCAATCTAGTCAGCTCGGCCTTGCGCTCCGCAAGCACGGAAGCCAACGCGGTGCACTGGGCTTCGGCGCCGATTTCCTCGACCTTGGTCGAGACCCATCGGTCCATAGTGTTCTGTCTCAGCGGGTTCCTTGTTTCGCTGGTCGATGAAACCTCTTCGGGCTCCAGATCGTTGAGCTTGTCCTTGGCTTCCTTGATCTGTCTCTCAATACTCTGGACCTCGGGGTGGTTTGGACCGCGACGCGGCTGGCCTGCCACTCCGGCGGTCATAGCAGCCTTAGTCGTCTCAAGCTGGATCAACTGCTGCTTGAGTGACTCCCATCTCGGGTTCTTGCTTATGACCTGACCCGACGTCTGCCATTCTGGCATACTGGCCAGTTCACTTTCGATCTTCTTCCGGCGAGCAGTTAGGGCCCTAAGGGTCACTTGGGCGTTGCTAAGCTGAGCCTTAGTATCGCTGAGGCGGTTGACGACGACACCGGCTTCTTGGTCAATCGAAATCAGCTCGTTTGCTTCCTTGAATTTCCGCAGTTTCGATTGTGCATCAATCATAGCCTTGCGGGCAGTCTTAAGCTCCTCTTCTATAAACTCGCGACTCTGCCTGACGGACTCGTTGTTGAGTTCGTGATACTGCTTCTTGAACTCGTTGGCGATTACATCCGCTGCAACCTTGGCCTCAGTGGGATCCGGCAATCTGACTTCGATGGCGAGTATGTTGGTATCTCGCACAGGCTCCACGGTTGTCCGACTGACGATGAAATCAGGAGAGAAGCGCATGCCCAAATCGGCAAGGGTCTCCGCCGCACCCGCGAGGACTTTTTGGCTAGTGGCTATATGCCCGAGGTTCGCAAGACGAAGCTGCAAGTCTAACTGTCCGAACTGCTCCGGAAATAAGGCAATCCCCTCGGTAGCCATACCCTTCTGCTCCATCAGCGTAGTGCGACCGATGTACTCAGGCACCTGCATCTGGTTGTTGATGGCCACAATACCGACGCAAATGATCATTCCAATGACGATCAGCCAGCGTCTTTTGCGAACAACTCTGTAGTAACGCCAGAATTCCAAGAAATCCTCCTAGAAGGCTGGGAACACGACGACGTCAGAATAGGCCGTAGCGCCTGAGATAGGTAATGTTCATAATGGTACCGAGAATCTGGGAAATCTGGGTCCAGTTCGGCTTCTTGGACTCGGGCACGATGACTATGTCGCCCGCCTTGAGCAGAATATTCTGAGTAAGGTCGCCCTTATCGATGAGTCGGGTCAGATTACACGCCACCCGTTCGGGTTTCGCCGGGTCACCGCGAACAACCATCGTTGACTTTAGTACTCCCCTCTCCGTGGGTCCTCCAGCCAGCGTAATGGCTGATAGAACCGTCGTGTTGTCCTTGAGAGGATATGGTCCAGGCCGGTAGACGTTGCCGAGAACGTATATCTTGTTCTGATAATCCTCAGGCGGAATATAGATCGTGTCGCCGTTCTTGAGTTCGAAATTCTGGGAGAGGTCTCCGTGGAACATTTTGCGCAGATCAATGGGAATCGGTTGGCTATCCGGCCCTTTACGAGTAAGCGTGGCATTCTCAAGCATGGCGTTATCAGTGTAGCCGCCGGCCGATGCAATTGCATCCAGAATACGGTCACCTTCTTTGAAAGATACTGTGCCGGCGCGCACGACCTGGCCCAAGACACGTACTAAGGGCGTGTGGATCGTAGTTACAGTGATCTGTACTTTCGCGTCGTATACTATGCCCTCCTCGGCAAGGCGCTTCTTGACCACCTCGGCTAGTTCGGCTTGAGTAAGACCGGCAGCCTGAACTTCACCCAAGAACGGCAAGTTTGCTTTACCGTTGAGCATCACCGGCACGCTACCGGAAAGCTGTTGCTCTCCCCAGACAGTAACCTGGAGAACATCTTCCTCAACTATCCTATAGTTTTCGTCCACCGCGACCGGCTTCTTAACCCCTTCCATCGTGGGAGCGGTGGTATCTGCAGTTACACGAACAGCTGGAGTAAGCAGCGTTAGCACTGCCAACACTACAACAAGCAGCGCCAATATCGATCTTGTCACCGGTCTCTTCCCTCCAGTAATGGCAACCTTGTCCGATCGCTATACCAATTATCGAGCATCGCCCGGGTCATCTTTAGCCTATGGACTCCTGCAAACGATAGGATTACGATTATATACCATCGAAAGTTCCCGCAGAGCCTATTTACCCTGAGCCAATCGGCCATTTAAACCTTCTTATCCCGCTAATCCGACGTGCTCACTCCCGGTAGCCGCCCATCGCTACTCGGCATCCATTATTGCTTCGCGCAACGCAACTTCATCACCCGGTATAACAACTTGATCTATGCCCATTGGCATGTTTTGTGCACAAAACCTTACTGGAAGCTTTGCTCCGGCTTACCCCAACGGGCAGTACGCAAAGGCGAAGAACTACCACTTCTCCTGACGTACTCCAGAGGGAGATAATCATGCTGAGATGGTCGCTTATCGCTATCACCGTCGCTACCCTTGCGGTGATTGGCGCTCCCGTTCAGTCAGCCAGAAAAACCACGCCTCCTGGTTCATTCATACGACAGCGGGCAAATACAGTGAGCGAATTGGCAAGCGTCGTGGAACGCGACCCGCTGGCCCGTGCGCGCTACGCGAAGCATTTTGGCCGGTCAGCGGATACAGTGGTCAACTTCATTAAGAATCAGCTAAGGCTAACCACGGTGAAGGCGCGTACAAAAACCTACTGCTGGTACGTAGGCAAAAACGGACAAATCAGGCGAAAAGTCAAGGTATTGCCCGCTGGCGCGCTTGTGTTTGCCACAAAAGACGGAAAACCCATCATCGCATGGTCGTGCGGCAACCCTCTTACGTCGGCGTTGCCCGATACGATCGAAGCCAAAGTTTTGCCTAATCCACCTGAAGTCGTCACGGCGGCGTTGGAATCCACGCCTGAGCTGCTGGTGGAAGAAGCGGTCGCCCAAGAAGTGGCAGCACTCCCGACGATAGAGACTTTGGCAGGTCTCCCACTCTCACCCCTGCTGCCGTCAAATTCGAGCTCTTTTGGTTGGATAGGCGCTTTGGGAGGTTTGGTCGGCGGTCTTGCCGTTGGCGGTGATAGCGATGGTGGTAATGACACCATTGTATTCGTGCCGGAGCCATCGGGAGTTGCCACGCTGGTAGTCGGCGCGGGCGCCGTGATGGGTTGTCGCTTCAGACGGCGGCCACCTCGACGTCAGGCTCGGTGACATCTTGTAACGTTGGACCGTCGGAAGTAAGCTTGACTGATATCACCTTACTTACTCCCGGCTCCTCCATCGTGACTCCGTAGAGACTGGCGGCGGCCTCCATCGTAGCCCTGTTGTGGGTTATCACAATGAACTGCGAACTCGCCGCGAACTCACCCAGGACCTCCGCAAAACGCTCTACGTTGCTTTCGTCCAGCGGCGCATCCACTTCATCAAAGAGCACGAATGGACTTGGCTTTGTCATAAGCAACGCAAATATCAGCGCGGTGGCGGTTAGAGCTCTCTCTCCACCGGAGAGGAGCGCAAGTTCCTGCATCTTTTTGCCAGGCGGTTGTACCGCTACGTTTATGCCGGTTTCAAGCAAGTCGTCGGGATTAGTAAGCGTTAGAACCGTATGGCCACCTCCGAATAGCCGCTTAAACGCAGCATCGAAGTTTTTTTGGACGGCCTCGAACGTATCCATGAACAGCGATCGCGTGTTGGTGTCAATCTCCTTGATGGCATCGTCTATCTTTTCGCGAGCTGACTCAAGGTCGGCGCGCTGTTCTGAGAGAAAGTCCCAACGCTCCTTGATGCGATCATATTCTTGGACTGCCCCTGTGTTCACCGGTCCCATCGATCTGATCTCAGCGCGGATTCTGCCCACTTCGGTGACCGTCCCGCGCTCTATTTCGATTTCATCAGGCCAAGACATCGCTTGCTCGACCGTTACTTCGTATTCATCGAGAAGACGCTGTGCAGTTTGACTAAGCTGAACTTCTAGGCGAGCCTCTTTAACATCGGCGTCGCGTGTCTCTTCGGCAAGCCGGTTTCGCTCCGAGCTCAACTGCTTAAGCTGGGCTTCTGCTCGTCTGGAAGTCTCCAGCGCGGCTGCCCGGGAGTCGATCAGGGAACTTAGTCGAGCATCTGCTGCGCAAAGTAACTCACGCTGTGTCGCCATCTCGGCAACCAAGGCTTCACCCTCGAAAGAGAGCACTTCAACGTCCGAGTTGCTGACTTCGATTTGATCTCTGCGAGCTTCCAACGCCTGCTGAAGTTGGTTTAGTGTCATTTCGGCTTCTTTTAGCTTGTTGGCGTTGGCGCCACGCCGCTCTATCGTTCCCGCAAGCTCAACCTTTAGGGCTACAAGGTCGTCGCGAGCCTGGTCTCGTTGCTGTTCCAGTTTATCTATGGTCTGCTCCACGCCGGAGACCTCTTCGTCAAGGTTCGAGTTCCTCTCGCCCATCAAATTCAATTCGGCCTCAATAGCTCCGAGGTTTGCCCTCTCATCTTCGAGCATCGAGAGGCACTCGTCACGTTCCAGACCCAGCGTTTCGATCTGGCGGCCTAGACGCGCGCGCTCCTCTCTGGCGAGATCGCGAGTCTTCTCGTGTTCAGCGGCAACCGAGTACGTCCGCGAAAGCCAAGCCTCTTTAGACTCAATGTCACCGCACACTCCAGACGATTCCGCCTGCACCGCCCCAAGCTGAGCTTCGAGCACTCGGCAGTCGTGCTCTATAGCGGCAATCTCCGTTTTCAGCGTGTCCAACTCTTGTTTCCTAGCCAGGAGTTCTGGACCTCTAGACTTCTTCGCACCGCCAGTGATGGCCCCGCTAGGAACAATTAGCTCGCCTTCGAGCGTCACTATTTTGCTCCAATTCGTCAACTTCGAGGATAACTCGACCGCGTGGTCAATGTTTTTAGCGACCACAGTCCGACCCAGCAGCAGCCTGATAGCGTCAGTATATTTCCGGTCACAGCTTACGATCTCAGACGCTAGGCCAAGCGCGCCCCCCGATCCGCTGGTCTGGCCGCGCACTCCATCTCGCGGAATACGCAGATCGTCCAGCGGCAAAAACGTGGCTCTACCCGCTCGGTTCGCCTTGAGAAACGCAATCGCAGACTTTGCGTACTCGACTGAGTCGGCGATGATATCCTGAACACTAGCCCCCAAAGCAGTCTCTATCGCGGTTTCGTAGCCTTTTGGAACCGAAATCACATCGGCAACTACCGCAAAAGCTCCCGGCAACTTGCCTGAGCGGCTCGCGTTAATCACGCTGCGGACTCCCTCGAAGAACCCCTCGTGGGCCTCGGCCATCTCGCGCAGCGTTGAAAGCCGTGATGAGCGCGAGGCCAGTTCGCGAAGCATCTCGCTGGACTTCTCGCGCAAAGACGTAGTCTTGGCATCGAGCTCGGCTCTGCGCCTTCGAAGAGAACAGAGTTCGTTCTCCACCCGCGCGATCTGCTCTTGGAGTTCCAAGACAACGTCCTCGTCCTTGCAAGCTCGCTGTTCCGCGTTGGCTTGCTGAACGGTGACGGACGCAATCTGGTCATCGTAGCGCTTGAGCATTTCTTCAAGCTGGGCAACGCGGTCTGCGGCGTTCTGAAGCGCGTTGCGCTTAGCGGCTAACTCCTTGGCGATCTCTATGTAGTTGGCCTTATGGTCGTTGGCAAGCTTGTTGGCTTCCTCATACTTACGTTCATAGAGCGCGAGAACGTGCTCTTTGTCCGTAACCAACGAACGAAGTGCGGCTTCGCGCTCTACGGACTCTGCCAACTCGCCTTTCAGCTCATCTATGCAAGCGTGAGCCTCGGTCAATTTACTTTCCAACGCAGCGATGTCTTCGGCGGCTCGCCGTCTATCATTCTCGGCAGCTTTCAAGCGCTCGCGCACAAGCGCGGCTTTGCCTTCAATTCTCTGCACGTTGGAGGCCAGGGCTTGCTGTCTGCGCCTAGCGTTATCGATCTCTTCTTCGATCTGCTTTAATGCGTCATTTTGCTTCTCGCGCTCTCTCTCGAGGTCGGCAATGGACTTGTCACACTGCTGAACCTGCTCTGCAAGCTTCTCTCTCGACGATCGCACATCGTCTAGCGACTCCGTGTGTTTTTTGAGATCTCTGATCAGAATGCCAATCTCGATGTCGCGTAGGCGCGCCTGGAGGTCGTTATAGCGACGCGCCTTCTCCGCCTGTTCGCGAAGTGGCTCTATCTGTCCGCCGATCTCAGACATAATGTCCTTAACGCGGTTGAGATTAGCCTGCGTATGTTCGAGCTTGCGAAGTGCTTCTTGGCGCCTGTGTCTATATTTCTTGATGCCAGCGGCTTCTTCTAGTAGTTCGCGTCGGTCCTCGGGTCGTGCGGAGAGAATGGCATCGATTTCCCCCTGGGTTACGAACGAGTAAGCCTCGCGGCCCATCCCCGTGTCAAGAAAGAGTTCGTAGATATCCTTGAGACGGCAGCGGGTTTTATTTATGAAGTATTCGGACTCTCCCGACCGAAACGCCCTCCTTGTAATGGTAACCTCGCTAAAATTGATGGGAAGAGTGCCGCAAGTGTTGTCAAAGGTGATCGACACCTCGGCCATGCCCAGCGCCTTGCGCTTGTCTGTGCCGTTGAATATGACATCCGTGGCTCGCTGCCCGCGGATGTTGCGGACATTTGACTCGCCCAGGACCCACATCAAGGCATCGGCAATGTTGCTCTTGCCGCAACCGTTAGGGCCGACAATTGCCGTGATCCCAGTACCGAACTCGATGCGGGTTTTCTCAGCGAATGTCTTGAAGCCGAGGAGCTCTATGTTCTTAACGAGCATGCGACGTGTGCCTCAACTTGTGAGTGATGAAATTAGGGTAGCTAAGGAGTTCCAGCCAGGAGCCTTGGCCCAATTCTAAGGCGTCAGGCTCGGGCGTGTCAATGGGTCGCGCTGCCTTACGATATAACGTTTCGACGTGGCATTAAAGCCGTCATGTCGGGTTGATGCTGTAGCCGAGTTAACAGAACTGCACGGCCCCATTGATTGCGAACGTCGGCCCCCACAATAAGACCGCCTATTCCGTGAAGCACAGTCTCAAAATTATTGTGCGTAGAAAAACACAATCCCACAGATGCTCGACTAGACCATGCAGACTACCCGACCTACCAGAAGATTCGAGCACGGCTCCCTACGAGTTTGTCAAAAGCGACGCCGAGCGCGCTCGAAGCCGACGTAGACTAGCCTCTTCCGAGAGCAAGCCGCTCAAGTTTGGCTATGCGATCCTGGATGGGCGGATGCGTACTGAAAAGGTTTACCAACCCCTCACCGCTAAACGGGTTGACGATGAACATATGCGCGGTAGCGGGATTAGCATCCATTGGGATCGCCTGCGCGCCGCGTTCAAGCTTGCGAAGAGCGTTGGCAAGAGAAAGAGGTCGCCCGCAAATCTCGGCTCCTGTTTCATCGGCCCCGTACTCCCTTGTCCGCGATATCCACATCTGAATGAGAAGCGCCGCAATCGGAGCGACGATCATAGCAACAAGCGCACCAACAGCGCCGCCGCTGTCTTCATCGTCGCGACTGCCGCCGAAGAAGAAAGCCATACGGCTAAGCATCATAATCGCGCCGGCCACGGTCGCAGCTACCGTACCAATGAGTATGTCGCGGTTGCGGATGTGCGCAAGCTCATGCGCTATGACGCCTTCCAGCTCATCATCGCTCAAAATGCGTAGTATTCCCTCAGTAACCGCCACTGCAGCATGGCTTGGGTTGCGACCAGTGGCAAACGCGTTGGGCTGCCGGTCCGGCATGATGTAAAGCTTAGGCATAGGCATCCCAGACTGTTGAGTTAGTCCCCGCACCATCGCAAAAAGTCTAGGCGCCTCCGACGCCTCAAGTTCACGCGCACCATACATGCTCAGCACGATCTTGTCACTATACCAATAGCTCAGGAAGTTCATTGCTCCGGCCACAAGAAACGCCGTCACCATTCCCGACTCGCCCCCAATAGCATAGCCAACAACAACGGCAAGTAGCGTGATCGCCGTCATCAATAAAAACGTCTTGATCCAGTTCATAACTCTCCTCCCGAAACTTCATCGGGGTAGGCGGGTCCACCGCTGTTTATAACTACGCACCTTATTCCCTCGCAGTTCCGTAAGGCTGCCTCAGGCGCGCACAACGAGTCCGTCGTATGCAAGCTCCACACCTGAAGGCAGAGAAGCAGTCACAGACTCGTGGTCCATACGATGAGCGATGTGAGTAAAATAAGCCTTTCGCGGACGCAGATCCTCAACTACCTTCAAGCCCTGGCTTAAAGAAAAATGGGTCTCGTGCGGCTCTGGTCGGAGCACTCCTAGTACAAGTATATCTAGACCGACAAGAAGCTCGCGAGAGTCCAGGGGGATGCTGCTGCAGTCGGTAACGTAGGCAAGGCCGCCGATTCGAAAGCCCAGCACCTCAACCCGACCGTGCAACACCGGCACGGGAATAATCTGGACGTCACCAACAAAAAACGGGCCAGTTATAGGAATCAAGTCTAACTGCGGTTTGCCGCCCCCAATCTGAGTCGGAACAAACACGTATTCGAACGCTTTCTTTATGGTACGGAGCGTTGCCAACGAACCGTAGCACGGCATAACCTCCCCTGATAGATCGTTAAACCGGCGGACGTCGTCTAGGCCGAACAAATGGTCGGCGTGGGCGTGCGTAAAAAGCAGCGCATCGACGTGCTGTATGCCTTCCCTAATGGCCTGAATGCGCAACTCGGGCGACGTATCAATAAGTATGCTCAGTCCACCGGTCTTGACGAGAACAGATGCACGTGTTCGGCTGTTGCGAGGATCTGAGGAGCGACACACGGAACAATCACAACCGATCATGGGCACGCCGTGGGAAGTTCCAGTCCCCAGAAACGTAAGTTCTATTCCTTGACTTCCCACTCTTCCTCGTCTTCCTCTTTTGCTGATCCATACCCCATTGCATCAGCGAGATCGGCATAGGGATTGATAGGCATACGTCCATTTCGCCGCGCCTCTTGTTCGGCGTGGTAACGATCAATCCTCGCTGACAACGCCCGCGCGCGATGAACTGTGCGGACTACAAGCGCCCCCACCAGCACAATCGACCCCGCCATCAGCACCCACTCCATCAGCTCCGACATTCGAAAATCACCTGTTTTCATGCTATGGCGACTGCATAGCGGTGTCAATTACGCTTCTCTCTTAATAGCTATGCTATCGTATCACATCGGCAAAGGGCGAAGTGTATCCATCCTTGTGTTCACGCGCCGCATCATAACAACCTAGTTCGAATTGTGGTATCAACTGCCTGCCGGACAAAGGCCGCTGCAGCCACGGAATGACTGTCTTTCGACTGCAGGGTCAAAAACATAGTTACGACGCGTGGTATTCCTGCAGGCTGCGAACGGTGGCGCCGTGCTCACGAGCTACCTTTAGTCCATGCAAAGTAGCGCGCGCCCCGGCCATCGTCGTAATAATTGGTATTCCGCCGGCCACGATGGCACTCCGTATCTGAATCTCGTGTTTGCGAGGCTTTTTTCCGCTCGGAGTGTTAATGATCAATGATATTTCATTGTTTTTTATGAGGTCCGTAGCGTCAGGCCGTCCTTCCCCAATCTTGGCAACTACCTTCGCAGAAATGCCAGCGCTCTTAAGCACCCCCGCAGTACCGCTAGTAGCGACAATGGAAAAGCCCAACTCGACTAGTCCACGCGCGATCTCGATTATTTCAGCCTTGTGGCGATCAGATACGCTTAAGAACACAGTTCCTTGCTGATGAAGGTTTTGTCCGGCAGCTATCTGGGCCTTTATGTAAGCGTGTCCAAAGCTGGTATCTATTCCCATCACTTCACCAGTGGACTTCATCTCGGGACCCAAGACTACGTCCACACCCGGGAAGCGCACAAACGGAAACACGGCCTCCTTGACCGCTACATGCTTGGGAGTAACCTCCTCGGTCATACCTTGATCGGAAAGGGAGCGGCCCAAGACAATCTTGGTTGCTATTTTCGCCCAAGGTATACCAGTGGCTTTGCTTACAAACGGTACCGTGCGCGAGGCACGTGGGTTCACCTCCAATATGTAGACCTCGCCATCCTTGACGGCATACTGAACATTCATAAGTCCCCTAACCTCGAGCTCTTCGGCCAGCAAATACGTTTGGCGCTTAATCTCTTGCACTATCTCGTCACGTAAACTGTAAGGCGGCATCGAACACGCGCTGTCTCCGGAATGGACACCCGCCTGTTCTATGTGCTCCATAACTCCGCAGACGAGTGTAAGCTTACCATCGGAAATGGCGTCCACATCCACCTCCACCGCGTCATCAAGGAACTTGTCTATGAGCACCGGTCGCTCCGGGGAAGCCTCCGTTGCGCGTGTCATGAACTCGGCAAGGTCATTACCGTCGTAGACAATCTCCATCGCCCGTCCGCCCAACACGTAGCTCGGCCTTACAAGCACGGGATAGCCGATCTTAGCAGCTTTAGCTATCGCCTCATCGACGGAAGTGGCAGTATCGTTCTCCGTCTGACGAAGACCCAACTTTTTCACAAGCTCGCTGAACAGCTTTCGATCTTCCGCGCGGTCAATGCTCTCCGGCGAAGTCCCGAGTATGTTCACGCCTGCGGTCTTGAGCGGAATGCTTAGGTTAAGCGGCGTCTGACCTCCGAGCTGAACGATAACTCCCATCGGCTTCTCGCGATCTATGATGTCAAGCACGTCCTCACGGGTCAGCGGCTCGAAGTAGAGCTTGTCAGAGGTATCGAAGTCAGTAGAAACAGTTTCTGGGTTGCAGTTGACGATTATACTCTCGTAGCCCTCTTCTTTTAGAGCATAGGCCGCGTGAACGCAACAGTAATCGAACTCGATTCCCTGGCCGATTCGGTTTGGACCGCCTCCGAGTATGATGACTTTTTTCTGGTTGCACGATGCTCTGCTCTGGTCAACGGTCTCGTAAGTCGAGTAAAAATAGGGTCGTTTGGCATCGAACTCGCCCGCACACGTATCAACCAGATAAAACGTGCTCTCTATCCCAAGCAGTTTGCGCCGCCGTCTTACTTGTTCCTCAGTAGTCTCAAGCAAGTGAGCCAATTGTATATCCGAATAACCGAGCTGCTTAGCTTCTCGAAGCACGTCAGGGGACACATTCACCAATGAACATCCAGCCAGCTTCTTTTCGAACTCCACCAACTCACGTATGTTCTCAATGAACCACGGGTCAATCTTGCTGAGGCTGTATATCTCCTGCGTAGTCATACCTTTTTCTATGGCATAGCGCAAGTAGAAGAGCCTGTTGGCGTTTGGCTGGAAAAGCTTAGCCCGAATCAAATCCATATCGCGACGGTCATCATCAGGAATATCCTTGCCGTCTGACCCCAGACCATAACGGCCAATTTCAAGTGATCTGATTCCCTTCTGCAAAGCTTCCTTGAAATTGCGGCCGATGGCCATCGCTTCCCCTACTGCCTTCATAGAGGTATTGAGGGTATCGTCAGCGCCTGGAAACTTTTCGAACGCAAACCGGCAAACTTTCATTACAACGTAGTCCACGGTAGGCTCGAAGTCCGAATATGTAGAGCCGGTAATATCGTTCCTGATTTCGTCAAACGTAAGCCCGACAGCCAACTTCGCCGCGACCCGCGCGATCGGAAAACCTGTCGCCTTGGAAGCTAACGCCGAGCTGCGGCTGACGCGTGGGTTGATCTCGATGATAACCACGTCGCCGTTTTCGGGGTTCACGCCGTATTGGATATTGGTGCCGCCGCCGGTAATGTCGATGGCCCGGATCACCTTTTTGGACAAATCGACCAAGCGGTTCATTTCGGGAGCGGTGAGCGTTTGGGCAGGCGCAACGACTATTGAGTCGCCGGTGTGAATGCCCATCGGGTCGATGTTCTCCATGCTCGTGATCACGATCACGTTGTCCTTGCAGTCGCGCATGACCTCGAATTCGATCTCTTTCCAGCCGAGCACTGACTCCTCTATAAGGGTCTGGTGGACTGGGCTGGTTTCGAGGGCGAACATCAGCATCCGCTCGAACTCTTCCATATTGTAGGCGGTTGCGCCGCCGGCTCCGCCCATCGTGTATGCGGGTCTTAGAATCGCCGGAAAGCCAACCTCCTTTATGACCTTAAGACCCTCATCAAATGACCGCGCGATACCGCTGCGAGGCACACGAATGCCGATGCTCTGCATCGTCTCTTTAAACAACTCACGATCTTCTGCCTTGGCGATTGCCCGCTCGTTGGCACCAATTAACTCGACGCCAAACTTCTTCAATATGCCCTCTCGTTCAAGGAACGTACCCATATTTAGGCCTATCTGACCGCCTAGCGTAGGCAAAAGAGCATCTGGACGCTCTTTTTCAATGATCTTGGCAAGGGAGTCGATGGTCAGTGGCTCTATGTAGGTATGGTCCGCCATGCCCGGGTCTGTCATAATGGTTGCAGGGTTCGAGTTGACAAGCACAACTTCGTAGCCCTCTTCGTGGAAAGCCTTACACGCCTGCGAACCCGAATAATCAAACTCGCAAGCCTGACCGATTACAACCGGTCCACTTCCGATAACCATTATCTTACGGATGTCTGTTCTTCTTGGCATCTTACTCCACCCCCACCATTCTCAGCATTTCTCCAAACCATTCAGGTGGCGGCAGGAAATGTGCCCCTGCTGCCCGAGATGACGGCGCGTAGAATCCCTCTGTACTGCCATCGTGTATGTTGGTAAAGATGGGCTCGATGCCATCACCAGTAATGGTCTCATATATATGGTTCTGCACGGTGATCTCGTTTCTGCCGCCGCCAACATACGCGACTGGAATGTTAACGCCATGGTCTCCAAACGCCATGCGATTCACATTCCCACCACACGCCAGCGCCAGCAATGCTGCCCCGTGACCAAACCCAACAGCAGCACGGCCCTTCGTGGCAGTCCTCACCGTTTCGACAGTCGACGTATTTTCAACCTCATAGAATGGCGCATCGCTCACTATAACCACGTCGGCTTTGTCAGGCTCGCAGCAGGCATCAACGCCCAGCGCCGCCAGATTCTTGTAGAAACTTCTGGACGCGCCCAAATCAACAACCGACGCCTTCAACCTCGGACACGCCCAAGGACAAGTGACCGGCGTATTCTCGGGCAAATAGCTTTCGCGAGCCAACTGCCTAGCGCGCTCGCGCACCTCCTGCTGCTTGAGAGGCTCCGCCGCTGTAGCGGCATACATTTCGCCATGATCACGCAAGTACACCAGAATTGCACGCGTGTCGAAGGCAGTTCCAAATACGACCGGGTAAGAACTCAAGTAGTCGGCCAAGCTGCCAGTTGCGCGAAAGTTGGAATAGTACGGAGGGTACTCCTTTGTGATGATGCCTCTGACCTTTACCGAGGCCGACTCAGCGTCCTCGTTGTTTACTCCGTAGTTTCCCACAAGAGGATAGGTAAAAAGAATTATCTTACCGAGATTGGCCGGATCCGTTATTACCTCCTGATAACCCACAACACCGGTGTAAAACGACAGCAGCCCGGCCGTTTCCGTTGGTTTGTTGACACAGGTTCCTTCGAAGACCGCTCCGTCTTCGAGGGTGAGATACAATCGCTTCATTGACTGCCCCTCTCCGAATAGTCGCTATAAGCGGCGTCGGCACTGGCACCGATAACGCTACATTGCAATATGTTTTGGCAACTAAGGGCCGCAGTCCTTCGTGTACTCTCCGCCGCGCATCCGCCGACCGCTCCATTGCCCTCTTCCATATTCGATTGCCGCGATGACAAGCAGGTTAGAGCCGCACGGTCCGAGAGATCATGGCAGGAGAATACTCGGAATGACAAGGGCGTGGGTAGTCGTTTGGCTTGTCTTTCGATCGACGCTATCGAGCATAGCTTACCTGGTCTTAGATAGATCTCCAGTGCTTGCAGACAAAAACAAGTAGATGCATTTGAGTAGGCGTCGAAGACTTTACCCGGGTCGATCTTGGTCACAACATCATCGGACCCGGGCCGAACTGAACTAACGAAGGCTTGACGCGTATATGCTTATCCGCCCATAATGCCCACGCTGCGGGGACACGAGAGCGATCGATTGTTACAACTTCCGCGTCTTCGTCAACTCCTATCGACAACTCGATTACCTCGGAAAGGTTGCCGAATATGCGGAGACCGCGCTCTTCGATCCGCCGATCGCGGGGCTGTTAACTTTTGAACCTGGTTGCGCAGCCTTTCAACTCAACCGCTGAAGCGCCGCAGCTCCGGCTATGTCGTACATAAATTCCACGTTTCACGGGTACGGTCGCTTTCCACGAAGCGCCTCCTTTCTACTCCGCTAGCAAATGGCTCGACACGCACGATTTTGTGTGCTGCGCATTGGTAGGTCCGTTGCGCAATTGACACGTTTGCGAGATCATGTATGAGGCCCTCGTTTTTCGATGGCACGAACGATATGATCGCATGGATTTGGTGCGCAAAGTGGGACGAGTTAACGAAACCGAAGCACAGCAAGCACGTAACCTCGAATCCCTTGATTGGACGTCACTGGAAAGTAAGTATCCCGTGACACTCAGAGATAAATTGGCTGCGGTTCCCTGCGCGCCGGGCTGCTACCTGATGAAGAACAGCCACGGCACAATAATCTACGTCGGTAAGGCGAAAGTGCTAAGGAACCGCGTTAGATCTTACTTTCAGAAAGGTGCCGACCACACTCGCAGAGTTAGGCGAATGGTCCACGAAACGGCTGACCTGGACTGGATCGTGACCGACAGCGAGCTTGAGGCGCTGATACTGGAAAGCAACCTCATCAAGAAGCACCATCCTACTTACAACGTCCGCTTGCGCGATGATAAGAGCTACCCGTATATCGCGATCACGCTGAGCGAGGAGTGGCCGAGGCCGGTGTTCGTGCGCAAACTGCGAATGCAACCTAAGGAAACCGACAAATACTACGGTCCTTACACGGATTCCGAGGCAGTGCGCGAAACGCTGAGGCTAATCAGGCGGGTATTCAGGGTGCCGTGTGGGTTCAAGTCTCCGGAGCAGTCCAAGGGCAAGGCGTGCATGTATTATCACATCGATCAGTGCCTAGGGCCATGCGCCGGCAAAGTCAGTCGAGATGAATACATGCTGGTTATCCGCGACGTGATGGCGTTCCTGGAGGGCAGGCGCGAGGAGCTGGTCAGCCGCCTTCTAGAGCAAATGAACCACGCTGCCGAAAACCTGGAGTTCGAGCGAGCCGCGAAGATACGCGACCAAGTGGCCTCCATCCAAAAGCTGATCGCAAGGCAGAAGGTGATATCGACGGCCTTAGAAGATCAGGACGTGGTCGCGTTGGTCACCGACAACGGCAACACCTGCGCTGAGATGTTCTTTATTCGTGGCGGCAAACTTATCGGCCAGGAGCATTTCCTGCTGGAAAACGCCGCCGAAGACGATTTGCGAGAAAGTCTGCGTGAGTTCGTGGAGCGCTACTACGATACTGCCCCCTACGTGCCACGCGAGGTACTGCTCAGCGAAGAGATCAGCGAATTAGACATCATCGAGAGCTGGCTCAGAAAGAAGCGGGGCTCAAAGGTTGTAATTTCCAACCCCAAGCGCGGTGAACGGAAACAGCTCGTCGAGATGGCACGCAAGAACGCCGAACTGGTGCTAAAACAGCTCAAACTGAAAATGGACTCAGACGAAGCACTGATCGCCGAGGAACTCTCGGCCCTGCAAAACGCCGTGAGCCTGCCCCAACTACCACGACGCATCGAGGCCTATGATGTCTCGACTCTGCAGGGAAGCAATACGGTCGCGTCTCTTGTGGTATTTGAGGATGGCAAGCCGAAGAAATCCCACTACCGCAAGTTCAAAATAGCCCAAACCAGTGGCGCTCCGGACGATTACGCCGCAATGCGCGAGGTTATCACACGTCGGCTCACCGGTAGCCTGAGGCGGGGAGCGGCATTCGAAGAGCTACCGGATCTGATGCTTATCGACGGCGGCAAGGGCCAGCTAAGCTCAGCGCTTGAAGCTGTCGAAAGCTCCGGAGAACAGGTTATGGCCATAGGACTGGCGAAACGTAACGAAGAGATATATGTGCCTGGGAAGCGCGACGCCATCTTGCTGCCTAGGGACTCGAAAGCGCTGCTTTTGATACAGCGAATACGTGACGAAGCGCACAGATTCGCAGTAAAGGCCCATCGTGGAATGCGCGCAAAGGCATTGAAGGCGTCCGTGCTAAACGCTGTTCCCGGTATAGGCCCCAAGCGGCGGAAGGCATTGATCAAGCATTTCGGGTCGGTAGAGCAGATGAAGAATGCGACGCTGGAAGAGATTGAAGCGGTGCCTTCTATGACAAAAAGCACCGCGCAAGCCGTTTGGGAGTTCCTTAGGGAAATTGACAAGAGGCAATGATCTATTGCGTTCTGGAAACTGACGAGGGCTTTGTTGCGCTCGCGGCTAGTGATATCGGTCTTTTTGCCTGCACTCTTCCATTGGAAAACGCCGCGGCAGCGACATCAAGAATTATGCAAACGGCAATCGGCTTGGAACCGGCAGACGAATCACGGTTCGGCGACTTGCCCGATCGAATGCGAGCTTATTATGCCGGCCGAAATGTAGGTTTCTGCGACGTGCGGTTGGATCTGACGGGCTACGGGCCGTTTCATGTATTGGTCAAGCTAGCGGCTCAACAGATTCCATATGGACAACTGAGAACCTATGGCGAGTTAGCGCAAGTTGTAGGCGCACCGCGCGCCGCGCGCGCCGCCGGAAGGGCTATGTCAAATAACAGAATGCCTGTGGTCGTCCCGTGTCACAGAGTTGTAAGTTCCAGCGGACCTGGAGGCTTCTCGGCTGGCATGAACTGGAAACACAAGTTACTTCGCATGGAGGGAATAGAGTTACGGCAATGATGCGTAGACCGCTCATAAACTGGTTGATAGGCGTTGTGGCGGTGATGGTCACGATAAAGCTGGCCGATGTACTGGGGCTTGTGATGACTTGGAACCCGCCTTGGCGGATCATTATATTTGTGCCCGTCTTGGCGATTACTAACGCCGTACTGGGACCGCTGGTGAAGATGTTCTCGCTACCGATCACTTGTCTTACTCTGGGACTGTTCGGTATAGTCGTGAACGGACTGCTTTTCTGGCTAGCCGGATGGGCAACCGGCGCGCGGATGAGTTTCTTGAGCGCGCTTTTTGGCTCGGTGTGTGTTAGTCTTGTATCGAGCTCAATAAGTTGGCTCAACAAGGAGAAGAAGCGTTGAACGAACGCAAACAGCTTGTTGTGATAACCGGAATGTCGGGGGCCGGCAAGTCTCTGGCCGTCAACACGTTCGAAGATCTGAACTTTTGCTGCATTGACAACCTTCCACCAAACCTGCTCCCGCAAGCTGTATCACTGTGGGACCCGCCCGCCACACCGGAAAACGTGGCAATAGTGGCGGATGTGAGGTCCGGCCAGTTCTTTCACGCATTCCTACCCACTTTCCTCAGGCTCAAGGAACGCGAGACGCCACCATTCGCGCGACCCGTGCTGCTTTTCCTGGACGCAAGCGACGCCGAGCTTGTCAAGCGATTCAAGGAAACCCGCCGCAAGCATCCGCTGGTCACCGAAGAGCGCGGCATCATAGATGCAATCAAGCTTGAACGGGACATGCTCGCCGATATAAATGAGAACGCGGACAAGATCATCGATACCACAAACCTCGAACCCGAGGGTCTGCGCAGGCTAATCCGAGAGTTCTTCGGTCCTCAACAGGCGCAGGAACGGCTGATGATAGCGGTGGTCTCGTTTGGATTCAAGCATGGAGTGCCGTTGGACGCGGACGTGGTGTTCGACGTTCGATTTCTAGCAAACCCGTTCTGGGTGCCAAAGATGCGTAATCTGAACGGCACCCATGCTGAGGTATCCCAGTTCGTCCTTTCCGACCCGCTAACAGAGCCTTTGCTAGAGAAACTATTCGATCTGGTCGAGTTCAGCATCCCGCAATACATTAAAGAGGGCAAAGCCTACCTGACCATCGCTATCGGATGTACCGGAGGCAAGCATAGATCGGTGGTCGTGGCGAACGAACTGGCGCGATTTCTCAAAGGCGCCAACTACGTCGTGCGACTAGAACATAGAGATTTAATGCAGGCAAGAGGGCAGAGCGATGCGCATTAGGTCAATAATGAGTAGTCTCAAGTGGCTCTACCCGGGAATGCGAGTCAAGCGATGGCTGTTGCTGATACCGGTGGGGATGTCGCTGGTGATAGTGGGCGTAGTTCTGCTGGCCAATATGCGTCTGGTGGATGTTTTGGGCACCGCGAGCTCGAAGGCGTTCGAGAAGTTCGGCTTGAGACTTGATGACCTCACCACACAGATTGTCGGCGGCGGCCTTCTTGTCGGGCTTGGATTGCTGCTGATCTTTGTTAGCCTGCGGCAGGTGGTAAGGTCAATTATGAGCGTAGTTAGCCCCGAAATACAGGGCAAGCTCGCGGACACCGTGTTTCAGCGACGTTACCTGTCTCAGGGACATAACATAGTGGTGATCGGCGGCGGCACCGGCCTTTCGACGATGCTGCGCGGCCTCAAGCAGTTTTCCAGCAATATAGTGGCCGTGGTGACGGTTACCGACGACGGCGGTAGCTCCGGCAGATTGATTCGCGAGATGGGTATGCTGCCTCCGGGCGATATCAGGAACTGCCTCGTCGCTCTGGCGGACGCCGAACCCATGATGACGGAGCTTTTTCAGTATAGATTCGCCGAGGGCGTGGAGGGGCTGGATGGACACTCATTCGGAAACTTGCTGATTGCCGCAATGACGCGGATCACCGGAGATTTCGAGAAAGCTGTTAAAGAAACCAGCAATATCCTAGCCATACGTGGGCGCGTCCTCCCATCGACAATTGAACAGGTGAAGTTGCAAGCGGAACTGCTCGACGGCACCCTAGTAGAAGGAGAAACCGCAATCACGAAATCACCGAGTGGAATCAAGCGTATGATGCTTCACCCCTCGACAGCCGGACCGCTCGATGAGACTCTGAAGGCAATCGAGCTGGCCGACTGCATCGTGATGGGACCAGGGAGCGTGTTCACGAGCGTGGTGCCCAACCTGCTAGTCCGGGGGATTCCGCAGGCGATCCATGAATCGGACGCCGTGAAGATCTACGTGTGCAACGTGATGACCCAACCGGGAGAGACCGACGGGTTCAGCGCAAGCGATCACGTTAAAGCCATCGCCAAGCACACCGATTACCGTGTGTTCAACTATGTATTAGTTAATCAAGAAAAGCCTAGCACAGACTTGCTCGACAAGTACGCACGCGAGGGGCAGTTCTACGTAGAGCCGGATGCTGCAGCGATTCGAGAGATGGGCTACAGGCCGATCGTAGGCAACTATATTAGCCAGACCGACGTTGTGAGACACGATCCTCAGAAACTCGCGCAGGCAATACTGAAGCTGATCTATTAACCCCAACAGGAGACATCCATTTGCAGGATTGCGACGTTATCCTGGCCTCGGCCTCACCTAGACGCAGGGAGTTATTGCGTCTGGTGTTCAACTCGTTCCGGGTGGTGGTAAGCAGCTTTGATGAATCGTCCACGCCAGACCAGCTCGACCCAGGCGAGGCTGTGATGCACTCAGCCGAAGGCAAGGCAGGAAACGTGGCGGGGCAATTCCCTGAGGCGCTGGTGGTGGCTGCGGACACAATTGTTGTGGTGGACGGCGAAGTGCTGGGGAAACCGAAAGACTCGGCCGACGCCGCTCGAATGCTGCGCAAGTTGAGCGGCAGAACCCATCAGGTTTACACCGGGGTAGCTGTAGCGCGCAACGGAAGCCTCCATTCGGACTTTGAGCGTACCGAAGTTACCTTTCGCGATGTGGACACAGAGATGATCTCGCGATACTTGGCTTCGGGCGAACCGATGGACAAGGCCGGCGCCTATGCGATTCAGGGCATCGGGGCGGTGCTGGTCAAAGCGATCGACGGCTGTTATTTCAACGTCGTGGGTCTACCCATCTATAGACTAAGCTTGCTGCTTGAGCGCTTCGACATCAAGCCTTTTTCTCGCGCGTAGGCACGGCTCCGAGGACTTAAACGGTTTTGGAGCAAAGTCGAGCCTGCAGGCCCTAACACAGACGATTTTCGGACAAGAGGTTGCCACAATGACACATAATCCTAAGGTCGCCGTCGAGCTACACGCGACGAGCGCGAAAAGGTTCCTGATGGAGCTGATACGTTTCGAGAGCACGCCCTCCAACGAAAGCGACGCGATGATTTGCGCGCGCGACTGGTTCGCACTGGCGAGATGCGACTGCCACCTTGTGCCGTTGCCCGAGAATTTGTCCCAGGACCCCGAGTATAGCCATTCTGATGAGTGCGTCAGCTATAAGGATAGGGCAAATCTCGTCGCGCTGCGCAAGGGACGTGGCGGCGGGCGAAGCGTGATTTTGCAGAGCCACATCGATGTAGTGCCCGCTGGAGACTGGGCGGACGCATTCGCCCCGCGCGAAGAAGGGCATTATGTCATAGGGCGCGGCGCGCTCGACGCCAAGGGGCAAGTGGCGGCGATATGGCTTGCAATGAAAGCGCTGGCTGATATGGGCTACGAGACGGCTGGTGATGTGCAAGTGCAAGTGGTCGTCGAAGAAGAGCTTGGCGGCAACGGAGCTCTGGCTTTGTTAAGGCAGGGATGGAAGGCCGACGCAGCTATTATTCTCGAGGGCACCGGGCTCCAGATTCACCCATCGAACCGAGGCGCGATCTGGTTCAGGATCGACATCGAGGGACTGCCGCGCCACATGGGCCGTAAGCACGAAGGCATCTCGGCGATCGACTTGGCCTACAAGGTAATCGGCGCGCTCTATGAGTATGAGAGTCGCATAGTGGCCGACAGTGCTGGCTACCCCGGCTTCGAGCGTTATGAACGCCCAGTGCAGGTAAACATTGGCGTGTTGAACGCCGGAACGTGGCCAGCGATGGTAGCAGCGAACGCGAGGATCGAAGGCGGAGTTGGCTTTTTACCCAATCGGTCGATGGAACAGGTGAAGCGCGAAGTGCGCGAGGCAATCGAGAGCATCCCTGACAACTGGCTGCGGACTCACTACACTCTCGATTTCCCAAAGCTTCACAACGACAGCTACGAAACCGACTTTAGCCATCCAGCTATAGAGACCCTGCACTCTGCGTGCAAGGCGTCGGGGCTCGATTCGGACGTATTTGGCTGGAACGTAAGTTGTGACGCTCGTCTTTACGCCAAGGTTGGAGGAATGCCTACGATCGTGTTCGGTCCGGGTTCGATTTCTGATGCTCACGCGAGAGATGAGAAAATAGACTTCAGAGAGATAGTGAAGGCAGCGGAGGCACTTGTGCGGTTCGTAGTCGAATGGTGTGGCTAAGTTAGATTTAGGCCCAGGTAGGGCCGCAGACACCACCCTCCCACACGGCCCAGCCGGTTTCCAGGCGAAACGTCAACCTACCGGCGAGCCAATGCTGAGCAGACCTCGACGTCGTTACCTGGCAAGAGCCCGAGTTCTCCCCCAACCCCCACCAGGCAAACAGAAATCACTCTATCCGCCGTCGTTCTGCAACCCATCCTGGGCCAGTAAGGCCACTATTCTCTTTTTCGAGAATCTTCTACCGTAATTATCCTGTAACCAAACTCGGCAGGCAGGCAATAAAGGCGTTGTAGTGATCATGCGGGACTTGCTTTGAAAAAAATAAGCTTTATTCCGGGTTCTCATTGAGGGACCTAAGATACTCCTCCTCGGCAGCCAATAGCTCGGCCTCACTTCTTCGCCTGGCCGCCTCGGCATCGCGACTACCGGTCGGTCGAACGGACTCTGGTTCATCAGGCGTTCCACGCGCTGCCGCCTTGGGCAAGGCGACTTCTTCGGAAGCGGCAGTAGGCGCTTCCCTCTTCGACGCAGATTCGCTTTTGTTGGTCGGCTTGTCACCTTTGCAAGGCTCGATGTCTTTATCGGAAACCAATATCTTATAGCTGATACGAAGTTTCTTCTGCTCGGCAGTGAGTCTGCCGCGCACCTCGTCTGAGAGGCTTTCGAGCCATTGCTTGCGCTCCATCTCCTGAATCTGAAGATGCCTTTCGCGCTGGTCATCCCGAAGCGACTCAAGATCGACATCAATGCATACGCTACCGTCGTCGTAAACGCGGTCCACCGAGCCTGTCAATCCCCCAAAATACGCATAATAGAGTCTAGACTTAACGTCCTCCGCAGTGACCTCACGCGATACAACGCGGACACGATCACCCGTCTTAAACGCCATACATAGCCTCCTGCTCACATATTATGTGACTATGATAGCACCTCCGGCGGCGGAATTCTACGCGGCAGAAGTCACAAGGGCATTGTCCAGTAGGTGTTGGGGCAAAATCAAAGGTTTAAATTGCTCAGGTTGTTGGTATAAGACGAATGCCATACGAAATATGGTGGACGCATCCTTATAATTAGACTGCTTAGACTGCGAAAAAGGTGTTCGCAAAAGATTGAGAAAGCTGTGGGCCAAATGCGAGGCCGCAGAGGATGGCAATCGTGTCAGGAGAAAAGAAGACGAAGATGATAGGCGCGACAGCGCCCACCGGCTGAGCTAGGGCTTAGCCTTTTGATTATAATCATTGCCGGATTACCGCCAAAATAGTATAAACTAGCATTAGAGCTTGCAAGGCTCCAACGCGGAGACCTTGCATTTCTTTTGACTGGAGGTCCAATAAACGTGGAGCCTAAGATAGGGTTTGTCGGACTAGGGATCATGGGCCGCGGTATGGCAGAGAATCTCCTGAAGGCCGGCTACGACTTAGTAGTTTACAACCGCACCAAAAGCAAGGCAATGGAGATGGTTGCGATGGGCGCCACTGTAGCAAACTCGCCAGCGCTTGCAGCCGAAGGGCGAAATGTCGTGATAACGATGTTGGCAGATCCAGTTGCGGTTAGGGATTCCATCTTTGGCACTGAGGGCGTCATAGAGGGAATTGAGAAAGACGGAATACTGATTGACTGCAGCACCGTGGACCCAGCCACTTCAGCCGAGACCAAAGCCGCCGTCGAAGCGAGAGGCGCCAGGTTTCTCGACTCACCGGTCGCCGGCAGCAAAGACGCAGCGGCCAAGGGCGAGCTAATACTGATGGTGGGCGGCGACGAAGCCGTATTGGAAGAGGTGCGTCCGGTCCTGGAGGTCATAAGTAAAAGAATAATTTATGCGGGACCAGCCGGAAGCGGCACGATGGTCAAGCTGTGCTTCAACCTGGCCGTTTCGCACATTGCTGTAGCACTAAGCGAGGCCTTGGTGCTAGGCGTCAAGTCGGGACTGAAGCCCGATGTAATTGTTGAATCAATGATGGCAGGCACAATAGGGTCACGATTCATCGAGTGGAAGGGCGGCTGCATAATGGACCGCGACTTCACCACAAACTTCTCTACCAAATTGATGCACAAGGACCTGGGACTGATAATGTCAGCCGGGCAAGAACTCGATGTGCCACTACCGGTAAGCGCGGCTGTGCGAGAGCTGTTTGCAATGGCAAAAGCACGAGGGCACTCAGAAGAGGATTTTATCTCGGTGGTCAAATTACTAGAGGAACTTGTGAATGTGGAGGTGAGACGGTGACCCGCTAGCAAGTTCAATCAAGTCGCTGTCTAATGCACATCACCCTACCCTACCTAACAGGTCACGCACCTTATTTATTGTAGGGATAGCGAGAGCAAGAGTGCGAATACATACCAAACAGCGCCCCGACGCTAAACACGTCGGGGCATTGACTTTGTCTGTAATTTTGAAGTTGGTTAATCCTCTACTTTCACCCACTGCCCTGTTTCGGCTGACTTCTCTACTGCTTCGAGCACAGCCTGACATTTCAAGCCGTCGTAGAAATTGGGCGCGGGATTCTTGCCGGTGGCAATGCCGTTCATCAGCGTGTAGACCTGGTGCACGAAGGTGTGCTGCCAACCAATGATATGACCAGCAGGCCACCAAGTCTTACCTACACTAAACGGATGCTCATTTTCGGTCACCAATATAGTCTTCCAGCCCTGGAAGACATTCTTGTCCTTGCGACTGAAATACTCGAGCTCATTGAGACGCTCCAGGTTAAACCGGATGCTGCCCTCGCTGCCGTTCAGTTCGAACCTGTTGCCGTTGCGGTTGCCCCCGGCAAAACGGGTTGCTTCGAAGGTGCCGATGGCGCCGTTCTTAAACTTGGCAAGGAAGAGGGTGGCGTCGTCAACCGTCACTTCCCCCATCTTCTCAGCCGCCTTGGCTCCGAGGCCGCCCGTGGCCGCTGCTAGCTCAGGGCGCTTCTTGATAAATGTTTTCATCATACCGCAGACCTCGTCGAACTCGCCTACTAAATAGCGGGCGAGGTCGATGATGTGGGCGTTAAGGTCGCCGTGAGCGCCAGAGCCGGCAAGTTCCTTTTTGAGCCGCCACACCAACGGGAACTGTGGGTCCATGATCCAGTCCTGCAGATAGACGGCCCGCCAATGATACGGCTCGCCGATCATACCCTTTTCTACCATCTGTCGCGCAAGCTCGACCGCAGGAACGCGCCGGTAGTTAAAATCTATCATGTGAATGACACCGGCCTTCTCAACGGCTTTGATCATGTCCTTGCATTCGGCGACGTTCATCGCCATAGGCTTCTCACAGAAGATATGCTTTCCAGCATTTGCGGCGGCAACAGCGATCTCTTTATGCGTATTGTTACCGGTCGCTATATCGACTAGTTGGATATCCTCGGCTTTAACAACGCTCTCGTAGCCCTCGCTGGCACGTTCCCAGCCAAGCTGAGCCTTAGCCGCTTCAGCCTCTTCCAACGTAATTGCCGCGATCTCCTTCATAACCGGAACGGCCTTAACGTCCGGAAATGCCCACGGCACGTCCCTGTAGCCAACGCTGTGTGCCTTGCCCATGAAGGCAGCACCGATCAGGCCAACATTGATCGTTTTCTTTGCCACGCTCGTTCCTCCTGGTTCACTTGGATGATATGAAGCTGACAGCCCACTGCGCAAGGGCGGTCGGATCATTGTAACGGCAGTCCGGCAGACTGACCGCAGATATGTTCCAGCGAAACCCGGGAAATGTCAAGTGCAGTTTTCAACTGCAAGCCTTTTGTTGCTTGGATAGATAAGCCTCCGGAGCAAGCTATCATTGCTCGCTGTGAGTTGCGCGTGTTTAGACCTGACAAGTGGAGCGGGCGGAGCCGAATCCCTTCAGCTCCGCTCACCACGTCCTTGTCCCGATATTGCCTCGTGCCAAAGATGACCGCAGCAGGTAGTAAAAACGAGACTTCCGCGCAATCATCTTCGCGGGCCGGAGCATCCTTGCCCCAGCCCGCGGCAACCTCCGTGTCGCTCAAGCGCGTCCTGCAAAACGCACACCGAACATTCGGTTACGCATACGCGCCTGGCCACAGAATCATAGAATAGGGTGTCGCATCAACCCGCAATCCAATCCGAAGTTAAGCGCGAGGTTCACACCGCGCCATCAGGCGACCTATTCAACTCGCTTGGCCTCAATCGTCTATGCGCACTTGCTAAACCCGCACAATCGACATACTACGCAGCCAGATTCGTGTTCGACCACTGACCCGCAGTCCGGACAGGCTCCAAGCAGCAAGTCCAGCTTGTTGACGGGCTTGGATATCTCTTCGTTGGCGACGCCAGTCTGCTTCCGACTTAGATAGTGTTCAAGGGCAATGCCTATTGCATCTGCGCACGAGTCTACCCTGCCGCTGGCAGCCCATGTATTCTCCGGGCAGCGGATACCGCGTAAGTGCTTCTGAATCGACTTGGGGTCTACACCAGCCCTCAGCGACAGAGAGATCAATCTGCCTATAGCTTCGAGCTGACTTGCGGCGCAGCCGCCTGCCTTGCCCATAGCCGTAAAAACCTCGCAGAGCCCGTGCTCGTCCTCGTTAATCGTGACGTAGAGGTTGCCACAACCTGTGTGTATCCTCTCGGTGGTGCCCCACGTATGAGTTGGCCTCGGTCTGGGCCCCCGGGCTACGGCTACGCCTTCTTGAGCCTTCTTCTTGTCCTTGCCGCTGACATTCAAAACCTGCGCGTCGCGGCTGCCGTAGCGATAGATGGTGCAGCCTTTGCAGCCCTCCTTATATGCCAGCTCGTAGACTCTGCGGACGTCTTCAGTGGTGGCGGTCTCAGGAAAGTTCACGGTCTTGGAAACAGCGTTATCGGTAAACCTCTGGAAGGCCGCTTGCATGCGTACATGCCATTCAGGTGCGATATCCAACGCCGTCGCAAATACCCGCTGGACATCCTCAGGAACCTGCGATAGACCGCGCACACTACCTCTCTCGGCAATCGTCCTCATTAGCTCCTCGCTATAAAATTCGCGGTCGCGGGCGACTTTTTCGAAATAGGAATTCACCTCCACTAGCTCAGTTCCATCCATGACCCGCTTCACATAGCTAATTGCAAACAAAGGCTCGATCCCGCTGGAACAGCCTGCGATAATGCTCAGCGTTCCAGTCGGCGCGATAGTAGTGACAGTGGCGTTGCGTATGCGCATGCCGTCGTCCCTGTCGTAGACACTGCCGACAAAGTTCGGGAACACGCCACGCTCTTCGGCAAGCTCGCAGGACGCCTTGCGTGCTGTCTCGTGAACAGCGCTCATCACCTGCTCGGCCAAAGCAATGCCGTCGTCGGAGTCGTAGGGCAATCCAAGCTGAAGAAGCATGTCTGCAAAGCCCATCACGCCAAGTCCGATTTTGCGATTGCTCCGAGTCATCTCGGCAATAGTATCAAGCGGGTAACGGTTGACGTCGATCACGTCATCTAGAAACCTTACTGCCATCCGCACGGTTTTCTTCAGCTTGTCATAATCCACCTGTGGACGGCCTTCAACGTAACGAACCATACGGGCGAGGTTAACGGATCCCAAATTGCAGCTTTCGTAAGGCAGCAACGGTTGTTCGCCGCACGGATTGGTGCTTTCGATCTCACCAACGTGAGGGGTCGGGTTATCGCGATTGATCCGATCGATGAAAATAATCCCCGGCTCACCATTGCGCCAAGCCATATTAACGATGAGGTCGAACACTTTTCCCGCGTTAAGTCGTTTGACCACTGTGCCATTGCGCGGATTGACGAGATCGTAATCCTCACCTCTGGCAGCCGCCTCCATGAAACGCTCGGTCAGTAGTACGCTTATGTTGAAATTGTTAAGCTTTGTCGTGTCGGACTTGCATGTAATGAAATCAAGGATGTCGGGGTGATCTACTCTCAAACACCCCATGTTGGCGCCGCGGCGAGTACCCCCTTGCTTGATGGCCTCTGTAGCGGCGTTGAAGACCTCCATAAATGAAATCGGGCCGCTAGAAACACCGTTTGTGGAGTTGACGCAATCGTTGGCCGGCCTCAACCGGGAGAACGCAAACCCTGTCCCGCCACCGCTCTTGTGGATGAGAGCGGTGTGCTTAATGGTCTCGAAGATACTCTCCATCGAATCGTTTATGGGAAGCACAAAGCAAGCAGAGAGCTGTCCAAGTTCCCGACCGGCGTTCATGAGGGTCGGGCTATTGGGCAGAAAATCCAGTTCTGCCATCGCGTTGTAGAACTCTTCCGCCAGGTCCTCAACTTGCTTGGCCGACTTGCCGTAGGCATATTCAGCCGCCGCAATCGCCATAGCAACACGCCGAAACATCCCCCCCGCATCCTCTAGAAGTCGCCCCTGCTCGTCCTTCAGCAGGTACCTCTTCTCTACAACCGTCATTGCGTTTTTGCTCAGATTAATTGGCACAGCCCGCCCTCCTAGCACAATAAAATCTTGTGACAGCTTTGCCTTGGTAACTCACTCGACCGGTCGTCTGCAACGGCGATCTACGACTTCCACAATTTCTTTGAACTGGCCAACGTCCTCGAATTGCCGGTAGACCGATGCAAATCTGACGAATGCTACTGGGTCAATGTGTCTTAGAGCCTCCGCAACCATTTCCCCGATTTCCTCAGATTCGATCTCTCGAATGCCGCGGTCGTAGACATTTCGCTCGATCTCATCAACGCTGGCCTCCAACACACCCATCGGAACCGGCCTTTTGCTGCAAGCCACCGTCATACCCCGCAAGATTTTGGCTTTGTCAAATGGCTCCCGTCGTCCATCGCGCTTGACCACCATTACTTGCATTTCCTCGATTTGCTCATACGTAGTAAACCGCCGACCACACTGCATACACTCGCGCCTGCGCTTGATGGCTTCCCCACCTCTAACAACCCGCGAATCGAGTACTTTGTCTTCTTGATGATCACAATATGGACATTTCACGGCTGACGACCAGACACTACATCTAGTGGCAGGCGAATGTTACCACACAACATGTGCGATGTCAATGAGGTGTAAGCAAAAACCAACGAGGAAAAAATCACCAACTCACGAAAGAGGTGAACACAAGTTGGCACTAGTTTAGTCGCAATTACTGAACAACGATCCGGAAGCTATGTATGACTATGCTAAGGATAAGCTAACAAACCGTTACAATGACCGAATCACATCGCGGCAGCCTCGTAGTGTGTGTCCGAACGCGTGTTTGTGTCATTCCGGTCGCCTATGTCCACTTTAACCGCCGGTTTGGCAGTCTCCAGCGGAGTCGCGATGGACCGCCCAAGCTCCGCAAGGACTTTTAGCTGCTCTATTTCCTTCTGCACGTCAAGACTGTCGATGTTGTGTCCATCAAGCGCTTGGATAATGCGCTCAGCCACCCTTACCGCTCCCAAAACCAGCATCTCGTTGGCGTATTCTACAAAGACATGGAACCGACCTTTAGGGTCAACCCGCCAGTTCCACTGGGTTTCGCCCTTGAGGGTACCCGATGGCTGGGCTTGACCCTGAAGTTCGATGATAAGGTGCTCGAAGAGATGGGGGATTTCGGTACACATACATTCTCGACGGAACGGCAAGCCGCTGTCATTCTCACACTTGTGCTGGGCAAGGTGAGGAAAAAGCTTGAAGAGGAGCCTGGGTATATGGGGAGCTTGTCGGGTAGTGTAGCAATCAGGGTCAGACATCTCGACCACCAGCTTGACTCGATTGCTGTTGTAGAAGAGGATCTCGACTACTCGCAATTTGACAACACCTCTAGGCCGGCTGGGCGGCCGGAAACTGTTTTGGCTGCACCGCCGGAGCCAGCTAGACATATCCCCGGGGTCGATAGGTTGATTCTATCACGGCGTCATGGCCGTGTAAAGTGGTTGAGCGATGTTTTGTCGCCGAATTTACTGTTTTGACAAACAAGCTCAACGTTAGCACCAGTGAAAAGGGGCCCACATCGAAAGCTTGGAGCCCCATCCGGACGTATAAAAAGGCTAATATCCTGGCACGATATAAGGGTTGCCTTGCACGGCATAGTTGAACCTCAGGAACCGCAGCACATCCTGGCTGACCCAGCTCGGCGGGGGCGGAGGAAGATGACCAAACCCCATAAGCGACGAGGTCCCGCCCGCCACTACCACCGGCGGAAATCCGCCCATCACTCTAACTTGGCCGAACTGGTAAAATGGCTGGGTTCCGCCCCAACCGTACCCGCTCCCGCCAAACCCACACGGCCCATAACCAGTCGGAGGAGCGTAGGCCGTGTAGCACGGACTCGCCCAGCCTGTGTCATACGGCCGAGCATAAAACCGATCTGCAAGCACCTGCTGTGAGGGGTCGCCGCCATAAGCTTGGGCCGGGGGCGGCGGTGACACCGCCGGCGTGATTTGTGCCTGAGGCGTGGACGAAGACGGCGGCGCTGGCGAAGTCGTGGCAGCCGATTTCTTCGCGGGCCCAATTATATAGGCATCTCCCTGAACGGTGTAGGTATACGAGGCTGCCTCCGTGAGGGCTCGCAGTGCTTGCTCGAACGTAAGCCCGGAAAGCTTAACCTCGGCTATTCGAACTGACGCTCCGGGCTGTATATAGTATTTTAGGCCGGTGTCCTGGAAAAGCCTTGCTATAGCATCCTGAAATGATACGTTGGTCAACTCCAGGTTTACCGAGGTTGGCGTTTTTATGACTATCGCCGAATTGGTGCTGTCCGCCGAGGACATCGATCCCACCAAGAACACGGCTAGCAAAACATTCAGGGTAGCTATTGGTTTCATCTTATCTGCCCCCTTAGTAACACGGCATGGGGTCTGTTACTGCCAGAAATAGTATACCCGCAAGACGACCGCGAAGCGTCTGAGCTCAATGCGACGTGGATTCTTCAAGAAGAATTCGATTGGGAGGGCGTAATGGGTTGGGAACCTTTCCGTCAGCTCTCCAACAGCTTGCGAATCTTGTCGTCCACCTCGGTGAAACGGCAGCCGAGTATGTGTCCGTAGGCTTTGGGATCCTCGCTGGGTAAAGAGCGAAGCACTTTAGCTATAGCGTTTATCTGGTCGGAAAGCGTCTTGGGACGGATTTCGATGCTTATCATCTCACCCGGCATTATGTCTTCGGGGACAAGTATGCTTGCGCCGCCTAGACTAATATCCCTAGTTTCTCCACTCTTGAACTGGGTTCCTGCGTCTGAATCCGCCGAGCAGACGGCGTAGCGCAACGGCAACCTCAAGGCATGTCTTGTATGTTCCCTGCGCTGCACACGATAGATGACGCTCGGTTTGTCAAGCACCAGAGTGCGCTCCGGCGTATCGTCAGACCTCAAAACCACGCTGTTGAAACTATAATAAGCATCTCTTGCTGCAAGGCCCACCTTGACGCACGTCCTCGGCGCCACTTCCAGCGGCTTTTCACCTTTGCGCGGAGCAAGAACAGAGAGAGTGTGATCGTCTTTGTCCACGATCTGGCTGTAGAACACCTTCGGATGCACGCCGTTGGGCACTTCCAACGTCACCGGCTGATCGCGAGTAAACAACACGGTTGAATTCGGAAAGTGCTTGCCGCGGCCCGCCGAAGCAGTTTGGGTAGTATCCTTAACTAGCGTGACCAGGCTATCGAGGTCGAACGGCTTGTTGACGTAAGCCGACACGCCGTGAGTCTTGGCCTGAGCCACAGCCTCAGCGCTCTCGCAAGCCGTCATTACAATAACCGGTAACGCCGACCGCATGCGACGAATCTCGGCTAGCGTGGTCAGCCCATCCATCTTCGGGAGAATCAGGTCCAAGAGAACGAGGTCGAACTCCGACTCCTTCACCTTTTCGACCGCCTGCAACCCATCGTGCACAGCCACCACGTTGTAGCCACTCTTTGCCAACTTAGCGCCCAAGATTCGGCAAAGATTGATTTCATCGTCTACGACAAGGACGCTGCCTTTCGTGACCATGTTGAGGAGCCTCCAGCCTATATGCGGGGAGCCTGCCAGTGTTCGTCAAGCAGCTCGCACATCCTACATCTTACATAACTGCAAGAACTATGCCATTGGAACCCAGCTCAGCAAAAATCGTCCGGCTTAGTTGAGTTCGCATCCCGCAACCGCTACAATAGCTCAGCACGGGTATGAAGTAAGCTCAAACCGCATCAGAGCCGCCCGATAAGCAATGTCGGCTGCATAATGATGATAGATGGCCGTAGCTAGTTCCGCGGCCAGTGTCATAAATGCGAGGACAGGTCGCCTCTCGTCCAATCCGTGGGCTGGCGACAGAATTTCCTCCCTGAAAGAAAGTTAGATAGCCGCTGGGCGTAATACCATACAAGCTCTAATTATTACACGTTTAAATCGCCGACTCCTCCGTCGATCAGCGAAACGAAGGGGAAAGAGAAGACGGCTAGTAGTTGTTAACAGTAGTGTATAACAGCATATTCCCGAATGGACATCTTTGTGGCTGAACGGAAAGCTCCCGGCTGGACTTGCTGACAAATCAAGCTTAGCAATAGCACGCGTTGGTGGGTCGAGAAGTCCATCAGAACCTGGGCGAATACGCCCTGGAGCAGTGGAAACGATGAGGGCATATGCACCCAAACCTGGGTGAACTGTCATCTGTGGAACGGTCACCGGACAGCTTATGCATTCCTGGACAAGATGGTCAACGACTTCATCGACAACCCCGTAGTGGAGGCGTGTAATTGCTTCCTACTCGACAAGGACAAACGCGACTATCCAGACATCAGTCGCCGCGCCCCTACCACGGCTATCCCGAAGACCAGGGCTGCTTCGTGCATGCGCCGGAAAACTACAGCCCGAACCCAAAAATAATTCGCGCGCCCGAGGGCTGCGCTGAGCACGTGAGTAATTGGTCTCCCAACGCTGAGCCCTGGTATGAATGGGAGTACCACAGGTTCAGGAGCGCTATCTTCTGCACCCGGAAGGTTTGCGACTAGCCGCCATACGACCGGTAGCCCCTAGCCATGACACGTGTGATGGTGCTCGCTACCAACGTGAATTAAGTTAAGGGCGAGCTAAAGTATCACGACGTCTGCGCGGATTGGGCAGACAAGTGGACGATGGTCGTGATTGATGCCGATCCCGGCAAGGGATTTCAAACCATGCTATTTACAGGCCTTACCAAAGAGCAGATCGTCCGCGACTGGCCTCTAGCCTATATGCGTCACCTACGGCACAAACTCGATTTTGAGCTGGGCAACTTTATGCTAGATTTGTTCTACTATACTCACAGGGAAAGTTATGCACAGGCTGTGCATAAAATGTTGAACTCTGAGCGTGAGTGGTCCAAGTATACCGGCAAAAATGCTGCAATCCGGGGGTATAATGATGACCTAGTATCAGCGCCAACCGGTGATACATCATTCGACTCGCGGCTCATCGAAGCTGCCAATGCAGTGCTGCTCGACGAGAGCGACAACCACCCGGCGATCGCCCTCGTACGCAAGCATAGCGAGCGATTCCTGAACGTGCCGGGCTTGGTTTATCTCAGGATGTTTAAGGATGGCGCCGTGGAGTTAGACAACAGAAATACCGGGATACTCAATGCGGCTTGCAGGGCCACGCACGATAACCACTACCTCGAATACGCTATTGGCCTCGCTTACAACCGCTTTCAAGACTCGTACTACATCAGGGATGGACGCGAAATGGGTTGCCGGGGAAGCTGGCGGGGCAGAAACGGGGTAGCCATGCACAACGTTATTGCCCCGATGATGTAGTCGGCCTTGGGCGGGTTCGGTATGCTTGTAGGACAAAGGCCGTGGTATGCCTTTAGATACAACCAGATACACGGCCTGTCCGGGCTGCCGCCTCCATTTTCCCGATAGAGCCGACGAGAGGACAGTGCGCTTATACAACGACGGCGACGCAGCAGAAATGGTTTGTGTGAAAGCAGTAGACACTCTTGTCGTGACAGAGCCGAAAGAACTGGGGTTTCGCCATGGCAACTATCGACGGCAAGCTGGTCAGCGATCCCACCAAAGACGGGGTCTGCCCGACGAGACAAGATATCGAGCTTAGGATTGCGGTAGCCTAGTTGGGATCCTTGCCGCCAGCTTCGGAACGTTGAGCCTGCCTAAAAAGCTTAGCAGCTTCGGAAGGCAGAACAGGGACAAATTCGTCGCCAAGGAGTTGCACGGCCTTCAGAATCGAAGTCGGGTTCACGTGCCAGTTAACCAGACACGAGTGAACAAACGCCGGCCTGGCGGAAGACAAATACTTTTTGACGCCCTCAGCTATCTGACGCGCACGGTCGTCATCGTCCGTGGCAGCCCCTACACCACTCAAGGCTCGCATCACTACGACGCCGCGGTCTAGGGTATAGGCGGAGTTATCGGAAAACACCGTAAATCCGCGCCCATAGTCACCCAAAATCAGCTTTACCTGAGGCATTTCCCGCGCACACCTATCGAAATCGTTCCTCGTCCACGGCACGCCGCTGGTGTCGCCAAGGTGAATACACGTCTCGCCCACACGCTTCATCGCCTCATTGGTCGCGCGCAGGTAGGCGCTGTAGAGCTTGTCGCAGTCAAACTTGGTCTCCGCTCCATAGAGAGAAGGAGTCACAAGTCCAAGACCGGCAGTCGAACAAACGAACTCATCCAGCTCGCTGGCCGTGGATTGGACGTATTCGACAAAATTGGGAATCAAATCGGCGGCGACCGGGTTCAGCGACCAGGAGATAGGAACCTTGCCTCTGCTGGGATCATTCCACCACTTGGAGCTCAGAAACTCCTGCTGAAGCCATTGCAGGTTGTCGCCATCGGTGATATGAAAGACGACGTAGACCTTGCTGCGATCGAGCACTGGCATGGCTCGCTTGGGCTGGATATGTCGCTTGTAATCAAGTCCGGAGACCACCGAAAGATTGTGGCAGCCATCAGTCACAATGACGAACTTGCCATAAAGGCTGGCCATTCTCTGCAGGTCCTGCTCACTATATCGACCCGGAGGCTGTTCGCCGTAGCCTCCCCAACAGCCCATCACAGCGGCATTTGGCGCAGCTTCTCTTATGAAACGTTGAGCCGCAGAGTCAGCGGCTGGGGAAGATCCTCTGCTAATCCAGATTGGCATAATCTTGTGTTGAACGAGGTAGTCTCGCAAAACCATGTGAGTAGGACACGTATGAGCGAGGACTGTTTTGTTTGCTTTCGGCCACAGGTGGTTGTAAGCCCACTTGTAGCATTCCAGGGGATCCAGGAGTTTGCCGCGTGTATCCAAGACCAGCGGCAATCTGAATCTTTCGTTCAGTTCAGCAGTAACTGGAAGCGCGTTATGTATAGCACAGTATAGGGTAAGGGCGTTTAACTTATGCAGTGATTGCGGGTCGGAAACCAGGTTGCTTTCGTATAGAACAGCACCATTGACATACTCGCCATACCGAGACAGCGCTTGCTCGACGCTGATTTCCTGAAACTCATACCCTCTTCGCGTGAGATCCTCCATCCAGAACTTGTGGCACGATGATCCATGCCAGCCAGGGTCCTGAGAGATATAGAGCGACGGCCTGGTTCGGTTGACAAGTCCCTGGAGGACTGTCATTGCGAAGCGTACATCAAGTTCGGCTTCCATCAGATCGAGGTGATAGATCAATTTATCCGGTGGGCGGGAACGCGGCAATTCGGGCTTTCTTTCCTCAGGCAAACGCGCCGCCAAGGCAGACATAGTGAACGCCGCCACCATAATGCACATAAACACTGTTCTCACCACTGCCTCCGTTTGGATAGGACGAACTGAGGCATGATTGCACGGCCAGCCATGCGATGTCAATCGTGGTGTGTTTCAGCATCAACACCTTTATCTTGGCAAAGCGTTGTGCTACAATTTAGAGCAATCGTGCTGCTCTGGAGAATCGATGATCCCACTTTCCGACGACAATCCGACCCGAACGACTCCATACGTCGTTTACTTACTCATAGCACTGAACGTACTAGTGTTCGCAATCGACCGCGTGGGCGCTGTAGGCCCGTTCGGAAACCTGTGGAACCTCTCGATGGTCCCATACTCCGTCATCCACAACGCACCTGTGAGCGAATTGATACCGGTGCGCGACGGGGCCATTATAAGGGCAATAAGGGTCGAGCACACTGGGCTTAACCCGCAATGGCTGACCGTGTTTACATCAATGTTCATGCACGGTGGCCTTCTGCACATCGGCTCCAATATGCTGTTTTTGTGGATATTCGGCAACAATATCGAGGACGCGCTGGGTCACGCAAAGTTCCTTGTGATCTACCTTTTCTGGGGCGTGATGGCGGCTTTCGCGCAAATCGCTTCAGATCCCAACTCGACCACTCCCATGGTAGGCGCTAGCGGCGCGATAGCAGGTGTATTGGGCGCATATCTGGTGCTGTATCCGAACGCGAGGGTGCGCACGCTTGTCCCGTTCGGTTTCTTCCTGGAGTTCGTGGAGCTGCCTGCGATTCTGATGCTGGGTATCTGGTTCCTGACCCAATTCCTGGGACTTGGCGCCAGCGGGAGCCAGGTCGGCGGAGGCGTTGCCTACTGGGCTCACATCGGGGGGTTCGTGGCGGGACTCGTCACAATCGTGCTTCTTGGCGGGCGGAAGCGACTCGTTAGACGAGGTTTGCTGCAACGTTACGAAGACAACGACCTGCGATACTTCTAGGCAATCCCACAGCCTATAGGCTCAACAATTAGGGAGGAATGGCATTGGGCAGGCGGATCGTTTTGCTGATTGTGCTGGCAGCGGCGCTGGCAGCTTCGTGCTACGTAGGCGGCACACGGGCCAGGGTCGAGCAAAGTAACCGCGCGGTGGAGCTTGTAGTCGACTACGATGAAGTCGAGCAGATTGCGGCTTCGTCAGGAAAAAGCACAGTTGAAGTACTTTCCCGTTTTAAGGACGCAGGAGTGACAGGCGTCGCAGTTTCGGAAATCACTTTCGGCGATGCAATCGACGCCGGCCTATTAATCCCCTTCGGACCCAGACTTTACGGCGTGGAACCCTATCTCGGCAGTTCAGTTTTCCAACAGCTAATGATGGCTTTGCCAAACTTATGGTCACGTCAGGTCACTGACATGCCAAGCCGAATCGGTGCTCCCAAGTTGCTAAGCAAGTCCAAGTTGGCGCTCCCCCGCAATCTACCCCTAAATTACATCAAACAAGTACCGGTAGGTATTCCTGAGTATGCTGTGCAGGCAATCCGACAAGCTGGGCTAGAAGTGGTGGCCCGCCCAATTAACTACCCTGGCGCAACGCCTGAAGCCATCGATGAGAAGCTAGAATGGCTTCGAAGGTGCGGGATTACAAAGGTCATTTTCCAGGGAGATCAGGTTCTGGGGTTCCGAGGCGCGGTTAAGAATACCGCCCAATTTATGAAAAGACACGGGATCTGCTATGGCCGTGTGGAATTCTCGAAACAGAAGGGCGACTTGGACATTGCACGTAAAATACCCCAGCTCACACTAATGGTTCACAGCATCCCGCAGAACGAAATGCCGACGCTGGACGAGCCGACCATAGTGGAACGATTCCGCAAGGCAGTGCGCGAGCGCGAGGTTAGATTCTGCTATGTCAGGCTTTTCGCGATAGCGTCGGCCGACATGTTGAACGCAAACGCCGAATACATCTCGGCTATTGCTAAGTCGATCGAAAACGCCGGTTACGAGATGAAGGCGGCCCACCCACTGGCAAAGGTCTCGGTCCCTCGGCTTGTGAGAATTGTGGTCGGGGTGGGCGTCGGGGCCGGAGTCGTGCTGCTCATCTTTGCGCTGATCGATGTATCCGTTCTAGGCGCGGTGCTGTGGACGGTGTTGGCTCTCGCGCTGTGTGCAGGGCTATCGCTACTCGGCAGTCTGGGACTCAAGATTGACGCTTTCATTGCCGCGTTGGTATTCCCGACTATGGCCGGTGTGCTGGCTGTGCAAGGCGCACCGGCCAAACCGACGCGGAACCCTATGGCTCTCGCACAAGCGATTGTGCGGCTGGTCGCGGCGGTGGCGGTTGTGGCCGCGGGAGGTCTCCTGATAGTGGGGCTATTGAGCGACCGGGCATTTATGCTAAGGATTGATCAGTTTTTTGGCGTCAAAATTGCACACATTTTTCCTGTGTTGGCGCTTGCCGTGCTGTTTGCCGGAGGCGTGATCTGGCAGCGAAATACCTGGCGGGAGCAGAAGCTGGTGTTCGCCGAGAACGTCGCCGAGACCGCCCGCAACAGCGTGCTTTGGTGGCAGGCTGTCGGTCTGATCGCGGTTATCGTCATCGTAGCCATAATGGTGTTCCGCTCCGGCAACGAGGGGATCGAGGTATCGAGCTTCGAGTTGAAGCTGCGATCTATTTTGGATAGAGTGTTGTTCGTGCGTCCGCGAACCAAGGAGTTCCTATTGGGCTACCCGGCGTTGCTGCTCGGGTTGGTATTCGCAATACGTGGGCTGCGGAGATGGGCCGCGCCGCTGGTGGTGTTGGGCTCAATAGGTTTGGTTTCCGCCCTGAACACGTTCTGCCACATCCACACGCCGCTTGTGGTGAGCGGTATGCGACTGGCAAACGGGCTGGTCACTGGGCTGCTGGTCGGTCTGGTGGGCTATCTGATACTGCGGCATCTGCCGGAGGGCCAAGCCGGAAAGCCGACGGGATAGCGCTAATGCCAGTTAAGCTCACAATCTCCGGTTACTACGGATACGGCAACTGCGGCGACGAGGCCGTGCTCGCCGGCATGCTGGAAACGCTCCCGCGCGTGGGGCTGGATGCGGACGTGACCGTGCTTTCCGCGAACCCGGAGCTTACACGAGCGATGCATCCCGGTGTGAATGTCGCTCGGCGGTTCGGCCCGTGCTCCGTCTTGAGGGCTATCGTGGACTGTGACGCCCTGCTGAGCGGAGGCGGAAGCCTGCTGCAGGACGTGACCAGCACGCGATCGGTTTTATACTATCTCACCATTATCCGTCTGGCGCTGCTATTTCGACGCAAGACAATGGTTTACGCGCAGGGCATCGGCCCGCTCATTCGGGAGAGCAGTAGAAGCGCTGTGGCGCAAGTGCTTAGCCGCGTCGATGCAATCACAGTGAGGGATCCCGACTCGCTGTCGCTGCTGGAATCAGTCGGAGTTGCTTTGGGCAACGCGGAGTGCGTCGCTGACCCGTCGTTCTTGGTCCAACCCGATGCCGAGGGTGCCGGACAACTGCTCGTGGAGGCCGGAGTGGTGGACGATTTCGCAGTAGTATCGCTGAGGAACTGGCCCGGAAGCCAACTCGCCGAAATCGGACGAGGCATTGCAAACGCGCTTGATAGCATCGGACTTCAGATTGTCACACTACCGATGCAGACGCCGGATGACGTTGAGGCGTGCAGCGTCGTGCCCGGAGGTAATCTTATCACAGGCGGGGGCAACCCGCGTGTTGCCAAGGGCATCGTGGCGCAATCGAGTCTTGTGGTAGGAATGCGACTGCACGCCCTGATGTTCGCGGCGAGCGGTGGGGTACCGTTTGTACCGCTAGTCTACGATCCCAAAGTGGCGTCGTTCGCGCGGATGATGGGTCAGCACGAAGGCGTCGAGGTTGCGACCACCACCGCCAAGGCGGTATCTGAATCGATAATGCAAACGTGGGAACGGCGATCGGAGCGATCAGAGGCACTTCGTGCAGCAATGCCGAAGTTTGAGGAAATGGCCCTGAGGCCGGGCAGGTTATTGGTCAATCTTCTGGGACAACAAGCACGCTGAGGAACAATGTAGGTTACTCGCAAGTCCAACAAATATCCGGACTTATGCTTTACGTGCGCTTTCCGCGTCATCTCTTGCGGCGACGAAAAAGCGGGGTTTATAATGTTCCGGATAGTTCTGTTTTTGCGCGAGGAGTTCCGCTGATGAAACGGTTCGGAATGGCAATAGCTGTAGTCTGTGTCATAGCCGCCTTAGTCGCAGGTTGTGGCGGTGGTGGTGGCACCGGCGGCGGTGGTGGCGGAAATACCCCGCCTCCGCTTGGCGGCGGCACTACGTTGACAGGCAAGGTTCAAAGCAGCAAGGACGGCTCTGGGCTCGCAAATGTGCTCATTACGTTTGGCACCCCATCCAAAACTACACGGACCCGAGCTGACGGCACGTTCACACTCGATCTAGGCAACGTCTCCGTTCTGAGCCTATTCCCCACTCCACCTTATACCTTCAGTGTGGATACCAGTGGAGCTGGCGCATATTATCCGAACAACTGGCCTGTTGAGTTTTCAGGACTGGGCTATTTCTCACAGAACGCCATTACCGTTCCGCAAGCCGTGCTAACTCTGGCTGCAGGTGGAACAGCGAACCTTGGCACGATAACAGCGACTTACGTGAATCCCGACGATCAGGATAATCCTCCACCTCCACCCACTATCCCCGGCGGCGGTGACGGCGGCGGCGGTGGCGGTGGAGGCGATAATCCGCCCCCACCTCCTCTGGGACTTTAGTTATTGGCTTTCCGCCTCCCCCTCAGCCAATTAGGCCAGGGGGAGGCTTATTGACTAGATGACCAAACGACGCGCCATTTTCTGGACAGCAATATGTGGGCTGGTGTTTCTGATCAGCCTTTTGGTTTTCAAGCGTTATTTACCCTACACTGGACGAGCCCTTGGCCCCAAGACAATGCCTTCCATCATACTCACCATCGAAGATTCCTACTTAGTCGGATCACACAACGGCACGAAGCTATGGAGTATGCGGGCTAAGCTGATAGAGCTAAGCAACGACAGATCCACCACGCACATCTCGGGTATCAAGAATGCGAAGTTGTTCGTCAAGGGGAAGCCGGCCCTAACTCTGTCCGCAGGCGAGGCGTACTACGACATCAACAGCCGCGACCTGCGTCTTTTCGGTGGGTTGGACATAGTGGCCTGGAACGGATCTAGGATACGCGGGACCGGCGCGGAGTGGAACTCGGCGGAGTCGATACTGCGTAGCATTGGAAGCGTCGAGTTCGCAACTCGCTGGAGCAAGGCTTGGACCGAACGGCTGATCGTGGACGTGAAACGCAAGGAAGCGACCATGTGGAACGTAAAGTTCAAGTTTGATCCGCGCGATCCGAGGCGAGACGAGGTGGGCGAAAATGCGGGCTAGGTGGTTCAGAGCACTGGCGGCCGGGGCGTTGGTTCTCACTTGCGGAGCGATCACCGCTCAAGAAAACGCAACAAAGACGGCGACGAAAGCGCAGGAAAAGAAGCAGCAGGAGACAATCAGCGGACGGGCCGACTATATGCGCAGCACTTGGGGCGATAAAAGGACCGTGTTGATGAAGGGGAACGTGAAGTTCGTACACGGTAACACGACAATGGTTTCGGACAAAGTCGAATACGACGAGGAGTCAAGAATCGCCTCGTCACCCGGGAAGCTGAGTATATCCGACCCGGAGTGCGATATTACAGGAGATCGCGGCAGCGCCGACTTTCGCAAGCGCATCGGAGTCGTTGAGGGCAACGTGGTTCTGCTGGTCAAGCCAAAAAAAACCGAACAGGACACGGCCGACTCGAACTCCGTGAAGTCGAAACTCAAGGAATCAACCACCATTACTTGCGACCGCCTCGAGTACAACTACAGGACCAAGGTCGCCACGATCACGGGCAATGTAGTATTCAAACAGACAGGTCGCAGCGCAACGGCCCAGAAAGCCGTCTACGATGACAAAAAGCAATTTCTAACTCTTTCCGGCAACGTAAAAGGCATTGACGAGAAAGGCCAGACATTTGCGGCGCCTGATTCAGTCGTGATCTCGCTGAAGAAAGGCGAGGAATGGATAGAAGCCCCCAATGCCAGCGCCACGTTCAAGATCGACGTGGACGAAGAGGAGAAAGGCCAGTAGCGAGCCGCACCGTTCAAGGCTTCCGTGGTCGCCGGTACTTTACGAGCAGCACGAGGCCACATAGGCCTATCATCGCCAGACTAATCACCTGGGCTTGGGTCAGTCCGGCCCACAACAATTTGGCCGAGTAACCTTTTCGCAGAAACTCGACGGCAAACCTATAGACTCCGTAAAGCATCAGATAAGATGTAAATATGAACCCCGGGTTGCGTTGCCAGCTTTCCAGCCTCGTGAGTATCAAGTATATAATTAGATTGGCCAGAGTGGCGTATATCTGAGTGGGATGGGACGGGGGCGTGCAGACCCCGTTCTCTACAAACCGCACCGCCCAGGGCAGGTTGGTCGGCGCGCCGTAGCAACAGCCGTTTAGAAAGCACCCGACCCGGGTTACCGCGTAGCCGATGGCAATCGACGGAGCAAACAGGTCGGCGCACTGCCAGAACCCTAGCCCAGTGAAACGTGTATAGCAGTAACCTCCGACCACCGCGAGCAGAACACCGCCATGGAAGCTCAGGCCGCCGTTCCACACTGCGTAGAAGCGGGCCCAATTCTCAGTGTCGGGGTTCAGTAGCACGAACACCAGCCGCGCCCCCACCACCCCGCTCAAAAGCACAACTAGGCTCAGATCGTAGATGCGCTCAGGTGCGAACCCAACACGCCTCCCGACACGAATAGCGCGCCAAAGCCCCAACGCGAAGCCAATGACCATCATCATGCCATAGGATCTGATCGGGATACCCATTATCTCGAACAGAGTGGACTTCAAAATCTAATACCTCTCCGACTCGTGGCTCCTGCCCAGGATAAATACGGATGCAAACACCAGTATGACGCCCACGACTATCGCCGCATCCGCCACGTTGAACGTCGGCCAGTAGCGCGAGCCGATGTGAAAGTCCAAGAAATCGGTCACCCGGTGATCGGGTGCGAGGAGACGGTCGATCAGGTTTCCCGCTGCGCCGCCGATAAGTAAACCTATTCCGACAACGAAAAGCCTTGACTGCGGCCCCATAGCCCGCGCCCGAACAGCAGCGTATATCGCCGCCAGCGCAATCACGATGAACAGCGGAGCAGCTCCTGGCAAGACTCCAAAAGCGGCGCCTGTGTTGTAGCTAAGACGCAAATCGAAGAAGCCAGGTATCACTACCACCTTGCCGCCCTCGCCAAGAAGAGGGCGCGCGACAGCCTTTGTGATCTGGTCGACAGCAACAACGCAGGCAATTACGAAGTAAATTAGTCTGTTGTGGCTTGCCGGAATCACCTTCGCTCGATTGCTTCCTGACAGTCGATGCAGCAGGTAGCGTAAGGAATGGCTTTGAGTCGACCGGGATTGATCGGTTCCCCGCAACGGTCGCAAAGACCGTAGGAACCATCATCTATCTTGCGAAGCGCTTCGTCAATGCGCTCGATCAAATCCTTGAAGTTCTCATCGAGCGCGAAGTCCTTAGTGCGCTCATAGGTCTCCGACGCGGCATCGGCCGGATGATTGTCGTAATCGGCGAGGTCGGTGCCGGCTTCGGCGTCTTCAGCCGCCTTGGCGCGACGCTCGCGTTCGAGCCGGCTGCGTTCAGCAAGCAACAGCTTTCGTGCTTTTACCAGATCCGGTTTGGACATATCACATCATCTCCGACTGGCTGACCACTTCATAACAGCGGTCGCATAAACCCGGATGATCTGCGTGGTTTCCGACTGACTCCAAAACGAGCCAACACCTGTCGCACTTGCGTCCGTAAGGCGGCTCAACCTCGACGCTGACGTCTCCATCTCCCCTTCTTAGCTCGACCTGCGAAACGATGAACACGGACGCCAGCATACTCTCACAACTTTTCAGCAGGTCATAGAGGTCACCCGACGCAACAATCCGCACGCGCGACTCAAGGGGCTTGCCTATTTTGCCGCTTTGTCGGGCTTCCTCAAGCGTCAGCAGTACTTTGTCGCGCACCTCGAGAAGTCGCTGCCATCTTTGGTTAAGTTCACTATCCATAAGGTCAGTATCCGGCTGTGGGAAGTCGGCAAGCATCACCGCCTCCGCCTTTATCCCAGGCATAGCCTGCCACACCTCTTCCGCCGTATGTGCAATAATTGGCGCCACCATACGCGTCAGCGACGATAGTATCTGATACAGAACCGTTTGCGCGGATCGTCGTTCAACGGAGTTCGCTGCCGAAGCGTACAGCCTGTCCTTTAGGATATCCAAATACAAGCTGCTTAAATCCACCGCACAGTAGTTGTGTATCGAATGATACACTTTGTGGAACTCATATCTCTCGTAGGCGCGGATAACCTCCCCCAGAAGCTCCTGCAGTCTGTGAAGAGCAAATCGGTCCAGCTCGATGAGATCGGCATATGCCACGGCATCCTTTGCTGGGTCGAAATCGCCGAGGTTGCCAAGTATAAACCTAAATGTGTTCCTGATGCGGCGGTAGGCGTCAGTTGCGCGCGTAAACATCTCCTCGCCGAAACGCACGTCTTCGAAGTAGTCCAGCGATGAGATGTAAAGGCGGAGTATATCGGCGCCGACGTGCTTCATCACGTCCTTCGGCGGGATTGCATTACCGCCCGACTTGCTCATCTTCTTCCCTTCAGCGTCCAGCACATATCCGTGGGTGACCAGATCCTTGAACGGAGACCCGCCCTTTGTAGCTGTCCCGACAATGATCGACTTGTTAAACCACCCTCGATGCTGATCAGAGCCTTCTAGGTAGACATCCGAAACGAACGTGCCATATAGCTTCTCGGTGACCGCACGACAGCTCGAACCGGAGTCGAACCACACGTCGAGCACATCCATCTCTTTAACGAATTCGCCGCCACCGCATTTAGGGCAGTTATAGCCATCGGGCACGTAGTAAGAGGCATCGCGCTCGAACCATACGTCTGAGCTGTTGGCGAGCACGTCCTCGTAAACCCTATCGATCACCGCCTTGCTCATCAGTGGCTCGCGACAGCCTCTGCAAAAAAGAACCGGGATTGCAACGCCCCAGGACCTCTGCCGCGAGAGGCACCAATCCGGCGAGCCCTGGATCATCGCATACAGCCTGTTGCGGCCTTCCGCCGGGTAGCACCTCACCGATGACTCGATCTCGCGGAGCACCCGCCTGCGAAGGTCTTTGTGGTCCAGCGCCATAAACCATTGCTCGGTAGCGCGGAAGATAACCGGTTTGTGGCAGCGCCAGCAGTGCGGGTAGCTGTGCACGACCGTGCCGTCGGCCAGAAGCGCACCGGCATCTCGGAGGGCGTCGATTACCGCCTGATTGCCCTGCTTGGTGATGTGTAAACCGGCAAACTGGCCGGCGTCTTTTGTGAAAGTGCCCTTTTCATCTACTGGGTTAAGCACCTGCAGGCCGTATTTCGCGCCTGTGTCGAAGTCCTCACGCCCGTGACCGGGCGCCGTGTGCACGACGCCCGTGCCGTCCTCGAGCGTGACATAGTTTGCGTGCACCAACACGGAGTCCCTGTCGTAGATCGGGTGCTTGAATACCGTCCCCGCAAGCTCCGCGCCCTTCACGGTCTTCACGACGCAGTAGTGTTGAACGCCCATCGCAAGCATAGTGTTGCTTACCAGTTCGGCCGCGATTACGTATCGATCGCCATCCACGTCCACGAATGCGTAATCGTAGTCCGGATGCACAGCCACCGCCAAGTTGGCAGGTATCGTCCACGGGGTGGTCGTCCAGATAATCGTATAGCAGTTGCTTTGGGGAGTATCACCAAAGACTCCATTCGGGTCACTTTTGAGCGGGAAGCGTACGTAGATCGAATGGGATGTGTGCTCAGCGTATTCGATCTCAGCCTCAGCCAACGCTGTCTCGTCGTTGATGCACCAGTAGATCGGCTTGAGACCACGATAGATGTATCCCTGCTCGACGAGCTCGCCAAAGACCTTGATTATGGTGGCCTCGTAGTCGTTGCTCATCGTCAAATATGGCCGATCCCAGTCACTTATAAGCCCCAATCTCTTTAGCTGCTCACGCTGAATGTTGACCCACTTATCCGCGTAGGCACGACAGGCCTTGCGCATTTCGAGCACGCTAGGAGTTTCGTTTTTCTTGCGGAATTCCTGGGAAACTTTCTGCTCGATCGGCAGGCCGTGATTGTCCCAACCCGGCGTGTATGGCGTGCGGTAACCGCGCATGGTTTTGTAGCGGACGATAAAATCTTTGAGCGACTTGTTTAGCGCATGGCCCATGTGGATATCGCCGTTGGAGTATGGCGGTCCGTCGTGGAAGACGAATGTCCCTTTGGGAGCAGCCCGCTTCATCAACTTTCCGTAAAGGTCGATCTGCTCCCAAAACTTCTGTATTGCCGGCTCCCTATTGGGCAGATCGGCTTTCATCGGAAAATCGGTTTTGGGAAGGTTTACTGTTTTGCTGTAGTCCATTCCTTGACAAACTCCGCTACTGCGTCTTCCCACGGTCTAGCTGAATCCCGACCCAACAGCTCCATCCTGTAGTGCCTGAGCACGGAGAACTTAGGTCTGCGGGTCGGTGTGGGCCATTCGTCAGTTGTTATTGGAATCACCGCGACGTCCTTAACGCCGGCAGTGTCAAGAATCTTCTTTGCAAACCCGTGCCAAGAACAGCTTCCACCATTGGTATAGTGATACACTCCGTAAAGCGGCGAACCGACAAGACCTACAAGGAACTCTGCGAGATCCTTGCAGTAGGTCGGCGAGCCGATCTGGTCGGCGACCACCCTGAGCTCTTTGCGAGTCTGAGCAGCGTTTAGCATAGTGATGGCAAAGTTCTTGCCGTGAGGAGCAAAAAGCCACGATGTGCGAACCACGTAGTGCTTAGGGCAAAGCTCTCTCACTGCCATCTCGCCCGCGAGTTTGCTGGCACCATAGGCGCTGGTGGGGTTAGTGGAATCGAACTCCGTATAAGGTTCGCATTTTTCGCCATCGAAAACGTAGTCGGTGCTGACATAGGCCAGCGCTGCGCCCACTTCAGCACACGCGCACCCCACGTTCCACGTACCCACGCCGTTTACCTTAAACGCGGAGTCAGGATCGCGCTCGCAGCCATCGACATCGGTCATAGCAGCACAGTGAATAACGATGTCCGGCCGAATACGGCTGATAACGTCGAATACCGACGAAGTATCAACGATGTCGAGCTGTTCGCACCCGGGCAAAATATCGGTCGGGATGACGTGATGCTTCTGCTCCTCCAGCTTGGCACACACCGACTTCCCGAGCATTCCGCATGCACCGGTTACCAGTACTCGCAAACCCGCCTCCACTACATAACGCAAAGCCCCTGGTTACCGCAGGGGCCTTGAACGGTCGTTCCGAACATAATAATTATATGAAGCCGCGGGGAGTTGGTCAAGGCGGCGGCGAGCGACCGAGCGATGGCTGTTGAACGTCGTACGCCGACTAAACCGTTGTGGCCAAACGCACTCTGCCACGAACTGCCCAATGCTGAACCGATGGCACGCAGAAAAGCATTTGTCACCCACTGACCTCGTTCGGACACAAACGTGCACATTGCATCAGGCAGAGACACTGCGTAGCATTTGCGCAGTCAGCAAGCCTTACCTGCCTTTGCATTTACCTGAGCAACCACGACTACTAGCCACTTAAGAGTCAGGGTTCATAGTCTGGGCCTGTCTGTGTTCCACCTTATACCCGGCATTTGTGATATAATCTTGTTGGGTGATATGAGTAAGGTTGCGCGCGTAGTAACGGCGCTCGACGAGCATTATGGCAGACAAGTATGGCGTGGTGGTCGCAATGTGCTCGACGAGCTGATATACACCATCCTTTCACAAAACACCACCGCCAAGAACTGCAATGAGGCGTTCCGAAGGCTTTCGGAACGCTTTCGCACGTGGGACGAAGCGCGGCTGGCCAGGTGGGAGGAGATCGCAGAGCCGATCAGGGTCGGCGGGCTCGCAAACCGGAAGGCGCCGAGGATAAAGAGGCTGATCGAACAGTTGCACGAGCGCCAGGGCAGCCTCGAACTCGGGTGGATCGCAACCGCGAGCGAAGCCGAGGCCATCGATTTCCTAATGGGCTTCGACGGCGTGGGCCGCAAGACCGCGACGTGCGTGCTGATGTTTGGCCTAGGGCGGCCGGTTATGCCGGTAGATACACATGTTCATCGGGTAAGCACGCGACTAGGTTTGATCGGCAAGATGAGCCCAGAGATGGCTCACGACGCACTGCAGGCGATTGTGCCGCGGGAGGATGCCTACTCTTTGCACATTAATATGGTGACTCACGGCAGGCTTGTTTGCCGAGCCAGAGGGTTGGAGTGTAGCCGATGCTGCATAAGCGGAGATTGTGACTATTATGCCGAGCAATCTGAAACTAATCGATAACACCGGCTGTTTCGTTTGTGGGAAGAACAACCCCATTGGGCTGAAGCTTGAGTTCGCCCCCGAGGGCGACGAATACGTGACCTACTTCGTCCCGGGCAATGAGCATCAGGGTTGGAAAGGTATCGCACACGGCGGGATAGTGAGCGCGCTGATGGACGAAGTAATGGCCCGCGCGCTACACGCGGCGGGCTACCGCGCGGTGACAGGCGAGATGACCGTACGCTACAGGAAGCCAACACTTGTCGGCAAAAAAGCGCGGTTTGCGGGCAAGTATGTGAGCGAGGAGGGCCGAGTAATTCAGATGAGCGCCAGGGCGACCGACGAGGAAGGAAACCTACTTGCTGAGGCTACGGCTAAGTTCGTAAAGGTGTAATATGGCAAACGAGACACCTGGCCAGGGAGAAAACCTGGTGGTTGTTTACAGAGCGCTAGACGAGGCTGAGGGGATCCTGATTCGCGGGCTGCTAGCGGGAGAGGATATACCCGCGTTGCTGGAGTCCCGCCAGGTGGCCTGGATGGACGGCGTGATGAAGATGGGCGAAGGCTACTGGGGCGATGTGGTCGTCCCGGAGGAATATGCCAATAGAAGCCGCGAACTGATCGCGGCTTATCAGCAGTCGAATATCAATGGCGAAGATGCCACAAACGGCGACGACCAGCCAAAAAACTAGGTCTAAGGCAGACTGTCGACCTAAGGAGGAGATAATGTGTAGTACGAAACAAGCGGGTGAGGCCTGCAAGCTTTCGGATCTGACGCCGGAACAGGTAAGGTTCACAATCGTTCGCAAAGAACGACTGTCGCCTGTGCTGACGCTCATGGAGGTTAATGCGCCGTTAATTGCCGCATCCGCCAAAGCGGGCCAGTTTGTAATGGTCTGGCCGGGTGAACACAGCGAGAGACTTCCGCTCACTATATCCGAGTGGGACCCCAACAAGGGGACTATTACGATTATATTCCAGGTGGTTGGCCGAGGAACCATCGAGCTGGACAGGTTTGAGGTCGGCGATGAGATTCCGAGCCTTGCGGGCCCACTAGGCAAACCGACCGAGATCGAGAACTACGGCACGGCGGTGGTAATAGGCGGCGGAGTGGGAACCGCTATTGCTCGACCAGTCGCCGCCGCGCTTAAGAAAGCTGGTAACCACCTGATCACAATAATAGGGTCTCGGGAGAAGTCACTCATTATCCTCGAGGACGAAATGGGCAAGATCGCCGATGAGCTTATAGTGACCACCGACGATGGCTCCTACGGCCGCAAAGGCCTGGTTGTCGAACCGCTCGAAGAACTACTTGAGAAAAGCAAGATAGACATAGTATTTGCCATAGGTCCTATGCCTATGATGAAGGCTGTTGCTGAGACCACACGACCCTATGGTGTAAAAACCATAGTCAGCCTAGACCCGATAATGATCGACGGCACGGGAATGTGCGGGGGATGTAGGGTCACAGTACGTGGCAAGACTATGTTCACCTGTGTCGATGGTCCGGATTTCGACGCTCACCAAGTAGATTGGGATGAGCTGCGGGCACGAAAGGCTTTCTATTTCGACGAGGAACAAGCCCAAAAAGCAATGATTGTTGGCGGAGGTGCTAAGTAATGCCGCGCGAGATCAAGCCGCGAAACCCAATGCCACAACAAGACGCCAAAGCTAGAATCGAGAACTTCGACGAGGTCGCACTCGGTTACACCGAAGAAATGGCACTTGCCGAGGCGGAGCGATGCCTGGGCTGTCCCAAGAAACCATGTGTGGCCGGGTGCCCGGTAAACATCGACATCCCGGCTTTCATTAAGCTAATCAAGGAAAAAGATTACAGTGCAGCTTCGCGCGAGATTAAGAAAACCAATGCACTGCCGGCGATATGTGGCCGCGTATGTCCACAGGAAGAACAATGCGAGAAGCTTTGCGTGCTCGGCAAGTTGGGCGAGCCAGTCGCAGTAGGCAGGCTGGAGCGATTTGCTGCGGATTGGGAAGCCGCTCACCCCAACGGAGAGGTCGCGCCGAAGCCCCGTAACAACGATCTGGCGCGTTACAAAGTTGCCGTCGTCGGCAGTGGTCCCGCAGGGCTCACTGTGGCTGGCGACCTCGCGATGATGGGCTATTCCGTCACAATATTTGAGGCACTGCACAAGACGGGTGGAGTGCTTCGCTACGGCATTCCTGAGTTTAGGCTTCCTCGCCACATCCTAGACCGCGAAGTAGAGTACGTTAAGTCTCTAGGAGTAAAGATTATAACAGATCAGGTTGTAGGCCGGACATTTAAGGTAGAAGATCTGCTGAATCAGGGCTTCGAGGCGGTGTTCGTGGGCACTGGCGCGGGTGCGCCAAAGCTGTTGGGCATTCCGGGCGAGAACCTTGGTGGAATCTACTCCGGTAACGAGTGGCTCACGCGAATCAACCTCATGCGGGCTCACCGTACGGACTACGCCACCCCAATCAAGATGCCAAGGAAGGCGTGCGTAGTTGGCGCCGGCAACACAGCAATGGACTGCGCTCGCACCGCATTGCGCGTGGGCGCTGAACAGGTGACAATTGTATACCGCAGGGGTAGGCAGGAAATGCCGGCTCGAGCGGAAGAGATCGAGAATGCTGAACACGAAGGCGTCATCTTCCAGTTATTGACGAACCCGAAGCGGTTTATTGGCGACGACAAAGGAGCAGTTCGTGCAATTGAGTGTCTCAGGATGGAGCTTGGCGAGCCGGATGACTCGGGGAGGCGCAGACCTGTGGCTGTCCCCGAATCCGAATTCGAGATCGAGTGCGACACAGTAATAGTCGCCCTTGGCCAAAACCCGAACCCTTTAATACGAAGCACGACCGAGGGACTCAAATGTGAAAGCTGGGGCGGCATATGCGTGGACCCGGAAACCGGTATGACATCCATTCCCGGCGTGTTCGCGGGCGGCGACGCGGTAACAGGGGAGGCGACTGTTATCTCAGCAATGGGCGCAGGCAAGATCGCCGCAGCGGGTATTGATAAGTTCATCCGCCGTAAGCATGGCCTGCCTTTAGATGACTAAAACGAAAGGCACGTGACTTGAAAGTTACGCTATCGGCATGGTTGCTTGTTTTGGCGATTAATCTGGGGATTGTGAGGTCGGGTATGTGCGCGTCATACTACGTGGAGAAGGTCGCGGGCGGCTTCAAGTTCACCGAAGGGCCTGTATGGACGCCGTGGAGCACGCTTCTCTTCAGCGACATACCCGACAATCGCATATATGAAATAGGCAAGGAAAGGAGAGTTTTTGCAACCGTTGGCGGATGCAACGGATTGACATTTGATAGCGAAGGCCGCTTGATTGTCTGCGGGCAGAGCGCAAGAACTGTCTCCAGATTGGAGAAAGACGGCAGTTGGACAGTGATTGCCGACAAGTATCGCGGTAAGAGGCTTAATAGTCCAAATGACGCAGTTGTTAGGTCTGACGGCAGCATATACTTCACAGACCCCGATTACGGAGTTGAGCAAAAAGACAGAGAACTTGACTTCGAGGGCGTCTACCGAATTAGACCCGACGGCAGAATTGAACTGCTCGAAAAAGACATTGTCAAGCCAAATGGTTTGGCATTCTCTCCTGATGAAAAGATCCTCTATGTTGCCGAGTGCCAATCCGGCAGGATTCGTGCTTTTTCAGTAACCGAAAGCGGCATGCTAATCGACGGACGACCTTTCGCGAAACAAAATGCGAAAGGCGCTTACGCTGACGGGATCAAGGTAGACATTGCCGGCAATCTATATGTGACCACAGTCGGAGGCGTTTGTGTATACAATGCTAACGGCAAACAGATCGCGTTCATCTCTGTGCCCGAGAACCCCACAAACCTAAACTGGGGTGACGCCGACGGAAAGACCCTTTACATTACCGCGCAGACGAGCGTCTACAAAGTACGGTTGGAGCCGGGCGGGCTGCCCCGTGCCTCGGTGAACAGATGAGCGAAAAGCAATTCTCGACGTTTGAGCAATTACTGCTGAGCCGTGAAAAGACCGTCATCATACTGCTGTGCGTGGTGGCGGTAGCCCGAGTGCTGGTGTTTAGCGCGGCTTTCCCCCTGTTCAATAACGTCGATGAGCCACAGCACGTGGATATGGTTATGAAATACGCCGCCGGACACCCGCCAAGCGGCATAGAACCCTATCTTGACACCACTATTGCGCTGGTAGCGTATTGCGGCAGCTCCGAGTATCTAACCACCAGAGAAAGTATTGAAGCCGTCGGGCTTGAAAGACCTCCATCCGAAACGGGCAACGAATCAGCAGTTGTACGTGCTGATGCTCAGATAGCACAGATGGAGGAAATGATAAACCCCGAAAGCACGGAGCCCCCTCTTTATTACACTGCGGCCGGACTGTGGTATCGCCTTGGTGAATTACTCGTGAGCAATCAAGCGAAGCTTGTCTACTGGACCAGGCTGCTGAACGCCCCTATACTTGCGTTGACGACACTGGTTTCCTGGGCATTCATTCGAAGATATCTGCCGCAGAATGTGTTTGTCAGGTTCGGGGCTCCGTTCGTCGTCGCGCTTATGCCGCAAGATTTATTCTATGGTGTGAACAATTGCGTGCTTTCGGCTCTGCTTGGCGCGATCACATTGTATCTAGCCGGGCTGATCTATGCGGGAGATCCTTCGTGGCGAACGTGTATGGCAGCGGGGCTAGCGGCCGCGGCTTCCTTCTTGACCAAAACTACCAACGCACCCGTCGTGGCAATGCTAGGCGCAATAGTCCTCATAAAGCTTTGGTCTATGCGCGGAACGCGAAATTCCGTATTTTTCGTTAGGCTGTTGGCAGTTGTCGCAATATGCACGGCGCTTCCGGTGGGCGCGTGGATGGCGCGCAACATAAGAATCTTCGGCGACGCAATGGCCTACAAGCAGAGGATCAGGGTGATGGACTGGACACCGGTACCACTCCTAGAGAGGTGGCACCATCCCATCTTCACCCCTGCCGGTGTGTCTACATTCTACAAGGATCTGGCGAAAACAGCATGGCGCGGTGAGTTCTATTGGTACGGGACTGAGCATGCCGCGCACTGGATAGACTGGTTCTACCCTGCGTCTACTGCCATCTTCTTGCTGGTGGCAGCGATTTGGGTTACGAGAAGTTGGAAAAGACTTAGCCGCGAAGCTATGTGGGCATACGCCGCAAGTGCGGGAACTGCGCTTGTGTTGACAGGTATGTTGGCATGGTTGTCTGTGTCCTACAACTATGGAACCTGCATGTCGCCCTCCGTGTCCCACCCTTACTTTAGCGGAAGCAGGCTCATCTACGCCGGACTCGCGCCGTTTATCGTCCTGTATCTCACCGGTATGAACGCCCTGCTGGGCGCGATGCGATTGCGGCGGTTCAGATGGGTGCTGTTGATGCTGATGATGGCTACTATAACGGTTTCCGAGATCGCCATATCGACGCCGGTTTTCAGGAGCAACTACAACCTGTTTCATATGTGAGAATCAGTTGCAGACCAAAGGCAGCACCGCCGCCAAGTAGCCCGACCAGCCATGGCAAAGGCTCACGAAGCCAGCCTTCTCAGCATCATTGACATCAGGTTTGCCGTCCATCTGTATGCACTCCCAGAACGTGGTTGATCCGAGTTCGAGCATATGCCCGAAGCAGCGACGCATCAGCTCCAAGGCCCCAGACCGGCCCCCCATCGCGAATCTCTGCTCGATCTCGTAAGCGTTGTATAGAGGCATAATACGATTATCGGTTTCTTCGGGTTCGCTTTCGCCAGATGGCCACCATAGCGGCGCCCCAAAGTCGGTCCAACCAAGACGCAAGGCTTCTAGCGGCAATTCGGCAAGCCCCGCCATAGCAGCGGTCACACTGCCGTCGTGCGGGATCTCGGGTCTGAATCGGCCCTCGAAATCCAAGTCCCGCCATAGGCCGCCGCTGTCGACGAATGTGCCGCGAAGAAAACTCCGAGAACTGATATATGGAAATCTATGCTTCAAATGTTCGAGGAAGCGCTGGTCCTTTCGAGATATCTCATCCGATAGTCCGTTTTCCAAATTGAACAGGCAGGATCGAGTCCAAAACCACAAAGCGTTGTGATACGCCGTATACCCGTCACGTTTCCGGCTGGACCAGCAGGTAATGGGGGCGTCATCCTCAGTTCTCGTGACCATTAGTCCGCGCTCATCACACTTCGATTCCAGCCACTTAGCCTGATCGAAGGCAACGGGCGCTAGCTCCCGGAGCGTCTCGATATCATGGGTGTGCTCATAGTACTCCCACAGGCTGATAATCCACCACATTACGTAGTCGGTCATCACCCACTCTGTGCGCCAGGGATATGCCGGCTGCATCACGCCTTGCTCGTTGGTGTGACTAGCGAAGGCATATAGTGAGTCACGAACTATGCCCGTATCGCCTAGCTGGTTATACATCACCATAGCCATTGGCCGAAGGTCGCCGGTCCAGCACAGCCGATCGCGCTTGATGCCGTCCTCGAGGAACTTCTGTGCGCAGAGCTCGACCGTATAGCACGATACTTCGTTTACCCGGTTCAACAACTCATCAGAGCACTTGAAGTTGCCGTGGTTGGTGAACTCGCGGTAGGGGCGGTGGTTGGCAATGGACGTAATCCTCAGCTTCGCAGGCAGATCGCAGGTAACGCGGACGTACCTGAACGCTTTACGGCTAGGATCGAACACGCGGTTCGGGCCGGACCTCAAGTGAAATGCTACGTCTGCGTGGAACCAGAGATGCGAGTCCAAACGGTTAAAACTCTCCGCGTAGCGCAGTGTGATCTCGCACTCACGGTCGGACTCGACCTCCATCTCGACATAGCCCAGCGTCTCCCTGCCGAAATCAAAAACAAGCTCGCTCTCTACTGAAATACGATCTCCCTCTTCGTAGTCCACCACCGCGCAGCCCGACGGAAACATCTCCCCGCGCCATTGCTCGGGATATGCAACCACTCCAAGGGGCAACTCTCGGCGCGTGGGCAGACCAGTAAACCATTGTCCGCCACCGTTCCAAGGTTGATCAACAGTCCCCCGAACGCACGGTATGATGCGGTGGCTCATCATAGGGTCATCTTCGAGCCAAACCCAACCCGGGTTGGCAGTCGACAGGTCCGCCCCCACCGCTTCGGAGTCCACCGAGAACCAGCCATCCGTTTGATGCGGGAGAACCAGCACCTTGAGCGAGTTCTCGCCGAGCTTGAGCCGGTCTGCGATGTGACATACGGTGACAAAGCTGAACTCCTCGCTGCCGACGAACTCGCCATTGACAAAAACAGCGTGGAATGCGTACGCACAACTCATCAGCACGGCTTTGTCAGGCACGCTCTGAAGGCTAAAACGGAGTTCGCAAACTTGTGTGCCACTGCCAGGCACGCTGAGCTTTGGCGCAGTCCATTTGGGCGGGGTAAGGTTCGGTATTCTCATAACGCGCTCAGGATAGCACGACGCAGAGACGCAGGTCAACGACGATTGGTTTCGAGGTTAACCTGTCTAAATGCCTCGAAGGCGGGTTTGCGCCGATTGTCGGTCGCCAGCAGTCCCACAGTGTCCTCTCCACCCGTAACGATGGCTGGATAGTCTCGCAGGCAGAACCAATAGACCAGCTTAATCTGCGGTATCTTTCTAAACTCCGCATAGATGCCCTTGAGGTGATCTGCCTGCATTTGTTCTGTAAGTTCGGCGCTAGTGGGGGTTCCGGTCACGGTGATTCACAGTGGCTTGTTTCCATCTCCGTTGGCCTTCATTACCTCAAGAGTACCACGCACTAGCTTAGCGGCGAAGCTAGGGCCTTGGTCGGGCGTCGGCAAGACATACGGATGTATGTTGATCGCGTCGCAGTAGACCTTGATACCGGCGTCGTATAGCTTCTGCAGGAAGCCGACGTTCCTGTATGACGACCACGGGTTGGCAATAATCCCGTTCATCTGAAGCGATCCCAGCGCGACAACAGCGCTGGGATTTGCCTTCTTGGCCGCCCTATAGGATACCCTGAGCATCTTGGCGTACTCGACTGCATTGGGCTCGGGCCGGTACCAGTCGATGCCGTCCTCTTCCTGCCAGACCTCCCAGTGTCCGATCTCGTTCTTGTAACGGCCCACACAGCGCCGAACGAACTCAGCCCACTTGCCGAGGTCCTTTGCGGGATAGGCGTCCCCAAAGCCTCTCTCAGTAGTTGGATCGACCCCGCTTGCCCAGGCCGGAGTGCTTACAAGAATACCAAGGATCTCGATTCCGGCATTGCGAAGCGTGCGGATGACCTTGTCCGTTCTTGAAAAATCCCATTTGCCCGGTCGCGGCTCAACAACCGTCCATCTCACCGGCATCCTCACGGCCTTGCAACCCGCATCCTTTATTGCTTGAATCAGAACAGGTATGTCCTCATCAACCGTCCACACGAAATCGTGCACCACTCCCACGCTCGGCAGAGGCCGAGTGCCAATAGCAAGGCACGGACCGACGGCCACAAGCAGCACGGTGATGACCGCAACCAATCCGGCCTCACAAATCCTCCGGCGCGCTTGCCACAGGTAAGCCGCATCCACTAAAAGCCCTCTTATCAAACCCGCAATCGCTGAATCGGCGCTCAATTCAGTGCCCTCGTACAATCGGTTTCCGCTAACAAAGACTCGCAGGAAAGTTCATCGCCAAGAAAGTTCCTTCCGCAGGAAAACGTTGGTGAAACGTCTAACTTCGCCTATGTGGTATTATTTGTGACTATCGGACAAGGAGAATCAGTTGACCAGCCGAGAACGCGTGAAGCGATGCCTAGACTACCGCAACCCGGACAGGTGCCCGATGACTCTTCCCCCACCATACGAGAGTGACATCGTTGGCGCGGATATTAGCGAAGACCCTGAATGGAAACCTTACCGCACCTGGGAGTCGCCCGACTTCAAACAATGGGAGGACGAGTGGCATAACGTGTGGAAGTGCCTGCCCAACACTACCCGTGGTGAAGTAATAGAAGGCGCGATCAAGGACTGGTCGGAAGTTTCCAACTACGTAATGCCGCGAATGGACTTGCCAATGCGCTACGAAGGCGCTCGAAAGCTTTTTGCTGAACACCCCCATAAATATCACCTAGGCAGCTTGCCAGGGTTTCCGTTCGCGATAATGCGCTACATGCGCACCGTGGAGACGTTTCTCTCGGACGTATTGCTCTACCCCGACGAGGTCAACGCCTTGCAGCGGAATGTGGTCGACCTGCTCAAGCGATGTTTGGATCAGTGGGCGACTACCGACTGCGATGGCGTCATTTTTGCTGAGGACTGGGGCACTCAAGAACGCCTTTTAGTGTCTCCAAGACTGTGGCACGAAATGTTCGAATGGGGGTTCAGAGAAATCGTCGACCACGCGCGCCAACTGGGTATCGCGATCTGGATGCACTCGTGCGGCTACATAAAGGATATCATACCAAGCCTAGTCGACATAGGCGTGAAAGTCCTCCAACTGGACCAGCCGACGCTTTCCGGTCTCGACTTCCTCGCCTCAACCTGCCACGGCAAGACGGCAATCTGGTCACCCGTGGATATCCAGCGCGATCTGCCGACCGGAAATGAGGCCTACATCCGTGCTTGCGCCCGCGAGCTTATTGACAAGCTTGGCTTGAACGGCGGTGGCTTCATCTGCGGTCACTACGGCGACGTGCGATCGCTGGCCGTCGAGCCGGAGTGGCAGGACTGGGCATCGGACGAGTTCGCCAAGTACGCCGCAGCGAAGGCCACAGTCTAGGAACTTGGCAGTCAACGCCGCGACTGTATTTACGCGACAATCGATTTCAAGTAGGCGTCAATTGGCAGGCAATCCGGCATCTCGCCTCGCTGCTTCGAGCGCAACGCCATCAGCAACGCTTTCGCGGTATCCAGGGAAGTAATACAAGGAATTGACCGCTGCACGCTGGCCCTACGAATCAACGCTGCCTCTTGCTCGATCTTTTTGTCCTTGGATGCCGTGTTGATTAGCAGGTCAACCTTATTGTTGGCAATCAGGTCCAGAAGCGTCGTGCCCCCTTCGTCGCCGATCTTGCGGACCGGCGTCGCGAGCACACCGTGGCTTGCAAAGTAGCGCGAGGTTCCCTCTGTGGCGTAGACTTGGTAGCCCAGGTCGATAAACTCACGGATTATTGGTAAGGCCTCGTCCTTGTCCTGATCAGCGATGGTGGCGATCATCTTGCCGCCGACCGGCGCGTCCAGGTTGCTCGCGACCATCGCCTTATACAGAGCACGCGAGAAGTGGCGGTCGATGCCCATTATCTCGCCAGTGGATTTCATCTCGGGGCCAAGCGAGACGTCGACCTCGGTGAGCTTCTGGAAGCTGAACACCGGCGCTTTCACCGCCAAGCTCGGCTGCTGTTTGTAGAGACCGCTTTGGTAACCCTGCTCCGCAAGTGACTTTCCCAGCAGGACATTCGTGGCGACGTTGATCATTGGCACGCCAGTAATCTTCGAAAGGTAGGGCACTGTTCGGCTAGCGCGGGGATTGACCTCGATTACCTGGACTTCTTCGTTATCAATCACATATTGCACGTTCATCAATCCGCGTACTTCCAAAGCCTTGGCAAGCTTGATAGAATGTGCGACAATCTGGTCGATGATGTCCTGCGAGAGGGTCTGTGGAGGGCATACGGCCATGCTGTCGCCCGAGTGCACACCCGCCCTTTCGATATGCTCCATAATGCCAGGGATGAGGCAGTCGACTCCGTCCGAAATAACATCCACCTCCACTTCCTTGCCTAGAATATACTTATCGACCAACACCGGGGCATCAGGATCCGGGCTGATGTCGACCGCGTGCCTCATATACTGTGCTAGCTCGTCCTGGGTGTAGACAATTTCCATCGCGCGGCCGCCCAATACGTAACTCGGCCTAACTAAAACCGGATAACCGATCTCACGCGCTACTTGCAGGGCTTCGTCTACACCTTTTACCGCTCTTCCGGGCGGCTTTGGTATTTCAAGATCTCGCAGTATCCTTTCGAACTTGTCCCTGTCCTCAGCAATGTCTATGGATCTAAAGTCACTGCCAAAAATCGGCACACCGAGAGCATTCAAAGGTTTTGCAAGGTTGATGGCCGTCTGTCCGCCGAACTGGAGGATCACACCGTCGGGTTGCTCGTACTCAATGATATTAAGCACATCCTCGACCGTAAGCGGCTCGAA
>Ga0209018_1000157_pt1 | contig 64098 bp, 59 predicted proteins | sample YNPBryBLVA2012_FD_185814 | JGI IMG/M metagenome (GOLD analysis project Ga0209018, IMG submission 185814) | Anoxygenic and chlorotrophic microbial mat microbial communities from Yellowstone National Park, USA - YNP Bryant BLVA 2012 (SPAdes)... ...
TCGAGAAAGCATCTGGCGAACGGCTCGAGCAGGCCGGAAGCGCGGCCGGTGGTTGAAATGCCGGATTCTGCGAAACCGTCAGAGGGCTCCGTCCCCTTGGCGAAATCTGCGAACTGCCCGTGTCAGGCTGTCCCCTTGAATGTGGGATGATGGCCGAACCAGCATGCGCCGCAGATCATTTCTTGCCGTCACTTCCGCGGCTTTCGCTCCCGAAGCCGCCGCCCTTCAGCCGGATCCAAGAGCGGAGATCCGGCGCGAAATCTCTGCCTTCGACGGAGAGGTCTTCCTCTACGCCCGCAATCTCGCCACCAGCGCCGCGTTCGGCTGGCGAGAAGACGAACGCGTCCGCACCGCCAGCACCATCAAGCTTCCCATCATGGCCGCCGTCTTCGCCCACGTTCGCGCGGGCAAGGTTCGCTGGGACGACCTGACCGAGCTGCGCGAACAGGACAAAATCTCCGGCTCCGGCATCCTCCGCGAACTCTCCCCCGGCGTGCGCCTCCCTTTGAGGGATTTGGTCCGCCTCATGATCGTCGTCAGCGACAACACGGCCACCAATCTTGTCCTCGACCGCGTCTCCGCCGACTCCGTCAATGCCTTTCTCGATACTCTCGGCCTGAAACAGACCCGGTCTCTGCGCAAGGTGCGCGGCGACGGCGCGGACCTCAAAGCCCCGTCCGGCTGGAGCCAGGCTGGCCTTCGGGAAGAAAACCGCCGCTTCGGGCTCGGCGTCTCCACCTCGCGCGAGATGGTCGAACTGCTCGCTCTGCTCGATCAGGGCAAGGTCGTATCCCCGGAAGATTCGCGCGAAATGCTTGCGATCCTCGAACGGCAGCAGTACAAAGACGGCATCGGCCGCAAGCTCACCGCCTACAAGGTCGCCAGCAAGGGCGGCGCCCTCGACGCCCTTCGCTCCGATATGGGCATCGTCTCCATGCCGCACGGGAAGGTCGCGATGGCCATCACCGTGGACGGCATGAAGCAGGTGGATTACACGGAGGACAATCCGGGGCTGCTACTCATCGCCCGGCTGGCGCGCCTGCTCGCGGATCTGCTCGCCCCCGCCCCGCGCGCGTGAAAACAATTCCGCCCTTATTTGTCTTTGGCGACCTCCGCATAGCGCGCCCCCGTGGCCCGCACATAATCCGCCGGACTCAAGAGCACCTGCACACCCCGCGCGCCAGCCGACACCGAAATCCGGTCATACAACTGCGCGAACTCGTCCAGAAACACCGGATACTCCTTCCGGCAGGCGAGCGCCGTCACCCCGCCCCGGACATAGCCCGTCAGCGGCTGCACTTCCTTCAGTGGCACGACCTCCGCCCGCCGGTCGCCCAGCGCGCGCGCCAGCGCCTTCAGGTCCAGCTCCGCGTTGCCCGGGATCACCGCCAGGCACACGCCCGAACGCTCGCCCCGCGCCACCAGCGTCTTGAACGTCTGTTCCACCGGGAAGCCGATCTTGCGCGCCACCGTCTCCGCCGACAGATCGTCCGGGTCCACCTCGTATGTGCGAACCTCGTACTCGATGCCCAGGCTTTCCAGCAGCCGCATGGCGTTGGTCTTGGGCGCGGACATCGATTCGATGGTAAACAAGGAATGATGCGGGTCACCAAGTGCGTCCTCACCGCCGCCGCCCCCTCCCAGCGGCGGCTGCCCCTGCAAATGCTCATCGACCGCGATGGCGTTGAGCGCAGCGTCCTCGCCATCCTGCTCGAAGAAGCCGCCCGGGCCGGCATGGAAGAAATCGCGGTCGTGGTATGCCCCGGCGATGAGGCAACCTACGCCGCCGCCGCCGGCGAGCACGCCGCGCGTGTCCGCTTCATCGAACAGCCCGAGCCGCGAGGCTACGCCCACGCGCTCGCCTGCGCTCGCCCCTTTACGGGCGCCGAGCCCTTCCTTCACATGGTGGGCGATCACCTCTTCGTGAGCCGCGACGGCTCCGGCTGTGCCGCGCGCCTCGTCGCCGCCGCCGAGCAGGAGGATTGTTCGATTTCCGCCGTCCAGCCCACCCGCGAAGGACAGCTCACCCAGTTCGGCGCCGTGGGTGGTCAGCCCGAGCACGGCAAGCCCGGCTTGTACCGCATAGACGCTGTGCTCGAAAAGCCCACTCCCACGGAGGCCGAACAAAGAATCTTCGTCCCCGGGCTGCGTGCCGGCCACTATCTCTGCTTCTTCGGTCTGCACGTGTTCACGCCCGCCGTCATGGATCTCGTCGAGAGCCTGCTCCAGCGCGGGTCCGGCTCCTGCTCGGTTTCCGCCGCGCTCGACGAACTGGCCCGCGCGGAACGCTACCTCGCCCTCGAGATGCAGGACCGCCGCTATGACCTTGGAGCGCGTTACGGCCTGTTGCACGCGCAACTGGCCCTCGGCCTCGCCGGCAAGGACCGCGCAGAAATCCTCGCCTCCCTCGTTGAACTGCTGGCGCTTCAATCCGCTGGCGGAGGGCGCGCATGAGCCGCCTGGCCGCCATCATCGCCGCCAGGAGCGCCGAAGAGCGCAATCAGGCGCTCGACTCGCTCTGCGAGCCGCTCTCCGCGGCAGAACTGCTCGCTGAGTGCAAGGAACTCGAAGAGTTCCGCCTCCGCTCGCAGAGCCTCTATGAGCGCGTGCGCGCGCTCTTCTTCCTGTACGCCATCCACCGCTTCCATCTGCCTGGCCGCGCCTGCGTCCCGCCGGAAGGCCGCATCCCCTTCAGCGGTTACATCCATCTGCTCGAACGGCGGTTTGAGGAGGCGATCCGCGAACTGCTGGCCGAACAGCAAAGCCAGGGGCCCAGCGCCGCGCTCTCCAGCGCGCTTGCCGCAGCCTACCGGAGCCTCGGCTTTCAAACCCTCGCCGATCAGGTCCGCCGCAGCGTCCGCAGCACGCGCGGCAACCAGTGGATGTTCCGCACCGGCCATCCGTATGATGCGCCGCTCCGCATCCGCCGCGAGCTGCTCGCCCAGGATCCCGACACCGGGCTGCGTCCCATCCTGCGTGAAACCACGCCCGTGCGCATGGACTTCTCCCACAGCGCCTGGAGCGACATCTTCTTTCTCGGCATGGACTACCCGGAAGGGGCGCGTGTCTTCAATACCTCGATCAACCTCGCCGTGCGCGGCGCCGCGGCGGGCGGGCCCCGCCCGCCCGTGGAAGCCTCTTTCCGCATCATCGACCAGCCTCTTCTACGGCTGGTCAGCATTGATCTGGGCGTCTCCGCCGAGATCCGCGACGCCTCCGAGTTGTTCGACTTCGCCCGGGATTACCTCGGCCTCTTGAAGGCGGCCGTCATTGCTTCAGGACTCGTGCCCCCGGGCATGGAAGGCAGCGGGCTGGATCTGGCCGGGCTGCTGGAGCGTCTCACCGGGCGCCCCGGCCTCGGCATCGAAGTCGCCAGCCGCGTGCTCGACATCCCCAAGGGCTCGCGCCTGGCTGTCTCCACCAGCCTGCTCGCCTGCCTCATCACCGCCTGCATGCGCGCCACCGGGCAGGTGCGCCGCCTCGAAGGCGGGCTGGAGGAGGGCGAGCGCCGCATGGTGGCGGCGCGCGCCATCCTTGGCGAATGGCTGGGCGGCAGCGGCGGCGGATGGCAGGACTCCGGCGGCGTCTGGCCCGGCATGAAGCTGATCGAGGGCGTTCCCGCAAGCCCCGGCGACGTCGAGTATGGCGTCAGCCGCGGGTGTCTCCTGCCCCGGCACCGCGTCTTCCCGCTCGACGAGATCACCGCCGATACGCGCGAAAGGCTCCAGCAGAGCCTCGTCCTGGTGCATGGTGGCATGGCGCAGGATGTCGGCCCCGTGCTTGAGATGGTCACCGAGAAGTACCTGCTCCGCCTGGGCGGCGAATGGCGCGCGCGGCTCGAGGCGTGCGGGATTCTCGACGAGATCGTCGCCTGCCTCAAGCGCGGCGACATCCGAGGCGTCGGCGCCTGCACGCAGCGCAACTTCGAGGGGCCCATCCAGACCATCATCCCGTGGGCCGGCAACCACTACACCGATCTGCTCATCGCCAAAGCGCGCCGCGCCTTCGGCCAAGGCTTCTGGGGCTTCTGGATGCTGGGCGGCATGGCGGGCGGCGGCATGGGATTCCTGCTCGACCCGGACGCCGCCGCACAGGGGCGCGACACTCTGGGCCAGATCCTGCTCGACACCAAGCGCCAGCTCGAACGCGGCGTGCCGTTCGCCATGGATCCTGTCGTCTACGACTTCTCCATCAACGAGCGCGGAACCTGGAGCCAACTGCTGCGCGGCGCGGAGGCCCTCATGCCGCACGGCTATTACACGCTCCGCGGCCCCGCCCTCTTGCGCCGCGAGGCGCGCGAACTCACGGCCGCGGAACGGCGTGAACTCGAGGTGTTCGCCACCGCCGCGCGCACGCGGCCCGAATGGAGCGGCATGGCCTATGCCCTCTTCGAACGCCTCCTGCCCGGCTCGCAGCCTGGCGCCGCCTCCAACCGCCGGGCGCTCGAAGAACTGCTGGCCGCCAACGGCTTCGACCGGGTCCAGCACGAGAAGATCCGCGCCGATCTGCGCAGCGGTCGCATCGGGCTGGCGCAGAACCGCCTGCCAGTCACGGCCAGCATCGAGGACGTTCGCGAGGGCGACGTCGCCGACGCCCGCATCGCAGCGCCTCCTGCTCTGGCGCGCCTCGGTGAGGAAGCGCTCGCCGCGGGCTCTCTCGCCATCGTCACCCTCGCCGGCGGCATGGGCACGCGATGGACGCGCGGCGCCGGCGTTGTCAAGGCGCTGAATCCCTTCGTCCGCCTTGCCGGACGATGGCGCAACTTCATCGAGATCCACCTCGCCAAGAGCCGCCGCGTCCGCCGCCGTTTCGGCGCCGCCCCCGTTCACATCATCACCACCAGCTTCATGACGCAAGCGCCCATCGAAAGCTGGCTCCGCCGGGAGGAGTTTTACGGCTACACCGGCCCCGTGGCCCTCTCTCCGGGCCGCTCCATCGGACTGCGGCTCGTCCCCATGGCGCGCGATCTGCGCTTCGCCTGGGAAGAGATGCCGCAGCAGCTGCTCGACGAGCAGAAGCAGAAAGTCCGCGAAAGCGCCCGCGCCGCGCTCATCCAGTGGGCCGTCACTTCGGGGGAAGGCAGCGACTACACGGACAATCTTCCCGAACAGTGCGTCCACCCGGTGGGCCACTGGTACGAGATCCCCAACCTGCTCCTGAACGGCGTCCTCCGCCGGCTGCTCGAGGAGCGCCCGCAGCTGCGCTACCTGCTGCTGCACAACATCGACACCTTGGGGGCCTGGGCCGACCCCGCACTGCTCGGCCGCCACATCGAAAGCGGCGCCGCCATGACCTGCGAAGTCACCGCCCGCGAGATGGAAGACCGCGGCGGCGGCCTCGCGCGCGTCGATGGCCGTTTGCGCCTCGTCGAGGGCCTCGCCCTGCCGGAGGAGAGGCTCGAGTTCGAACTGCGCTACTACAACACGAACACGATGTGGATCAGCATCGATCCGCTGCTGGCCGTCTTCGGCCTGACGCGCCGGGACCTCGGCGATGCGGAACGCACGCGCGATGCCGTCCGCCGCATGGCCGCGCGAATGCCCGCCTACGTCACCCTGAAAGACGTCAAGAAGCGCTGGGGCAAGGGCCAGGAAGACATCTTCCCGGTCAGCCAGTACGAGAAGCTCTGGGGCGACATGACCGCGCTGCCGGAATGGCAGTGCGCTTACGTGGCCGTGGAGCGCCGCCGCGGACAGCAGTTGAAGGAAGTGGCCCAGCTGGATGGCTGGTTGCGGGAAGGCTCCGCCGCGTGGGTGGAGCAGCTCTGCGATTTCTGATTCCGGCCAACGGGCGCGCGCTCAGTATTGCGCCCGCACCACGTCGCCTTCCTTCAGCCCCTCAAGGATCGCCGTCTGCACGCCGTTGGTCAGCCCCGCCTGCACTGCGCGCTTCTCGAAACCCTTCGGCGTGCGCACGTAGACGTATTGCTTGCCGTTTTCCTCGCCAACGGCGGACGCGGGCGCCAGCAGCACGTTCTCCTGCCGGTCAGTCAGAATGTTGGCGAACGCGGAAAGATCCGGGATCACGCGCCGGTCGGGGTTCTCGATCTGCACTTTCACCGGGATGTTCCGGATGTAATAGTTCTCCCGCCGGCTGCCGACGCCAATGGCCCCTATGGAGTACACCTTGCCGCGGTAGCTCGCATCGGGGAACGCGTCCAGTCCGATGATGGCTTCCTGTCCGATCTTGAGCCGCGTGACCTCAGCCTGGTTCACCGTGCCTTCCACCATCATCTTCTCGGGGTTGATGATTTTCATCACCGGCTGCCCCGGTCCCATCCTGTCGCCCACGGCTACAGTCACCTGGTCGCCGCCCGGGCGGAACATCGTCTGCAAAACCACCATCCCCGGAATCGGGGCGCGGATCACCAGCTTGGTCAGGTCGTTCTCGTGCCGCTCCACGTGCAGCTCTTCCATCCTCATCGAGATCTCGGCGTTGCGCAGGTCCGCCGCCAGCGACTGTTCGCGGAGCGAGACCTCCGCCAGCATCTCCTTGTAGGCCGCCTGGGCCTCTTCCAGCGCCAGCCGGAGCAGTTCGCGGTCGATGTCAGTCCGCACGTCCAGAGTTTTGTAATCCAGCGCCGCCTTGTCCACCGCCGCCTTGGCCACGCGCAGGGACTGGCGCAGGTTCTCCATCTGAAGCTCGTTGCTGACCTTCCGCTTCGCCACGTCGTTCTGGCGGTCCCGGAGACCGTCGATGGTGTCGTCGAGGTGATCCTTCATGCTCTGCGGATCGAATTCCAGCACCACGTCGCCGGGCTTCACCATCGCGCCTGCCTCCGCCAGCCGGAGGACGACCATCGGGCCCGCCTCCGGTCCACGCAGTCGCGGCGCGGTGATGTTGGCGAAATCCGTCGCCGTCGTCGAGCCCGCCACGCGCAGCCTTACATCGAGATTGCCTCTCTCGATCGTCGCGGTCCGCGTGGCCGCCAGCACCGTCCGGGCCGCGCCCGTCTCGCGGGCCGAGCGCAGATACAGCCACAAGCCGGCGCCTGCTGCGGCAAGCAGCAGGAGAACCGCTGCCGCGCGCCACACCGGGGGCTTGGGACGGCGCGGCGGTTCAGGCGCCTGCCCGGGTCCTGTCAGGGGCGCTGGATCAGTCATCGCCGGCATGGAGACACAAGTTTCCTTTCCACAATTTTGGACGCGCTCTTACCCGAAAAGGCGCACAATCGGCCGCGGCTGGTTACCGTCCGGACGGTGCTTCACCCGCGCTTGCGCCTCCGCTCGAACTCCCACGCCGTGCCCACCATCGCTTCCAGCGTCTCGTACTGTGGCGTCCAGCCCAGTGTTTTCTTTAGCTTGGAGCTATCGGCGACCAGTGCGGCGGCGTCGCCCTCGCGCCTTGGCCCGAACCGGAACGGCACCGGCGCGCCGATCGCGCGTTCTGCCGCGCGGATCACCTCCAGCACCGTGTAGCCCCGCCCGGTGCCGGCGTTGAACACCTCGCTCCCGCCACCATTCATCAAGTGCTCCAGCGCCCGCACATGGGCTGCGGCGAGATCCGACACATGGATGTAATCGCGGATGCAGGTGCCGTCGTGCGTGGGGTAGTCATCGCCATAAACGGTAAGCGGCTCGCCAGTCTGCGCCGCCCGCAGGATCAGCGGGATCAGATGCGTCTCCGGCTGGTGCTCCTCGCCGATGCCGAACCGCGGCTCCGCCCCGCAGGCGTTGAAGTAGCGCAGGCTCACGCTGCGTACGCCGGAAGTCTCGTCCAGCCACTCGAGGATGCGCTCCACCATCCGCTTGGACTCTCCGTACGGGTTTCTCGGCCGCAGCGGCGCCTCCTCCGGGATCGGCGTCGTGTCCGGGTCCCCGTAGACGGCTGCCGTCGAGCTGAACACCAGCCGGCGCACTCCGTGCCGCCGCATCATCTCCAGCAGCGCCACCGACCCGCCCACGTTGTTGCGGAAGTATCGCTCCGGCTCCTTCATGCTCTCCCCCACGGCGATGAACGCCGCGAAGTGAATCACGGCGTCGAACCGCCACGAAGAAAACAGGCTGTCCAGCGCTCTCGTGTCGTGCAGGTTGACAATGTGCAGCCTGCCCTTGGGCACGTTGTGCGCGTAGCCCTTGCTCAGGTCGTCCAGCACCTGGACGTCGTGACCCTGTTCGAGAAGCAGGTGTGCCGTGTGCGCGCCGATGTAGCCGGCGCCGCCCGTAACAAGAATGGTGGCCATGGAAGAAGGGGGAAGCGGACCGGCGAATCCGTTCCCCCTTCAGCGTATCAGATGGTTGCTGGTGGAGGCCTCTTACAGAGCCTTTTCAATGGCTGCCGCGAGTTCCGCCGACTCCGGCTTCACGCCCGGTTCGAAGCGCGCGATCACTTTGCCGTCCTTGCCCACAAGGAACTTGGTGAAGTTCCACTTCACATCGCCCCCCGCAGCCGACGTCAGGTACTGGTACAGCGGCGTCATGTCGGCGCCCTTCACCGAGACTTTCGACATCATCGGGAAGGTCACGCCGTAATTGCGCGTGCAGAACTCCTTGATCTCGGCGTCCGTGCCCGGCTCCTGCCCGCCGAAGTTGTTCGCCGGAACCCCGAGGATGACGAAGCCCCGGTCCTTGTATTTGCGGTAGAGCTTCTCCAGCCCCTCGTATTGCGGCGTGTAGCCGCAGCGGCTGGCGACGTTGACGATCAGCACCACCTTGCCCTGGTACTGCTTCAACGGCGCCGGCTGGCCGTCGATCGTCTTCAGCGTGAACTCGTGAATCGAGGAAGCGGCGACAGCGCTCATGGCGATACCAAGCACTCCTGAAAGAAGGAATCTGCGGTTCATGCCACCTTGGATGAGCCGTGTCGCTTCCGGATGCAGAAACCACGCCGGGGGCTGCCATCACCCCGCCTCAGGCGCGAACAGCGCATCGAAAAACTCCCGCACCCGCCCCCGGATCTGAAAGAGCTCTTCCTCCAGCGGCTGGTCGCACAAGTGCGGCGGCAGCCATCGCCTCAGCAGCGCCGCCAGCAGGCGCGTCTGGCGCGGCGAGCGAGGCAGCGTCGCCGGCGCATGGCCGGAGATCACCCGCAGCGCGTGATCCAGCGCGCGGAAGAACGTGGCGGCGTCCAGCAGGAACCGGGCCTGCGCCGAATCCAGGTGCCCCATCTGCTCGAGCACGCCGATCCGCGCCGGCGTGTTCAGCGCCTTGAAAAACAGTCCCGCTCCGCGCAGCCGCAACCACGTCAGCGCGAAGTCGATGTCGTACCAGCCGCCCGCGCCCGCCTTCAACGGCAGCTCGCCGCCCAGCTCCCGCTCCAGCCTCAACCGCATCCGCCGCAGCTCTTCGCGTGAACGCGCGTTCTGCCCGTAGCGTCTCCAGTCGATTTGCTGCAGCTCCTCGAGCAGCGCCGTGGCCCGCTCCACCGGTCCTGCCACAGCCCGGGCCTTCATCCACGCCAAGCCCTCCCAGGCCTCGGCCCGGGCCCGGAAATACTCCCGGTAGGCCGACTCGGTCTGCACCAGCGGCGCCGAGCGGCCCTCCGGCGCCAGCCGCGTGTCGACGCTGAACATCATGCCGTCGCTCGTATACGAAGCCAGGATCGCGATCACCGTCTCTGCGGCGCGCGTCCACCGCGGCAATTCCGCGGCCCGCTCATCGGGAAGAATGAACACCAGATCCGCGTCCGAGCCGAGATCGAACTCCAGCATCCCCAACCGGCCGAGCGCCACGATCATCAAGTCGCACTGGCCCAGGCCCGCCTGCGCCGCCGCCAGCCGCGCGCTGGCGGCGATGGCCGCATCCGCCAGGGCCGAGATCCGCTCCAGCGTCTCGAACACCGGCCGCTGAAGACACACGCTCTCTGCCTGCAACTGGAAAAATCGGAGCAGGAAGCGGCGCCGCACGCCAGCGGCGTCCTCCAGCGCGGCAAAGTCGCCTTCCAGCCGCTCAGGCAGGGCGCGCTCGGCCAGCGCGTCCGCCAGTTCCGGGCGGCGCGCCAGCTGGTCGGCGAAATACGGGCTATGCGCGGCCAGGTCGAGCAGGCGCGAGGTCAGCCCCGGGTCGCTCTCGAGCGCCGCCAGCCGCTGCGGGCCGGCAAGCAGGCGCTCCAGGAAATGCCCGAAAGGCGCCGCCGAAGCCCCCAGCGGCGCCCGGCGAACGGCCGCGGCAAAGCGCGGGAAGCGCTGTTCCAGATACCGCAGAAGGTTCGGCTCCCGCTCCGTGGAGAGGTGGTCCTCCTCGGCGGCGGCCCCGGCGGGCGCGGCTTCGCCCGCAGCCGGGGCAACCGCGGGTGCGGGCGCTGGCGCGTGTGCCGAGACGATCCGGTCATAGATGCTCCGCACGGCGGCGAGATGGTCCTCCAGAGCGCTTCGCAGCCGCTCGCCGGAAGGCTCGTCGCCCAGCATTCCGGCAGGCATCCGGCGCGCCACCCGGGCCAGCGTCTCCGGGGCCGAGGATAGCCAGTGCGTCTGGCGGTCCTCCTCCAGTTGCAGCCGGTGCTCCAGCGCCCGAAGAAACTGGTAGGCCGAAACCAGCCGCGCGCATTCCGCCCCGGAAAGCAGGTCCTTGTCCCGCAGCCGCATCAGCGCCTGGAGCGTGGAGGCGTTGCGCAGCCACATTTCGCGCCCGCCGTGCAGGCGCTGCAGACACTGGACCAGAAACTCGATGTCGCGGATGCCGCCCGGCGCAAGCTTCACGTCGATCCCCGGCGCCCGCCGCCTCGCCAGCAGCTTCCGGTCCAGCTGCTCCCGCGTTTCGGCCATCTGGTCGATCGCGCGGAAGTCCAGCGACGTGGAATAAATGCGGGGTTGCAACGCCTCCAGCAGCGCCGCGCCCGGTCCCGCGTCGCCCGCCGCCGGGCGCGCCTTGATCAGCATTTGCAGTTCCCAGTCCCGGGCGCGCGTCTCGTAATAACGCCGCGCCGCCTTGAGCGATGGACACACTCCCCCGTGTCGTCCTTCCGGCCGCAGCCGCAAGTCGATCCGGTAGATCAGCCCCTCCGGCGTCGTCTGCCCCAGCAAGCGCGTGATCTCCAGCGCCAGCCGCCGGAAGAACTCCGCTGCGTCGACCGGGGCCGCGCCCCCCGTTCGTCCCTCGCCCGTGTGGAGAAAGATCAGGTCGATGTCGGAAGAGTAGTTCAGCTCCCTGCCGCCCAGTTTTCCGGCGGCGAGGATCGAGAACGCCCACGGTTCCGCGGCGTCGGCCGGGGGCGGCCCGTGACGCTGCTCCAGAGCCCGCCGCAGGCGTGCGCAGGCCGTGTCCAGCAGGCATTCGGCCAGCAGCGAAAGTTCTTCTGCGGTCTCCGCCAGCGCCCCGAAGCCCAGCGTATCCCGCAACATGATCCGCAGGATTTGTTTTCGCCGGAAGGCGGCCAGCCGCACCGGCTCCGGCACGCCCTCCACTCCCGCCAGCCACTTCTCCAGCTCCGCGTCGAACTCTTCCCGCAGCCGCACGCGGTGCAGGCTGCCCGACGAAAGGATCTCCACCAGCCAGTCCGGGTGCTGCTCCACCTCCTGCGCCAGGAACCGGCTGGTCGAGAAGATGGCCGCCAGAGCCTGCATGCCGAAGGGCAAATACAGAATCTGCTGGAACTCCGCGGGGCGCGCCGAGCCCAGCGAACGCAGCCGCTCGATCACAAACGCGCGGTCAGCCACGCGCTCCAGCAGCAACGCCAGGCCGGGCCGGAACTCCGGCGGGACGATGGACTCCAGCGGGATGTGCAGCGGATTCAAGGGCGGCTCAGACGGCGGCCTCCGTCAGCTCGATCATATCGCCCGCGCGAACCAGGCCGGCGAGCAGCACCCGCGCATACCAGCCCGCCAGGGGAGGCTCCTCCTTCAACCGTTGCTGAATCGCGCCGGCGCGCCCTTCGTTCAGAAAATCCAGCTGCCGGCAGGGCGTGCGCAGGCGAGTCAGCTCGATCACCGCATCGCCCGCGCGCAGCCGCATGCCCGCTGCCAGCCCCGCGAAATCGATCCCGCGCGTCGTCAGGTTCTCCCCCAGCACGCCCGGTCCCACGGCGAAGCCCTCCGCACGGAGCCGCTCCAGGGATTCGGCCGCAATCAGCAGCAGAGCTTTTTCCGGTCCGCCGTGGATCTCCGGATGGTTGTGCCCGTCGCCTTCCAGTCCCGCCGCCCCGGCGCGCGCGGTCGCCACGGGCAGCTTCGGCAGACCGCCGCGGGACACGCACACGGCTTCGATGCGCCCTTGCATGGATCAGATGTCGTAGTAGAGCGCGAACTCGTAGGGATGCGGCCGCAGCCGCACCGCGTCGGCCTCGTTCTTCTGCTTGTAGCTGATCCAGGTTTCGATCAGCTCCTCGGTGAACACGTCGCCGCGCAGCAGAAACTCGTGGTCGTGCTCCAGGCACTCCAGGGCCTCGTCCAGCGACGCCGGCATCGCCGGCACGCCGCGCAGCTCCTCGGGCGACAGGTCGTAGATGTCCTTGTCCAGAGGCTCGCCCGGATCGATGCGGTTCAGAATGCCGTCCAGCCCCGCCATCAGCATCGCCGCAAAGGCCAGGTACGGGTTGGCCGAAGGATCCGGCGGGCGGAATTCGATGCGCCGCGCCTTGGGATTGGCGGAGTACATGGGAATCCGGATCGCCGCCGAGCGGTTCCGCCGCGAATAGGCCAGGTTCACCGGCGCCTCGTAGCCGGGCACAAGGCGCTTGTAGCTGTTCGTCGTAGGTGCGATGATCGCCGACAGCGACCGCGCGTGATGCAGCAGCCCGCCGATGTACCACAGCGCCAGCTGGCTCAGCCCCGCGTAGCCGTCTCCCGCAAACAGCGGCTGCCCGTTCTTCCACAGGCTTTGATGGCAGTGCATCCCGCTGCCGTTGTCGCCAAACAGCGGCTTGGGCATGAAGGTCACGGTCTTGTTCCGGCGGTAGGCCACATTGCGCACCACGTACTTGAACAGCATCATGCTGTCGGCCGCGCGCACGATCGTGTCATAGCGGATGTCGATCTCCGCCTGCCCGCCCGTCGCCACCTCGTGGTGATGGCACTCCACCTCCAGCCCGACGCTTTGCAGGCATTCCACCATCTCGGCCCGCAGGTTCTGGTAATGGTCGGTCGGCGGCAGCGGGAAATAGCCTTCCTTGTAACGCGGGCGGTAGCCCAGGTTGTTCTGCTCGCGCGCCGAGTTCCACCTGCCTTCTTCGGCATCAATGAAGTAGAAGCCGCTCTGCGCGTTCTGGTCGAAGCGGATGTTGTCAAAGATGAAAAACTCGGCCTCGGCCCCGAAGTAGGCCGCGTCGGCGATGCCCGTGTTCTGCAGGTACAGCTCCGCCTTGCGGGCGATCCATCGCGGGTCGCGGTCGTACCGCTGCCGAGTGATCGGGTCCTGGATGTCGCCCGCCATGCACAGCGTGGGCACATCGAAGAAGGGATCGATGTAGGCGGATTCCGGATCCGGGATCAGCAGCATGTCGCTTTCGTTGATGGCCGCCCAGCCGCGGATGCTGGATCCGTCGATGCCAAAGCCCTCCTCGAAGCTGGCTTCCGTCAGCTGGCTCAGGGGGTAAGAGATGTGGTGCGCGAGCCCGGGCAGGTCCGTGAACCGAATGTCGACCTGGCGGACGTTTTTCTGGCGCGCGAGTTCGAGGACATCCTTGGGATTCATAAGAGGCTCCGTGTGAGCGGCGCGCTCCGGAGGCGCTGCTTACGGGGCAGTCTAGCAAAGCACGGCCGTTCGGGCGAAGGCCGCCGTCCGTCCGGCCGTTCGCGGCAGGCATATCGCATCCCGTTGATCTCCTAGGGGATGCCCGCACCGATTAATTCCTCGAACGCGGGTCATAGAAAAAAACGATCGGCAATGAGGCCTTCCGGCGTTGCCAAACGCGCATGCCGTGTTCGCATAATGACAGGTAAGCCCGAGGCGCGCCGGCCCGGTTGAGGCAGGCCGGAACATTCGCCAGCCTCCCGCGACCAGCGCTCTCCACGATGAGAGGTTCCTCAACACACCACCGAAGTACACAACAGGAGTAAGGATGCCGACCTCATTGCGTGAATTCCTGATGCTCACCTACGCCGAGCTCGAGGAACTGAATCTGAAAGCGAAGGAGCAGCGGAAGAACCGTGTGCCCCTTCACGTGATCCAGGAAGAGCGGCTGAAGTACCTCACCGACGAACGGCGGATCAAAGCCGTCACCGTGCTGTTCAGCGACCTGGAGGGGCGCCTCCACATGCTGGACTACGACAAGAAATTCCTGGTCAAGAACTGGGACAACCTCACCTTTGACGGCTCCTCCATCCGCGGCTTCACCGCACAGCGCGAAAGCGACCTGCGGCTCGCCGTGGACTGGCCGTCCTTCTACTGGGCGCCCGCTGACATCTTCGGCCCAGGCAAGGTCCTCGTCTTCGGCCTTGTCTGCGACAAGGACGGCTCACAGTACACCGCCGACATCCGCGGCGTGCTCAAGAACTACGCCGATAAGCTCTACCAGGAGAAAAAATACACGCTGAACGCAGCCAACGAGATTGAAGGCTTCCTGTTCAAGGGCATCGACGCCGAGCGCACCTACCACGAGACGAAGAAGTTCGAGTACGTCAATACCGGCGGCTACTATCACTCCCTGCCCGGCGATCCGCTCCGCGAGTTCATCGACTCCACCGCCGAAGCCCAGCGCGCCATGGGCTTCGAAAATGAAAAGGACCACCCGGAGGTCGCCCCTTCGCAGTTCGAGATCAACTACTCTTACGCCGACGTCGTTTCCGCCGCCGACCAGATCCAGCTTTACAAGCTGATCTGCCGCCAGATCGCCACGCGCATGGGCCTCACTGCATCCTTCCTGCCCAAGCCGGTCGTCGGCGTCAACGGCAGCGGCATGCACACCAACGTCTCCGTCAGCCAGAACGGGACCAATCTCTTCTGGGACGAAAAGGGCGAGGAGCAGCTCAGCGCCTTCGGCTGGGAGTTCGTCGACCGCATCCTTACCCACGCCAACGACATCTGCCTCATCCTCAACGCCAGCGTGAACGCCTACCGCCGCCTCGATCCGCACTTCGAGGCGCCCAACCAGATCAAGGCTTCCGCGGTGGACCGCGGTTCGATGGTCCGCATCCCCATCGGCAATTCGCGCAGCATGCGCGTCGAGGTGCGCTCCGTAGGGCCGGACGCCAACCCCTACCTCGTCCTTTACTCGCTCTTCCGCACCGGGCTCGAAGGCGAGAAGTCGGCCATGGAGAATCTCCGCCAGGCCGAGCGCTACCTGCCGGACAACATCTACGATGCCATCGAGGACTTCCGCAAGGCGGGATGGACCGACGAGCTGCTCGGAGTGGACGTCAAAGCCCGCTACGCCGATCTCAAGCAGGCCAGCGCGGACCGCTGCCCGCGCCTGCTCGGCACCTTCGTCAAGACCCCCGAGGTGCAGTACCACCACGAGGTATACAACCAGTATCTGTGGAGCCTCTTTTAAAGCTCCGCCAAACTGCTGCGTTCTCCGGAGCCCCCGCCCCCGTGGCGGGGGCTCTGCTGTTTCATGGGATTTCGTGCCCGGCGGGAGGGGGCGGCGCCGTGGCGGCGCCGCTCAGATGGCGGTAGAAGCCCAGATCCGTCCCGGTCATTGCCTTCGTCGCCGCGATGATCTGGCCTGTATGTCCGGAGAAGTGCTCCACCACGTGATACACCGCCTCGAGCACGGTGACTTCGTAATTCTGCGGGCGCGCCATGTCGAGAAGCCGCTCTTGCGGCAGCGACTCGATCACTGCGCAGGCCCGGCGGACCGCGTCGTCGAGCCGCTCAAGCAACTCCGCCTTCTTAATGTCGCTCCGCGCGGCAAACTCTTCGTCCCTCCGCCGCACGTCCGGCTCGCCGGCGATGCCATGAAGGATCCATTGCCGCACGTTGCCCGCCAGGTGGAGGCACAGATTGCCCGTGGAGTTGCAAACCTCCGCCGGACGCCGCCACACCTGCTCCTCGTCCAGAAGCTCCAGACACGCATGGATCCGCGCCAGGTACTGGCGGAGCTTCGCCACGGAGAATTCGAGGAAGACCTGTCCTGCAGAGACCATGATTTCTTCCACGGCTTGCGCGCCACGGCGCCCCGGTGCGGGGCGCCGCCGCGGCGAACCGAAACTCAGAGCACGTCCTCGCTCCAGTTCTCCAGAATCGACTTCACCTTCTGGCAGAACTGATCTCCCAGCGCGCCGTCAATCAGCCGGTGGTCGAACGTGAGCGCCAGGTGCGCCATGTGGCGGATGGCGATCGCGTCGCCCTCCACCACCACGGGCATCTTCTCCACCGCGCCTACGCCCAGAATCGCCACTTGCGGCTGGTTGATCACGGGCGTGGCGAACAGCGAGCCGAAGCTGCCGAAGTTCGTGATCGAAAACGTCCCGCCCTGCACCTCCTGCGGCTTGAGCTGCTTGGAGCGCGCCCGCGCGGCCAGGTCGACGATGGCTCGCTGGAGCCCGACGATGTTCTTCTCGTCGGCGTTGTGCACCACCGGCACGATCAGCCCGTTGTCCAGCGCCACGGCAATGCCGATGTTGATCTCGTTGTAGTAGAGGACGTTCGTCCCCTCGATCGACGAGTTGAAGATGGGGAACGCGCGCAGCGCCTCCGCCGTGGCCCGCATGATGAACGGCAAATAGGTCAGCGAGAAGCCGTAGCGCTGCTGGAAGTCGCCCTTGATCCGCTCCCGCAGCCGCACGATCCGCGTCATATCCACGCGGTGCACGGTAGTCACATGCGCCGAGGTGTGCTTGGAGTGGATCATGTGCTCGGCGATCTTCTGGCGCATGATCGACATCGGCTCCACGCGCACCTTGGCGGGCTCCACGCGCGGCAACGGGGCAGGCACCGCAACCGGTGGCGCGGGCGCAGGGGCAGGCACAGGCGCGGCGGCCGGAACGGCGGGAGAGGGCGCGGGCGCCGGAGCCGCCGCCCCGCGCGCCGCCACGTAGTTCTCCACATCCTGCTTCGTGATGCGTCCGCCCGCGCCGGTGCCCTTCACCTCGCGCAGGTCGATGTTGTGCTCGCGCGCCATCTTGCGAACGAGCGGAGACACGGGTCCCAACGCTTCCTCCGCTTCCGCAGCCGGAACCGGAGCAGGAGCAGCAGCAGGAGCCGGGGCGGCAGCGGGCGCGGGCGCAGGCGCAGCCGCAGGTTCGGGCCCGGGCGCTGGTGCGGGGGCCTCCGCGGCAGGGGCGGGTGCCGCAGCAACCGCTTCCCCGGCTTCGGCGATCCGCGCCACCACCGTATTGATGGCCACCGTGGCCCCTTCCTGCACCAGGATCTCCTGCAGCACGCCAGCGGCAGGAGACGGGATCTCGGTATCCACCTTGTCGGTGGAAATCTCGAACAGCGGCTCGTCCCGCTCCACGCGGTCGCCCACCTTCTTGAGCCACTTCGTCAGAGTGCCTTCCACGATGCTTTCGCCCATCTGCGGCATCACAACATCGGCCATGATCGTATTCTCCTGGTACCGTTTCTTCTCGTCATGCGCCGGCGGCAACCGGCGCCGTATCGTATTCGAAAACTTCCGCAAACTCCCCGGCGAGCGCTGCATGCACCTCGCTGCGCTCCGGACGCACTCCCAACGCTTCCATCGACGTCACCGGCCGCGTCAGCCCGCACGGCACGATGTACTGGTAGTATTTCAGATCCGTCGTCCAGTTCAAGGCGAAACCGTGCGTCGTCACCCAGCGCGAGATATGCACCCCGATGGCGCAGATCTTGCCCTCCCGCGTCCACACTCCCGTGGCTCCCGGCTCGCGCCAGGATTCGATGCCGAAGCGCCGCAACGTGCGGATCACCGCCTCCTCCACGCCGCGCACATAGGCCACCACGTCACGCTTCCATTCCCTCAGGTCGACAATCGGGTAGCCGACAATCTGCCCAGGGCCATGGTAGGTAATGTCGCCGCCACGGTCGATCTCAAAGTATTCGATGCCCAGCTCCTCCAGCCGGCTCCGGCTCACCAGCAGATGCTCCTGCTTGCCGTTCCGCCCCAGCGTCAACACGTGCGGATGCTCGAGCAACAGCAGATGATCGGGAATCTCGCCGGCCTTCCGGCGGTTCTCCAGCTCCTTCTGCAGCCGCCAGGCCTCGCCGTAGGGCGTCCGGCCAAGCTCCAGGATGACCAGCCTACGCATTGATGGCCAGACCGTAGACGCTGTTGAACGCCTCGCCGACGGCTTCATACAGCGTTGGATGGGCGTGAATCGTCGACATCATCGTCTCCACCGTGGCCTCGGCTTCCATGGCAGCCACGGCTTCCGCAATCAGCTCGTAGGCGTGCGGTCCGATGATGTGCACGCCGAGAATCTCACCGTAGCGCGCGTCGGCCACCACCTTCACGAAACCGCCGTGGCTCCCCAGGATCGACGCCTTCGAGTTGCCCGCGAAAGGAAACTTGCCCACCTTCACGTCGTAGCCCTGTTCCCGTGCCTGCTTCTCGGTCAGCCCCACGCTCCCGATGCCCGGCTCCGTGTATGTCGCGCCGGGAATGCGGTTCTTGTGCACCGGCCGCGGGTTCTTCCCCGCAATATGGCCCACCGCCACCAGACCCTCCATCGTGGCGACATGCGCCAGTTGCGGCGTCCCCGCCACGATGTCCCCGATCGCGTAGAGCCCCGGCTCCGCCGTTCGCTGGCAAGCGTCCACCTTCACGAAGCCGCGATCCAGCTCCGCCCGCGTGTTCTCCAGCCCCACGCTCTCCGTGTTCGGCTTCCGCCCCACCGCCACCAGCAGCGTCTCCGCCTCATACTGCTGCTTCTTGCCGCTTGCCAGCTGCACCTCCACCCTCACGCCGCCTTCCGTCTCTTCGATCCGCTCCACCTTCGCGCTGGTCTCGCATGCGATGCCCTGCTTGCGGAACTGCCGCTCCAGTTCCTTGCTGACCTCCTCGTCTTCCACCGGCACCAGCCGCGGCAGCATCTCGAAGATCGTCACTTCGCTGCCGAACCGCTTGAAGATCGAAGCAAACTCCACTCCTACCGCGCCCGCGCCGATCACGATCAGGCTGCGCGGCACCTCGCCCCGGGACAGGATCTCGACGTTGGTTACCACTGTCTTCTGGTCCGCCTCGAGCCCCGGAAGCATCCGCGCTTCGCTGCCCGTCGCCAGAATGATGTGCTTCGCCTCCAGCGTGCGCGATTCGTTGCCCGAAAGCACCTCCACCCGCCCGCGCCCCAGCAGCCTTCCGTAGCCCCGTACCACCTCCACCTTGTTCTTCTTCATCAGGAACTCGATGCCCTTGGCGTGAGTCGTGACGATCTTCGACTTCCGCTCGAGCACCTTCGGGTAGTCCAGCCGCGGATTCTCGCAGGCCAGGCCCTGTGCCGCGGGGTTCCGGAAGTAGTCCCATACCTCGGCCGTATGCAACAGCGCCTTGGTGGGAATGCAGCCCACGTGGAGGCACGTGCCCCCGAGATACGGGTCTTTTTCCACCAGCGCCGTCTTCAGGCCGTACTGGCCGGCGCGAATCGCCGCCGAATAGCCCCCGGGGCCGCTGCCGATGACGATGACATCGTAGGACATCCTTTCCAGTGTAACATCCGGCATTTTCGAACATAATGAAAGCAAATGACATTCCGCCTTCTCTGCGCGCTTCTGCTGGCTTCCGTGGCAGGAGCGCAAACGCCCAAAGCGAAAGCGAAGCCGCGGCTGAAAGCTCCCGCTGCAAAACCGGTTGCCGCGGATGAGACCTTCGTCCTTCGCTCCCTGCGCGTCGAGGGGTTGAAGCGGTTCACATTCGAGCAGGTGTCCCCGATCCTTGGCCTCGCCGTTGAGCAACAGGTCCGGATGGCGGACATCGAGAAGGCGCGCGACCGCCTGCTTGGCACGGGCTGCTTCGAAGGCGTCGGCTGGCGCTACGAAATCCTGCCGCCGCGCGCGCTGGAGGTGGTCCTCGAGGTCACCGAGCCCGGCCAGTTCCTCCCGTGGATGCTGGACCGCGTCCCTGTCTCCAGGGAGGAATTCGAAACCCGGGCGCGGAAGGAATTCCCGCTGATGCGGGAGACGCTCCCGCCCTCGGAGCTGGTTCTGGAAAAGCTGGCGAGCATCCTCGGGCGGGCGGCGGCGGAGAAAGGCGTCAGCGAGCCGATGGGGGGGCGCGTGACGCTCGTGGGCAAGGACCAGCTCACCATCGTCCTCGGCCCAAAGGCGCCGCCGCCGAATATCGCCGACGTGCGGTTCGTCAACACGAAGGCAGTCCGCGCGGATTATCTTCAGAAAGAGATGGTCCAGCTGGCCATCGGCACGCCGTTTTTCGAGCCGAATTTCCGCTTCCTGCTCGAAAACCAGATCCGGCCCGTCTACGACTCCGTGGGGCGCCTGAAGGCGTCGTGGAAGAAGATCACTGCGGCGCCCGCCGAAGGCGTATTCGGCGTCGTTGTGACTGTCGAGGTGGACGAGGGGCCGGTCTTCAAGCTGGAGAAAATCCACGTGCGCGGGACGCCGTTCAGCGATGAAGAAATTCAGGAAATCGGCCAGTTCCGGATCGGAGAAACCGCCGGAATGTCGGAAATCGGGAAAGGAATTCTGCGCATTCTGGACCGTCTGAAAGAAAAAGGCCATATGAAGGCCTCCTACAGGGCGTCGCGCCGCCTGTGGGAGGACCGGCAGATGGTGGAGCTCTTCGTCGACGTCGACCCGGGGCCCGTCTACACCATGGGACGGCTCCGGATCCAGGGTCTGGATGTGATCTCCGAGCCGGCGATCCGCAAACTCTGGGCCATCAAGCCCGGCGAACCCTACCAGGGCGGCTATGCAGCCCTCTTCGCACAGCGGATCCGCGAGATGGATCTGTTCGACTTCCTCAGCGAAATCCGGCAGGAAGAAAACGTGGACGAAAAGAGCCAGAGCGTCGACGTTCTGCTTGTCTTCGTGGGCGAAAAGCCCAAGCCTCCACGCAAGCCCTAGCCGGACGGGAAGCTATCGAAAGTCCCCGCCAAGGGGCGAACGGGAGCGGGTGGCATCCATCTCTGCGCCCCCGCCCGCTGCCCGGCCTTGAAGAGAGCGGTCGAGACCGGCCCTCACCTCCCGCGCCCTGCCCCGGCGCCCTCCCCTGCCTGGAAAACGTGGAGCGGAAGACCCGTCCCGAATGTGCACCCGGCGGGCGCGCACACCTGCAATCAGTTGCCGAGCGGCCGGATGCGAAGATTACGGAAGGCGATCTCGAAGCCTTCGGCTTCCAGCCCGATGTATCCCTTCCGCAACGCCACCCCGGTCCACGTGTTCACCACCGCCCCGTTCACCGAAAGCGTGACCGTATCCCCCTCGGCGCGGATTTCATACAGGTTCCATTCGCCGGCGGGCTTCACGCGGTTCTCTTTCATCTGCTCGCGCAGGTTCACGCGTGTCATCTCGCCGGCGGCGAGAGTCACGCCGAACAGCCATCCGCCGGCGAGTCCCGTCTGCGCCTGCGTCCACAGCTCGCCGTAACGCGACAGCCGCACTCCGATGCCGCTGTTGTATTTCGTCTCGCCGGGCTTCGGCGTGAAGCGCCATTCCACCTGAAGCATGAAATCGCCGAACTCGCGGTCATAACGGAGCCATTCGTGCCCGCCCTGTCCGGTGCACAGGATCGTCCTGGAGGCGGCGTCCACCTTCCACTGGGGCGTGGAGTTCACAGGACCCACGGGAGGGATGGGAACGCGCGTCCAGCCGGGGATTTCCTTGCCAAGCGGCGTATCCGGCGGCGTGAGGTCGATCCAGTCGGCGCCCGCAGAAGCCACAGCGGCGCAAGCGCAAATCAGAAGAGTCCGAAGAAGCATGACGCGTCGAATGTATCACAGCGCTCCGCGCCCGCGCCCGCCTCACTCGATGCCCAGCCGGTGCTGCATTTCCTCCAGCGTGTGGCCCTTGGTCTCGGGGAACATCGCCGTCACGACGAAGAACTGCAGCGCCATCATGGCGGCGAACAGCACGAACGGCGCCGCCCCGGACGAGGCGGCGACCACCGGAAAGATGCCGCTGATGAGGGCGTTCATCGCCCAGTGCGTGAAACTGCCCAGGCTCTGCCCCTTGGCGCGCACGCGCGTGGGGAAGATCTCGCTCAAGTACACCCAGATCACTGCGCCCTGCGAGAAGGCGAAGAAGGCGATGAAGGCCACCAGCAGCCACACGAGCAGGTGCTGGTGCGCCTGCGTGGAGAAGATCCACGCCACGCCCGCCAGGCTGGCTGCGCAGCCCACGCTGCCCACCAGGAGCATCGTCTTGCGCCCGATCCGGTCGATCACCGCCATCGCCAGAATCGTCGCCACCAGGTTTGTGAAGCCCACCGCCACTGCCTGGAGGTCTCCGGAGACCTTGTCAAAGCCCGCGCGGGCGAAGATGTCGTTCAGGTAATACAGGATCGCGTTGATGCCGCTGAGCTGGTTGAACATGCCGATGGCGATGGCCAGAAACACCGGCAGGCGGTACTTCCACTGAAACAGCGGCTCGTCGGCGTGGCCGTGCTCGGCGTCGATGGAGGCCACGATGTCGGCCAGCTCCTTTTCCCAGTCGGGCTCTCCGTTGAGTCGCAGCACCTCTCCCGCCTCGCTCACGCGCTGCCGCTTCACCAGCCAGCGCGGGCTCTCTGGGATCGTGAACAGCATGAACAGGAACAGCGCGGCGGGCGCGGCCGCCACGCCCAGCTTCCAGCGCCACTCGTCGCCGCCGAAGCCCGCCAGCCCGATCAGATAGTTCGAAAAATACGCGAGCAGAATGCCGAAGACGATGTTGAACTGGAAGAATCCGACCAGCCGGCCGCGCCACCGCGCCGGAGCGATTTCCGCGATATACATGGGGCCCAGCACCGACGAGCCGCCAATGGCGAGCCCGCACAGGAAGCGCGAGAAGACGAACGACCACCAGTTCCACGCCAGCGCGCATCCGAGCGCCGACACGAGGTAGAACAGCGCCAGCATCCGCAGGCTGGCGCGCCGCCCGTAGCGGTCCCCCGGAATGCCGGCGAACATCGCTCCCACAATCGTGCCGTACAGTGCGCTGGCCACCGTGAAGCCCAGCATCCCGGGCGAGAGCACGAACAACTGTTGCAGCGCGCTGGTAGCGCCGGCGATCACCGCCGTGTCAAAGCCGAACAGCAAGCCGCCCAGTGCGGCAACGACGGTGGACTTGACCAGAGTGGCATTCAGACGCATGCGTCCGCCGAGTCTATCACGGGCCGGAGGCGGTCACGGCCGCCTCAGGGTCTTGCCCCGCATTCTGGACGCGGCAGAGCCCTTGCGCCACGGCTTTTCCGTGCTTCAGACCTCAAGAAAAGAGGGGTGGCGCAGAGTTTCCGGTTCTTGAGCAGGCTGGGCCCGCCGTGCGCCCTTTCATGGTCACAGACCAGTCCTGTTGAGCCGGAGTGTGATGAGTTGCGGAGGCGGTCCACAACCATTTGCCTGCCTTCGCGCCGGGAACGAGGGCGAGCCCCTCCCGGCCGGAGGGGGAACTCAGCGGCCCAAGGCAGGTGGCGGGGCGTCGAGGATTTTGGGGAGGAGATTCGATTCCGCTCCCTCACGGTCATGCCTTGGCGGGGATTTTGCCGAGGCCATTGCCTCGCGGGACCTCGACGTAGGAGCGGCGGCCTTCACGGTCATCTCTTGGCGGGGAGTTTGCCGAGAGTTCCTCTTTGGCCGCTGTGGGATGGCCCTTCCGGGTGTGAGCGCCGGGCGGAACCGCGGAGAAGGAGCTGCCCGGGGCGAACCGTGCTGTGTCGGCTCCGGAGAGCCGGGAAACATCGGGATGCGCCGGCGGTCAGAAGGCGCGCGCCGAGGTGATGCCGCTTTCCTGCAAAGCAGCGGCCATCTTTTCCAGCGCTGCCTTGTGGATCTGGCTGACGCGGCTCTCGTTGATGCCGAGCATGCCGCCGATCTCCTTCATGGTGAGTTCGTTGGAGTAGTACAGGATCACCACCTTGCGGTAGCGTTCGGGCAGCACGCTCATGGCTTGTTCGAGGCGCTGGCGCATCTGCTCGCGGGCGCACATCTGGTCAGGTTGGCTTTCGGGGGATCCCGGGTAGTCGGGCGGGGGGAGATCCTCTTGCTCGTGGCTGCGCGTGTCGGCGGAGACGAGGCCGACATTGCGGAGATCGAGCGCCATCTGGCGCCACCGGGAGACGGCGATGCCGAGGCGTTCGGCCAGTTCATCTTCTGTGGGCTGGCGGTGCAGCAGAGCGCACAAGTCGCGGGTGACCTGCTCCACCTGCCGGTGGCGGCGGCGCATATCGCGCGATGCCCAGTCCATTTGCCGCAGGCTGTCGAGGATTGCCCCCTTGATCCTGTGCTTGGCGTAGCTGGCGAAGGCCACCTTCTTGTTCGGTTTGTACTTGGTGGCGGCGTCGAAGAGTCCGAGAATGCCGGCGTGCACCAGGTCGTCCAATTCGACATGCACGGGCAGCCCCTCATGGACGCGGACGGCAATCGCCTTGACCAGAGGAAGGTGCTCCATCACCACACGGTCGCGTTGCTCGAGCTTTGCCGCCGTCTTCTTGTCCAAATTGGACGCCAGAACCTGCCCCTGTTTCCTTGCCACCACCGTTGCCGTCGCTCTTGCCGCCATCGCATCATCCTTCCTGCCAGTTTTTCGCTCCGCGCCGGCCTCTCTCGCGGAGGCGTCGGCGTCTGTTTCAGGAGCTTTCGGACCGTCCGGGCTGGCTGCCCGTGCGCCCGACACGACAGGAAGGGCAATCGTCAGGCCATTGTTGCCGGGAGCTGGCCGGCGACTGGCGCTATTTCCGCTTGAGATGGCAAGTGACAGATTTAAAAGGCTGTTGTTGAACTGCTCTGGCTCGTCTCCAGCCCAAGGCAATGCGGCCTGAGAAGGACGGGAAGCCAGACATTCCCGTTTCGATCCGACTTTGGCCCGACGACTCACGGTTGAACCCTCCAAGCTGGAACACCGAGTTTCATATCGGTACAAATTCGGAGTCTCGACACCGGTAAGTGAAATCCTCTCCGAGGTCTCCTGCGCCGATGCTAGCGCGAAACTGAGGAGTTTCCATTAAATGAACTTGCTGATTTCGCCAAGGGGAAACACTGAAGAATCAGGGGCTTTCTGCCTGAGCCGCCGGGAAATGAACTGCCGGGGGATTCCTGGCGCACCACCGGACTGCCGCTCACGGCCCCGATGTTCGAAGCCGCCCGGTTGTTGCGGTCCCAGGCGCGAACAGGAGAGGGACGGGGCGGAGCCGTACCTGTCCGCTTCCTCGCGGTCTTGGCGCTTCACGAGAGTTCGTCGCGTTTGACGACGACCCAGCTGCGGAGGGCGAGTGCGCCGAGGAACAGGAGCACGGCGTAGAGCAGCGCGCCGTCGAGGGTGAGCGCCGCGAGGACGGCGATGGCGGCATAAGCGGCGAGAGCCCGGCGGAGCTTGCGGCGCAGCGTGCCTGGTTCGAAGTCCATGCGGATCACCTGGGCATGTTGTAGGAGAAGACCAGCTGGAGGCGGATCTCGGCGCCGCCGTATTCGCCCGGCAGGGGCGGGAACGGATTGGAGGCGCTGATGCTGGCCACGGCAGCGCGGTCCAGCGCGTCGAGGCCGGAAGGCATGGCGATCACGAGCTTCGGGACCTGTCCGCTGCGGCTGATGGCGAACTGGATGACGACACGGCCGCGGGCGCCCAGGCGGGCGCTCTCCGGCATGACGGCGTACCAGTTCCTGCGCACGGAGGCGAGGACCTGCACCAGGTAGGGCCGGAAGTCGACGCCGCGGGGATCGCTGAGAAGCTCCAGAGTCGATCCGGGGCGCCCGGGGCGCGGCGTCTGCACGACGCCTTCGGTGATGCCGCCCGAGCCGGGCGTGTCGCCGACCGTGATGCCTGCGCCGCCGGCGCCGCGGACGACAGACTTGACCGATTCCTGCACCGCGCCGCCGGGCAGAGCCAGCCGCGGCTGGCCGGAAGCAACGGGAGCGGAGGCGAGCGGCTCGAACGGGCTTTCCCGCTTCGGCGGGGCGGGCTTGGCGGTCTCGGGCAGCCCGGCGCCGGGCAGGGCTGCCGGGGGCGGGAGGGCTTGCGCGACGGGAACCTCCGGAACGTCCAGATCCAACTCGCGGCTGCGCTGCGGGACGGGCGCGCCGGGCGGAGGCTGGAACGGACGGGGCGATCCGCGCTGCGGCTGCCGGATGGCGGGGCGCGGCAACAAGGCGGAGATATCGACCTCGGCGGCAGGCTTTCCGCGCTGCGGCTCCTTCTGGGTGAGACGGAACGGGGCGGGCGGCGCCACCAGAGGCGTGGACTTGCGCAGATCGACGAGCACTTCCGTGGCGCTCCGGGCGGGAACGCGCGGCGAGGGCATCCACCACAACAGGGCCACGGCGGCGGCGTGGAACGCCATGGCGCCGAGGGCGGCCCAGGCATGGCGCGAGCCGGCGCCTTCATCGCGCAGTTCGAGCAGCAGGCGCGGGGCGGCGTCGACGACGGCGGCGCAGGAAGCGGCTCGGGTGGTCATCCGCGGCAGGAGGCGGGGCCTCTTCTTTTAGATTGACGCGGAGGCGAGGCGTGCGGCTACCAATTTGCCGTGATCGGCGATCCTTTCTGCAATGCGGAGCGCGAGCGAGAGGGCGCGGGCGCCCGCCTCCCCATCCACCACCGGGCGGCTGCGAGAGCTGATGCAGGAGAGGAACGACGCCAGCTGAAGCGCCAGCGGCTCGGCCTTTTCGACGGGCTGCGGCTCGAAGCGGACCTGGCGGTCTTCGGTGACGCAGATCGAGAGACACTCCTGCCTGGCGTAATCGACCGAGACATACTGGCGCGGCTGGAAGAAGCGCAGCTTGCGGACGCGCTCGGTGGAGACGCGGGAGGCGGTGAGATTGGCGATGCAGCCGCCCGGGAATTCGAGGCGGACGTTGGCGATGTCGGGCCTGGGAGAGAGCACGGCGATGCCGGCGGCGCGCACTTCGGAGGGCTCTTCGCCGGTCATGGAGAGGACGAGGTCGAGGTCGTGGATCATCAGGTCAGCGACGACGTCGACATCGAGGCTGCGGGGGGAAAAGACGCTGAGGCGGTGAACCTCGAAGAACAGAGGGAGGCGGAGGAGGCGGAAGGCGGCTTCCACGGCGGGGTTGAAGCGCTCGAGGTGGCCGACTTGAAGGATGCGCCCGCGGCTCGCGGCGGCGCCGATCATCTGGCGAGCCTCTTCGCCGGAGGCGGCCATGGGTTTTTCTACCAGCACGTCGAGCCCGGCCTCCAGAAGCCGGCACGCCACTTCGGCATGCGTGACAGTAGGGGATGCGACCACGGCGGCGTCACAGAGCGAGGCGAGCTGATCCAGGGATTCGCAGGCCGTGCCGCCAAACTCGGCGGCGGCGGTGCGGGCGCGCGCCATGTCGGGATCGTAGACGGCGGCGAGGGAGGCGCGAGGGCTGGCGGCGATGACGCGCAGATGGTTGCGGCCGAACACGCCGGCGCCGGCGACGCCGAGCCGGATCGTTTGCGGGTTCATGATTCCTCCGGGGGGCAGCCGACAATGGCGATGCCGTGCTGGTCGGCGAGGGCGAGCATTTCTTCGCGGTCGAGCAGGAGCGTGCGCCCGGCGTCGACGGCGAGGGCGGTGGCGCCGGTTTCGATCATGGTGCGAATAGTGCCGGGACCGGCGACGGGGACGTCGAACAACAGATGGGCACGGCGCCGGGAGACCTTGACGAGCCGCAGCGGGCGTCCGTTGACAAGCGACGCGGCGCGGCGGAGCATGGCGTCGGTGCCTTCCATCGCCTCGACGGCGACGCAGGCGCGCTCGCAGACGGCGACGCTCTGGCCGATGTCGAAACCCGCGAGCGCGTTGGCGACGCGGCGGCCGTAATCGATGTCCTTGCGTTCCCCGGCGTCGGGCTTCCGGCGCGTGAGCGGACCTTCGGCGGCGAGCAGGGGCTTCAGAAGCAGAGTCGAGTCGGCGAGGCGGATGCCCTCGCGTTCGAGTTCGCGCTGGACGGCGCCGATGAGGGCGTCGGTGTTGCGCTCCTCGAGCGACATGAGGACACGGAAAAGGCGCCAATCCGGCTTGAGGGAGCTGAACAGGGAGACGTGCTTCACCTGCCCGGCCATAATGACTTCGGTGATGCCCTCGCCTTTGAGGATTTCGATGAGGCGGCCGAGTTCGGCGATGGTGATCCAATAGCAGCGCGCGGCGAGGGATTCGACCTCGGGCGGGGCGTGGTCCTTGAGGGCGACGACGACAACCTCGTGGCCGAGGCGGCGCGCCTCTTCGAGGGCGAGGACGGGGAAGCGGCTGGAGCCGGCGATGAGGCCGTATCTCACTTGATGATCCCGCGCTGCGAGGTGCGGATGAACTCGATGAGTTCATTCAACTCCTCGAGCGGCGGCGCCTCCTGGCGGATTCTCTCAATGGCCTGGGCCGTGTTCAGCGATTCGCTGCGCAACAGCCGGAACGCTTTGTGCAGCGCCTGGATGGTTTCCGCCGCGAAGCCACGGCGTTCGAGGCCCACCTTGTTGGCGCCGTAAAGCCGGGATTCGCGGGGCGTGACGGTCATCGAATAGGGGAGCACGTCCTGCGTGATAACGCTGTAGCCGCCGACGATGGCGTGAGGGCCGATGCGGCAGAACTGATGGACGCCGGAGAAGGCTTCCACGATGGCCCAATCGCCGATTGTGACGTGGCCGCCGAGGGTGGCGGCGTTGCCGAGGATGCAATGGTTGCCAATGCGGACGTCATGGGCGACGTGAGCGTAGGCCATGATCAGGTTGTCGTCGCCGAGGCTGGTGACGCCGCCTCCGCCGGCGGTGCCGCGGTGGATGGTGACGAATTCGCGGATGCGGTTGCGGTGGCCGATGCGCGTTTCCGTCCGCTCGCCCTTGTATTTGAGGTCCTGCGAGGCGACGCCGATGGTGGAGTAGGGGAAGATGAGGTTGTCCTCGCCGATCCAGGCGGGGCCCTCTACAAAGAGATGGCCCATGAGGCGCGTGCGGGCGCCGATCTCGACTTCGGCGCCGATGACGCAGTAGGGACCCACCTCGGCATCGGGGTGAATCCGCGCCGACGGATCCACGATCGCCGCGGGATGGATGGCCATGGGCTCAGCCCTGAGGTTCGGAGGGCGCCGGGCGGTCGACGAGCTTGCACATGACGATGCCCTCGGCGACGATTTGCCCGTTGACCGTGGCCGTGCCCTGCATCTTCACGACGGTTTCCTTCCGCTTGAGCGTCTTGCACTCGATGATGAGAGTGTCTCCGGGCAGCACCGGGCGGCGGAACTTGGCCTCTTCGATCGAGGCGAACAGCACGAGCTTGGACTTGCGGTCGGGAACGGTTTTCAGGACGAGGACACCGCCCACCTGCGCCATCGCCTCGACAATGAGGACGCCTGGCATGACGGGGTATTCGGGGAAGTGGCCCATGAAGAACGGCTCGTTGGCGGTGACGTTCTTCATGCCGACGATGCGGTCCTCCTCCATCTCAAGGATGCGGTCGACCAGCAGCATCGGGTAGCGGTGAGGAAGGATGTCTCGGATCTCGATGTTTTCGAGCACAGCCATGAGACCGCTATTCTAACAAACGATGGACGAGATTCTTGCGAAAGCGAACGAGGAGTGGCCGGGGGCTCGCGGCCTCTTGAGGCGGCTGGTGGAGTGCGAGTCGCCGACAGAGGACGCGGCGGCGGTGACGCGATTCATGGAACTGCTGGCGGAAGAGACGCGGGACTGCGCCACGGCGCGGATCATGCGCATGCCGGGCGCCGGCAAGTGCCTGTTGCTGAGCTTCCGGCTGCCGGGCAGGCGGAGCAAGCGGCGGCCCGGGATTCTGGCAGTCGGGCATGGGGACACGGTGTGGCCGGCCGGCACCTTGCGCACGATGCCGTGGCGCGAGTCAGGCGGCCGCATTTATGGGCCGGGCGTGCTGGACATGAAGAGCGGGCTCGCGTTCTTTGTGACGGCGATGCGGCTGTTACGGGAGCTGGACGTGCCTGTGGAGCGTGCGGTGGAGCTATGGGTGGTCTCCGATGAGGAGACGGGCAGCATGGAGTCGCGCGCGCACACGGAGAGGCTGGCGCGGGCAAGCGCGGCGGCGCTGGTGCTGGAGCCGGGCACAGGGCTGGAGGGGAAGCTGAAGACGGCGCGCAAGGGCGTAGGGTCTTACCGGGTGCGGGTGACGGGGCGCAAGGCGCATGCGGGAGTGGACTTCGCCGCCGGGGCGAACGCGATTGTGGAGCTGGCGCGGCAGATCGAGCGGATTGCGGCGTTCACGGACCTTGAGCGGGGGCTGACGGTGAATCCGGGCGTGGTGCGGGGCGGATCAAGATCGAACGTGGTGCCGGACGAGGCGGAGGCGGTGGTGGACGTGCGAGTGGCGAAGATGCGGGATGCGGCGCGGCTCGACAGGAAGTTCCGGAACTTGCGGGTTGTGGACCGCCGGTGCCGGCTGGAGGTGGAGGGCGGGCTGAACCGCCCGCCGATGGAGCGGACGCGCGGCGTGGCGGAGCTGTTCCGGCTGGCGCAGAAGATTGCGCGCGAGCGGCTGGGCGTGGAACTGGAGGAGTCGTCGACCGGGGGAGGCAGCGACGGGAACTACACGGCGGCGCTGGGGGTGCCGACGCTGGACGGGCTGGGGGGCGCCGGGGAGGGGGCGCATGCGCCGCACGAGTGCATTGTGGCGGATGCGTCGCCGGTGCGGATCGCGCTTCTGGCCCACCTTGCGCGCCATCTGGGACAATAGGAAGGGACCCGGAACTGCGATGGTGATCACAGGGCTGTATTTCGCGCTGGCCTCGGCCGCTGCGGGCGCGCTGCTGGGGTGGCTGCTCGTGCCGTGGGCGGGCGCGCCATTCTACATTTTCGCCCTGTTCTGTTTGTGGTTTTTCCGCGATCCGGAGCGCGAGGCGCCGCAGGGCCCGTATGCGGTGTCGCCCGCCGACGGGAAGATCGTGAGGATCAAGGCGGGCCCGAAGGAGACGGTGGTCAGCATCTTCCTGAACATCTTCGACGTGCATGTGAACCGCGCGCCGGTGGGGGGCAAGGTGGTGGAGGTGGAGTACAAGCCGGGGAAGTTCCTGGTGGCGAGCCGCGACGAGGCGAGCGTGCAGAACGAGATGAACACGGTGGTGATCGACGGGCGGGAAGGCGTGGTGAAGTTTTCGCAGATTGCCGGGCTGATCGCGCGGAGGGTGATTTGCTACAAACAGCCGGGGGAGTTTGTGACCGCCGGGGAGCGGATCGGGTTGATCCGCTTCGGGTCGCGCGTGGACGTGCATCTGGGGCCGGAGTGGCGGGTCCGAGTGCGCGAAGGGGAGCGCGTGCGCGCGGGCGAGTCGATTCTGGCGGAACGAACGCCGAGGGAGTGATCGGGCGATGATGACGCCGCGCATGAACCTGCGGGAGAAGCTGATCGATCCGAAGTCGCCGGACCGGCGCCCGCGGCGGGCGGCGTACGCGCTGCCGACGCTGTTCACGGCGGGCAACCTCTTCCTGGGGTTTCTGGCGATTCTGAAGTCGATCGAGGGCGCGCTGTGGGCGGGATCAGGGCATCTGGGGCCGAACCCGCACTGGGAGCTGGCGGCGAAGGTCATTGGCGTGGCGGTGTTTTTCGACGGGCTGGACGGGCGGATCGCGCGGCTGACGAACACGACGTCGGACTTTGGCAGGGAGCTGGATTCGCTGGCGGACGTGATCAGCTTCGGCATCGCCCCGGCGGTGCTGGCGTTCGTGTACGGATTCCAGTTCCTGGACCCGGCGGCGCCGCCGGAGGTGCGGAAGTACGTGCTGCAGGCGGGCTATTTCCTGCTGTTCATGTTCGTCTGCTGCGGCTCGATGCGGCTGGCGCGCTTCAATATTGCCACCAACCCCGTGCCGCGGAATCCGGGCCATCCGGACCGGAAGTATTTTGTGGGGCTGCCGATTCCGGCGGCGGCGGGCATGGTGGCGGCGGTGGTCTACGCAGCGGGCTCGCAGCCGCTGGTGTGGTGGCCGTTGAGCGCGGCGTGGGCGCTGCTGCTCGGGCTGCTGAGCTTCCTGATGGTGAGCACATGGCGCTACCGGAGCTTCAAGGACATCAACCTTCTGAGCCCGCGGAGCCCGCGCAGCGTCGTGCTGCTGGGGATGCTGTTTTACCTGATCTGGAACTTCTCGCAGCCCGTGCTGCTGGCGATGGCGACGGCGTATGTGGGCAGCGGGATCGTAGTGCGGATCGGGGGCCTCTTCCGGCGCGGCACGGCCGCGGCGGCCAGGCCTGGCGCCGGAGTCGGAGCGGGTCATGCGTAAGACAGACTGGCTGCTGGTGGGCGGCGAGACGATCCTGGGGCGCGAGATCCGGGAACTGGTGGAGGAGCAGGATCTGCCCGTGAGGCTGCACCTGGCCTCGAGCCGTGCGGGGGAGCACATTGTGTCGGCCCCGGAGGGCGAAGACGACGACCTGGAGGTGATGCATCCGTTGGACCGGACGCTGGTGGAAGCGGCCGACGTGCTGCTGCTGTGCGGCGAGCGGGAAGCGAATGACCGCGCGGCGGCGCTGGCCCGGGAGTGTTCGAACCGTCCGGCGCTGGTGGACCTGACGGGGCAGTTTGAGGATCTGCCGGAGTCGCGGCTGCGGGCGCCGCTGCTGGAGGCGGGCGAAGCGCCGGCGGCCGGAGAGGCGATCCACACGCTGGCGCATCCGGCGGCGGTGGCGCTGGCGAGATTGCTGGTGTTGCTGCACGCGCGGCACGAGGTGGTGCGGGCGGTGGCGACGGTGCTGGAGCCGGTGAGCCAGCAGGGGCGGGCGGGAATCGACGAACTGCACAACCAGACGCTGAGCCTGCTGAACTTCCGCCCGGTGCCGCAAGAGGTGTTCGATGCGCAGGTGAGCTTCAACCTGCTGCCGCGCTACGGCAGCGGCGCGCCGCGCGCGCTGGGCGAGGCGGCGGCGCGGATCGAGCGTCATCTGGCGACGCTGCTGGGCGCGCGGCATGTGCCTCTGCCCTCCGTGCGCCTGATTCAGGCGCCGGTGTTCCACGGCTACTGCATGAACGTGTGGGTGGAGTTCGCGAAGCGTCCTTCCGTGGGCGCGCTGGAGCATCTGCTGGAGGAGGCGGGGATCGACATCCGCCGTGCGGGGGCGGAACCTGCCTCCAACGTGGCTGTGGCGGGGCAGGTGGGGCTGACGGTGAGCGACATCTCCGAAGATCTTTCGGCGCCGCAGGCGGCGTGGTTCTGGCTGGCGTTTGACAACCTGCGGGCGCATGCGGAGGCGGCGTTGCTGACGGCAGGGCTGCTTGTGCGCGGGAGGGATGCGAAGTGAAGCGTGCCGCGGCGGCGTGCCTGGCGGCGCTGGCGCTGGCCGGCTGCGGCTATCACGTGGGCGGGCGCGCGGACCTGCTGCCTTCGACGCTGCACACGATCGCAATCCCGGCTTTCGGAAACGCGAGCCCCCGGTATCGTTTGACCAGCCAGTTGCCCGGGGCGATCACGCGTGAGTTTCTCACGCGCACAAGGTACCGCGTGGTGGCGGACCCGAACGAGGCGGACGCGGTGCTCTACGGCACGGTCCGCAATTACTTCAGTTTTCCGACGCTGTTCGACCAGCGGACGGGGCGCGCTTCCGGCGTGCAGGTGCATGTATTTCTGGACGTGAAACTGGTGGAGCGGGCGACGGGCAACGTGCTGTTCGAGCGGGAGAACTATGAGTTTCGCGGCCGTTACGAAATCGCCACCGACCAGGCGCAGTATTTCGACGAGAGCGCCACGGCGCTGGAACGGCTGAGCCGCGAGGTGGCGCGGCAGGTGGTGAGTTCGATTCTCGAGGCGTTTTGACGCGATGACGCCGGAACAGTTTCTGCGCGAGCTGGAACGGAAGGCGCCGCCGGCGGTGCTGCTGTTCGCGGGGCCGGAAGGCTGCCTGCGCCGGCGGTGCCGCGAAGCGCTGTTGCGGAAGTGTCTGGGAGAGGACGAGCGGGAACAGGGCTTCGTGCGGCACGACCTGGAGGAGATTTCCCTGGGCGAAGCGCTGGACGATGCGCGGTCGTTCTCGCTTTTCGCGCCGCGGCGGTTGATCTGGGTGGCGTCGGCGGAGGCGGCGCTGCCGCGGGGGCGCGGGCAGGAGGAGGAAGGAGCGGACGGCAGGGCGGGCGCGCCGGAGATGATCGCGCAGCTGGCCAAGGACCCGCCGCCGGGAGTGACGCTCGTGTTCGACGCGCGCCGCTGGGACTTCGAGGGCGAGGACAAGGCGCGGATGGAGCGGCTGCTGAAGTTCTACGCGGCGGCGGCGGTGGTCGAGTTCCGGCGCCTGGATGTGCGGCAGGCGCAGGAACTGGCGCTGGCGCTGGCAGGGGAGCGCGGGCTGAAGCTCGGGCGGCGCGAGGCGGAGTTGCTGGCGGCGGTGACGGCTGCAGACGGGGTGCGGATCGAGTCAGAGATCGAGAAGCTGGCGCTGTACTGCGGCGCAGAGCGCGCGGTGACGGCGGAAGACATCGCGGCGCTGGTGCCGGACGCGGAGGAGTCCACAGTGTTCGAGCTGGTGGACGCGCTGGCGAGGCGCGACCGCGTGCGTGCGCTTCAGTTGCTGGATCTGCTGATCCGCGCCGGCGAGTATTTGCCGCTGGCGCTGATGTTTCTGGAGGGCGTGTTCCGGATGGCGCTGGCGGCGCGAGAGCAGAAGCTGCGCTCGGCGCAGGAGGTGCAGGGCTACTTTCAGCGGCTGGGGGTGCCGATGTGGCGCGCGCGGGCGGAGCAGATTCATACGGCGGCGTCGCGGTTCGGCGCCGGTCAACTGGCGGCGGGGATCCGGGCGATCTTCGAGGCGGACAGTGCGATGAAGTCCGCGCGCCCGGACGACAGGCTGGTGATGGAGCGGTTCATTCTGCGGCTGACGGCGTGAGGGCGGCGGTCAGTCTGGCATGCTCTCCAGAGCGGCGGGTCTCAGGAGGCTATGGAGACAACATGCAACTCCTTGACTCTGCATAGAGGCTTGTCCGGCTTCTCCACCGTGATCAGGTCCTGCGCGCGGGCTTCAAGCGCAGCCGCAGCATGGAGTGCGTCCAGTGCAGAGAGTCCGTACCTGGTGGCGAGGTCAAGGGCTGTTTGCGTCAGCGCGTGCGTTGCTTCAATATCCTCGCCCGCTTCCAGAAACGCTTCCATGAATTGTGTCTCGTCTTCCTTGCGGTGAAAGCGAGGCTTCGGGAGCACTTCGAGGCGGAGGAAATCAGACACGAGGAATTGCCGGCCAGGATCGTCGAGGATCTCCATGGCTCTCTTCCCAACGGGATTCCCGCCACGCCAGGCGGCGATCAGAACGCTGCTGTCGACGTACGTTCTGCGCAGCATGCGGCTAGCGCTCTTCTCCACGGCGTGATTTGACTTCCAGCAGAATCTCTTCTTCGGAGAGAAGCGCGAGTCCGCTGGCGAGGGCTTTCATCCGGAGCTCGTCCAGCTTTCGTCCCAATGCAGTCCGCCGAGGGATGCGAGAGACAGCATGGGACATCGAAACCAGGCTCCACTCGGTCACAGAAGTAGTGAACGGGGAGTCCTTCACCCACTCGGCGGCAGAGGCTTTGCTCTGCCGGGTAAGCGGCGCTGAAGGGGGAACGGAAGCTCCGGCCGGAGCTGTAACAGATTCCTGGAACAGACCTGCCGGGGGAAACGGCGTGACCGGTCCGTTGAGATGCGTAAAATCAGTGCAACTCATTCCTCGAACTCCGGAAGAAGAGAGTCAAGAGTTTCCTGCCGCAGCAAGCTGAAAAAAGCCTCCTTGCAAGCGTCATGAGCGAAATCAAGATTTTCTTTGACGAAAGCCCATTGGTCCCGAGCCGGCAGATCCGAGACCGTCTCGATCTCCACGACCGCTCCCTCGAGGCTTCCCTCTCCAATGCGGTTCACTGTTGCAGGCGCAGCGATCTGAAGGATGTGTGTGAACTCGCCGGACCGGACCTGGGCGCGGATTTGAACGGGGGATTGGGCGACGTTCCAGTCACCGAGCCTCAGATCGACGTTCAGGCGCGACAGCCAGGAATCATCGGCGCGGGAGAGGACATTCAGATATTTGAACGAAAATCTCTCCGGTGCTTCGATAACCATGGAATTCTGTAATTCTTCCACGAGACCGAGAATTTGTTCGGAAAAGCTCCGCCAGCCTGGATAGGGACGCAAGCAGTTCAACGTGAGCGCGCGATACCCGATTTGTATCGCTCTCGCCGTTCCTTCCAACCTGAGGCGCGGCAAGTACCAGAGGCTCTGCTGGGATTCGACGAGCTGATCCGGCGCGTCGGCCAGAGGCAGGCGCACAATTGCCGGAAATTCAGACCGGAAACGGGAATACAGCAGCCCTGGAAGGACGTGACTGGCTCCGGCAGAGGGCAAGAAACGGAATTCCCAGATGGCCTCCTGAAGAGGATCGTTTTTCAGCCGCGTGGGAATCCGGTTGGCCATGGGGTGTAAGGATCCTTTCAAGTCACGCAGACCCTTGCAAAGGAATTGCAATGCCTGAATTCGTCCATCCTTCCTCTTCAAGTCTAGTGTGATTCGAAGACAGTAGCAATGCTGACCCGGTTTGACGAGGCAAACCCCATGCGCTTCCAGCGCTTGAGGGGCAAGGGGATCTTGGAAGCCGACAGCGGGATGAAGTCGGTGCGCCCGGACGACCGGCTGGTGATGGAGCGGTTCATTCTGCAGCTGACGGCGTGAGGGCGGCAATTCAGGGGCTCGGGAGGCGGCGCAGGGCTGCCTCGCGGTTGCGGCGGGCGTTTTCGTAATCGGGCTTGAGGGCGAGGGCGCGGTCGAAGTCGTTCACAGCTTCCTTGTAGCGGCCGAGGCGGAGGAGCGCGTAGCCGCGGGCGTTCCATGCCAGGGCGGAGCCGGGATCGAGCGTGACGGCACAGGTGAGGGGATCGAGCGCATCCTGGAAGCGCTGTTGCTCGAGGAGACGCCTGCCTTGCCTGTGGCAGGCTTCGGCGCGGAGGCGCGCGTCGCGGGCAGGCTCTGTTTTTGTTGGCGAAGCAGGCGCGGACGGCTTTGGCGCCGTTGCGGGAGGGTCCGGCGGCGAGGGCGCTTGGGAGGGCGCGCTCGCCGGCTCCGGAACGGGAGGCGCAACGGTTGGGCCTGGCTCACGCTGCGGGGGCGAGGCGGCCATGCGGCGGGCGTCGGCGGCGGTGCGGACCTGAGCGACGAAAGTCCGCAGGTCCCCGTCGCCGGGCCTGAGGCGTTGCGCTTCTTCGAGGTCTTTCAGGGCTTCCTCATAGCGTCCCAGCAAATAGAGCGCGGCGCCTCGCGCGTGCCAGCCGAGCGGGTTTTGCGGTTCCAGTTCGATGGCGCGCGTGCGGTCTCTCAGGCCGAGTTCGTGCATGCCGAGGGCGTGGAGCGAACCGCCGCGGGCGACGAGCGCGACGGCGCTGGCAGGCTCCAGTTCGACGGCGCGGTTGCGGTCGGCGAGCGCCAGTTCGTGCAGGCCTTGGCGGCTGTAAAGGTCGGCGCGGAGCAGGAGGGCGCGGACGAGGTCCGGGCGCGCTTCGATGGCGGCGCTGTAGTCGGCCAGGGCTTGACGGGTGTCGCCGAGCACTTCGCGGGCGGCGCCGCGCAGGAGGAAGGCTTCGCCGCGGCGCGCCCAGCGCGGAGGCGCGGCGTTGAGGGCGGCTGTGAAATCGGCGATGGCGCGGTCGAAGCGGGCTACGTCGCCCTGCGAGCGGCCCCGCTCGAAGAGCGCATCCTGGAGCGATGGCTGGAGAGCGAGGGCGCGGTCGAAGTCTTCGATGGCGTCGTGGTGGCGGCCGAGAGAGGCGAGGAGGCGGCCGCGGGCGAGCCAAGCCTGCGGATCGTCGAGCCTCAGCTGGATGGCACGGCCGAGCGCCGACAGGGCATCCTCGCGTCTGTCCAGAGCGGCCAGCGCCTGGCCGCGCCCGCGCTGCACGGCTGAAGTTTCGTGGCCGAGCTTCAGGCACTGATCGAAGGCCTCCAGCGCAGCGGAGGCGTCCCCGCGGCGGAGCCGCAGTTCGCCCTGAAGCCGGATGGCTTCCGGGTCCGAGCGGTTCAACTCCAGCAGCCGAGCGAGTTCCTTCTCCGCTTCTTCCGGCCGCTCGAGTTGCAACAGCACGGCGGCGCGGCGGCGGAGGGCGCCAGAGGATTTCGGATTCAGCCGGAGCGCCTCGGAGAACGCCGCCAGCGCTTCTTCGAGCTGTCCCCCCTGTTCCAGACGGATCCCTTGTTCATAGGCGCTTTGCGCCGCCCGGATTCCGCCTTTTTGTGCCGCAGAGGGCAGAACAACAGCGAGAGCCAGCACTGCCGCCAGAGCCACGGCAGCCCTCCTCGAGCGCATCTTACTACATGGACCGGATGATCTCTTCCAGCTGGCGCGCCAGTTGGGCGTGATCTTCGCCCTCGAGACGGACGGGCTTGCCAATCTTCACGCGGACGAATCCCGGGCGCGGGAATTTCCAGTCGGGATGGAGCACGCGGTTGGAGCCGCGGATTCGGATGGGAACCACGGGGATTGCGAGGCGCGCGGCCATCATGCCGATTCCCGGCAGAAACGGCAGGATGGATTCGTCGCGGCTGTGTTTGCCTTCCGGGAAGATGAGCGGGCACCAGCCTTCGCCGGCGAGCTCGCCCAGATAGCGGAGAGCCTCGCGCGCGCCGGCTTCCCGCTGAGGAATGGGCACGGCGTTGAAGACGAGGCATGCCAGAAAGTAGTTGAGCGAGTTGGTGAGCCGCTTCCACCAGGGGAAGCGCTCGGGGTGGAAGTGGGCGTCGAAGAACTCCTTGCGCATGGCGGGCGCGAGGCGGTGGCGCCACTTCCAGGGCATGGCGATGAAGAGCACGGGGGTGTCGAAGTAGCCCTGGTGGTTCGAAGCGAAGAGCACAGGCGGTTCGAGACCGGCAAGGTTTTCGCGGCCTTCGACCCGAACCCAGGCGAAGAGGCGCGCCAGCCAGAGCACCCAGCTGTTGAGGTGGAAGACGCGGTGCCAGCGCGCCCAGCGCGAGCAGCTCCAGCGGGGGAACTCGAAGGGCCCGGCAGGCGGCGCGGGCGGCGCCGATTCGAGCTTGCGCAGATCGCCGACAGTCCGGGCGGAGGCGAAGGAGCTTTCGTCGAGCGTGCGGCCGAGTTGCTGTTCGAGAGCGACCATCAGTTCGATTCGGTCCAGCGAGGTGAGGCCGAGTTCTTCGAGCGAGGCTTCGGGCGAGAGCTCGCGCCCGCCGGAATAGCGGGCGAGGATCGCAGCGACGGGATCTTCCGCCCTGGGTTTCGCAGTTTCCTTCGCGCCGCCGGCGATGTGCTGCCGGATCAGGCGGCGTTTCAGCTTGCGGGTGCCTTCGGTGCGGGGCAATTCGGGATCGTGCCACAGAGTAAAGGAGCGGATGCGCTGGTGCTCTTCGAGCTTTGCATTGGCCTCGCGAAGGACAGCTTCAGGGCTTGTGCCGGGATCGAGGACGAGCGCGGCATGGACGGATTCGCCGCCAGGGCCCGGCGCGCCGACGACGGCGGATTCGCGCACGCCGGGGATCGAGTTCAGGATCTTTTCGACGTCTTCCGGGAAGACGTTGCGGCCGTCAGGTAAGACGATCATCTCTTTCTTGCGGCCCTTGATGTAGAGGCGTCCATCGGCGTCCAGTTCGCCGACGTCGCCCGTATGAAGCCAGCCGTCTTCGAAGGCTTCGGCGGTGGCTTCGGGGTCATTGAAATAGCCCGACGTGATGTTGGGGCCGCGAACCAGCACCTCGCCGTCGGGGGCGATGCGGATTTCGACGCCGGCGATGGGCTTGCCCACCGAGCCCTGCCGGGCGTGGAAGGGATGGTTCAGAGTGACGATGGGCGCGGCTTCGGTGAGGCCGTAGCCCTGAATGACGGCGAAGCCGAGCTTGCCCCAGAACTGTTCGAGCGCGCCGTCGAGCGCGGCGCCGCCGACGATGAAGCTCCAGAACTTCCAGCCGAACAGGCGGTGCACGCGGCGGTAGCGCCACCAGCGGCGCCAGAACCTCTCGCCGGGCGGCGCGGGTTCCGCGGCTTCGGGGGCGACGGCGAGGATATATTCACGGAGCAGCTCGAGGATGCGGGGTACCGAGACGAGGACGCTGATACGGCGGGTGCGGATCTGGCGCACAATCTCGCGGGGATCCTGTGTTCGCAGGAAAACGACAGTGCCGCCGAGAATGGGCGGGATGAAGGCGGCCATGGCCTGTCCGAACATATGGCTCAGCGGGAGCAGATCGAGGAAGCGGATGGGATGGAAGGGGCGGGCGTAGTGGAGGTATTTGCGGATCTCGCGCTCGACGGGAACGATGTTGGCGAGGATGTTGCGGTGCGTGATGACAACGCCCTTGGGATCGGCGGTGGCGCCGGACGTGAAAAGGATCTGTGCGGTGTCGGCGGCGGAGATTTCGGCGGCGGGCACCTCGGGCGCGGGGGTGCTCCAATCGAGATCGGCGAGACGCCAAACGGGGATGCCCGGAGGAGGGGATCCGAGGCGGACAGCATCGCCCACGAGGATCGCCTTCGGCGAGGTGATGCGAACGACGCGGGCGAGGAAGTCGGGGGAGTGCTTCTCGTCGATGGGGACGACGGCGGCGCCGCGGAGGAGGCAGCCCCAGAAGGCGGCGATCCAGGCAGGGCGGTTTTCACTCCAGAGGATGACGCGGTCGCCGCGCCCGGCGCCGGCTTCCGCCAGCCGCAGGGCGAAGCGGCGGGCGGCGGCGCCGAGCTGTTCGTAGGTGTAACAGCGGGGGCGGATGCCGTCGTCGTACACAAGGCACACGCCCTTCTGCGCCACGATGGATTGGAAGAAATCGATGAGCGTGTCGCGCTTCATCCTCATCCATCGTAGCCGCCGGGAGGACGGGGCTTCACTGGATGGTGCTCGAGCCCTCGACGCCGAGCGTCAGGTCAGCGACGTTGCGGTTGATGTAGTTGTCGAGGTTGATGACGTAGGTTTCCGGCGCGTCGATGAGCACGGGAGAGTGGGTGGCGCAGATGATGCGGAACTTCTTCTGGTCGACGAGCTCGAGCAGCATCTTGAGGATGCGCTTCTGGTTGGATACCGAGAGCGCCATCTCCGGCTCGTCCAGCAGCAGCATGGTGCCTTCGGGCAGGGCGGGGAAAGTTTCGCGGAACAGCGAGAGCATGACCTGTCCGTGGGAGGCCATCTGGATGAACTCGCGCATTTGAGGGTTGTTCTGGAAGAGTTCGAGGTGCATGCGCGGGTTGTGGTGCTCGGCGTCGAACAGGAACACGCGCGGCGATTCGATTTTGCTCTCCACCCGGTAGATGAATCCTTCGACTTCCTCTCCCCGCATGGCGTAGTAAATCGAGTGCAGCAGGGTGGACTTGCCGCAGCCGTTTTCTCCGGTGAGCAGAATGAGCGGATGCCGCAGATCGACGATGAGCGGCATATGGAAGTTCAGGTTCACAAGAACCGGGTGGGCCAGAATTTTCAGGAACATGCCAGAGGATCTGATTCCAGCATAGCAGCCGGTGTTGCAAAGACCGCCGCCATCAGCCGCGCGTGAGCCGGAAGCGTCGGAAGGAGGCAGTATTGAAAAAGCTGCCGAGCCCGATGCGGCCGGCGCCGAGGCTCAGATCCACCGCCTTGAGCGAGGGCGAGGTCTTGCCGTCGACCCACGCCTGCACAAGACCGGATGTGGCGTCGTAGTCGACGCGCACGGAATGCCACCCGGCAGTGGGCAGCGAACCGGGGCCTTCGAGCGGGCTGATGCGCACCCTGTCACCGCCGAAGCAGTGGAAGATGCCGTTGTGCACCTCCACCTGCGACGCGGCGTCGTCGGAGAGATGGACGTAGTTGAAGTAGCCGTCCTTCTGCCAGGAGTAGACGAGGATCAGCGAACCCTTCGGCGATGATCGGCGCACCTCGACTTCAAGCGTGAAACGGGCGAGCGGTTCGGTCCGCGCAAGGGCGAACTGGATGGGGCGGCGGGGGTTGGCTTGCTGCGGGCGGGCGGTGATCAGGTGCAGTTCGCCGTCCTCGACCTTCCAGTCTGAGGCGGAGATGACCTGCCAGCGGAGGCCGAAGGCTTCAATCTCCTCGGCGAGCGGCGGGGTGGCCGGCTTGCCGCTTTGAGCCAGTGCCGCCACCGGAGGGAGCAGGAGGAATGATCTGCGCCGCATGGGTTCATCACAGCAGAACAGTGCGCCCGGCACAACCCCACGAGGGGGACAGCCTGAATCGAGCACTTGGTGTATTTCCCCAAGTGGACGGAGCGCTCTGTCACTTTCGCGATTTCGGCCCATGCGCTTTGCCTCCTGCCAACGCCCTGGATGCAGCCTCGCCACACGCACGATGGCTTTCGATGCCTCCGGGGGGCCCTCTCCCCACGCCGCGATGCAAGCCTCCGTGTCAGTAGTCAGAAATGGCCCTCCGGCAACCTTTATCCGGCGGCACTGACAAGACGGGCAGGCGAGTTTCGCCAGCTTGTGCTTGAACACGCAATACCTCCGGATGGGCGCAGATTGATTCGTCCACGTGGAGCCGGAACCGCCCTCCGCACCCGATACCCCCATTGCGAGAGTCCTCTCCCCCAAGGATTTAAAGATGCACTCCCCGCAGCGTATTCATATCTCACACATGGCGTGGACCGAAAACCCCCGAAGTAGGCCCAGCGTTGTGCCCAAAGCAGCCTTATCAACAGTATGTGTCTGTCACAGCATCGCAACTCACGTTCCCGCCAGTGTTGTCCCGTGCGCAAGTCTGACAACCAAGCAGGGTTCGCTTCGAAAATTGCCAATAGCGCCAATGGGTTAGCGAAGCTGGCTTTGACTTGAGCGCCGAACCCCTGTACCGACCTGCCGTTGCTACCAGGGTGAGTTTAAACAAGGCTGCTTCAGACAATTACGGCGCGGTGGGCCGGATGCCAAGGCGATGTGCGCGACGGTGGCCGCTGTGAGCGGGGTCGGGAATCCGGCGGCACTCGTCGGATCGCGCCGCGTGAGGCCGGATTTTGCGAAAGTGTCGGAGCGCTCCGTCCATTTGGAAAAATGCGCCAAGCGTTCAATTCAGGCTGTCCCCCTCGGCATGTGGGGTGGTGAGGAGGAGGAAGGAGCGGAGGCGTGCGGGGTAGTCAGGGCCGGCGGTCTCCGGGACGTCGTTGTGGCCGGCGCCGGGGATGGCCCAGAACTCTTTGGGTTGTGGCGCCGCCTCGAAGACGGCGCGCCCAAGGCGGAACGGGATCACCTCATCCTGCTCGCCGTGGATGACCAGGAGTGGGGCAGCGACACGGGCAAGCCGCGCCTTCAGGTCGAAGCCCCAGACCAGCAACGGGCCGAGCAGCGGCAACACGGTGTGCGCCACTGCGCGAGCCGAGGGGAAGGGCGCTTCGAGGATCAGACCGGCCACCGGTTCCACGGAAGCCACATGGGCGGCGGCCACCGTGCCGAGCGATTCCCCATGGACGACGATCTGTTCCGGTTTGTACCCGCGCCCGCGCAGGTAGCGATATCCAGCCAGGGCATCCTCGTACAGCCCGGCTTCCGAGGCCCGGCCCTCGCTTCGTCCGTAGCCGCGGTAGTCGACTACCAGAATAGACGCGCCGGCGGCGCGCCAGGCCCGGATGTGCCGGACCCGGTGGGTGACGTTGCCGGCGTTTCCATGCAGAAACAGCACGGCACCCGGGGCGCCCTCGAGCGCCGCCCACCAGCCATGGATCCGGTGCTTCCCGCTGCGGAGCCAGACATCCTCCACACCAAGATCCCGCGCCTCCTGCCAGCGGCCATCCGGGAACCGCATGGGGTAAAAGGCCGCTCGATGGGCCATCCAGGAGAGCAGGGCCCAAGCGAGGGGGAGGAGCAAAAGGGGTTTCCAGTCCACGATTCAGAAATGGCACAAACGACGCTTGGAATCAAGGGGTTAGCGTGAAACATGCAGCAAGAACTTGACATCAGTCCACTAAACTTTGATAATACTAGCAGGCGCATCCGTCGAGCCGGGCGCCGAAGAGTCTGAAGAAAAAACAAACCGAGGGTTAGCAAGGGAAGGGACATGAGCAAGATCATTGGCATCGACCTGGGAACCACGAACTCCGTGGTCGCAGTGATGGAGGGGGGACAGCCCGTTGTGATCCCAAACCAGGAGGGGGCGCGGACGACGCCCTCGGTGGTCGCCTTCACCAAGAGCGGGGACCGGCTGGTGGGGCAGGTGGCCAAGCGCCAGGCTGTGACCAACCCGGAGAACACGATTTACTCGATCAAGCGCTTCATGGGGCGGCGCTTCGATGAGGTGACGCAAGAGATGAAGCTGGTGCCTTACCACGTGGTGCGCGGCGAAAACGGCGACGCGCGCGTGGAGATTGCAGGCAAGAAGCATGCGCCTCCCGAGATTTCGGCGATGATCCTGACGAAGCTGAAGGAGGCCGCCGAGGCGTATCTGGGGGAGAAGGTGACCAAGGCGGTGATCACGGTGCCGGCGTACTTCAATGACGCGCAGCGGCAGGCGACGAAGGACGCCGGGCAGATTGCGGGGCTGGAGGTGCTGCGCATCATCAACGAGCCGACGGCGGCGGCGCTGGCTTACGGACTGGACAAGAAGAAGGAGGAGCGGATCGCGGTCTACGACTTCGGCGGCGGCACGTTCGACATCTCGATTCTCGAGGTGGGCGAGGGCGTGGTGGAAGTGAAGTCGACCAACGGCGACACGCACCTGGGCGGGGACAACATCGACCAGCGGCTGGTGGACTGGCTGATCGAGGAGTTCAAGAAGGAAGAAGGGGTGGACCTGTCGCGCGACCGGATGGCCCTGCAACGGCTGAAGGAGGCGGCGGAGAAGGCGAAGATCGAGCTCAGCTCGGCCATGGAGACCGAGATCAATCTGCCGTTCATCTATGGCGATCCGCAGACGGGGCCGAAGCACCTGGTGAAGACGCTGACGCGGGCCCGGTTCGAGCAGATGATCGAGGACATCCTGCAGCGCTCGATCCCGCCCTGCAAGCAGGCGCTGGCGGACGCGGGGCTGACTCCGGACCAGATCGACGAGGTGGTGCTCGTGGGCGGCTCGACGCGCATTCCGCGCGTGCAGCAGCTGGTGAAGGAGCTGTTCCGGAAAGAGCCGAACAAGACGGTGAACCCGGACGAGGTAGTGGCGGTGGGCGCCGCGGTCCAGGGCGGCGTGCTGGGCGGCGAGGTGAAGGACGTGCTGCTGCTGGACGTCACGCCGCTGTCGCTGGGCATCGAGACGCTGGGCGGCGTGTTCACAAAGCTGATCGAGCGGAACACGACGATTCCGACGCGCAAATCGGAGGTGTTCTCGACGGCCAGCGACAACCAGACGAGCGTGGAGATCAAGGTGTATCAGGGCGAGCGCGCGATGGCGCAGGACAACCGGCTGCTGGGGGTGTTCCAGCTGGTCGGCATTCCGCCGGCGCCGCGCGGCATTCCGCAGATCGAGGTGACCTTCGACATCGACGCCAACGGCATCCTGCACGTGACGGCGAAGGACCGGGCGACGGGCAACGAGCAGAAGATCACGATCACGTCGTCGTCGGGCCTGTCGAAGGACGAGGTCGACAAGATGGCGCGGGACGCCGAGTCGCACCGGACCGAAGACGAGCGGCGGCGGCAGGAGGTGGAGGCGAAGAACCAGCTCGACAACGCCGTCTATGGCGCGGAGAAGATGCTGCGCGAGCACCGCGACAAGATCTCCGATGCCGACGCGCGCAACATCGAGGATGCGGTGGCGGAGGCCAAGAAGGCGGTAGCCGAAGGCGGGCTGGAGCGGATCCGGGCGGCGCAGGACCGGCTGATGCAGGCCAGCCACAAGCTGGCCGAGGCGATGTACCGCGCCGCCGGGGCGCAGCAGCCTTCCGCCGGCGACGGCGCCTCCGGGCCCAAGGCCGAGGGCGCGAAGAAGGACGACGTTGTGGACGCCGAGTTCGTCGACGTGGACGACCAGAAGAAGTAATCCGGCGAAACGAGTGCGGCGCCGGGCCGGCATATGACGACCAGCAAGGACTATTACGAGACGCTCGGGGTGAGGCGGGACGCCTCGGCGGACGAGATCCGCAAGGCGTACCGCCGGCTGGCCCGCAAGTATCATCCCGACCTCAATCCGGGCGACAAGGCGGCCGAGGAGCGCTTCAAGGCGGTGCAGGAGGCCTACGAGGTTCTCTCCGACGCCAAGAAGCGGAAGATGTACGACACCTACGGCTTCTATTCCGAATCCGGCTTCCCGGGCGCCGGGCAGCCGGGTGCGGGGCCGCAGGGCTTCGGGTTCGGCGGTTTCGATTTTTCGGAGACCTTTGGCGGCGCGCAAGGCGGCTTCGGTTCGAGCTTCGGAGACCTGTTCAGCCAGTTTTTCGGCAGCCGCAGGGAGGCGCGGCGCCGGACACCGGAGAAGGGCACAGACCTGGAGTACGCGCTCGAGATCGACTTCTGGCAGGCGATCCGCGGCACGCAAGTCAGGCTCAACATCTCCCGGCTCGACACGTGCAAGAGCTGCGGCGGCACGGGGGAGGCGGGCGGCGGGGCCACGTTGTGCACGCAGTGCAACGGTAGCGGCAGCGTGACGCAGATGGTGGGCGCGATGCGGTTTTCGCTCGCCTGCCCGCGGTGCGGCGGCAGCGGCAGGATGGCGCGCGCCTGCCACGCCTGCGGCGGCGACGGACGGGCGGCGGTGAACGAGACGGTGGAGGCGCGCATTCCGCCGGGCGCGTCCACGGGTTCGAGGCTGCGCGTGGCCGGGAAGGGCAATGCCGGTACGATGGGCGCTCCCTCCGGGGACCTGTATATCACGGTCAAGGTGAACGACCACCCGCTGTTTCGCCGGGAAGGGGACGACATCTATGTCCGCGTGCCGGTGGCTGTGTGGGAGGCGGGGCTGGGAGCGAGGATCGAGGTGCCCACCGTAGACGGGAGGGCGCTCTTGAAGATCCCGCAAGGCACGCAGAACGGCCAGAAATTCCGGCTGCGGGAGAAGGGCGTATTCAACGCCCGCAAGAACGCCCGCGGCGACCAGATCGTCGAGATCGACTTGCAGACGCCCGACGTGCGCGACGAGCGCGTGCGCGAACTGCTGCGCGAGCTGTCCAAGCATGACCCGCGCGACCCGCGCGCCGAGCTTTGGTCAAAGGTGTAGACGCCGTGCCGAAACAGCGAGGGAAAGCCGGCTACATGATCTCGGCGGTGGCCGAGAAATACGGGATCCATCCGCAGACGCTGCGCATGTACGAGCGCGAGGGGCTGATCAAGCCCTCTCGCAGCGAGGGCAATACGCGGCTGTATACGGAGGAGGATCTGGAGCGGCTGGAGGTGGTGCTGGAGCTGACACGGGAGCTCGGCGTGAACCTGGCAGGAGTCGAGATCATCCTCAACATGCGGGAAAAGATGGCGGCCATGCAGAAGCAGATCGAGCAGTTCGTGCAGTCGCTGAACACGGAACTGGCGCGGAACCTGCGCCAGGCGCCGCCGGAGCCGCAGCACTCCCTGATTCCGGTGGCGCGTCCCATTCCTTCCGAGCCGCCCGGTGTGGAGACGCAGCCACGCGCCCGGCGGCGCGCAGCGCGCGGGCAGGACTAGGGGCGCACAGGCGGTCTAGCGCAGCTTCCTGACGAACTTGCCGGTGTAGGCGTCGACAAAAACAGAGAACTTGCTTTGGGAAACCGACGCGCCGAAGATGACGCGCCAGGTGGGCTTGACGTCGGGAGCGACCCACTCCAGCAGGAAGTGAATGGGCAGGTCCTTGTTGTCGGCCAGGACCTTCTTCATGCTGGCGTCCTTGTCCACTTCGGCCATGGCGGCCTCCAGGGCCTTGGGCGTGTCGATCTTGACTTCCTGGATGGCCATCGGGAAGATGCGCGGATTGGGCAGGTAGCCGGATTCGGCGCCAGCGCGCACTCCCTTGATAATTCCGCCCTCACTGTCGGCTGCGGCCCAGGTGAACTCCCGCCGGGTGCGCCTCGATTCACTGACATAAGCCGCCCGCCAGAAGCCGTACTTGCCACCGCCGGCGGCGGCTTCGGGGATGTTGCCGCTCTCCAGACGCAGGAGCTTGGCATCCGGCGCCCAGGTGCGCGCCACCTGGTAGGTCTGGAAAACGGCGGACTGTCCGGTGGCGGGCTCCGGCGGCTTGGGCGGCGCCTTCCTGGTCTGCGGCGCCTGGGAACAGGCCGGCAACAGGAGCAGGAGCGCTGCCGTGCAATGGGAGAATCGGATGCGTTTCATGGGGATGGCTCGTCTCCATCAATCATATTGAAGTTTTACGAAGCCGCAACAACTCCAGTCCAAGAAGCCGGGGTGCTGCGGCGGCGAAGCTGTGCCATAATACGGGCAACAGCAGTTGACATCCGTCCCGACCAGGGAGGTTCCCCATGAACTCAGCCGGACCGAGAAGGGCAGCACTGGCCGTGGTGCTCGCGCTGACGCTTGGTGTTTTCGCTTCCGCCCAGCAGCAGGGCGGAGGACAGAGCGGCGGGACGGGGGGAGGAGGGGCAGCTCCCACGCCGACGCCCACGCCAACTCCCACTCCCACGCCCACGCCGTCACCAACCAAACCGACCATTCCGACGCCGATTCCCGGCCAACAGCAGCAGCCGACGTTTCAGGACTTTCAGCGTCCCATCTACATCTCCGGGCGCGTGATGATGGAGGACGGCACGGCGCCGCCGGAACCCGTGATGATGGTGATGGTGTGCAACGGGCGGCCCCGGCCGCAGGGCTACACCGACACCAAGGGGCGCTTCAACATCGCACTGGGCCAGAACCAGGCTGTGTTCGCCGATGCCAGCATGGACAGCACGGACATGCGCAGCATCATGAACCCCGGGCCCACGCGCGGCATCTCCGAGCGGGATTTGGTGGGCTGCGAATTCCGGGCGGAACTGGCCGGCCATCGGAGCGATGTCGTGCAACTGGCCGGGCGGCGGGTGCTGGACAATCCCGAGATCGGCGTCATCGTGCTGCGGCGGATGTCGAACGTCGAAGGATTCACCTTCAGCCTGACGACAGCCAACGCGCCCAAAGAGGCCAGAAAGGCGTTTGAGAAGGGGCAGTCGCTGATCAAGAAAAAGAAGATGGCTGAAGCCGAGACCCACCTGCGCAAGGCAGTGGAGATCTATCCGAAGTTCGCCGCGGCGTGGCTGGAGCTGGGCATCGCGCTCGATGCGCAGAAGAAGACCGAAGAGGCGCGCGCGGCGTGGGAGAAGTCGGTCGAGGCGGATCCGAAGTTCATCGGGCCGCACCTGAACCTGCTTCAGCTTGCCCTGAACTCGCGCGACTGGGAGCAGATTGCGCAGCGCAGCGAAACGGTGCTGAAGCTGAACCCCTTCAACTATCCGCAAGTTTGGTTCGTGAACAGCGCCGCCAATTACAACCTGGGGCGCAGGGATGCCGCGGAGAAGAGCGCGCGCGAGGCGATGAAGCTCGACCCGAACCACCGGAATCCCCGCGTCTACAATCTGATGGCGTTCATCCTCAGGGACAAAGGCGACTACGCCGGGGCGCTGGATCACATGAAAGGCTACCTGAGCTTCGCGCCCAACGCGCCCGATGCCGATGCGGTGAAGCAGCAGATTGTGGAACTCGAACGGCTGGTGGCAAGCCGGCCGGCGGCGCAGCGAGCCCCCGAGCCACAGCAGTAGTGCGGCGCCCTTGCGGGACGCCGGGTCAGGAGCCGCGGCTGATGCGCCGCGCTTTCCAGAAGGCGTGGAGGGAGAAGCCCAGCATCACCGCAAGCATGAAGGCGCTGAGCAGGAAGCGCAGAACGTGCTCGGGCCCCTGATGCATCTCTCTCCATCCCTGCCAGACGGGGCGGATCATGAGCACGGCGAGCAGGAAGAAGAGGAAGCCAAGGATCTCGTTCCAGAGGGAGTGGAGCGGGCGGAGGATGCCCGGCAGCACCGCAGCCAGGAATTTCTTCGCCACATCGATCATGGCTGGATCGCCCCTTCGAAAGCCATGCTAGCAAACCTGCCGCTCATGAAACCGGCGCCTGCAGCCGATAGGAGAGGTGGCGCGGCTCAACGGGGACGTGCCGTATGCGGGATGGTATCCTGAAAGAGGAAAGGATCTTCGCCAAACCTTGGACGAACGGCTCAAAGAACTGATGCAGGAGCTCGGCCACGCGATCAATGAATCGCTGTCGGACTCGGACCGCATCGCCGAAGCCATCGGCGAGATCAAACGCGCCGGCTACGACGTGTTCCTGGTTCTGGAAGCCACCATCGGGTTCAACAAGCGGGATGAATCCGGCGAGGCGGACGACACGGAGACGGTGGTGGAGACGCGGGTGGAGACCGACTTCGAAGAAGAGCTCGAACAGAACCGCAAGCGTTCGCGCCAGCGCCGTGCGGGCAAGATCCGCTGGACGGCGCAGGACCAGAAGTTCCTGCGAGCTCTGAAGATTGCCATCGACGAAGACAACACCTGAGTCCCCCGGGACGATCTTAGCGAGACCCTCCGAGTTCCTCCCAGACTCCCCTCACCTCTGCCAACCTTTCTTGCCAGGGAACCCGACGGCGCGCAGCAGTGCTGCCGTTGCCAGCCGCAGGCGCAGCGCATCACAGCGAAGCAAAGATTCAGGCGCCTCAGCAATGCCGTCTTCGCGCAGCGGCTCGGCGGGTAACGCAGACCGCGGGCGGCGGGGCGGCGGAGATCTGTCATACCGCCCCGAGTTCGGCGTAGGCCTTCCACGTCTCTTCCACGGTCCGCTGCCAGGGGAACTGCGCGGCGCGCCGGAGTCCCGCGTCTCTTAACTGCTGCCGCAGCGCGTCATCGCGAATCAGCGACTCGAGCGCCTGCGCGATGCCGTCTTCGCGGACGGGATCGACGAGCAGCGCCGCGTCGCCGCACACTTCGGGCAGCGCGCCCCGGAGCGAAGACAGCACAGGGACGCCGTGCGCCATTGCCTCGAGCACCGGAATGCCGAAGCCCTCGTCGAGGGACGGGAAAGCAAAGACCGAGGCGCGGCGGTACAGGCGTTCGATCTCTTCATCGGGGAGCCATCCCGTGGCGGCGATGCGTTCCGCCGCCGGGCTGCGGCGGATCCTCTCATGCACTTGCTCCGCGCCATACCCGTTGCCGCCGGCAAGGACAAGCCTCCAGGGAGGCGGCGCGGCACGCTCAAAGGCGGCGACGAGCCGCAGGAGGTTCTTCCTCGCCTGCACGGCGCCGACGTGGAGCACGAGAGGCTCGCGTTGCGCAGGCTCCCCGCTGGCTGGCAGATGCACGCCGTGGGGAGCGACGCGAATCCTCGCCGCAGGCACGTGGAGGATCTCCTCCACCTGTGCGGCGGTGAAGCGGCTGACGCAGAGGACCAGGTCGGCGCGCCCGGCTGCCTCGCGCGCCAGGCGCTGGAAGCGTGCGCGGAATTCGGGGGTCGAGTATTCGGCCGTAAAGACGAACAGGTCGTGGAAGGTGACCACGCGCAGGGGGTAGCGGACGGCGGGCAGGCGCTGGTTGATGCCGTGGAACAGGCGCGCCCTGCCGGTGCGGATGCGTTCGAGCAGCGGACGGGCGGCGGCGTTGGCGGGCTTCGGGGCGAGCCAGCCTTCCAGGAAACGGTGCGGCCGGTAGAGCCACTCGAAGCGGGCGCAGGGATGCGCTTGCGCCAGCCCGTGGAGCAACTCGCGGCTGTAGACGCCGATGCCGGACAGTTGTCCGCCGAGGCTGTATGTGGCGTCCAGGGCGATGGTCAATCGCGGATCCCGTATTCCTTGAGTTTGCGGTAGAGCGTGGTGCGCCCGATGCCGAGCAGGTGCGCGGCCATGACGCGGTCGCCCTTGGTGTACCGCAGCGCGTTGATGATGGCGCGGCGCTCCATCTCCGCCAGCGGGAGCACGGGGGTGACGAAGGAGTCGCCGGCATCTTCGCCGTTCGGAGCCACGGCGGCGGCAGCGGCTTGCGAGAGCGCCTGCGGGGCGCGGCGGCGCTCGTGGAAGTGCAGCAGTTGCGACGGCGCGTCCTGCAGGTGGAGCACCGGGCCGCTGTTGACGGCCACCATGTGCTGGATGCAGTTTTCCAGTTCGCGCACGTTGCCGGGCCAATCGTAGCTCATCATGAGCTCCAACAGTTCCCCGCTCATGGTGTGGCCGTTGCCGTACATCTCCAGGAAGTGCCGGATCAAGGCCGGCAGGTCCTCCTTGCGGTCGCGAAGCGGGCTGAGCCGCAGGGTCACAACGTTCAGGCGGTAGTAGAGGTCCTGACGGAAGGCGCCCCTCTCGACTTCTTTGGCGAGGTCGCGGTTGGTGGCGGCGATGATGCGGAAGCTCGATTTCCGCACCTGGAGCGAGCCGACCGGGCGGAACTCCTTCTCCTGAAGCACGCGCAGCAGTTTGGCCTGCAGGTCCAGCGGGAGTTCGCCGATCTCGTCGAAGAACGCCGTGCCGCCGTTGGCCTGCTCGATGAGGCCGATCTTGTTGGAGTTGGCGCCGGTGAAGGCGCCCTTCGCATGGCCGAACAGCTCGCTCTCCATCAGCGTGCCCACCATGGAAGAGCAGTCGATGGTGACGAAGGGGCCGCCGGGGCCGTTGCCGTGGATGGTGCGGGCCACCAGCTCCTTGCCGGTTCCGGTTTCGCCAAGCAGGAGCACGGGCCAGTGGCCGCGGCCGAGCTTGGCCGCCAGGCGCAGAACGTTCCTGAGGCGGGCCGACTGGCCCACCAGTTCATAGCGGCGCGCCCTGCTTTCCTGGATCATCCAGCGCCGGTCTCCATACTCTTCAGCCGCGTGGGAAGACATGTCTCCTCTGGTATGTAGTGGTCCAGAAGGAGGAATTCTCTACGAGAATCTGCGCCAAGCCTCATTGTAAGCCCGATCCAGGGCCGGACCCGCCTTGAAAGAAGGTGCGAGTCAGCGGATACGCACGACGAAGACATCTTTCACCTCGCTGCGGAGCGAACCGGCGACGGCTTCGGCCTCGCGCAGATCGCCGAAGCGGCCGACCAGGACGCGGTGAAGCGGTGGAGAAGCGGAAGAGGAGACGATATCGACGGGTTCGAAGCGGCGGCGGAGGCGCTCGCGGAGCCGTTCGGCGTTGGCGCGGTCGGCGAAGGAGCCAGCCTGGATGGTGAACAGCGGCGGCGCATCCTTCTGCGCGGAGTCCTCGTAGCCGGCGAGTTCGATGCGGACGAGCGCGGTGCCGGGGCCGATGAGCCCGATCTGCTGCGCGGCGGCGCGGGAGAGATCGATGATGCGGCCTTCGACGAACGGACCGCGGTCGTTGATGCGGACGAGGACGCTTTTGCGGTTCTCGAGATTGGTGACGCGCACGATGGCGCCGAAGGGAAGCGTGCGGTGCGCGGCGGTGAGCTGATGCATGTCGTAGACTTCGCCGCTCGACGACCGGCGGCCGTGATAGGGATGCCCGTACCAGCTGGCGATGCCCGTCTCCGTCCATCCGGGTGAAGGAGGGGCGGGCGCGCGCGGCGCGCGCGGCTTGCGCTTGCAGCCGGCGGGCAGCAGGAGCAGCGCCGCGAGAAGGGCGAAGAGAGCCGGGTTCAGGCGCCGGAAGGGCAAAACAAAACGCCTCATCTCTGTTTTAACTCCTCTCCGGCCGCGGAAAACGCTCCTTCGCGCGCCTACATTGCATTTTTTTCTTGACAACACTTGGAGACCAAGTTTATAAAAGGATCACAATGCTGTCGCGCTGCGACTGCAAATTCTGATGTCACGGAGAACAGATCGATGAAGAACGCGACCAAGAAGGCGGCGAAGAAGGCGGCGAAGAAGGCCACCAAGAAGGCAGCCGCGAAGAAGAAGAAGTAACGCGGAGCGCTTCGGAGACGAAGCGCCGCCAGGGAAGATCCAGAGAGCGGCCCCGGGCAACCGGGGCCGCAGTGTTTTCAGCCCTCCTTGTCGAGGCGAAGGCAGCGGAACGCCTCGCCCATCCCGAACAGCAACGTCTTGAGCTGGAGCCGGAGGCGCGCCGCCTCCGCTTCCGAATGTGCGGCGAGCGCCGAGGCGAAGTGGTCCGGCTCGCCGGCGTGCAACAGCCAGGAAGAGAAGTTCTCAAGGCCGCGAGGAGTCCATCCCGAAGCTGCGGCGAGCTGTTCGAGGAAGGTGAAGGGCACATGGGCGGTGATGTCCTGCAAACCGGGATCGCGCAGTACATCTTCGCTGGCGGTGTGGCGGCGGTAGCTCATCAGGGTTCCGCGCGGGAAGCGCACGGCTTCGCGTTCGGTGAAGCCGTAGTCGATAACGAGCATCGAGCCGCGGCGGAGCGAGGCGCCGATGCGGTGCAGTTCCTGCTCGATCCGCACAGGCAGCTCGATCTGAAATTCAGCGTGTTCGCGGAAGTGCGGCGCGAGGCGTTCAACGTAGGCGAGCCACGAGTCTTCCGGAGTCTCTGCCTCGACCCAGCAGAAGGCGCCATCGTGGAATCCGACGCGCAGCAGGCGGACATGGCCGCGGCTGCAACGCACAACGTCGACGGGCAGCGCGTCGAACAGTTCGTTGGCGAAGACGATGCCCTCGAAGGGCGGCGGCGCGGCCTGGCCGGCTTCGACGGCGACGTAGTGGAAGCCGGCGAAGGACTCGCGCATCAGAGCGCGGCCCGCGCCCCAATCGGCGACGGTGCAGCGCTCGGGAAGACGCAGTTCGCCGCGCAAGCGGGCGAGCGCGGCGCGTGCGAGCCTGCCGAAGAGAGGCTGCACCTGCGTGGCGGTGTAGTAGTCGCCGGCGGCGCCGGTGGGCTCGGCGACGGCGCGGCGCGCGGCGCTGTAATAGCCGTGAGCGGGATCATACAGCGCCGCCCCCATGAATTCGGAGAACAGCAGAGGGCCGGAGCGGCGGATGCGGCCGGCCAGGATTTCGGCCAGCGGGTTGGGGCCGGGCATCAGCGCCCTTCTCCGGTGGACGGCGTCCGCTCCTGCGGATTGCGGACGAAGAGTTCGCAAAGGTAGTCGTGCATGCAGTCGTAGAGATGGCGCTGGAAGGTCCAGGGGAACTGCGGGTGCGCGATGTCGCGCGGATGCAGGGGCGCGCGGTAGACGTGCGCGCCCTCCACGGGCGCGCGCAGGCGGATGATCAGCTCGACGCCGGAGGCGGTCTGCCCGGCGTCGAAGTCGAGCAGCAGGTGCTCGTAGCGGGCGAGTTCGGAGCGGACCTTTTCGAGATCGGTCATTGCCTGCGATTGTACGATGGGAGCAGGCCGATGGCGCTGCCCCGAACCATTCGCGTGCGGATCTCGAGCGAGGCGGCGGGAGCGATCGCGTTCACGCCGGTTGTCGCCAGCGAGATGGCGCTGGAGGAGCTGCTGGAGCTGGCCGCTGCGTCGGTGGGCGCGGATGCGGCGAGGGTACACCATCTGTTGACGCACGGCTCGCTGGTGAGCGGGGCGTCGCGGTTCCGCTGGGAGCGGATCGAGTGCACGGTGGAGGAGGTGAGCGAGGCGGTGCGGGCGTTGCCGCGGCCGGAGCCGGCGCGGCCTTGCGCGTTCGAGCGCTGCGAGCGGGTGGTGCTGAGCGGACCGTTCACGCGGATCGAGATCGAGAAGCGCGCGGGCGCGGCGCGGCGGCTGTTCCGGCGGACCAGCTTCTGGGATGCGCTGATGGGCGGGCTGGGCGAGCCTGGCTATGCGGGCTACTCCTATCGGGAGCGGGCGGACCGCTATGCGCTGGAGCTGGATGCGGACGGGAGGGAGCGCGTGCTGGCGGCGGCGGGGCTGTTGCGGTATCCGTCGCTCGCGCGTCAGATCCGCGCCGGGCGCATCGAGCGGGTGGAGTGGATCGTGCCGCGCCGGCTCAGCGGCGCGCCTTGACTTTCAGCACGACGGGCGTGCCCGCGAAGCCGAAGCGATCGCGCAGCCGGTTGACGATGTGGCGTTCGGTGGAGAAGTGCAGCGGCTCGTCGCTGTCCATGAAGAGGACGAAGGTGGGCGGGCGCACCGAGGGCTGGGTGATGTAGTAGATGCGGCGGCCTCGTTCCAGCTGGAACTGGCCGGCGAGGCGGTTCAGCTCGCCGGTTGGCACGCGCAGGTTGAAGGATTCCCAGCACTGGTCGATCTCTTCGAGTAGCGCCTGGATGCCGCGCTTCTCTTTGGCGGAGACGAAGACGAGCGGGGCGTAGTCGAGGAAGCGAAACTGGGCGCGGATGGCGGCTTCGTATTCTTTCCGGCGGCGGTCGCCGAAGAGATCCCACTTGTTGACGACGAGCACGAGGGCGCGGCCCTCCTCGTGAGCGTAGCCGCCGATTGTGGCGTCGCCGCCGACCGGCCCCTCCTCGGCGTCCAGGACGAGCAGGGCGATGTGGGCCATGCGGATGTGCCTGCGCGCCATGACGACGCTGAGCTTTTCGGCCATGAGCCTGGTTTTGCCCTTGCGGCGGATGCCGGCGGTATCGACGAAGACGTATTCCCGGCCGTCGATGACCATGCGTTCGTCGACGGAGTCGCGCGTGGTGCCAGCGATCGGGCTGACGATGGCACGTTCCTGGCCGAGCAGGGCATTCAACAGGGTGGACTTGCCGACGTTGGGGCGTCCAATGATCGCCACGCGGATGGCGCGCGGCTTTTCCTCGGCCTCTTCTTCTGTGCCGGCTTCGGCTTCCGGAAAGCCGTCTGTGGCGGTGTCGAGCAGTTCGTCGATGCCGAGGCGGTGTTCGGCCGAGACGGGGATGACCCGCTCGAAGCCGAGCGAGTAAAACTCGGCGGCGAGCACCTCGCGTTTGGGGGCGTCGATCTTGTTGACGGCGAGCGTGACCGGTTTGCCGAGGCGGCGGAGCAGCATGGCGAGGTCGCGGTCGGCGGCGGTGATTTCGGTGCGTCCGTCGATGAGGAAGACGATGTGGGCGGCCTCGTCGAGCGCGACGCGGGCCTGCCGGAGGATTTCGGAAGGGATGAGCGCCTCGTCGTCAGGGATGATGCCGCCGGTGTCGATGAGGCGGAAGCGGCGGCGGCGGTGGACGGCTTCTCCGGCGATGCGGTCCCGCGTGATGCCGGGTTCGTCGCCGGTGATGGCTTTCCGCTGGCCGATGATCGCGTTGAAGAGGGTGGACTTTCCCACGTTGGGCCGTCCCACGATGACAATTGTGGGCAGGCCGGTGGACTGCGGCATGCAATTTCAGTCTAGCTCAGGCGTCATGCGGCGCCGCCGAGGAGAGCGGTCATGCGACAATGGAGGTTCCCCCGCAGTTTCCCCATGACAATCGAGCAAGCCGGCATCCGCAATCTCGCCATCATTGCGCACGTCGATCACGGCAAGACGACGCTGGTGGACGCCATGTTCCGCCAGAGCGGCATCTTCCGCGCCAACCAGCAGGTGGAGGAGCGCGTTCTGGACTCCAACGAACTGGAGCGGGAGCGCGGCATCACCATTCTGGCCAAGACCACGGGCGTGCGCTACAACGGCATCCGCATCAACATCGTCGACACGCCGGGCCACAGCGACTTCGGCGGCGAAGTGGAGCGGGCGCTGCGGCTGGTGGACGGCGTGATGCTGCTGGTGGACGCGAGCGAAGGTCCGCTGCCGCAGACTCGCTACGTGCTGATGAAGGCCCTGGAGGCGCGGCTGCCGCAGATCGTGGTGATCAACAAGATCGACCGTTCCGACGCGCGCCCGCAAGAGGTGCTGAACGAGATCTACGACTTGTTCATTGACCTGGACGCCACCGAAGAGCAGCTCGAATTCCCGGTGCTGTATACCATCGCGCGGGACGGCATCGCGCGCGCGAGCCTGGAAGACGGCTCCACGACGCTCGAACCGCTGTTCGAGGCGATCGTGCGCCACATTCCTCCGCCGAAGGGCGACCCGGCGGCGGCGTTGCAGTTCCAGGTGGCCAACCTCGACTACTCGGATTACTTCGGGCGCATCGCCATCGGGCGCGTCTTCCAGGGCGAGCTGCGCGTGGGCGAAGAAGCGGCGGTGATCAAGCTGGACGGTTCCTCGCAGAAGGCGCGGATCACGAAGCTGTTCACCTTCGAAGGGCTCGATCGCGTGGAGGAGACGGGGGCGGGGCCGGGTGACATCGTGGCGTTGGCGGGCATCGAGGGCATCACGATCGGAGAGACCGTGACGAGCGTGGACGATCCGCGTCCGCTGCCACCCATCCAGATCGACGAGCCGACCATCGGCATGGTCTTCACAATCAACACGGGCCCGTTCGCCGGGCGCGAGGGGCAGTGGGTGACTTCGCGGCACCTGCGGGAGCGGCTCGAGAAGGAGCTGCTGACGAACGTTTCGCTGAAAGTGGAAGAGGCGGGCGGGCCGGACGCCTTTCTGGTGATGGGGCGCGGGGAGCTGCAGCTCGCAATTCTGATCGAGATGATGCGGCGCGAGGGCTACGAGCTGATGGTGGGCAAGCCGCAGATCCTGACGCGCACCATGGACGGCAAAACGATGGAGCCGCAGGAGCTGCTGGTGGTAGACGTGCCGGAAGCCTACGCGGGCGTGGTGATCGAGAAGACCGGCATCCGCAAGGCGAAGATGACGAGGATGGTGAACCACGGCTCCGGGCGCGTGCGGCTGGAGTTCCTGATCCCCTCGCGGGGCCTGATCGGGATGCGCAGCGAGCTGCTGACCGACACGCGCGGCACGGCCATCATGAACTCGCTGTTCCACGGCTACATCGAATGGCAGGGCGAGATTCCGATGCGCACCACCGGAGCGCTGGTGGCGGACCGGCCGGGCACGGCCACTTCCTACGCCATCTTCAACCTGCAAGAGAGGGGGGAGATGTTCGTTACGCCGGGCACAGAGGTCTATGAAGGCATGATTGTTGGCGAGAACGCGCGCCCTGACGACCTGAACGTGAACATCGTGAAGGAAAAGAAGCTGACCAACATGCGCGCCTCCACTGCGGATGAAGCCATCCGGCTGGTGCCGCCGCGCCTTCTGAACCTGGAGCAGGCGATCGAGTTCATTAACGACGACGAGTGGGTGGAGGTGACGCCGCGCTCCATCCGGCTGCGCAAGAAAGTGCTGAAGGCGAACCAGCGGTGAGCGGCGCCGCGGCGCGCTATTGGATCCGGATCTGATACGGCAGCACGCGCAGGAACCCTCCCTCGAGCCATGGCGCCAGCCCGGCGGGCAGGCTGCGCGCCAGAATCGCCGTTTCCATGTCCATGGCGGCTTCATCGGAAGGCGCGGGGCGGAACCAGACGTCGAACCAGCTCTTCGGGGACGGGAATACAGCGAGGCGGACGGGCTCGTCTTCCTTCACGCCGGTCTTCTGGCGCATGAGAGCCACAGCCGCATCGATGCCTCCGGCGGCGTCCACCAGCCCATGCTCGAGGGCGCGCTTGCCTGACCAGACGCGTCCCTGGGCGAAGGGTTCGATCTCCTCCACCTTCTTCTTGCGTCCTTCGGCGACCCGCTTCAGGAAGCCGGCGTAGATGAAGTCGATCGTTTCGCGCAGCTTCGCCCTTCCTTCCGGGGTGAGCCTCTGGAAGTCCGAGTCGAGATCGGCGAACCGCCCGCGCTTGAGAATCTCCTTGTTGATGCCGAGCTTGGCGTACAGCCCGCGCAGGTTCACCTTGCCGTAGATGACGCCGATGGATCCGGTGATCGTGCCCGGGTAGGCGACGATGGGGTCGCCCGTCATCGCCATGTAATAGCCGCCGGATGCGGCGACGTCGGACATGGAGAACACGACCGGCTTCTTCTTCGACAGCCGTTTCAGGTGTTCGAGGATCTCGTCCGACGCCACGGCGTCGCCGCCGGGGCTGTCCACGCGCACGATGACGCCGCGGATTGCCGGATCCTTCTCGATGAGCTTCACCTGCTGCCCGATGTTGCGGGGCGTGATGGCCTGCTCTTCGCCGAACAGGTCCGCCGGCGCGGAGCGGAGAATGTTGCCCTGAGCCACGAGGAACGCGAACTGCCGCACACGCTTGCCCTTGAGGTCCTGCGGCAGGCGGAGGTAGTCGCGCACGGCGAGCGGCTTGGCCTTGTCCTTCAGTCCGGCGCTGGCGGCTTCCACAAGTTTCTGCTCGGCATCTTTCTCGTAGAGCAGCTCGTCGATGAGCCCTGCTGCCACGGCTTTGGGCGCGATATAGGGGCCATCGTCGATCCATGCGCGCACCTTCTCCGGCGTGGTCTTGCGGGCGGCGGCCACGGTCTGGCAGATGCGAGCGTACTGGTCGTCGAGGATGGCGTCGAGCGCCTCGCGCGTCTCCGGGCTCATGCCGGTGCGGGTGAACATGTCGCCAGCGTCCTTGTATTTGCCGGCGTGCTCGATCTCGACTTCGGCGCCCAGCTTGTCAAGAGTGCCCTTGATGTACATGGCTTCGACCCGGAGCCCGCGCATATCGAGCACGTCCTCCGGCGCCATGTAAATCCGGTCGGCGGCGGAAGCCAGGTAGAACTCGCGCGTCCCCGCGCCTGCCAGCCAGGCATGGACGGGCTTGCCCGCCTTGCGGACCTCTTCGATGCCGTGGCGGATCTCCTCGAGCTTGCCCCAGCCGAGGGCGAGCCCCCGCGGGCGCAGCAGCACGCCCTTGATGCGAGGATCGCGCGCTGCGCGGCGCAGGGCGCTCCACACTTCGCCGACTGTGAGCGGCGCTTTCGACTCCAGCGCAGGCAGAGGCAGCATCATCGGCTGCAGCTCCGGCAAGTCGCCGCCGAGCCGCAGGGACAGGTACGCCGCCTCGGGCGGCTCCGGCGCGCGGCGGGCGAACTTCGCAGCGGCGAACACGACCACCACCAAAGTGACGCCGGCGATGATGAAGCCGGCGAGAATGCCTAGCAGGAATTTCTTCACGATCCCCTCCTCCGCGGACTCCTGCGCGCCGCTGCGGCGCCGCGCCGCCCGCTCACGCGCCTTCCAGGATCAGATCCACGCGCCGGTTCACTTCCTTCAGGTACGCGGCGTCCCCGTCCCGAAGTTCCACGGTTGCATCGCCGCGGTATCCGATCTCCTGGAACGCTTTGTGCACAGCCTTCCAGTCGATCTCGCCTTCACGCAGGTCGACAAATTCCGGCACGCGCTTGCGCTGCGGCGGATCGCCCGGCAGCGTGTAAGTGCGCCAGCCGAAGTCCTTCAGGTGCACCTTCACGATCCGTTTGCCGAGAGTGCGGATCCAGTCCTGCGGGAAGCCGTAGAGCACCATGTTGCCGACGTCGAAGTAGGCGCGCACCCACGGGCTCTCGAACTGATCGACATACTGGGCGAACTCCAGGGGGCTGAGCAGGAACTTGTTCCAAACCTCCTCGACGCCGATGATCACCTTGTTCTCGCGAGCCAGCGGGATGAGCTTGCGGATCTGCGCGGTGGACCGGTCCCACGCCTGCTTGTAACCGACCTCGGCGTTGACCACGGCGGGCACCAGCAGCACGGTTTCCGCGCCCCACGCCTTCGCATTTCGGATGCTGGTCTCCATGCCGTGGACGCACTTCTCCACGACAGCCGGATCGGGGCTCGACAGCGGAAACTTCCAATGGTCCCGGTTCATTACCGAGTGCACGGGCAAGCCCGTCTTCCGGCTGGCCGCGAGGATCTCTTCGACGACGGCAGGGTTGTCCTCGGTGGGGCACTCCACGGATTCGAATCCGCACTCTTTCGCCAGCGCGAAGCGCTCCTCGATGGAGAGCTTGGCGGGCAGCATGCTCCAATAGATGCCTTTCCGCATGGGCAGGCGCTGGGAAGATGTCTGCGCCGCGGCGAACGACGCGGCGGAGGAGCCTAGGAATTCACGACGGTTCATGGGAAAGCCTTTCTCAAGAGCTTGCCCTGATTGTACACCTGTGCGGCGCGGGCGCTCGGGCGGCGGCGCGCCCTATGATTGAAGGGAATGCCGTGGCTGGAAAAGCTGGGCGGCGATGCAGGGCTGCTCGCCTGGGTCGCAATTGCCGTAGTGGTGGAGGCGGCGATGTACGCCAGCATGGCGCGCCGCTCGTGGCGCGAGCGGTGGCAGCCGCGACTGCTGGTGGCGGCGGCGCCGCTGTCCTGCGCGCTGTATCATGTGGCCGTTCCCCAGAGCAGCCTGCCGAGCGTTCTGGCGCTCGGGGCGATGGCCGCCGCGTTCGTCCTGTTGAGCCCGGCGCTGCGTGAAGTCCGGCACGGCTGGGCGATCCTGGTGGCGCTGGCGGCGGCGCCGGTCTTGTTCAAGGTCTTCCGGCCGCTGTACCCGCCCGCCGGGGAGCTGCGGATGGAGTTTCTGGGGCAGTTGATGTGGATCCGCACGACGCTGGTCACCATCCTGCGTGACTGGCAGCCGGAGGGCGCGGGCTTCGGCTTCTGGCCGGAACCGCGCGAGTGGAAGACGGGAGCGTGGTACTTCCTGCTGCTGGCGCCTGTAGCGCTGGCGCTGGCGTTGCTGACGGGCTTCGCGCGTCCTGTGTGGCCGTCAGGCCCGTGGCCGCTGACGGTGCTGAGCGCCGCGGCGACGTTCTTCGGGATTCTGTGGGTGGTGGCGCTGAGCGAGGAGTTCTTCTTCCGCGGGCTGCTGCAGCCGCGAATCGGGCTTTGGGCGGCGTCGGCGCTGTTCGGGCTGGCGCATCTGGGCTTCCGCGAGTTTCCGAACTGGCGGTTCGCGGTTGTGGCCGCGGTGGCGGGCGTGTTTTACGGGCTGGCGTACCGCGCCGGAGGCGGCATCCGGGCCGCGATGGTGACGCACGCCTGCACGGTGGTCTTCTGGCGGACGTTTTTCCGCTAGCGCGAGGGCTGCGGCTGCGCGGCCAGGAACTCCGAGACGTGGTCGAGAGCCTGTTCGAAGTCCTGCAACAGGTCCCGCCAGTCCTCCACGCCCACCGAGATGCGCACCAGACCGTCGGTGATGCCTGCGATCCGCCGCTCCTGCTCGCTGCAACCGGCGTGGGTGGTGGTGGCCGGATGGCAGACGAGCGTCTCCATGCCTCCGAGGGAGACCGCGTTGTGGGCCAGGCGGATGCTGCGCAGGAACTCGAAGGCTGCGGGCTTGCCGCCATACAAGTCGAGCGCAATCATGGCGCCTGGATAATCGCACTGGGAAAGGCGGATCCGGATTTGCTCGGGGTCGTCGAAGAGCGTGGGGTAGTACACGTGGCGGATTTCGGGCCGCTTGACGAGGCTCTCGGCGATCCGCTGCGCGTTCTTCGACTGGCGGTTCATCCTCAGGCTGACGGTAGGCAGGCGCCCGTCGAGGATCCAGCACTCGTCGGGCTGGAGGATGTTGCCAAACAGACCGCGGCGGGCGCGGATGGGGCGGTCGAGGGACTTGTCCGCGCCCAGCACGACGCCGGCCAGCAGGTCCGAGAATCCGCCCAGGTATTTTGTGGCGGAGTAGATCACGAGGTCCGCGCCGAGGGTGATGGGGTGCTGGAATGCCGGTCCAAGGAAGGTGTTATCCACGATGACCACGGGCTTCGGGTCGCGCGCCGCGGCGGTGAGCGCGGCCCGCTTGATGTCGGTCATCACCATGGTGGGGTTGGCAGGTGTTTCGATGTAGACGGCCCGGAGATCCGGCGCGGTACGGATGGCCTCGTCGATCTCCGCCGAATGGCCGGCGATGACGGGGAGGCAGCGGATGTTGAGAGGCTCGAGCAGGTCGTGAACCATATGCTGCGTGCCCCCGTACAGCGGCACGGTGTAAACCATGGAGTCGCCGGGCTTCAGCAACGCCAGCAGCGCGGTCATGATGGCCGCCATGCCGGAGTTGAAGACGATCGCCCACTCGGCGCCCTCCTCGAGCGGCACGATCTGGTCTTCCAGAATCTCGGCGTTCGGGTGATTGAAGCGCGAATAGATCAGGTCCGGCTGCTCGCCGGGCTCAAGTTCGGCCTTGCCGGTGAGCAGAGCGAAGGCGCGCTCCGCGGCTTCGGGACTCGAGAAAACATAGGTCGAGCTTCGGAAAACGGCAGGACGGGCGCTGCCCACCGAGAGCCGCGGATCGAACCCGCGCGTGAGGACTTCGGTGGACGGGTGGGCTCCATGAAGAATGCGGCGAGATGCCATGGCCGGGGTGCCTCCGCCCCAACAGTGTATCGTGCCGGGTCCGCGAGGGGAACCTTAGTACGATAGTTCCGCCCGCGTCCGGGCGCCGCCGTCCCCATTTGAGGGCGTCTCAGACAATTTGCGGATTCAGCCGCCGCGGGGCGGCGGGCTACAATCGGGGTGACATCAGGCGAACCGGCATGAGAACCCATCGCCCGCCCAAAGGTTATTACAGCGAGCCCGAGGCCGCCCGCGCCCTTGGACTGACGCTTGACGATTTCCGCGCACTGGTGCGCGCTCACCTGCTCGAGGACGACGAGGAACTGGCGAACCTCCCCAGGATGTACTTCCAGCCATCCGATCTCGTGGTGCTCCGCCTGCTGGCAGCCAGCCACCAGGCGCCCGCCTGCGCCGCCGTGCGCTGAAGAACAGCGCGGCGGGCCGTGTCAAGTCATTTCAACCGGTAACCGAACGGCGCCCCGTTGAGTCACGAAGGAGGTAACTGAACGGGGGCTGAGTTTCCGTCCGGCAACCGG
>Ga0209018_1000158_pt1 | contig 63937 bp, 51 predicted proteins | sample YNPBryBLVA2012_FD_185814 | JGI IMG/M metagenome (GOLD analysis project Ga0209018, IMG submission 185814) | Anoxygenic and chlorotrophic microbial mat microbial communities from Yellowstone National Park, USA - YNP Bryant BLVA 2012 (SPAdes)... ...
TGGAGGCAGCAGGAGCGCCCGATCCGGGGCCGTGCCAAAGGGGGAGGTGCGCAAAGAATGATGTGGGGCTTGACACGTGGGGGGGTGGGTGTATATTTCTCGTGTCGGGGACTCCAAAATGGAAATTCCCGCTAAAAACGGGACACCGCCGAAATCGAAGCCCGGGAAAACAACCGTTGGAACAAGCTCACGGCTGCTCGCGCAGCCAAGCGGTGAACTCGGGTAGTCTTCGGCATGCCAGCGAGAGCTCGGCGGCGGCAATTTGGGCCTCGCTGTCATCGCCGGGGTAATAAGCAGGCGGCAACTGCTCCGGGATCTGCTGCTTACCGGCCAAATACCTTTCGACGAAGGAATTCACGCTCCGGGCTTGCAGCAATGCCGACCGGGCATCGGCCTCGCGGCCCGCAAGCCAATGCGTGATGACGCGCGCCCATGCAAAAACAGCAGAGTACTGCTCTTCGTCGGGGTAGCGTTTCCAAAGCTCATCGGCTCGCTCCTCCCGCCTGCTTGCCAGGTACAAGCCAACCAGCGTGTAGCGTACGCCCTGATTGTCATTAGGATTGAGTTCGAGCATACGCTCGCAAACGGCGATGGCCTCATCGAGGCGGTCCGCCTGGATCAGCAAATCAGCCAGATCTTGCATGGCGCGCATGTAGGGCCGCGTCGACAGCATGCCCCAGAAATGTCCTTCGTGCTGCTTCAGGAACTCTTCCCCAAGGTTCCGCTCCGCCTTGCCCACCACTTCACGCATGAGCCGAATGCGGTTGTGCAATTCCATTGGAAGCAGCCACACCATCAGCCGTTGAGCATCGGTGCAACCGGGATCGAGCTTCTGAGCCTCGCTGGCCAACCGCAGGGCTTCGAGCGGATCATCGGCTTCCATCGCGTCATAGGCCAACTCCTGGGCGCGCCATTTCGGGTCGTCCCGTTTCAACGCCTGAGCCATTTCCGAGAGGCGGCCCCCACGGGTCAATTCCGCCAGCCTGGCATTCAGGTCCTCAACGCTATCGAAGTCTTGCCCCTCGGTCAGGGCAAGCACCTCGCGCAGGGTGCGCTCCGCAGCAAAAGAATAACCTCGACCTGCGGCAATCACAGGATCGGGACGGCCGGAAGACTCCACGCGCCGGGCGTGCTTTTCAGCCCGCCGGCGATCGCGCCGGGCCTTGGCCACGGACGGGTTGCGACGTTTCCGGCTCATATCAGCGCCAGTATACCTTTGGCGGGCCGGCGGCATCCACTCTGATGGTGCTAGCCACCAAGGGGCCGATTTCGGAACGTCCCGCCTGGGGTCGGGCAGCCCTCGCAATGCTGTTAACCAATTCCCGGTTCGGCCCGGAGACGGGGAGAAGACGGCACCCGGCACATGCTGCGGCGGCGCAGGGCGGCGCAAGCTGTGTGGGGCCGAGGGAGCGCGGCCAACTTCCACCCGCGCCGCTTTGCCGTCTCGCGCCGAGACGAAGACGACGATCGCCGAGGAGCTCCTGATGTCCTTCGCGTCTGTGTCAGCCTGCTTCTTCGGTGTAAGCACGAAGGCCATGATCAGCCTTGCCAACCAGGTGGGAAGCCAGAGTTGACTTGCGGTGCGCCCCGCGAGGCCATCCCCCGCACGGAGCGCAGCGCGGGGATTGAACCGTATCCAGGAGATGAGTTCCGCCCGAAAGGCTGGATCCGACAACTGTGCATGGTTGCCTTCATTCACATATTCCAGAACGGTCTCCGCCTGCATTCGCGACGTCAGGAGGATTGGCCGGACTTCCGCGCCTTCCCCGGCCCGCTCCAGCATCTTCCATAGGTCAGGTCGAATGTCGCCGCCGTCATACGCCGTTGTCGTGCCTTGGCGCACTGCGATCGCGCGAAATAGCTCCCCGGCGCGAGCCTTTGCCGAACGCTTCAATTGGACCGCAATGGTCCCCGCGGGCTCCTCGCCCGACACCGCGGAACCATAACCGTATGCAGCCGCTTGCCGAGCGATTTCGTGCCGCGCAGCCTTCGCCACACCTGCGAAACCGGTCTGGGAGCGAGCGGGGGCGACGCTTTTACTATCATGAGACTGGTGGGCCACCGCTCGATGCGGGCCCGGGTGGCGAAACCGGCAGACGCAGAGGACTTAAAATCCTCTGGGAGGCGACTCCCGTGCGGGTTCGAGTCCCGCCCCGGGCACCAGTGATCCATGCAACGAACCGGCCTTGCCGGGCGGATTTCACTCGGCCGGTGATTCCCGCCTGCCTGTGCTGTTCAACGGCGTCGAGGGCGTCCTGCCCAACTACGGTCTCGGCCGCTTCACGCTCGGTTCCGCATCCTGCTCCCTGACGATCTCGGAGCGATCGAGCACCGCAAGGGCTCAAGCTGTATTCTTGAACCTATGACCCGAAGACAACTGCTGGCGTCGGCGCCGGGCGCCACGCCTCTGGCTCAGGCCGTCCGGCCGCGGCAAGGCGGCGCCGCACGGCCTTATCCGGGCGTAGCTTACCGCATTTACGCCCGCTGCCTGCCGGATTACTTGCGCCGGCTGGCGGCGCGCGCCGTGGCCATCCGCGAGCGCGAGCTGGAGAAACTGACGACGGCGGAAGCCGTGCGCCTCCGCCAGCGCCAGGTGCGGGAGACCTTCTGGAAGCTGGTGGGCGGCAGGCCGGAGCGCACGCCGCTTCAGGTGCGGACACTCGGCGGGTTCGAGCGCCCGGCCTACCGTGTGGAAAAGTTGATCTACGAGAGCCGTCCCGGTTTCCACGTTCCTGCGAACCTCTACATTCCGGAAGGGGCGCGCCCGCCGCTACCGGGGATTCTCTTCCAAATGGGCCACTCCTGGAACGGCAAGGCGGCCGCGACTTATCAGCGCTGCTGCCAAGGGCTGGCTCAACTCGGCTTTCTGGTGCTGGCCTTCGATCCCATGGGGCAGGGCGAGCGCGTCTATTACCCCGGCTCGCAAGCCGGACACACGCGGCTGAGCAGCGCCGACGAAGAGCATACCCTACCGGGCCGGCAGATGCTGCTGTACGGCGACACCAGTTCCCGATTGCAGGTGTGGGACGCCATCCGCAGCCTGGATGTGCTCGCCTCGCATCCCTTGGTGGATCCCAAGCGGCTGGGTTCCACCGGCCAGTCCGGGGGTGGCACGCTGACCATGCTGCTGGCTTGCGCCGACGACCGGCTCGCCGCAGCCGTGGTGTGCATGGGCAACACCGAGAATATCGCCGCACCGGTCTTCGATCCGCCGGGGGCCACCGACGACGCCGAACAGAACTTTGTCGGCGGCGGGCCGGCCGGCTTCGACCGCTGGGACCTGCTGTACCCGCTCGCGCCCAAGCCCCTGCTGATCAACGTGAGCGACAAGGATTTCTTCGGAACGTATTCGCCGAACTACATCCGCAACGGATGGGCCGAGTTCCAGAAGCTGAAGCGCGTCTACCAGGTGCTCGGCTCCGCCGACCGGCTCGACTGGCAAAGCACCCCGCTGGCGCACCACCTGGCGCTCGATTCGCGTCTCCGCCTCTATCGCTGGTTCTCGCGCTGGCTGAAGGGCGACAATCGCCCGGTAGATCGCGAACCGCCTACCGAGCCCGAACCCGACAGCACGCTGTGGGTCTCAGAAACCGGCAGCGTGGTGCGCTCTTTCGGCAGCAAGACCCCCTTCACACTCAACAGGGAGAGAGCGCTGAAACGCAGCCCTGCGGCTCTGGACGTTCTGATCGGCGCGGACCGCCCACCGGCGGCCGTGAGATTCACCGTGTTGCAGCGCGTGCGGTCGCTCGAGGGAGAAATCGAAGCCGTAGAGGTTCCTTCCGCACCCGGCGTCTGGCTGCCCGCCTGGGTCTTTCTGCCCCGCATGCCCGACCCCTCCAAACCCGCCTTCCTGGCCCTGGCGGCTTCCGGCCGCAACCGGGACGCCCAGGAAGGCGGCCTCTACCAGTCGCTAGCCGCGCGCGGCTGTCTGATTTGCGCCGCGGACGTGCGAGGCATCGGCGATCTGGCGCCCGAGTTTGGGCGCGGCAGTCCGGGTCACGCCCGTTCGCACAACAGCGAGGAGGATTACGCCTGGGCTTCGCTGGTGCTCGGAAAGCCGCTGGCAGGGCAGCGCGCGACCGACATCCTGGCGCTGGCCGCCGCCCTGCGCTCGCACCCGGCTTGCGCCGGACGGACGCTGGTGCTGGCCGCTTCGGGTTCCCTTACCGTGCCGGCCCTGTTTGCCGCAGCGCTGGATGCCAGCATTGACCGAGTTTACCTGGCCGGCGGGCTGGTCTCCTTCGACGATCTGGTTCAGACCGAAGAGTACAAGCACAGCTTCGCCAACTTTGTGCCGCGGCTGCTGTTGCACACCGACCTGCCCGAGCTGGCAGCCTCGCTGGCCCCGCGCCTCCTCACGCTGGGGGGCACGGTGGCTGCCGACGGGCGCACGCTCACACCCGAGGCGGTGGCCAGGGTCTACGGTTCGCCGAACGTCCGGACTCTCGCCCGAGCGGGCTGGAACCTGGAGACTTTCCTGGGCCTCTGAGGGGCGCCGGCGCCCGAAGGCGTGCTGCCGGAACTGCAAATCACCGGCCCGGTTCGCCTCTTGCCCGAGAGGCATGCGGGACATCCCCGTGCGCCCCGCCGCCCAAGAGAGCCGGAAGACTGCTCAATCGAACAGGGAGGGCTGTTCTTCGATCGGCGGTTTTCGCCGAGCGCTCCCGAGCGGCCGCGGCCCCGTGCTCTGGAAAGCTCTCAGGCGGGCGATCTCGTCGCTCAGACTCACCAGCCAGACGGGCTTTCGCTGCCTCTTGAGCCGCTCCACCACCCCGTCCGGGCTGCTTTCCAAATAGAGCGCCTCCCCGTTGGTCAGCACGTACCAGTCGGCGCTGTGGCGCAGGTCATCCTCGTGCTGAGTGAGTTCCTGACGCAGGCGGCGCATCAGCCGGCGGATCCTCTGAAGCGACAATCCCTTGCGGCGAAGTTCGCCCACCACCAGCGTGGCGATGGCATCGGCGGGGCCAAACGCTCGCCGCGCCCCCTGCCGGGCGGGCCGAATCAGCCCCCGTTTATCCCACCACTGCAACTGCCTGGCAGTGACGCCCGTGAGCCGGCAGACGTCCCTGCTGCTCAAGATCGGTTCGGCCCAATTATCCGTCGGTTTCTTCATATCGCCACTGTCTGATCGGCGCCCCGCAGCCGGGCAGCTCTGGCACTGCCGTCTGCGCAGCCGGCAGCCAAGAGAGCACACCCGGGACCGCGCTCACGACCGTCGCGATCACCACACGCTTCGTGGAAACTATGGCCGAACCTCCGTGAGCTATTCAAGCACTTTCCCGGCGGCAATACAAGCCCCAAGAGAGCTTCCCATCCCCAAGTTCCGGGCCGTCTCGCGGCTGAAGATCCCGTCTGCCTCAGGCGCCGGCCGCGTGGGCTGGGCCGCGCTGGCGCAGCCTGCCGACCCGGTTCCCGTTAGCAACCTAGGGCCGCCTCAACCGGACGCCGTCGGCCCCAAGATGCCGCGACCCGCTGCCAATCTGTCACCAGCAGCGACCGGGTTTTGCGTGGAGCGCCCTCCAGCAGCCAGGCCAGCCGATAGCCTTCCATAATAGGGTTTTGCGACAGCGGCCGAGTGGTGGTCCACGGGCGCCAGGAAGTCCCCCTCCTGACCGTCTCCCCCAGGGTTCTCTGTGGTGGTTGCTAAGTGGTTGATTCTACCTGGCGCGCCTGGAGAGACTTGAACTCCCGACCTTCTGGTTCGTAGCCAGACGCTCTATCCAGCTGAGCTACAGGCGCCCGTCGCGTCCAACTCTGTTTCCAATCTAGCCCGTGGCCGGAAACCCTGTCAAGCGCGCGCACCCCGGGGCCTCCGCGACCGGCCTGCTTCTACGCTCTCTTGCAGCGGAACAAAACGCCGCCTCGCCCGTATATCTGATGACGAAGCCTCCTGTCACGCGGAGCGTTCATGGCCAAAAACCGCATCAACGCCCGGCGGCGCCGGCGCTGGATCTGGTTGATCGCGGCCTTCTTGATCCCGCTGGGCGCCGTCCTGGTTCTCAAAGCCGCCTTGCGGCCCAATCACGCGATTGATCCTTCCAAGCTGGCCCGCGTCGAGCGGGGCGATCTGGCCCGGTCCGTGGTGGCGGTCGGCAAGATCGAGCCCAAAGCCAAAGTGGAGGTCAAGTCCAAGGCCAGCGGGATCGTCAAGCAGATCTTCGTCCACTACAGCGACTGGGTTCGAACCGGCCAGGTGCTGGTCGAGCTCGACAAGGAGGAGTTGCAGGCGCGGGTGCGCGAAGCGCGGGCCGCCCTGAACGCCGCCCAGGCCGCCGAGCAGGCCGCCCTCGCCACCTACGAGCGCAATCAGGTCGAGGCCCAAGGTCCCGACTTGCCCTTCCTGAAGGCCGCCCTGGAACGCGCCCAGCGGCTCCACGCCCAGGGCCTCATCGCCCAGTCGCTGCTCGAGGAAGCCGACAAAGCCTACCAGCTCGCCCTTCAGCGCCAGATGACCGCCCTGCGCAGCGTTTCCGTGAGCCGCGCCGAGGTCGCCCGCGCCAGGGCCCAGGTGGCGCAGGCTCAGGCCATGCTCGACCGCGCCGAGGAGGACCTGCGCAACTCCACCATCGTCAGCCCCATGGACGGCATCGTGCTCTCGCGAGACGTCGAGGTGGGCGACGCCGTCAGCTCGATTCTGGTGCTGGGCTCGCAAGCGACCAAACTGTTCACCCTGGGCGACGTCAGCGACGTGTACGTCCTGGGCAAGGTGGACGAAGCCGACATCGGCAAGGTTTACCTCGGCCAGCCGGCGCGCATCGTCGTCGAGTCTTTCAAGGACCGCAGGTTTTACGGCAAAGTGACCAAAATCTCGCCCCTCGGCGTGGAAAAGGATAACGTCACGACCTTCGAGGTGCGCGTCTCCATCCACAACCCCGGCGGCGAACTCAAGGCCAATATGACCGCCAACGCCGAGATCATCCTGGAGGAGAAGAAGGGCGTCTTGATGGTGCCGGAGGCGGCGGTCATTTATGACCGCGCGCGCCAGGCCTTCCTGGAGACTCCCGATCCGGCTTCTTCCAACGGGCGGCGCCGCGTCTCCGTCAAGCTGGGCATCTCCAACGGGATCAAGACCGAGCTGATCGCAGGACTCAAGGAAGGCGACCCGGTGATCCTGCAATAGGCGCCGTCATGGGCTTTCGCGATCTGGTCGCCGATACGCTGCGAACGCTGTGGTCTCACAAGCTGCGCACCTTCCTCACTCTGTTCGGCATCGCTTGGGGCATCGTCTCGATCACCCTGATGGTGGCGGCGGGCGAAGGCCTCCATGAGGGACAGAAGCGGGTGGCCGAGAACTTCGGCAAGGACGTCATGATCGTCTGGGCCGGGCGGACCAGCCTTCAGGCCGGCGGCATGCGGGCCGGGCGCGCCCTCCAATGGGAGGCCGGCGATTACGAAATCATTCAACGGGAGGCCTCCGCCTGCCGCTGGGTCTTGCCCGAGGTGGGCAACGCCGTCCGCGTGCGCAGCGCCTTCAACTCCGCCTCCCTGCTGGTCACCGGCTCGCTGCCCCCCTTCGCCGAGATCCGCACCATTCCCGTGGGCGAGGGCCGGTTTTACAACTGGGCCGACGTGGCCGAGGCCCGGCGCGTGGCCGTCCTGGGCAGCGACGCCAAAAAGCAGCTCTTCGGCAGCCGTCCGGCGCTGGGCGAGACGGTGTACTTGGGCGAGATCCCCTACGCCGTCATCGGCGTCATGCAGGAGAAGGAGCAGGACTCCAGCTACGACGGGCGCGACATCACCAAGATCTTCGCTCCCTTCACCGCCGTCCTGCGCGACTTTCCCAACCAGCCGCCGCTCAAACCCGCCAGCCTGGATCGGCTGCTGGTCACGCCCCGCTCGCTCGAACTGCACGAGGCGTGCAAAGCGCAGGTCCGCCGCACCCTCGCCCGGCTGCATCACTTCGATCCCAACGACGAAGAGGCGGCCGGCATCTGGGATACGGTCGAGAACGCCAAGGCCTTCCGCCAGATGACCGACGGCATGAAGTACTTCCTGGGCGCCATCGGGCTGATCAGCCTGCTGTTGGGCGGCATCGGGGTGATGAACGTCATGTTGGTCGCCGTGCGCGAGCGCACGCGCGAGATCGGCCTGCGCATGGCCGTGGGGGCCACCCGGCGCAGCGTCCTCTGGCAGTTCTTCCTGGAGACCCTGATCGTCGTCTTCCTGAGCGGCGGCGCCGGCATGGCTGCGGCCTTCGGCTTGTGCGCCGCGGTGAACCAGTTCCCCATGCCCCAGTACTTCGCGGGCTTGCTGGTTTCCTGGAAATCCGGCCTGCTTTCCTTCGGCCTGTTGGGGACGGTGGCCCTGCTTTCGGCGCTCTACCCGGCCCGTCAGGCGGCCGCGGTGGATCCCATCGAGGCCCTGCGGTTCGAACCGGGAGGATAGCTCCGTGCTCCTCGAGATTCTGCGCCAATCTTGGGACGCGCTGCGCCGCAGCCCGCTGCGCAGCTTCCTCACCATGCTGGGCATCGTCTGGGGCGTGGTGGCGGTCTCCATCCTGCTGGCCTACGGCTCGGGTTTTCGCGCCGCGCTGGTGCGGGCCTTTGAAGCCTTCGGCAAGAGCGCGGTGGTCTGCTGGCCCGGCCAGACCAGCGAACAGGCGGGCGGCGAGCGCGCCGGCAAGCGGGTGCGCTTCGAGAAAGCAGACATGGAAGCTGTGCGCCAGGAGGCCACCCTGGTCAAGTACGTCAGCCTGGAGACCGTGCGCTGGCTGGCGGTCTCCTACGGCGAGCGGCTGGTCAACACCGCCGTTCGCGGCGTCTATCCCGAGTACGGCGAGATCCGCAACGAGGTCCCCAACGAAGGCCGCTGGATCAGCCCGGAGGACCTGCTCGAACGCCGCCGCGTGGTCTTCCTGGGCGGGCGCCTGCGCCGGCAGCTCTTCAGCGGCCGGCCGGCGGTGGGCGAAACGGTGCGCATCGGCGGCGCGCGCTTCACGGTCATCGGCGCGATGGAGCGCAAGCTGCAAATGAGCAACTACTTCACCAGCGACGACGACTCTTGCTGGATTCCCTACTCGACCGCGGCCGATTTCTGGGATGCGCGCTACGCCAGCGTGCTGGTCTTCTCCCCGCTGCTCCCTCTTCTGGAGGCCCGGGCCAAGGCCCAGGTGCTGGCCGTCATCGCCAAACGCCAGCGCTTCTCCCCGACCGACCGCCGCGCCATTGTCATGTACGGCCGGCAGGAGTTCCGCCCCGTCATTGACGGCATCACCATCGGCCTCCAAGCCTTGCTGACCTTCATCGGCGCGCTCACCCTGGGCATCGGCGGCGTGGGCGTGATGAACATCATGCTGGTGAGCGTGGACGAACGGGTGCGCGAGATCGGCCTCCGCCGCGCCCTGGGAGCAAGACGCAGCCACATCCGCAACCAGTTCCTGGCCGAAAGCCTCACGCTGACGCTGGCGGGCGGCGCGCTGGGCATCGCCCTGGCCCATCTGATCGCAGCCGCGGCGGGAACGCTGCCTTTGCTGGGCCCGCTGTTCGAGGATACCTCCGGCGCGGGCGACATCCGCCTGGTCATCTCCCCGGCCGCTGCGCTGGCCTCCGCCGCCCTGCTCACGCTGGTGGGCCTGTTGAGCGGCCTCGCCCCCGCTCTGCGCGCCTCGCGGCTGGATCCCGCCCAGGCCCTCCGCTACGAATAGGTGAGCCTCAGCGCAGCCGGACCAGCACCTCGTTGCTGCGCCGCCCGCCGATCTCCAACCGCAGGGGTTGCAGGCCGGCCGGCGCGCCCTCCGGGACCCGCACGTTGATCTGATAAAGCCCCAGGTAGCCCGGCGCCAGCCCGCTGTACGTCACCTCGGCCGCTTCCCGGCCGCCCAGGAACACGCGCGGCCCCAGCAGCGTGCGGCGCAGCGGTCCGCCGGGGCTTTCCACCGCACCCAGCCCGGTGGCGTAGATCTCCAGGTAATCCCCGGGCGCCGCCGGCCGTTCCGAGGTCAGTTTCCCCGTTCCAGCCAGCAGAACGGCCCCCAAGCCGCTGGCCGCGTCGAAAAAGATCCCCGGGGCCGCCGGCTGCAAACTCACTTTCACCGGGGCGGATGCGCCCAGGGCGGTCGTGACCGTCAACTCGGCCTCGCCCACGGCGGCCTCCAGCGGGATCAGGAAGTTGATCTGCCGGTCGCTCACCATCAGCAGCGGCACGGCAGCCCCGTTCAGCCTCACCACCACGCCCGCCAGGGCCGCCGGCCAGGGATAGCTCGCCGCCATCCGGGCGCCCCCGGCCAGATTGGCCCCAAAAACGCTGGCTAGCCCGCCCGGCGCCAGCTCGGCTCCATAGGAAGCCGCGTTGACCACGCCCCCCGAGGCGATCGCCGGCCGTCCCAGAGCGGTGGCGGTCACCGAGACCCCCGCAGCCCGCAGGGTCAATTCGTTCAGCGCATCCGCCCCCGGAGTCCAGCGAAAGGCGGCCGCGCCTTCCTCATCCGTCAGGGTCTCCGAAGGCGTGACGCTGCCCCCCCGCGAGGCCGAAGCCTCGACGCGCAGACCCGGGTAAGGCACGTAGTCGGCGTCCGTCAGGCGCACCACGATCGGCTCGGGCAGCGCCTGGCCCGGAGTCGCCGGTTGCTTGTCGCCCGAGACCAGCGCCAGGCTCAGCCCCGCCGCCGAGGGGGCCACGCGCACCCGCACGGTCAGGCTTTCATACCGGCTGTCGGAAGGTTCCAGCAGAAGCTCTTCGACCCCTGCCCGCAACCCCGTCAACTGAAAGCGCGCCTCGGCCGCCCCGGCCGGAATGCTCACCGAGGCGGGGATACCGATGGCGCTTCCCGCACTGCGCAGCGAGATCGTGAGCGCCTCCTCGACCGGCTTCCGGACCGACACCGAGACGGGAATCGAACCGCCCTGGATCACGCCCACCGCCGGGAAGGCCGATACCCTCAAGGCCCGTTTGAGCGCGGTCTCCGCCCGGGCCCGCCCGCCCGCCGAATCGCGGAAGTAGGTCTCGAACTCCCGCCGCAGCCGATCCACTTGCTGAAGGTCGTCCGGATTGGGATCGGCGCCCTTGGGAACCACCAGCAGGAAGGCCGCCCGGTAGCGCCGCTGCGCCACGGTATGGTCCGGCCGGCGCGGGCCTTCGGCCGCGATGATGTCCTCGACCGTCACCTCCAGCCGCCGGCCGTCGAAGCCCACGCCCCGTTGGGGGGCTCGGCTGGCCGACACGGTGGCGCTGGTGACCAGGAACGACGGCTCGACTTCCTCGGGCGCGCGCAAGCCCATCAAGTATTGGTCGAGCGGCGCGTATTGCTCCGAGTTGCCGATGGTCAGAAAACGCGGCGCCGCCGCCGGGCCGTCGTCCCGGATCCGGTTTCCCTCCAGGTGCGAAGCCTCCGAGTTGAACACGAAACTCCAATGGGCCAACTGGCGCCCGAGCAGCGGCCGGGCGTCCGGGTTGAGGGGATCGCGAATGCTGGCGTAGGCCAGGAACAAATGGCCCACCTCATGCGCCAGGATGGCCACGCTGGATTCCCGGCTCTGCGGGCGGCCCGGCACCGGCAGGGTGGGATCGCGGGGATACTGGTTCAGCGGACCCATGTTCACCACCGCCTTCAGCCGGCGCGGCGAGCCGAACTCGGCCCCGAAGTCGCGCGGCGGATCGCCGATGCCGGTGGCCTGGCTGCGCACGGTGATTTCGTAAGCCACCGCGTTCTCGGCCGCCGGCACGCCCAGGCTGTTGAAGATCACCAGGTAGTCGTAGGCGTCCTCCTGCGCCTGGTAAAACTGTTGGGCCGCAGTCACGATATCTATCTCGGCCGCGGTTCCGAAGCGCTCCGCCACCGCGGCCGCAAACTCCCGGCCGCTGTCCTCCGGGCACAGGAAGCAGACCACCGCGGTGGCGCCCTCCAACCGCCCGGGGGCGATGCCCACCACCGCGCTGGCCGTGCTGATGCCGTCGTAGGCGAACTCGATCCGGCCGTCGGCCCACAGGCGAATCTGGAAGGTCTGCGTGGGACCGAGACCCTGCTCGCGGTATTCCGGCACCCGGACCCAGCTCACCACCAGCCGGTCCGCCGCGGCCAGCACGCGCACGCCCTCAGCCGAGCGTGAGGGGTCCAAATCCCGAAACAGGCCCGCGATGCGCGGCGGCCCGGCGGTGACCCGCCCCAGGGACCGTTCGCTGATGGATACGTCGCCCGCCGTGAACGTCAGGTTGCCGTCCGAGTTGACGTACACGGTGGCATAAGTGCGGCCGTAAAAAGGAAAACTGAAGGGCAGCGCAACGGCGCGCGTATCGTCATCCTCCAGGGACAGGCGCGAGCCCGCCTGCGCCGCCGCCGCGTCGTAGGTATTCTCGCCCAGCTCGTAGCGGTACCGCCCGGGCGCCGCGGGCCCGAAGCGTAACGTGCGGCGATCCAGATTGAACTGGTTTGGCCGGGCGACCACGCCGTCGGCGTCCTCCAGCAGCACCAGGTCGGGATAGCCCGGCGCCTGCCGCACCGCCGCCGCCGGTTCCGGGCCGAGCGCCGCGGCGCCCACCCCGTGCAGCCTCAGCGCCTCAAGCCGCCGCAACCGTTGCGCCTGCCGGTGCAGGGCCAGCGTCTCCCGCCATTTCTCGCGCGTGGTTCCACAGACCGCCTGTTCCTGGCGGGCCGGCGCCCAAGCGGGCAGCAGCGCAACCAGCAGAAGGACCCGCCCCAGGGGCCTGCTCGTGAGGGACATTTCCTTCATTGTAAGATACGTCTCATGCCCTTCTGCACGCAGTGCGGGAACCCCGTCCGCGACGACGCTCGCTTCTGCCCCAATTGCGGCCGCGCTCTGTCGGGCGCCCCCTCGATCCCTGCCGTCGCCTCCCTGCCCCTGGCCGAACCGCTCGACTACACCATCCAGGGAGACAACCTGCAAGTGGTTCGCATCCGCCTCAAACCCGGCCAGGAGGTTTACGCCGAGGCCGGCAAAATGGTTTACAAGACCGCCAACGTCTCCTGGGAAAGCCGCATGAGCGGCCAGTCGCTGGGCGAAAAAGTGCTGGGCGCCTTGAAGCGCAAACTGATGGGCGAATCGCTCTTCTTCACTTACTTCCGCGCCGCCTCCCCGGGCGAGGTCGGCTTCGCCGGAAGCTATCCCGGCCGCATCCAGGCCTTCGAACTCAAGCCCGGCCAGAGCGTGCTCGTGCAGCGGGACGCCTTCCTGTGCGGGCAGAGTTCCGTCAGCCTGAACATCGCTCTGGTCAAGCGAATCGGCGCCGGATTGTTGGGCGGGGAAGGGTTCATCCTGGAGAAGCTCACCGGACCCGGCACCGTCTTCATCCACGCCGGCGGCGATTCGGTCGAGTTCCAGCTTCAGCCTGGCGAGACCCTGCAAGTGGACACCGGTTGCATCGTGGGCTTCGACGAGTCGGTGGATTACGACGTCCAACTGGCGGGCGGCATCAAGACCGCCATCTTCGGGGGAGAAGGCTTGTTCCTGGCCACTCTGAACGGACCCGGCCGCGTGATTCTTCAGAGCATGACCCTGGAGAAGCTGCGCCGCGAGCTGGTCCCCACGCGCACCGGGGGCGACGAACGAAGCCCGCTCGGCGCGCTGGGCGGCATCTTCCAGAGCGAGGACTGAGACCCGCGCGCCGCCCGACCCCGGCCGCGCTTCCTCACTCGCTGCCCTGGATGACGCGCCGGGCCGCCCGGCGCCCCAGGCGCACGCAATCCGGCACTCCGATGCCTTCGTAGGCGTTGCCCGCCAGATGCAGGCCGGGCAGCCTGCTCGCGCGCGCCTCGATTTCCGCCAGCCGCTCGGCGTGCCCCACCGTGTATTGCGCCATCGAACGCGGCCAGCGCGCCACGCGCACAAACCGCGGCTCGGCCCCAAGTCCCATGATGCGCGCCAGCTCCTGGCGCACCAGAGCTGCCAGTCCTTCGTCGCTGTCGCCCAGCAACGCTTCCTCTCCCAGAAAGCAACGCAGCAACGCCATCCGCTCGGGCACGCGGTGGGAAAACTTCGTCCCCACCCACGTGCAGGCCGTCACTGCCCGCCTCTCCCGCCGGGGAACCAGAAAGCCAAAGCCCTCCAGCCGGTGATTCACGTCCTCCCGGCGGTAGCCCAGCGAGACCGTGATCGAAGAAGTGTACGGGATGGCTTCCAGCAGCGCCGCCAACTCGCCCGCCGGCGCCCGCAGCAGCCGCGCCGCCTCCCAGGCGGGGCAGGCCAGAACCGCCGCCCCCGCCTCCAGCCACTCCCCGTTCACCCGAATCGCGTAGCCCGTCCCTCGCCGCTCGAGAGCTTCGGCCTCGCCGCGCACCATCTCGACCCGCCCCTTCAAAGCCGTCTCCAGCGCTTCGACCAGCCTCCCAAGGCCGCCCCTCAGCGTCTGAAAGAGCGGCCCTGCGGCTTCCCCCACCGGCCGCCGCCGCGCCGCCAGCACGCCGCGGGTCAGACTGCCGTAGCGGCGCTCCAGCTCCAGTAAGCGCGGCAACACGCTCGCCACGCTCAACCGCTCCGGATCCCCTCCGTAGACCCCGGCCAGCAGCGGCTCGGCCAGATAGTCCAGCGCCTCCCGGCCGAAGTGCTCGGCCACGAACTCGGCCACCGGCCGATCGCCCCCCGCCCCAGGCCGCGCCCGCCGGAACCACTCCAGCGCCATGCGCAGCTTGGCGCCCGGCCCCAGCAGCGGCGTCCTCAGCAGCGGCCAGATCCGTGTGGGAACCATCATCAGCAGGCCGTCGGGCAACGGCTCCAGGCGTCCGCCGCGCAGCACGTAGGTCACCCGGAGATGATCGTTCGAGCCGATCACCTCCCCGCCCAGCCCCAGTTCCCGGATCAGTTCCAGGGCCCAGGGCTTCTGGGCCAGGAAACTGTCCGGACCCGTTTCGACCAGGCAGCCTTCGATGCGCTCGGTGCGGATCACGCCTCCCAGCCGCCCCCGCCGCTCAATGAGCGCGCAGGACACGCCTGCCCGCGCCAGCTCGTAGGCCGCCGACAATCCCGTGATGCCCCCGCCGATGATCGCCGCCCGCCGCATTCAATCGCTCTTCAGCCCGGCTCGCACCACCTGCGCCAGAGCCGCGATGAACAGGGGCGAATCGTTGAGCGAAGGACTCCGCCAGAGCCGCAACCCGCGCCCGGCTGCGTACTCGCGCAAGTGGATGTCCACGTCGTAGAGAATTTCCAGGTGATCGGCTACGAACCCGATCGGCGCCAGCACGAACTCCCGCAAGCCCCGCCCCGCGTAGCCGTCAATCACCTCTTCGACCGTGGGACCCAGCCATTTCTCCGCAACCGCCCCCTGGCTCTGGTAAGCGAAGTCCCAGCGTTCCAAGCCCAGCCGCTCCCCCACCAGCCGCGCCGTGGCCCGCGCCTCGCGATCGTAGGGATCCCCGGCCTCGAGGATCCGCTCCGGCAGGCTGTGGGCCGTGAACAGCACCGGGCGCCCGGCGGCCAGCGGCGCCAGCTTCTCGGCGAAGGCCTCAATCAGCAGGGGGTGATCATGAAAGCTCTTGGTCCAGACGATCTCGGCTCTCAGGCCCAGATCCGTCCGGGCCTGCTGCACCCGCCGGTAATACAGGCCGACGCTGGCCCGCGAGTATTGCGGCGCCAGGCAGAGGGCCACGATCCGCTCGACGCCCTCCGCTTTCAGGCGCGCCATCGTCTCGGCAATGAACGGGCGCCAGTTGCGCATCGCGAAGTGGACCGGCGCCGGCCGCCCCTCCTCGGCCAGACGCCGTTGCAGGGCCTGCGCCTGCTCGCGCGTGCGCGCCGTCAGCGGCGACGCCCCCCCGATCGCCTCGTAGCGGCGCCGGATCTCCCGCCGCAGCTCGGGCGGCGTGGGCCGGCCCCCGCGAACCAGATCCAGGTAGGCGTCCAGATCCTCCAGCCGCTCCGGCGCGCCGTGCGCCAGCAGCAGAACCGCCTGCTTCACAGCTTGAATTCCCGGACGTAACCCACCACGGCCTTGACGTGCTCGACCGGCGTCTCGGGCAGGATGCCGTGACCCAGGTTGAAGATGTGGCCCGGACGCGAGCCCGTGCGCTTGAGCAACTCGTGTACCCGCATCTTCAGCTCGGGCAGCGGCGCGAACAGCACGGCCGGATCCAGATTCCCCTGGATGGCGCAGCGGTAGCTGACGTCCATCCAGGCCTGGTCAATATTGACCCGCCAGTCCACCCCCAGCACGTCGCAGCCCACCGCGTGCAGCTCACGGTAGAAGCCGCCCGCCCCCGTGCCGAAGTGGATCACCGGCACGCCGCTGGAGCGCAGTCGCTCGATCAGCGCCCGCGAATACGGCCCCACGTAGCGCGCGTAATCGTCCGGGCCCAGCGCCCCCACCCAGCTATCGAAGACCTGGATGGCCCGCGCCCCGGCCGTCACCTGCAACAGGCCGAAGGCGCTGAGCACGTCCACCAGCTTGCCCATCAGCCGCCGCCAGAGGGTCTCGCCGGCGTACATCATCTGCTTGGTCTTCAGGAAGGTCCGCGAGGGACCGCCTTCGATGATGTAGCTGGCCAGCGTGAAGGGCGCGCCCACAAAGCCGATGACCGGCACCCGCCCGGCCAGGGCCTTCACCACCATCTGGATCGCCTCGCCCACGTAGCCCAGCTCGTCCGTATTGGAGATCGAGAGCGTGTCTATGTCCTCGGAGGTGCGCACCGGATTCTCGATCACCGGCCCTTCGCCCGCCACGAAACGCAGCTTCAATCCCATCGGCTCGACGGGCAACAGCAGGTCGGCGAAAATGATGGCCGCATCCACATCCAGAATCTCGACCGGCTGCAAGGTCACCATGGCCGCCAGCTCCGGCCGCTTGCAGATCTCCAGCAACCCGTACTTGGCCCGGATGCTCCGATAGGGCTTCAGATAGCGACCGGCCTGCCGCATAAACCACACCGGGCGCACCTCGGTCGGCCGCCGCCGGCAAGCATCCAGAAATCGGCTGTTCATGGGAGCCACGCGCATGAGAGTTCCGCTGTGTCCTCGCACAAGAAGACGCGCAAGTCCTTGGGTTTGTGCCGGGCCGCCCATTGGCGGCCAAGAACGAAGAAGGGTTTCGTCCAGGCCTCGCTGTCCAGGGTCTTCGGGGCCAGCACCGACACCGAGAGCATCCCCGCCGCGGGATAGCCGGTGCGCGGATCCATGATATGGCTGTAGGTCTTGCCCTCGGCCACGAAGAATTTCTCGTAACTGCCCGAAGTGGAAAGCGACTGATCCTTCAGCCGCAGGGTCTCCACCGTCCGGGTCTCGTCCTTGGGATGGCGGATGCGGACCTCCCAACCCTCCGCCTCGCCCGCCGGCGCCCCCAGCCCGTAAATGCTCGAACCGGAGGCCGACACCAGCGCCGAGCGGATCCCGTTCTCCTTCAGGATCGCCACCATGCGGTCCACCGCATAGCCCTTGCCGATGCCGCCCGGATCCAACTCCACGCCCGGCGCCGCGAACCGGACCGTCTGACTGTCCTCATCCAGCAGGATCTTGCGATATCCCACCTTGGCCAGCGCGGCCGCCACCTCCTCGCGGGCCGGCAAGCGCCCTGTTCCGCGGTAGAACCCCCAGACCTTCATCAGGGGGCCCACGCTGATGTCGAAAGCGCCTTCGCTGGCCCGGCTGTATTCCAGACAACTCGCCAGCAAATCGAACAGCTCCCGGCTGACCCGCACGGGCCGCTCGGCCGCCTCGCGGTTCACCCGGCTCCACTCGCTCGCCGGCCGGTAGTTCGAGAGCAGGCGATCCAGCCGGCGGAGTTCGCCGAAGGCCGCCTCCACGGCCGCCTCCATGCGCTCCCGGTCCTCGCCGTAGAGGGCCACCGTGAAGGTGGTTCCCATGGCGTCCAAGCTGGCTTCCAGCCGGAGCAGCTCCTGGGCCCAGGCGGCGGGCGGCCCCAGCCAGAACAAAACTACCACGATCTGTCGGAACAAGGAAAGACCCCGCCGGCCGGTCCTCACCGCCTGCTCTCGCCCGACCCCCAGGCCCCCCGAGACCCCGGGCCTTCCTCCCAGGCCGCTCCCGCCTCCCCGCTCACCTCGGCCAGAAAGTGAAATTCCGGAATCCGCCACAGCCGCATCCTGGCCGCCACTTCTCTCCGGATCCAATGCCGCGCGCCTTCCAGCGCTCGCAAGGCCGCCTGCTGCCGGTCTTCATCGCCCCCGGCCGCCACCCGCACCCGCGCGCTGCGCAAATCCCGGCTCACCCACACCCCGGTCACCGCAACCTCCGCCAAGCGCGGATCCGCCATCTCGTAACCGATGATCTCGGCCAGCTCCTCGCGCAGCGCTTCCGCCACTCGCTCCGTGCGCCGGGCGTCCATCAATCACTCCAACCACTCCAGGCTGGCGCCCACCAGCCCTGCTCCCAGCAACCCGGCCGCCTCACGCTCGACCGACTCCAGCACCCAGGCGGCATGCTGCCGGTCGCCCGAGACCGTCACCGCCGCCACCAGCGCCCTCTGCCAGAGATCCTGGCCTTCGATCTCGGCCACCGCCACGTTGAATTTCCGCCGCAGCCGGTCCTTCAGGCCCTGCACCACCTGCCGCTTGTCCTTCAGCGAATGCGAGTTCTCCAGCCTCACCTCCAGGGTGAGCACGCCTACGCTCGGCATCGAGCCTCGTCAGACCAGCGCCTCGGCCGCCACCTGCTCCCGGACGAACGCCTCCAGCACGTCGCCCGGTTTGACGTCATTGAAGTTCTCGATCGCCAGGCCGCACTCCAGCCCGCTCTTGACCTCGCTGACGTCGTCCTTGTACCGCCGCAGCGAAGCGATCCGCCCCGTGTAGACCACCACGTTGTCCCGCAGCACGCGCACTTCGCTGTCCCGGCTGATGGAGCCGTCCACCACCACGCAGCCCGCCACCGTCCCCACCTTGGCGATGCGGAAGATCTCGCGCACCTCGGCCCGGCCCCGATAGACCTCCTTGATCACCGGCTCCAGCAGCCCGGCCATGGCCCGTTTGATCTCGTCGGTCAGCTCGTAGATGATCGAGTGCAGCCGAATGTCCACCTTCTCCTGCTCGGCCAGCGCGGCCGCGTTGCGATCCGGCCGCACGTTGAAACCGATGATGATCGCATCCGAGGCCACCGCGAAATCCACGTCGTTCTCGGTGATCGCGCCCACCCCGGAGTGGATCACCCGGATCCGCACCTTCTCGGTGGAAAGCTTCTGAAGCGTCTCGGTCAGCACCTCGGCCGTGCCCGCCACGTCCGCCTTCAGGATCACCAGCAGCTCCTTGACTTCGCCCTCCTTCAGTTGCGCGTGCAACTGCTCGAGCGAAGCCCGGGCCGTCCGGGCCATGGCCTGCTCGCGCGCCTTCGACTCGCGGTACATCACGATCTGCTTGGCCTTCGCCGTGTCGGTCACCACCTGCAAGGGATCGCCGATGTCCGGCAGCGCCTCCAGTCCCAGCACCTCGACCGGCGTCGCCGGCCCGGCCTCCCGCACCGGCTGCCCGCGGTCGTCGAACATCGCCCGCACCTTGCCGAAGACCGCCCCCGACAAGACGAAATCGCCCACGTTGAGCGTGCCGTTGCTGATCAGCACGGTGGCCACCGGCCCCCGCCCCCGATCCATCTTGGCCTCCAGCACCGTCCCCGTCGCGGGCCGGTTCGGATCGGCCTTCAGCTCCAGCATTTCGGCCACCAGCAGGATCATTTCCAGCAACAGGTCTAGGTTCTGCCGCGTGCGCGCCGACACCGGCACCATCACCGTGTCGCCGCCCCACTCCTCGGGCACCAGGCCCCGGTCGCTCAGTTGCTGCTTGACCCGCTCCGGCTGGGCGTCCGGCTTGTCAATCTTGTTGATGGCCACCAGGATCGGTACGCCCGCCGCCCGCGCATGGTCAATGGCCTCCAAGGTCTGCGGCATCACCCCGTCGTCGGCCGCCACCACCAGCACCACCAGGTCGGTGACCTTGGCCCCCCGCGCGCGCATGCGCGTGAAGGCCTCGTGGCCCGGCGTATCAATGAAGACGATCCTCTGGCCGTTCTTCTCCACCTGGTAGGCGCCGATGTGCTGGGTGATCCCGCCCGCCTCGCGCTCGGCCACGTTGCTCTCCCGGATGGCGTCCAGCAGCGACGTCTTGCCGTGGTCCACATGCCCCATGACGGTGACCACCGGCGGGCGCTTGACCAGCCCCGCCTCCTCCGGTCCCCGCTCGGCCAGCGCCGCCTCCTCGGTCTCCTGTTCGAAGCTGCGCTGCTGCACGCCGGCCCCGAACTCCCGCGCCACTTCTTCGGCCAGCTTGACGTCCAGGGTCTGGTTGATCGTGGCGAAGACCTTCTTGTCCACCAGCTTCTTGATCACCAGACTGGCCTTCAGACCCAACTTCTCCGAGAGCTCCTTGACCGTGATGCCTTCGGCGATGGTGATGGTCTTGCCCTCGGCCGGCCGCGCCGGCTCTTCCCGCCGGACGCTGGGACGATGCGGGAGCTTCTCCTCCCGCTCCAGCTCCCGGTCCACCGCGCGGGTATGCTTGCGCTCGGGCGCCCGGCGGCCGTCGGCGGGCGCCGGAGGCGGCGCTTCCCCGCGCAAAGGGGTGGTAGGATGCAGGCCGCGGCCTCGTGCCACAGGAAGCGGCCCCACCCCTACCTTGGGGCGCAAGGGCTGCCCCGGACGCACCGTCCCGGCGTAGATGGGCTGCCCGGGAACAGGACGCACCGCAGGACCGGGTCGCGGCTGCGGCTGGCCGGGGGTCGGGCGGCTCTGCTCGATGCGCTTGAGAATATCCGGCCGGGGCGGCACCACCGGGCGCGCCGCCGGCTGGCCGGCCAGCGAAGCGCCGGGCGCGGCAGGCGCCGGCGGTTTGCCCACGATCACCGCCGCCGGAGGAACCACCGCCGGCTTGGGCGGCGGCACAGGCGCGGCCGGACGCGCGGCCGCCGGCCGCACGACTTTCAGAGTCTCTGGCGGCAGCGGCTGGCGCGGCCCGCTCAGGATCTGCCCGGGTTTGGGCGGCGCAGGCTTGGGCGGTGCGGCTTTGGGCAACGCGGACGCCGGGGGCGCCGCTGCGGCCGCCGGAGGCGGCGCCGCCGTCACGGCCGCCGGCGGGGCGGCCGCCGCAGGGGCAGGCGGCGGGCTCGGCAGAACCACCGCCGCGGGCGGCATCTCAGCCACCGGCTCGCGCACCGGCCCTCGTCCCGCCAGCGGAGGGCGCACCGGCTTGGCGGGGCGCGCCAGCAGCGTAGCCAACTCGGGCGGCGCCTGACTGGGCGGCGCCGCCGGCTCGGCGGCGGGCGGGGTCTCGACGGCGACCGAGGGAGCAGGCATGGGCTCGGCCGGGACAGTGGGCGCGGCGGCAGGCAGATCGGGCGCAGAGGGCGCCGCTTGCGGCGCGGCTTCGGCCCTCTCCACGGCAATGCCGAAGTGCCGCCGGATCTTATCGGCGATCTCTTCGTCCACCGAGCTGGAGTGCGTCTTCTTCTCGGTGACGCCGAACTGCGGCAGCAGCGCCAGAATCACGCTGTTGGGCTGTTCGCACTCCCGAGCCAGCTCGTTGATTCGGATTTTCTTCATACAGATGTTCGGCCCGCCAACCAACCACGCGCCGCCGTCCGCCGTTGCTTACGGCGCCGGGCCCGCCGAGAGCTGGTAGTCGTCGTTTCCCTCCAGTAACTTTGCTGTTCCGTGTTCTATCCTAACAGATCCGATTCCGGAGCCGGAGCCGGGCTGGGACCCGTATCGGGCTCGTGAGCCGGCGCTTGCTCGCCCGGCGCCACTTCCTCGGGCTTCCCTTCCGGCGCGGCCGCTTCGCCGCCGGGCCCCTGCGCCTGGCCGCCTCCCTCGAAAGCCGCCTCCGGCGGGCTCTGGGCCGGCAAGCTTTCCGGCGGGGCCGCCCCGCCCGCCAGCGCCTCCTCGAACTGCGCGTAGTAGCCGTTCACGGCGATCTGGATGGCCTCCACGGTCTCCGGCCCGATGCCCTCGATGGCCTCCAGTTGCTCCGGCGTCATGGCGCCCAACTGCTCGACCGTGCTCACGCCCGCCTCCATCAGCCGGCTCGCCACCGCCTCGGCCAGTCCGTACTCGATCAGCACCGAGACCGGCGCGCCGGGCACCACCAGCGCCGCCATCTCGAACTCCGCCTCACGCCGCTTCTCCTCCACGCTCTTGATGTCAATCCGCCAGCCCATCAGCTTGGCCGCCAGCCGCACGTTCTGCCCCTTCTTGCCGATGGCCAGGGAAAGCTGCGTGTCGTCCACGATCACTTCCATGTGCTTGACGGCGGCGTCCAGCACGGTCACTTTGGCGATCTTGGCGGGACTCAAGGCGTGGGTGGCGAAAACCACCGGATCGTCGGAATACTCGATGATGTCAATCTTCTCGCCCCGCAGCTCCCGGATGATGGACTGCACCCGCATGCCCTTCATGCCCACGCAGGCCCCCACGCTGTCCACGTCCCGGTCCCGGCTCTGCACCGCGATCTTGGTGCGCTCGCCCGCCTCCCGCGCGCAGGCCTTGATCACTACCGTGTTGTCGTAGATCTCCGGCACCTCCTGCTCGAACAGCCGCATCACCAGCTCGGGCGCCGCCCGCGACACCACCACCCCAGGCGTCTTGCCGGTCTTCTCCACGCTCTTGATCACGCAGCGCAGCCGGTCCCCCACGCTGTAATTCTCCAGCCGGGACTGCTCCTTCTTGGGCAGGCGCGCCTCCGTCTTGCCCAGGTCCACGATCAGATCGTTGCCTTCCACCCGCTTGACCGTGCAGTTGACCAGCTCACCCACCCGCCCGGAGTACTCCTGGTAGACGATCTCCCGCTCGGCGTCGCGCACCTTCTGGAGGATCACCTGCTTGGCGGTTTGCGCCGAGATGCGCCCCAGCAGGTCGGTGGATTTCGGGATGCGAACCACCCCGCCCACCTCCGCCCCGGGATCCAGCCGCCGGGCCTGCTCCAGCGTCAACTCGTTGACCGGATCCTGCACCTGTTCGACCACCCGCTTGACGGCGTAAATCTGGATCCCGCCGCCCTCGAATTCCGCCACCAGATCCTCGTTGGTGCGAAACTGCTTGCGCACCGCCGCCACCATGGCGTCCTTGACCGCATCCAGCACGATCTGCGGGTCAATGCCCTTTTCCTTGCTCAGGATCTCGATGGACTGATAGATGCTCGCCAACTTGACCTCTCTCCCGGCTTTCCGCTGATTACCACTCGAATTTCAGATGGGCTCGCTCAATCTGAGTCAGAGGCAAGCGCAGCGTGCGTCCGGGCTGCGGCTCCAGCGTGAGAACGCCGTCCTGAAAGCCCGCCAGCACGCCCTCCCAGTGCCGCCGGTTCTCGACCGGCTCGCGCAGCACCACCCGGGCCTTGCGTCCCAGAAAACGCTGGAAATCTACGGGGCGGGTCAGCTTGCGCTCCACGCCCGGCGAGCTGACCTCCAGCGTGTAACTGCCTCCCGGCACCAGGTCCTCGACGTCCAGAATCGTGCCCACCTGCTGGGACACCAGCTCGCAGTCCCGGTGCGAGATCCCCTCCGGCTTGTCAATCGAGATGCGCAGCAGGCGGCGGTTTCCCGAGCCCAGCAGCTCCACGTCCACCACCTCCATGCCTTCCGAGCGCGCCACGCGCTCGGCCACCTCCCGCACCCGGGCTAGGATCGCTTGCTTCATCTCTCGACCGGCTGCGTCCAACAAAAAAGTGGGCTTTCGCCCACTTCCTCAGCTCGACGCCTGCCTTTTCATTATACTATGCGGCCGGCGCCCCGCAGCCGGCGCCACCTTTCGCCACCCTCAGCGCACCCGGCTGCTATGCTATAGCTTTACCCATCCCAGGAGAGTGTCAGCAATGAATCATCCGTTGCCCCGTCGCAGTTTCCTGCGCCACTCCGCCGCCGCCCTGGCCGGTGCGCCCGCCGTCCTGCCCGCCTTGGATGCCAACGAGCGCTTGAACATCGGCCTGATCGGCGGCGGAGGACGCGGCTACTATCTTTTGGAGCGCCTCTATAAGGGCACGCCTCCCCCCTACCAGGTCACCTGGGTCTGCGATGCCTACGACGGCCGCCTGGCCCGCGCCAAGGACCGCGTTCAGACCATGGGCGGCAACACCCCCAAAGCCACCAAGGACTACCGCGAAATCCTGGCCGATCCCGAGGTGGATGCGGTCATCGTCGCCACCCCCGAACACCTCCACCACAGCCAGACCATCGCCGCCCTCAAGGCCGGCAAGCACGTCTACGTCGAGAAGCCCCTGGCCCACACTATCGAGGAGGGCGCCGAGATCGTCCGCCTGGCTCGCAAGGCCGGCAAGGTCGTCCAGGTGGGCACCCAAAACCGCAGCAATTCCCTCTACATCAAGGCCAAAGAGATGATCGAAGAGGGCCTCATCGGCGAAGTGCATTACGTCCGCGCCTTCTGGTACCGCAATTCGCTCGAGACCAACCCGGCCTGGCGCTACACCATCCCGCCCGACGCCGACGAGAAGAACACCGACTGGGAGAAGTTTCTCGGGCCCGCCCCCAAACGCCCCTTCAACAAGGCCCGTTTCTACCAATGGCGCCTGTACTGGGATTACTCGGGCGGCATCTCCACCGATCTGCTGGTCCACCAGACCGACATCACCAACTTCGTCTGCGGCAAGACCGTGCCCCTTTCCTGCATGGCTTCCGGCGGCATCTACCGCTGGATCCACGACGACCGGGAAGTGCCCGACACCTTGAGCGCCCTCTACGAGTATCCCGGGCGCTTCCACATCAACTACAGTTGTTACTTCGGCAACGACCACTTCGGCTACGGCGAACAGTTCCTCGGCAACGAGGGCACCATCGAGGTCATCAGCCGCCAGTACCTCAACTTCTATCCGGAAACCTTCGGCGGCAAGCCGCCGGCCCATGTGGCCGCCCGCAAGCCGATCAATCTTCACATCCCGAACAACGACAACCTGGCCGTGGAGGCCCACGTCAAGAATTGGATCGAGGCCATCCGGGGCAAGGAGCAACTGATCGCCCCGGTCGAAATCGGCCAGCAGGCCGCCATCTCGGGGCATCTGGCCACCCTCTCCTACCGCCACGGCAAGAAGGTCTTCTGGGACGAGAAGAGCGAGCGCTATCGCTTCGGCTAGGCGCCGCGCCGCCGGCCGGGCCCGCCCTCGCCTCGGCTTTTGATAAGATCGTCAGGCCGCGCTCGCGGCGCTATCGCGGAGGACTTCGCCATGCTGATCGCCGCCGCCATACTGGCCATCTTCGTTTACGGCATGATCGCCGCCATGCTGGGCACGATCCTGCCCGACCTCTCCCGCCGCTTCCAGCTCAGCCCGGAGCAGAACGGCAACATCGCGCTGGCCCAGGCCCTCGGCCTGATCATCGCTTCGGTCTCGGTCGGGCCGCTGATGGACAATTACGGCAAGAAGCTGGGGCTGGTGCTGGGCCTGTCCTTGATCGCCCTGGCGCTGTTCCTGCTGCCCAAGTCCCGCGGCTACCGCAGCATCATGGTCTACCTGCTGCTGCTCGGGCTGGGCGGAGGCATCATCGTCACCGGCGCCAACGCCCTGGTCAGCGACATCGGCGCCGAACGGCGCGCCACCGTACTGAACTTCCTCAACCTGTTCTTCGGCCTGGGCGGCCTGGCCACTCCCTTCATCTCGGCCAACCTGCTGGGCCGCAACTCGACCCGGCTCTGTTACACCGTGACCGTGCTGGCCGCCGCCACCCTCATCATCCACGTCGGCGCTCCCATCCCGCCGCCCACCGGCGAGCGGGGCTTCCAACTCTCCCAGGCCGGCGCCCTGCTGAGCCAGCCCGCCTTGTGGCTGCTGGCCGTCCTGCTGTTCCTGTACGTGGCCTCGGAGGTGGGCGTCTGGAACTGGCTGGCGCGGCACCTGATCGCCCAGGGCATCGCCGAAGGCGCCGCTTTGAACATCCTCTCGCTGGGCTTCGCGCTGGGCCTGCTGTTGGGCCGCGTGGCCGTGGCGCCCGTGCTGATCACGGTCTCGCCGCAGACGGTAACCCTGGCCGCCGCCCTGCTGATGGCCATCACCACCTACCTGGCCCTTCAGACCCGCAACCCGAGGATCTCCTGGATTGCGGTCTTCTGCGCCGGGCTGGCCATGGCGCCGGTGTTCCCGACCACCCTGGCCATGGTGGGCAACGCCTTTCCGGTGGCCACCGCCACCGCCATGGGCATCGTCATCACCTCGGGCTGGATCGGGCTGGCCGTCTCTTCGCGCATTATCGGCGCGATCGCGGGGGAGGACCCGCTGCGCCTGAAGAAGGCCCTCCTGGTGCTCCCGGCGGCGTCCCTCCTGATGGTGGTGGTGAACCTGGCCTTGCGCGCCGTGTTGTAGCGGGCGCCGCGACGCCCGTCACTCTTCGGCCTGCCCGGCCAGCCGGTGGATGACGCCCATGTCTTCCAGCGTGGTCACGTCGCCGGTGACCGCCTGCGTGCTCACGATCTCGCGCAGCAGGCGGCGCATGATCTTGCCGCTCCGGGTCTTCGGCAGCGCCTCGGTGAACCGGATTTCCGCCGGGCGGGCGAAGCCGCCGATCTCGTGCGCCACCCAGCGGCCGAGTTCGGCGGCCAGCCGCTCGTAGTCGCTGTGGCCCTGTTTCAGCGTCACGAAAGCGCAAATGGCCTGGCCGGTGACTTCATCCGGCTTGCCCACCACCGCCGCCTCGGCCACCGCCGGATGCCGCACCAGGGCGGATTCCAGCTCCATCGTGCTGATGCGATGCCCGCTGACGTTGATCACGTCGTCCACCCGGCCCAGAATGGTGAAGTAGCCCTCGGCGTCCACCCGCGCCGCGTCCCCGGTGAAGTAAACGCCGTCGGCCCCCGGAATCCGCCGCCAATATTGCATCTCGTAGCGCAGGGGATCGCCCCACAGCGTGCGCAGCATGGCCGGCCACGGCCGGCGAATGACCAGAAAGCCCTCCTGCTCCGGCCCCACCTCGCGCCCGTCCATGTCCACCACCGCCGCCTCGATGCCGGGCAGCGGGAAGGTGGCCGAGCCGGGCTTTAGCGGCGTGGCGCCCGGCATGGGCGAAATCAGGATGGCGCCGGTCTCGGTCTGCCACCAGGTGTCCACGATGGGACAGCGCCCCTTGCCGATCACGCGGTGGTACCACTCCCAGGCGGCCGGATTGATGGGCTCGCCCACCGAACCCAGCAGCCGCAAGCTCGACAGATCGTGCGCCTCCGGCCAGTGGTCTCCCTGCCGCAGCAGGGCGCGGATCGCGGTGGGCGAGGTGTAGAGAATGCTTACCCGGTACTTCTCGACGATCCGCCACCAGCGGTCGTAGTGCGGGTAATCCGGCGCCCCTTCGTACATCACCACCGTCGCCCCGGCCGAGAGCGGGCCGTAGACGATGTAGCTGTGCCCGGTCACCCATCCGATGTCGGCCGTGCACCAGTAGACATCCTCCTCGCGCAGGTCGAAGACCCATTTCATGCTGGCGGTGGTCTGCACCAGATACCCGCCGGTGGTGTGCACGATGCCCTTGGGCTTGCCGGTGGTGCCCGAGGTGTACAACACATAAAGCGGCGTCTCGGAATCCAGCGGCTCGGCCGGGCAGACCTCGGCCGCCTCGCTCTCCAGCTCGTGCCACCAGGCGTCTCGGCCCGGCGTCATCGGCGCCGCCGAACCGGTCCGCCGCAACACGACCACCCGGCGCACCGTCGGGCATTCGGCCAGCGCCTCGTCCACCGCCTCCTTCAGCCGCACTTCCTTACCCCGCCGCCAGCCGCCGTCGGCCGTGATGACCACCCCCGCGCCCAGGTCCTGGACGCGCCCTTTCAACGCTTCCGCCGAGAAGCCGGCGAACACCACGCTGTGCGTGATGCCCAGGCGCGCGCAGGCCAACATCGCTACGGGCAGCTCCGGCACCATCGGCATGTAAATGACGACCCGGTCCTCCCGGCCCAATCCCAGCCCCTTCAGAACGTTGGCGAAGCGGCAGACCAGCCGGTGCAGTTCCTGATAGGACAACATGCGCTGCTCGCCCGGTTCGCCTTCCCAGATAATGGCTACTTTGTTGCGCCGGGCCGATCCCAGGTGCCGGTCCAGGCAGTTATAGGCGGCGTTGGTCTTGCCGCCCACGAACCACCGCGCGAAGGGCGGCCGCCATTGGAAGACCTGATCCCACTTCTCGAACCAGAACACCTCCCGCTCGGCCACTTCGGCCCAAAACTCCTCGGGCTGCTCGCGTGCCCGGCGGCACAGCGCACGACAAGCCTCCATGCCCTGCACGTGCGCTTGACGAACGAAATCCGGATCCGGGGCATACACCTGCGCCGACACCTGCCGCATCCCCTCAGGCGACATAGGCCTCCTAGCTACCCTAACAAGATAACATGGCGGCTCCGGCCTCTGGCCCCTCTCTGCCGCCCGCCAGCAGAAACGGCCCGCTCAAACCGGTACGGAGCGGCGGCGCCCCGCGCTGCGGCGGGCCGGCGCGCCGTTCTATGATGGTAGTAATCGTTCCATGTTCTTGGGCCCCTCCAGGTTCTTAGGCAAGGTCCCCGCCTGGCTGATCCCGCTGGCAGGCTGTCTGATCTCGGCGGCCGCGTTGGTCTGGACCTACTATGACGTGGATCTGAAGGTGCTGGCCAAGGATTTGGCCTCGACCGCCTGGGCTTGGGTGCCCTTGGCGGCCCTGGCCGATCTGCTGGTCTACGTCTGGCAGTCCTGGCGCTGGAACCTGTTGCTCGAGCCGGTCGCCCGAATCCCGCTGGGACGCTCGGTTCGAGCCATCTACATCGGCCTGTTCGTCAACGAAATCCTGCCCATGCGCCCGGGCGAGCTGCTGCGCGCCTACCTCCAGGGACGCTGGAGCAAACTGCCTTTCTCGGTGATGCTCTCCTCGGTCCTCATCGAACGCTTCTTCGACGGCATCTGGCTGCTGGCGGTCACCTTTGCGGCGACGTTCTTCTTGAAACTGCCCGGCCATATCGTGGGTTTGGCCCGCTTGCTTCTGCTGCTGCTGGTGGCGGCCGGCGCGGCGCTGCTGCTGGTCAATCTGCGCCGGCAAAACCAGGGCGCCGGTCCCTCCGGCTGGCTGGGGGTGCTGCTGGCGGACCTGCGCCTGATGGCGCGCTCCCGGCTATTTTACCTGGCGCTGCTGGCCAGCCTCCCCTACCTGCTGATGCAAGCCGTTCCCATCTATCTGCTGATGAAAGCCTACCGCCTGGATCTGTCGCCTTGGGCGGCGCTCATCGTGGTGCTGATGCAGAGGCTCGGCACCGCCCTGCCGCAAGGCCCCGGCAACGTCGGCGTGCTCCAGTTGATGACCAAACAAGCCCTCGCCCTGTTCGGCGTGGATGAGACCACCGCCGCCGGCTTCTCCACCCTGGCCTGGATCGTCATCACGGCGCCGTTGCTGCTGGCCGGCTCAGCGGCCATCATCGTCACGGGTATGGGCCTGAGCGAGTTGCGGCGGCATGCCCGCCGGCTTGCTCCGGCCGTGGTCGAAACCGAAATTCGCTAGACCGCCGGCCGCTGCGCTAGGCTGGGCTCATGAACCGGCGGCAATTCCTGGCCTCTTCTGTCCTCCCCGCAGCCCGCAGGCTCCCGGCCGCGCAGGGCGAAACGCGAACAACCGGACTGAAAGCCGGCTTCGCCGAGCGCGACATCAGCCCGGAAATCGGCATGGAGCAGCCGGGCGGCTACGGCAAGTCCTACCACAAGTCCTTCCACGATCCCTGCAAGGTGCGGGCGGCGGTGTTCGACGACGGAACCAAGGCGGCCGCTCTGGTCGGACTGGACGCCCTGGCCGCCCCGCGCTACGTCGTCGAGCAGGCCCGCAGCCGGATCGCGGCGCGCTGCGGCATTCCGCCCGAGGCGGTGCTGATCGGGGCTTCGCACTCGCATTCCTCCGGCCCCATCGGGATGATTCGCCCCGGCGAGTACGACCACGCGCCGCCCCTGGTGCGCAAGCTGGCCTACGAGCATTCCACCTGCGATCATCCCGGTTACGTCGAGCGCGTGATCGCCGAGATCGTGGCCGCCGTCTGCCAGGCCCACGCCGGACGCGCCCCGGTCCGCGCCTCCGTGGGCTTCGGCTACGAGGCCCAGGTCGCCTTCAACCGGCGCCTGCGCATGAAGAACGGGCTGAGCTGGAGCCACCCCGGCCAGGGCAACCCGGACATCATCGCTTACGCCGGCCCCACCGACCCCCAGGTGGGCGTCGTCGGCGTCTGGGACCGCCAGGGCCGCCTGAGCGGCTGCCTGGTCAACTACGCCTGCCACGCCACTACCAGTCCCGGCGGCATCTCGGCCAACTGGATCTATTACCTGGAGCAAACCATCCGCGGCGTGCTGGGGCCCGAGGCCGTCGTCGTCTTTCTTCAAGGCGCCTGCGGGGACGTGACCCAGGTGGACAACCTCAGTCCCTACGCTCGCCCCTCCGGCGAGCAGTGGGCCCGGCTGGTGGGCGGGCGCGTGGGCGCCGAAGCGGTCAAGGTGCTCCTCAGCGCCCCGCCGGGCGAACTGCTCCCGGTGGATTTCAAGCGAACCATCCGGAGGATCCCGCGCCGCCGCCCCGCCCCCGAAAAGGTCCAGCGCGCCTACCGGCTAGTGGCGCAGGATCCGGCCGCCGTGGGGCAGACGGAATGGACCTTCGCCAAGGAAGCCGTCCTGTTGGACGCCTTGCTGAAGGTCTCGCCCGAGGCGGAAGTGGAAGTGCAAGCCGTCCAACTGGGACCGGCCATCTTCTTGAGCAACCCCGCCGAGCTGTTCTGCCAACTGGGCCTCGCCATCAAGGCCGGCAGCCCGTTTCCTTTCACCTTTCCGGTCGAGCTGGCCAACGGCTGCGTGGGCTACGTGCCCACCGAGGAGGCCTTCGGCCCGCACGGCGGCGGTTACGAGACGCGCCTGACCAGTTACAGCAACCTCGCCGTCACGGCCGGCGGCCAGATCGTCGAGGCCGCCTTGGAGCTGGCCGCCCAACTGAAGCCCGGCCCGGTTCCCGAGCCTCCCAAAGCGCCGCCCTTCCAGGCGCCCTGGTCCTACGGTAACGTGCCGCCGGAGATCGCCTAGGCCGCGCCCGCCACTTCCTCCCAGGTGACGATCCGGCGCTCGTAAATCGCCCGGGTGCCCATGATCGCCTGGAGCGTGGAACGCAAGGCGGACTCGGCGTCGTTCAGCGGCCGCCGATTGCCGCTGCGGATGTTCTCGATGAAAGCCGCCAGCGACAGGTAGTCGGCGCCGCGGCCGGCCTCGGGAACCTCCAGCTTGACCAAGCCCTTCTTGGTGCGCGGCTGCCAGGCCCCGGCCGGCAGGTCCACCGCCCCTTCGCTCCCGAAGACCAGCTCGCGGATGCCGGTGAAGCCCGGCGGGTCGAAATAGTGATGGCTGAAGTTGACCCGCGCGCCGTTGGCGTACTCGAAGATCAGGCTGTAGTTGTCCATCACCGTGCGCCCGGGCGGCTCGTTGACGAACAGATTGGCGCCCCCGGAGGCCAGGGCGCGCACCGGGTGCTCGCCGATCGCCCAGGTGAACAGGTCCAGAATGTGGATCCCCTGGTCAATCAGAATGTCGCCGCACTTGGTCTTGTCGAAGTACCAGGGGATGGCGCGAGGCAGGTCCCCGCCGTGGCGGATGCCGTGGCACATCAGCACCTTGCCGATGCCGCCGCCGTGGATGAACTTCATGGCCGCGTTGCGGTTCGGGTCGTGGCGCAATTGGAAGCCGACCTGAAAGATCCCTTTGGCCTGGCGGGCCGCGTTCGCCACCATGCGGCAGTCTTCGGCCGTGAGGGCCAGCGGCTTCTCGGCGTAGAGGTGCTTGCCCACCTCCAGGATGGCGATGTCCAAATCCTTGTGCGTGTAGTCGGGCGTGGCCAGCACCACGGCGTCAATGTCCTTCTGCTCGTCGAGCATGCGGCGGAAATCCGTCCACACGCGCGCCGAGCCGCCCGCCTCGGCCACCAGCCTGGCGGCTGCGGCCGCCCGCTCTTCGACGATGTCGCAGGTGGCCACCACCTCGACGCCGGGAACCTTCAACATGTTCCGCAGCAAGAACGTCCCCCGGTTGCCCGTGCCCACGAAGGCCACCCGGATCGCCCCCGGGGCAGGCTGCGAGCGGAGAATCGCCGGCGCAGCCGCGGCGGAGGAAAGCTGAAACAGTTTACGACGCGTCAGTTCAAACTCTGGCATGAGGACCTCACCCCATGTATGCTACAAAGAAACCGAGCCGGTCGCGCGCCGCCCCTCGAGCCTGACCGGCCCCAGGAGATTGCTATGGCGAAGCTGGCCATCGAAGGCGGTCCCAAAGCGGTCACCAACCAGCTCACCCTGTGGCCGCAGTTCGACGAGAAGGCCATCCAGGCGGTGGTCGAAGTGCTCCGCTCGGGCAAGGTCAATTACTGGACCGGTCGCAAGGGCATGGAGTTCGAACGCCGGTTCGCCGAATGGCAGGGCAGCCGTTACGGGGTGGCGGTCTCCAGCGGCACCGCCGCCCTGCATGTGGCCCTCAGCGCGCTGGGCGTCGGGCCGGGCGACGAGGTGATCGTCCCCAGCTACACCTTCATCGCCACCAGCTTCGCCGTGGTGCAGGCCGGCGCCGTCCCTCGCTTCGCCGACGTCAACCTCGAGGACCACTGCCTGAGCGTGGAGTCCGCCGAACGCCTGGTCAACCAACGCACCCGGGCCGTCATCCCGGTGCATCTTTACGGCAACGTCTGCGACATGGATGCGATCCTGGCCTTCGCCCGCAAGTACGGCCTGCGGGTCGTCGAGGATAACGCCGAGGCCTTCGGCGGCGTCTACAAGGGCCGCAAGACCGGAACCCTGGGCGACATCGCGGCGTGCAGCTTCTGCCAGAACAAGACCTTCACCACCGGCGGGGAGGGCGGCATGGTGACCACCGACGACGAGGAGCTGGCCTGGCGGGCGCGCAGCTTCCGCGATCACGGCTACGACGTCAAGGAGCGGCTCAACCTGCTCGAACTCGAGCAGAAGCTGCCCTACATCCACAACATGGTCGGCTGGAACTACCGCATGACCGAGATGCAGGCCGCCATCGGCCTGGCCGAGCTGGAGCGCATGGATAGCTGGAACCTGCCCGCGCGCCGGCGCAACGCCTACATCCTCATCAACGCCCTGCGGCAACGGCCGGAATACGTCCGGTTCTTCCCGGTGGACACCCCCGAGCGGCAGAACGGCTGGTACGTGCTGGCGTTTTCGCTTGAGATCGAGAAAATGAACTGCACCATCCAGCAGTTCGTCAACGCCGCCGCCGCCGAGGGCGCTCCCTGCTGGAAAGTCTTCTGGCCGCAGTGCCACACCGAGCGGGCCTTCCAGGAGCACAACGCCTTCGGGCGCTCGAAGTTTCCCTTCCGCTCCCGGGAGTACGCGAATCCGGCCAGCGTGGACTACTCCCGGGTCGAGGTCCCCAACGCCCTCTGGCACGAGACCCACACCTTCACCTGCTTCGCCTACCCCACCTTCAGCGAGGAGGACATGGAGCAGATCGCGCAGGCCCTGCTCAAGGTAATTGACGCCTACGCGCGGCGGCCGGCGATGGTGGGAGGGGCCGATGTCGCCTGAGAGGCGGGTGGCCTGGGGGGTGGTGGGCTCGGGCGGGATCGCGCTGCGCAGAACGATTCCGGAGGGAATTGTTCCAGCCGGCAACGCCCGCCTGGCCGCCGTCTACGACCTCAACCAGCAGATCAACCGGCAGGCGGCCGAGCGCTTCGGGGCGCGGGCGGCGGCCAGTCTCGAGGAGCTGCTGGCGGCCGAGGTCGAGGCGGTTTACCTCGCCACTCCCGTTCATCTCCACCGCGAGCAGGTGCTGGCTTGCGCCCGCGCGGGCAAGCATGTGCTCTGCGAAAAACCCCTCGGCCTCACCCTGGCCGAGGCCGAACAGATGGTCGCCGCCTGCCGCCAGGCCGGAGTCCGGCTCGGCACCGCCTTCATGATGCGCTTTCACGCCCAGCACCGGGCCGCCTTGAGCTTGATCCAAGAAGGCCGCCTGGGCCGGCCCGTCTACGCCCGCGCCCAGCTTTCCTGCTGGTACCCACCCCTGCCCGGCGCCTGGCGGCAGGATCCCGAGCTGGGCGGCGGCGGCGCCCTGATGGATATGGGCGGCCACTGCCTGGATCTGCTGGAGATGTTCTTCGGACCGGTGCGCCGCCTGAGCTGTTTCACCGCCCGCGCCGTGCACGGCTATGCGGTGGAGGATGGCGCTACGGTGCTGCTCGAATTCGCCAACGGCGCCCTGGGCGCCGTGGACACGTTCTTTTCCATCCCGGACGAAGCCTGCGACAACACGCTGGAACTGTACGGCTCGGAAGGCTCGATCCAGGCCCGCGGCACCATCGGCCAGGGCAGCCGGGGCGTGATGACCGCCCGCCTGCGCGCCGGCGGCGCCGCTTACGACGCGCAGCAGGCGCGGCCCGCCGGCGGCGGCCTCGAAATCGCGCCCGAGCCGGTGAACACCTACCGGGCCGAGATCGAAGAGTTCAGCCAGGCGGTCCTGGAGGGCCGCGCGCCCGCCGTCACGGGCGAAGACGGCCTGCGCAACCAGAGGCTCCTGGCCGCCTGCTACGAATCGGCGCGCACCGCTCGCGCCGTGGAGGTGCAACCGTGACGATGGATCTGCGCAGCACGCTGAAAGGTTCCTTGCTGGAGAACTTCTTCCCCGCGGGTTGGGATCTGGACCGGATCGAGGCCTGTTGCAGCCATCCTCCGGAGGCGATCCTGGAGCGCCAGCCCTGGTGGCATCCCGCCTTCGAGCCGGTCCCCTGCCTTACCCTGGAGGACTTCAACACCATGCTGGGCCACGAAATCGCCCTGCGCATCCGCCAGGCGCGCGAGGCCCGCCGCAAGCTGGCCCTGATCCTGCCCGTGGGCCCGATGGGAATGTATCGCTGGGCGGTTTACTTCCTGAAGGAATGGGGCGTGCCTTGCGACCACGTCTACGGCTTCAACATGGACGAGTGGAGCGACGCCGAGGGCAACACGCTGCCGCCGGACAACCCCGGCGCCTTTCGCCACGCCATGCAGGAGGCCTTCTACGGCCCGCTGGGCCGGCTCACCGTGCCCGAGCCGCAGCGGCACTTCGCCACCCGCGACGTGCTGCCCACCTATCCCGAGCGCATCGCCGCCCTCAAGGCCGAGGGCGCGCCGCTGATCGTGATCTTCGGCATCGGCCGGGTCTTCCACATCGCCTTCTGGGAGCCGCATTTCGCCGCCGAATTCTCGAGCGAGGAGGAATGGAAGCGGCAGGCCTACCGGCTGGGCGCCAGGCTGCACCCGCTCACCATCGAGCAGAACGCCATCACCAGCTTCAAGAGCCGCACGACCTTGGTGCCGGCCTGCGCCAACACCATCGGCCCGGGCTTGTTCCTCCAGGCCGACCGCATCATCGGCGGAGCCGACGGCGCCCTGGGCCGGGGCATGCAGTGGCAGGGCATGAGCCTCTGGGTCACCCTGCGCTACGGGCCGGACCGCTGGGTGCCCTCGAGCTGGATGCCTACCCTGCCCGGACGGCTGTTCTTCCTCCAGGAGCTCGCCGGGCCGCTGACCGCCGAATGCAACTGAACCGGCGCCGCTCCCCCTCAGGCAGCGAACTCCAGCCGCTCGCCCCCGCGGCGGCGGGACTCCACCATCAGCCGCGTCAGCCGGACGGCGGCGGCGGATTCCTCCGGCGGGCATAGCGCGGGCCAGGCGTTCTCGCGGCAGCACTTCAGAAAGTACTCGATCTCGGCTTGATACCAGTCGCCGCCGTCCTGGGCCAGCGACTCCGTCGTGCCGTCGGCCCGATACCAGGTGGCCGGGGCGCCCGCCGAGCTGTACTCCACCGTGCCGCCGTCTCCCACCACCGTGTACTCCATCGAGAACGGGTAGCCGCCCACGTGGTGCCACCCGCCGCTGACGCCCACAAAGCCGATGCCGGGGTACTCCAACTGCGCCAGGATCGTGTCAATGCCGCGCGGCAGGTCTTCGTGGCCCGCGGCCGAGACCGCCCGCGGCCGCCCGAACAGGTGCAGGCACAGGTCCACGTCGTGGATCAGCAGATCGAAAACTCCCCCTCCGCTCTGGGCGGGGTCGAACTCCCAAGGTCCCCAGGTGGGCGCGGCGCAGCGCCGGCGGAACAGAGCCGACCGCACGGCGCCCAGCTTGCCGCCCCGCACCAGCTCGGCCAGCGAGCGGTAGCTGGGGATGAAGCGCACCACTTGGGCCGCCATGAGCACGCGCCCCCGCCGGCGCGCCTCGGCGATCATCTGGTCGCAGGCGGCGCCCTCCAGGGCCATGGGCTTCTCGACCAGCACGTGCTTGCCCGCGGCCAGCGCGGCCAGGGCGGCGGGCGCGTGCAGGTGAGTCGGCAGGCAAACGTCCACCGCCTCGATCTCTCCGTCGGCGGCGACCTCGGCGATGCTGCGGTATTTCTTCACGCCGGAAAAATCCAAGCGCTCGCCGGGGCCGCCGATGTTGCCTTGGATCGAGCTGAGATCGCCCGACAGACGCTGCTCGTCCTGGTCCATCACCGCCGCCAGCTCCACCCCGGGAACCCTCCGCCAGGCCTTCAGGTGCGTGCTGCCCATGAATCCGAGTCCGAGGACCGCGATCCGCATAGCCGCCATCCTACCACTAGCTGCCGCAGCCGGTTCGGCCGCGGGCTTTCCTTCCGCCCGCCACGCCCCCCGGGCCCCGGGGCGCTCTTTTTCGTTGTAATTTCCCCCGCTCGGTGATATCCTGGAAGGGACGTGGATTGATTTAGGGCCTTCAGCCTCGGAGGCCTGGCTACTTGCAACCACGTTAAAAAAGTGCTAAAGGCAATCGGCAGATACGATCCCGCTCCTCAGCCCTGAGGCTTTGGTCTCCGGGCTTTTTCGTCTTCCGGGCCGGTTGCCTGTGCGGCGGCGATGCGCCGCACGGGAGGAAGCATGAACGCAAGGCCCTTTGCCGCCACGCCTGGCGCCGTCCTGGCGGGTGCTGAAGGCGAACTGGTATCGCTCAGCATCACCGTCGAGCCCCGGCAGCTCGAAGCCTTGCTGGACGGGCTGGCGCGGCTGGACTTCCCGATCAACCCTCAGATTTACCATCAAGCCGCCGTGGTCTATGTTTTCGCCGACGGCCGCCGGCAGATCGAGCCTGTCACCATGGTGGAATTCCCGGCCTACGCGGGCCGCCTCGAACAGGTGCGCGAAACCTTGCGCAGCCTGGGCCTGCCCGAGGATGCCCTGGCTTGCCGGCCCATCCTGGAGGATCTGCGCGCCGATTTGCCGGCCACGGCCGCTCCGCCCGGCGCTCCCTACCTCATGGCGATCCGCTACCGGGAAGGCGGCCAGGCCGCGGGCGAACCTTCCGCGTCTCCTTGTTAAGGCGCGGGCGCGGCATAATCGAGGGATGGCTTCGGACGCGGCGGATCGCTTGATCGGGCGGCTGCGCGAGCAGGCCCGCGAGGTGTACCGGCTCCTCTCCGGCCTGCCGGAGCAGCAGCTCGCCTACCGGCTGGAAGCCGGCCAGTGGTCGCTCAAGGAACTGCTCTGCCACCTCTGGCGCACCCAGCAGGTCTTCGAGGGGCGGATCCAACTGATGCTCAAGGAGAACAACCCCGAGATCGAGGTCTACGAGCCGGACGGGGACGAGCAGTTCGAGCGCATGGCCGCCCGCTCCAGCGCCGAGTTGCTGGCGGGCTTCCTCAGCGAGCGCCAAAGCTTTCTCAAGCGCCTGGAAGCGCTGGAGACCGCAAGCTGGGAGCGGCCCGGCCGCCACCCCGAGTTCCCCTATTACGACGTGCGGTTCCAGCTCGAATACATGGCGCACCACGAGGCGCACCACATCTACCAGATGTTCCAGCGGCGCGCCGCCCTGGCTCCCGCCCCACGCTAGGCCCTTCGCCGCCGCCCGCCCGCGGGATGGGAGCCTCGGGCTAGGTGCGGAAACCCGAGCGCCCGCTGGCCACTATAGCCTCACCAGACATGAACAGCCAGGACGCTGGGGGGGTTCGGCACTTCTCGAACGACCTTGGTCTGCAACACGATCTGGCAATTGCGTCGGTGCCAGTTAGCTGGCGCTTTGCGGGTAAACTCCTCCCAATAATCGGGAACAGTCAGGAATTCCGCGGCAACCTGCGTGCCGAAACCGTTCACTCCCGCCAAGGACAGCATGACCCGGCCCGTCGAAGGGTCGAACGTGCGCGAAATGATGGCAAAATCTACACTCTGAACGGCATACGGCCACAGGCGCGGGACCAGCCACGGTGACTTGCCCTGGACGCTGCGGTCCTTCACCCAGCATACCTCTTCGCTGCCTTCCTTCTGCGATTCAAAAACGTAGCGCAACCGCTGGTTCAGCTCCATGGCCCACGGATTGTGGTACGCTCCGACCAGCACCACGGCCCGCCGCCGAATATCCTCAGGCGAGACCTCCGATACCAGGCGGAAATCAGCCGGTATGCCCCGCTGCGCCAGCCACCGCGCCAACGAGAGGATGGCGCGGAAGTTCTGCACCGACATCTGTCCTTCCGCAACAACGGCAATGTCTCCCTGGCGGAGCCGCAGTTGCACATGAGCGCTCTCACGGCCAGAGGCCTCCTTCAATGCGCCCGCCACCGAGGAGGCAAACAGCCACCGCTCGCGTGCAGGGATGCACACCAGCAAGGGCTGCCGGCCGGCCAACAGCGGCGCCCAGAAACGCTCCACGGGACTGGACTGGGATTGAGAAGCCAGCCACAAGGCTGCCCCGCCAAGCCCGAGCACCAGTGCCGCAACCGCTGCCCGAGGTGGTCTGGGCGGGCGCACCGCAGCCGCTTTGGTCCCGATCGAATTCCGCTGCTGCAGATCCTCCCCGCCGCCCGCCTCTCCCGTCTCCTTGGCGTTCGCCCAGCGGAAGCTCGGCGCGTACGATCCTGGAGTGAGCTCGATCCGGACGGCTTGGTCCCGACCCTCCTGCGCGTAGTAGCCGGCGAGACGCTTGCGCAGTTCGTTGACTCTGACCCGGACGATAGCGTCAGCCCCCGTGTCGTAGTCGGGATGACGTCCAAAAAGTTCGGCGCCAATGACGCGTTCTTTGAGTGCCGCCCAATCTCCAGCCAAGCGCTTCGCCACCAAGAACTGCAATAAATCCTGGCTGCGCTTGGAGTTTCGGAAACTGGGCGAGGCCAAGACCCGTTCCAAGTGCTCGAGAATGGCGCCTGCGCTGGGTTCCGGGCTCGCCGTCTGGCTGACCCGGATCTGCCCCTCCGAAGCCGGATATCCCCCCGCCCTGTAAGTGTCCATCTGGATCCCCTTTCCCGAGAGCTTAGCTCTAACCTGAGAGCGCTGGCAAGCCGACCGTTACGTTCGCGCGAACCGGCTGGCTGCGGCTTGTCCTAACCAGTTGCATCCAGCCCAGCAGGCAACTGGCTGGCGGGGCCGGCTTGCCGTAACCGTTACGAACGTTGCCGGGCGACCCCGCAACCCTTAGACTCGGAGGGAATTAGCTCCGGGAGGGTTCTGAAACGCGATGACGTCCGCCGCTGCTGCAATCCGCCACGAACAACCGCCTGCCATGGGCCGATTCCCGCTGGGGCTCGCGGCGCCAGCGCTGCTGCTCTGGCTGGCGCTGGGGCCCGTATCGTTGCCCGCCCAAACCATCACGGCCCGCTTGGTGGGCACGGTCACCGACCCTAGCGGGGCCCCGGTGCCTAAAGCCAAGGTCACGGCCCACAACCAGGCCACCAACCAGGAGCGGGTCACCGAAACCAACCACTCGGGCGACTACGATCTGCCTTTTCTGCCCGTCGGTCGCTATAGGCTCATCGTCGAGGCGTCGGGCTTCCAAAAGGCCTCCGTGGAGCCGTTCGATCTCAATGTGGGCCAGGTTGCTCGGCTGAACGTGCAGTTGGCTCTGGGTAGCCTAGCGGAGTCGCTCACCGTCGAGGCCTCGGCCATCGGCCTGCAAACGGAAACGGTGGCTCTGGGGGCCACCATTGACCGGCAAAAGGTCGCCGAATTGCCCCTGAACGGCCGGTCGTTCATCCAGTTAGCCCTGCTGATCCCTGGGGTGAACCCGGTGACCCCGGGTAGCCTGAGCGCTCGCAGCGCCGGCGGCTCGCTCGGCCAGGCCGTCGGGATCAACGCCAATGGCGCCCGCGACAACCAAAACCGCTACTACTACGACGGCGTGGAAGCGATGTCGCTGGGTTCGTACAGCTTCACTTTCTCCATCTCGATTGACGCCATTCAGGAGTTCCAGGTCGAAACCAACTCCTACTCGGCGGCGGTCGGCGCGGCGCCCGGAGGCCATGTCAACGTCACCACCAAGAGCGGCGGCAACACGCCTCACGGCCAGCTCTGGGAGTTCAATCGCAACGACAAGCTCACCGCCCTGGCGCCCTTCGAACCCTTCCGTCCCGGCGCCAGGCCGCCCCGCCTCAACCGCAATCAGTTCGGCGGTAACTTCAGTGGCCCGATCTACCTGCCTCGGATCTACGACGGACGCAACAAAACCTTCTTCTTTTTCAACGCCGAGCTGGGCCGGCTCATCACCGGCACCTCCGGCTACCGCCTGTTCGTCCCGCCGACGCCGTATCGAACCGGAGATTTTTCTGGCGCCGCCACAAAAGTCTACGACCCGCTCAGCAACCAACCCTTCCCGGCCAATGTCATTCCGCGCTCTCGTCTGAACGCCCTCACGCACGGTTACCTTAAATATGTCCCGGAGCCCAACTGGAACGAGCCCGCGGTCAACTACATCAGTCCCGCTGCCTCCGCACCCACCGAGCAGAACCAGTATCTGGTCCGGGCCGATCACCGCTTCGGCGAACGCAATTCCCTGTACGGCACCTACATCTATAACTGGCAGGAGGGACGCTCCGTACCGGCTTTCGTCTTCGATTGGACCGGAACGCAAACTCGCGCCCAGCATGCCAGCCTGACCGACACCCACGTCTTTAGCCCGGTCCTGGTGAACGAACTCCGCCTCGGCTGGCACCGCCGACGGCCTTTCCAGATCTTTGGCACCACCAACCGCAAGGAATACGACATCGCCAACGAGCTGGGAGTCCCCGGAGTTTCCAAAGACCCCCGAAACTACGGCCCGCCTACCTTCAACGGGGCGGGCTACGACCTGCCCACCGTGCGCTACATCGGGCCCGCCGCCCAGCACAACCAGATTTGGCAACTGGGAGACAATCTGTCTTGGACCCGGGGCGCCCATGCCCTCAGGCTGGGCACGTTGATCTTCCGGCGCAGTTTCAGCTTCGACGAAGCTTTCAACCCTCGCGGCGTCTTCGGCTTCGACGGCCGAACCACGTCCGGCGGCGCCGCGGCCGTCCGCGAAAACAACTTTGCTTCCTATCTGCTCGGCCTGGCCACCAGCGCCAGCCTCAGTCCGGATCCTTTCGCCAATCGGATGGACCACTGGTGGTACGCTGTGTACCTCCAGGATGACTGGAAGATCACCCGCGAGGTGACCCTCAGCTACGGCCTCCGCTACGAATACTTCCAGCCTCCGATCGAGCGGGGCAAGATCGTCAACTTCGAGTTGATGGGCCCGGTGCCCGGCTTTATCGTCTCACGCCAGATCTACGGAGGCTTTCCCGCGGGCGACAATTTGCCCGACACGCCCGGCTACCCCGTACGCAGCCTCATCTTCGACGACAAGAACAACTTCGGGCCTCGCTTCGGCCTGGCTTGGCAACCGCGCTGGTTCCGGGATCTGGTCCTCCGGGGCGGCTACGGGATTTATTACACCCAGGAGATCTCCAACTCCTTTACTGTGTTGACGCTGAATCCGCCCATCGTGCGAAACTTCTCCTTCGAAAGTACCTACGACAAGCCGATCGCGGTAGATAAAGTGTTTCTCGGGCAGGGGAACGTGGTCACCGGGCAGTTTGGCACCCAATCGGTGGATCCCCGGCTGCGAGACAACTATTTCCAGCAATGGAACTTCACGCTCCAGAAAAAACTTCCTGCGGGGACCTACTTCGACGTGGCCTACGTAGGGACTAAAGCAACCAACCTGGTCATCGGCTACGACGGCAACCGCCCGATTCAGGTGGTGACGCCCGGCCCTGGCGTCGCTCCCGTGGCGGCCCGGCGTCCCTTCGCGGGTTTCGGCTACATGAGCGTCGCTAAGTCCGTGGGCAATTCCACCTACCACAGTTTGCAGATGAAGGCCGAACGCCGCGTCGCCCGGGGCTTCTCCTTCATCGGCTCCTACACCTGGTCGAAGGCTCTGAGCGCTATGGACCAGAGCACGGTGGGCGGCGGCTTCTTCAGCGCCGGCGTGCAGGACATCTTCTACTTGAAGGGCGAGAAGGCTCCCGCAGCTTTTGATCTTGCTCACCGGTTCTCGCTCGCCACGGTATGGGACGTGCCCCTGTTGGATCGCGGCGGTCATCCCGGCTTGCGCGCTTTGCTTGGAGGGTGGCAGTTGAGCGCCATCATCACGGAACAGACCGGATTCGCCTCCACTTTAAGCGGCGTGGGCGACACGACCGGAACCGGCGTCAGTTCTCGCCCCGACCTAGTCGCCAACCCGAATCTCTCGCGCGCCGCCCGCTCGCGCGATCGCTGGTTCAACACGGCCGCCTTCGCCATGCCCCCGCTCGGCCGCTTCGGAACGGCCCCCCGCCATCCCATTCACTTGCCCGGTCTGAACAACGTGGATTTCGCCGCCGGCAAGAGTTTCCGCTTCGCCGAGCGGCACAGCCTGCAATTCCGCGCCGAGTTCTTTAATTTCTTCAACCACGTCAACCTCGGAACCCCGGGGCTGAACTTGCTGGCGCCCAATACCTTCGGCAGAATCACCAGCGCCAATCAGGGCCCCGGCCATGAAAGCGGGCAACGAGTGATCCAGCTCGCGCTCAAATACGGATTCTGAGTTCCCCAGTGAGGGCGCCTTCCCGGCCGGGTCCGACACGCCGCGCCCTGGTGGCTGCCTTACTCGGCGGCAGCACTCCCGCCCTGGGGACCGACGCCGACTTGGCGCAGCCGGAAGGGATCTTCGCCGAGTTAGACCTCCGCCGGCCCGCACTCCGCCCAGTGCAGGAAGCGCTCCGGGCAGGCGATCCCACCGAAGCCTCCCAGCGGCTCCTGGCCTGGTATCGAAGACGATCCGTGCCACAGCTGGATTCTGTGTTTGCGCCGCAGGCCGACCCCTCGGCGGCGCCGAGGGCTGATCGGCTGCTTGACCAGCATCTCTTCGACATGGGCTTCGGCTACCCGCCCCAGCGTTACGGCGACGACATTGACTGGCGCACTAACCCGGTCGGCGATATCGAGTGGGTGGCCGCGGTCCAGCGGTTCGCTTGGCAAGACGATCTGCTGGCCGCCTCCTTGGCCTCCCGCCACCCGAAATACCCGGCCGGGTGGGTACGGCTAACCAGCGATTGGATGCGGAAGCACTTTCCAGTTGACCCGCAGCGCTTTGAGTGGCTGGATATTCAAGCCGGCCTGAGAGGCATCCGTTGGTGCATCGCCTTCGAAGCCTTCAGGCGCTCGCCTGCCATTGACGGGCCTTTCCTGCTCGCCTTCCTGGCGGCAGTTCATGCCCATGCCCGCAAGAGCTACCGGTTCGCTCTCCGGCGCGCCCACAACAAGGCGGTCATCGAAGCCGTCGGTTTGCTGTACTTGGCCGTCGTTTTCACGGAATTCCGCGAAGCCTCTCAGTGGCGCGCCAGGGCCCTGGAGTTGCTCTCCTCGACGGTTGACATCCAGGTGACGCCCGAAGGAGTCCAGCGCGAGTGGACGCCTTCCTACCACATGCTGGTCGCCGCTCTCCTGGTCGAGGCTATGTGGCTTCTCAAGCTCAACGGCTACCGCCTTCCCCGCTGCCTCCGCCGGCACGTGGACCGTCTCTGCGACGTCTGGGTCGCGATGACGGCGCCGGACGGCTCCCCTCCGCTCTTCGGCGATACCCAGGGCGTGCGTCCTGCCCGGCTTTCGCCCGCCACACCCGCGCGGGCGATCCAGCGGGCAGCCCTGATGTTCCAGCGGCCTGATTGGGCGAGCTTCGCCGAAGGCCGACTCGCTCGGCTGCGAATGCCCTCCCGGGCCTTCCCGAAATCCGGCTTGTACTTTCTGCGCACCGGCTGGCAGCCGGAGGATGTCTTCCTGGCCCTGCACTGCTCGCCGCCCGCGATCTCCGGGCACGACCAACCCGACAACGGGACGTTCGAGCTCTACGCTTACGGCCGCTGGCTGATGCCCGATTCAGGCAGCTACAGCTATCCGAACACGCCTTCGGCGCCCGAGCGCGAGTGGTTCCGGCGCACCGCCGTTCATCAGACCCTGACGCTGAACCAGGCTAACTCACAAAACCGGCCGCGTCACCTCCTGTGGGCCGACACGCCCGGCTTGCAATGCGTCGCGTTCGAAAACGAGTCCTACCCCGGCCTGGTTCACCGCCGCACCGTGTTCTTTCTCTTGGAGGGACCGCTGTTCGTGCTTCTGGATGAAGCCCTCGGGTTGAGGCCGGGTCTGCTCGAACTGCATTTTCAGTTTACGCCCGGCCCGTTCCAACTGGATGATCGAAATCTGGCCGCGTTCACGGACTTCCCCGATGGCGCGAACGTGCTCCTTTGCTGGCCGCGTCAGGTCCCGGTTACCTTGCACCCCGAACCCGGTCAGTACTCCGAGAGACTCAACCAAAAAGTTGCGCGACCGGCCATTGCTGTCCGCCACCGCGATCCTCCACCCGCTTGGTTCCTGACGCTGCTTGTCCCTTACAAAGGACGCCGACCGGCGGCAGCCGTCCGAGCAGAGGGTAATCTGAGCGCCGGCCAATCGCGGGTGATCATCGAAGTCCAGGTCGGCGAGCGTCACTGGCGCGCCGGCCGGGACCTTGCCACTCGTCGTGTTTGGCGCCAAGAGCTATAGAGCGACTCCTTCCCCCCTCCCGTGATCGCACGCTAGCCGCTGCTCTAGCAGCCGGCGCGGCAGGCAGGGCGCCAAGAACTCACTGGCCCGACCCGGGCGGATCAGCCCCTGGCCCAGGCATCTCAGATTCTCGACTTGACGAGCGCGAGCCCGGCCAACATCGGCCTACCGCAACCCGGCGCGCTCCAGCAGGCCCGCGTCGCTCAGTAACTGGCCCGCCGGACCGTCGGCGATCACCGCGCCGGCCTCCAGCATCACGGCGCGGCGAGCCGCCCGTCGCAGGAACTCCACGTCGTGCCCGGTCATCACCAGCGTCACCTCCAGGGCTTCCAACAGCGCGCCCAGTTGCCGCACCGAACGCCCGTCCAGCTCCGCCGTGGGCTCGTCCATCAACAGCAGCTCCGGCCGCATCGCCAGAGCCGCCGCGATCGCCGCCCGCTTGCGCTGCCCCAGGCTCAGCCGGCGCGCCGGCCGATCCGCCTCCCCCTCCAGCCCCACGGCCGCCAGCGCCTCTCGGGCCCGCGCCAGAGCCGCCTGGCGCGGCAGCCCGCGGTTATACAGCGGCAGGGCCACGTCCTCCAGAATCGTGGGCATGAACAACTGATCCTCCGGATTCTGGAACACCACGCCCACCCTCTCGCGCGCCGCGGCGGGCGGGACCCCGAACAGCCGGACCACCCCCGAAGGGCGATGCAAGCCCAACAGGCACCACAGCAGCGTGCTCTTGCCCGCCCCGTTGCCACCCACGATCGCCACCCGCTCGCCCGCCCGCACTTGCAGCCTGATCCCGCGCAGCACCGGCCGCTCAGCCTCGTAACCGAAGCTGATCTCCTGAGCCTCGATCACCAGACTCACTGACCCAACCCCCGCAGCCACTGCCCGGCATAAAAGCGCTCGGCGCGCGTCAGCGCCCGCTGAAACAGTCCGACCAAGGCCCACTCCAAGGACCGGAACCCTCCCGATCCCACCCGCCGGGGCGCGGCCAGCCGCCGCGCGATCAGAAGGCGCCGCGCTTCTTCGCCCAGCACCCAGGCGAAGTGCGCCGTGAACAGGCCGAACATAACCGCGCGCTGCCCAAGGCTTCCCGGCCGGCAGGCCGGCAGCAGCCGCGCCCCCGACAGGCCCGCCAGCGCCGCCCTTGACAGCAGGAACACCGCCACGGTGCGCACCCCAAGCAGCGAGACCCTCCCGCGTCCCGCCCACTCCAGAGCAGCCAGCGTCCCAGCGAACAGCACTATCGGAATCAGACCCGCCGCCGCGCCCCGCCGCTTTCGGTGCGCACCCGCGTGCGCCGCCAGGCCCGCCGCCAGGGCGCCCCACACCACCGCCGGCTGTGACGCCAGCGCCCCCGCCACCGCCGCCGCAGCCAGCGCCACTCGCCCCAGAGACTTGCTCAGCCTTTCCGGCACCGCAGGAAATACCAGTCCGGCGCCTCCTCGGCGCACTCGATCCCCGCCCCCAGTTCGGCCAGCACCCCCGCCGCCTCAGTGACCGGCGGCAGGCGGTCGCCCGAAACCGGCCCTCCGAGCTGCGCGTGGAAGGCGTTCAACTGCTCGCCGCTCATCAGGTGCCCGACGGCCAGCGCGCCCCCCGGCTCGAGCGCCTCCAGCAGGGGGGGCAGAGCCTGCCGCAGCGGTCCCAAGTGCGGCAGCACGTTGAAAAGCAGCACCGCCTGGAAGCTCCCGGCTCGGAAAGGCAGCGCGGTGCTGTCGGCGCATACCCGCGCCACCCGCCGGTCGGGCGTGCGCGCGGCGTTCGCGGCCAGCATGCCCCAGGCGAAATCCAGCTCGATGATGAGCGCCTGCGGCGCCGCCAGCTCCAGCAGGCGCTCCAACAGGATGCCTGTGCCGCAGCCCACGTCCAGGATGCGTCGCGGGGCCTGCTCCGGGAGCGCCCGCTCCAGGTACCGGCGCACTTTGCCCGGCTGGTCCTGGGGCTTGGGCAGTTGATCCCAGGCCGGCGCCAGTTCGTCGAAGTATCGGCGCTTGGCGCTATGGTTCATCGGCGAACAGCAGGCTGCGGCGGCGTTCGAGCATCGCCACCACCAGCGGCGTCACGCTGAGCTGCAAGGCCACCCCGGGCAGCCCGTGCAGCAAGGCCGCCCAGGAAGTCAGCGCCGGCGGCAACCCTAAGCGTCCGGCCAGCGCCCAGTTCAAAGCGAAGCTCAGCAACCGGCCGCAGCAGACGGCGCTGATCAGGGCCGGCCAGACGCGCGGGCGGCTGAAGCGCCGGACCACAGCCGCCACGCCCCCTAAGGTCGCGCCCTCCAGGGCCACGATCAGCGCCACCGGCGGGTACAGGGGAGGCATCCCGGTCGCCAGGCTGGACGCCACAGGCGCCGCCAGACCGGTCAGCACCGCCCATCCGGGCGCAACCAGGAAGCCGTTGATCAGCAGCGGCAGCAGCATGGGCAGGAACTGGCTGCCCAAGCCCGCCATGTGGAAGCCCACCGGCAGGGTCAGGGCCAGCGCCGCCATCGCCGCGCTGATGGTCATCGAGCGCAGGCGCATCAGAAGCTCAGCATAAACCCGCCCGCGGCGTTGATGCCCGGCATCGGATAGCCGTCCACCACCTGGTAGCGTTTGTCGAACAGGTTTTCCACCAGGGCGAACAGGCTGTAGCGGCGGCCGATGGGCGCCGTCAGTTTCAGGGTCGCAACGTGGTAGCCGCCCAACTGGCGAGTGCGTTGCGCGTTGACCCACAGGCGGCCCACCGCCATCCCGCTCAGGTTCACGAAGACGCGCCGGAAGTCCGCATCCACGGCGTAGTTGAACTTGGCGCGCGGGACGTAGGCAGGCAGGTTGGTGGACCACATGCGCAGCCATCCGGCTGAGAGCCGCAGCCGGCGCAGCGGGCGGTAGCGCAGCGTGTTCTCCAGGCCGCGGTGGATGGCCACGCCGGAATTTTCCAACCGCAGGTTGGGAAAGCGGCCGGTGGTGACGATCAGGTTGCCGGCGTCGGCATAGAAGGCGGTCAGAGAAGTTTCCAACTCCGGCCGCGGCCGGCCCAGCCAGCTCACTTCGTAGTTGTACAGCTCCTCGCGCCGCAGCGCCGGGTTAGGCGCCGGGAACAAATACAGTTCCCGGATGGTGGGATTGCGAAAGCCGCGCGAGAGCGAGGCGGCCAGCGTATGGTCAGGATGCAGATTCAGGCTCAGGCCGACCTCGGGCGCGACGATGTCGCCCGCCACCGAGTTCGATTCGTAGCGTGCGCCGCCGTGAAGCCGCAGCCGGGAGCGCGGCGTCCAGTTCAGGCGGCCGAAGCCCGCCCCGCTGGTCAGCTCGTGGCGGCCGTAGTCCAGTCGGGTCAGAACGTTGCGGGCTCGCCCGCCGTAGTTGACCACATCCCCGCCGACTTCCGCCGCCAGAGCCGGCCGCACAGCCACCTGCTCGTGAAACCGCAGCCCGGTCGTGCGGTCCACCGAGCGGAAGCCATCCGTGATGTAGTGCCGCCCGTGGTTGGAAAACGCCGCCAGGTGGCCCCAGGCGCGCCCGGCGGCGTTGTCCAGCTCGAAACTTCCGCCGCCCCGCCCCACCGCCGCAAAGCTGCCGGCCAGCGGCGCGAACACCGGCCCGGGGTCCTCGACGTAGAAATGGCCGTAACGGCCGCGAACCGAAGCCTTCCAGACCGGGCTCAAATCGTAGCCCGCCGCAACCGATCCCTCCTGGGAACGGAAGGCCGCGCGGACTCGCTCGCCTCGGGTGTGCGAAACGCCCGCGGCCACGGTGTAGAAGCCGCGCCCCAGGCGGGCGCCGTTGGAGAGCCGGTGCTGCCCCGTCCAGTACGAGCCCAGCCCGGCGCTGAGCTTGGTTTCCATGCGCTCGGGCGGCGGCGCCGAGCGGATTTCGATCACCCCGCCCATCGCGTTGCTGCCGTAAAGCAGCGAGGCCGGGCCCTCGATGACGGTCACCGAGCCGGCGTCCGCCAGCCCGTAGAAATCCGGCAGCGGGTGCCCCATCAGCCCTTGATAGTCGGGCCGGCCGTCCACCACGATCAGCACGCCCGTGTTCGGCTGGCCGCCTACGCCCCGGATGGTCGCCACCCCCGTGCCGTTGGTGGCGATGCCGTAGCCCATCACGCCCCGCCGGGTCAAGAAAGCGCCCGGAGCCAGCTTCTCGACTGCGTCCAGCACCGTGCGGGCGCCGCGCTGGTCCATCTCCACCCGGCTGCCCGAGATCGGCCCGGCCTGGGGCGTCTCGCGCACCACGACCTCCAAGGTGGTCCGCACCACGGCGGGACGCAGCGTGATGGTCAGTTCGCCTTGCGGCGCCCGCTCGAGCACGCGCGCCTCGGGCTCGAAGCCGGGGGCGCCGGCGCGCACCTCGGCCGGGGCGGCGCACTCCAGGCTGGCCCGCCCGGCCTCGTCGCTGAAGGCGCGAGCCGAGCCCGACAGGCACTCCAGGCGCGCCCGCGGCACCGGCAGGCCGTGAGCGTCGAGCACGCGCAGCCGCAGGGTGTGGGCCCCTGAAAGCAGAGGCAGCAGGAGGAACAGTACGGTACGATGCATGGCGCAATGGAGCGAAGAGACGATGGTAGCACGATTTGAGATTTCGTGCTACCAGAGCTCGCCGCCGGCGCGCCCGCCGGCCCCCGGCCATCCCCCGACCCGCGCCGGACCGCGCCCGGCCGCTATACTGCCAGGAGCCATGAAGAGACTCCTCCTGCTGTTGGTCCTTGTTCTCTTTCCAGCGCCGGCCCAGACGTCCCAGGAGCGCCTGGCTCAAGTCCGCCAGAAGCTGCAACGCCTGGATGCGGCCGCGGTCGCGGAACTGCTCGCCCAGGCCGCGAGCGATCCCGATCACGAAATCCGCTACCTCATTCTGGACCGCCTGGGCCGGACGCAGAATCCCCAGGTGCGGGAGGCCCTCGAGCGGCACGCCGCCGCCGATCCGGACGCCCGCGTGGCGCTGCTCGCCCTGGAGCGGCTCCGCCTCCTCCAGGCGCGCGAGCTGGGCGAGCTGTTCCAGAAGCGGCTGGCCCTGGCCGCCCGGCAGAACGATTCCAAGGCGCTGGAGACGCTTCGGGCGGCGCAGCAGCGCTGGGTTACGCACGCCCGCGGCGCGACCTTGCCCGGCTTCTTCCAGCAGCCGCCCCCTGCCTTCCAGGCCGTGCCCGCCAAAGCCGCCGTGCGCGTGGCGGCCATCGCCGACTTCGGGCAGGAGAACGAGAACCAGCGCGCCGTCGCGGCCGCGCTGGGGGCCGCTCATCGCCGCCGGCGCTTCGATCTGGGCCTCACCCTGGGCGACAACTTCGTGCCCGACGGCGTGACCGACCCGGACGACCCGCGCTGGAAGGGAGGTTGGGTGCAGATCTACGATTCCCTCCGCATCCCCTTCTTCGCCACCACCGGCAATCACGACTGGGGGCTGGCCGACAGTCCCGCCGCCCAGATCCTCTACGCCGGGCGCAGCCGGAGCTGGCGCATGCCCGCGCTGTACTACACCTTCACCGCCGGGCCGGCCCAGTTCTTCGCCCTGGCCACGCAGGCTTTCTCGGAGACGCAGGCCGAGTGGCTGCGCCGCGAACTGGAGCGCAGCACGGCCCGCTGGAAGATCGCCTACGGCCATCACCCCATTTACTCCTACGGCGTGCACGGCGACACGCCGGAGCTCGAGCGCTTGCTGCTGCCGGTCCTGAAGGGCCGCGTTCAGCTTTACATCGCGGGCCACGATCACCTGCCCCAACACCTCCGGCCCGAAGAGGGCGTGCACTTTCTGGTGGGGCCGGCGGCGGGGCAGAGCTCGCGGCCGGACAAATCCGGTCCGCGCACCCTGTTCAGCGGCTCCTTCTACGGCTTCATCACGCTGGAGATTGACCCGCAGCGCATCCGGGCGGCCTTCGTGGACACCGAAGGCAAAACGCGCTACCAGACCGCCATCACCCCTTAGCCGGCAGGGGGCGTCTCCGCTCCGCCGTCCGGCTTCAAAAGCTGCCGCAAGAGGGCCTGCGCGGCAGCTTGCCCGGCGCTTTTTTTCGAGCTCCCCTCGCCGCGAGCGAACCGCTGGTCGCCGAGGCGCACCTCGACCGTGTAGCGGCGGGCGTGCGCCGGTCCCTGCTCCTCCACCACCACGTAGCGGGGAGGGGGCAGTTCCAGCGCCCGGGCGGTCTCTTGCAAGGCGCCCTTGTAATTGCTAAAGGGCGCTTCGACGGCCTCCTCCGGCTGCTCGGCCCCGGCGAAAATATGCCGCTCGGCGAAGAGGCGCGCCGGCTCCAAACCGCCGTCCAAATACACCGCCGCAACCAGGGCCTCCAGGGCGTCGGCCAGCAGGCCGCTCTTGGCCCGCCCGCCGCTGAGTTCTTCGCCCCGGCCTAACAGCAAGTGCTCGCCCAGGCCCAGGCGCCGCGCCACGCCGTGCAGATGGGTGGCGCTCACCAGGTAGTTCTTGAACATCGAAAGCCGGCCCTCGCGGTAGGCCGGGTAACGGCGGATGAGGTAATCGCTGGCCAGGAATCCCAAGATGGCGTCGCCCAGGAACTCCAGGCGCTGGTTGTCGGTTTCGCCTTGGGGACCGGTCTCGTAAGCGTGGGAAGCGTGGGTGAGCGCGCGGCGCAGCAGCTCCCGATTCGAGAATTGGTACCCGAGGGCGTCCTCCAGCTTCTCGAACTGCGGCTCCATGCCGGCGCGCAGAAAGCGGGCGCAGCGGCCCCTGCTCTGCCTGCGCCCGCCGAACCCTCAGGGCTGCCTGGCCGGCGCTTCCGGCGCCGCCGGCTTGGCGAGCTCGGCCGGCTTGGCCGCTTCCGCCGGCTTGGCGGCTTGCTTGGCCTGGAAGGCGCGCGCCCGTTCGGCCTGGGCGAACTGCTTGATGGTGGGATGGACGTCGGCCCCGCCCATCACCTTGTCCAGGATGGCGATGGCCTCGTCGTGCTTGCCGGCCATGTTGTAAACGGCGCCCAAACGCACCATGGTGGCCGGATCGGGGTTGGCGGCGCCTTCGATCGCCTGCTGGAACTCCTGGATCGCCACATCGTGCTTCTTGCGCGCCAGCGCGGCCAGTCCGAGCGCTTCGTGAGCCTGGGCGGTGAAATCCTTCTTGGCCGCTTCCCACTGATCGTCGGGGATGTCCGGGCGCGGCTTGGGCAAGGTCTTCAAAATCTCCATCGCCTGGCGGGCATACTTCTCGGCCCGGCCCAGTTTCTCTTCGCGGTCCAGATCGAACTCGCGCGTGTGTTGGGCGATGCCGGTCGCCAGCATGAGCATGGCGTGGTAGCTCTTCGGGTCGGCCTCCAGCGTCCGCTCCGCCCAGACCACCATGTTCTCGTAGTCGTTCTTCTGCTGGTAAGAAGCCGCGATCATCTGGAGGGCGATGGCCTTGAATTCCGAGTCGGCGAACTTGGTGAGCAGTTCCTGCCCCGCCTTGATGCGCGAATCGGCGTCCGCGGCCTGGAAGATGGCCATCACGGCTTCGGCCTCTTTCTGCGACTTTACCTGCGGCTGCTTCTGGACCTCCTGCTGGGCTGCGGCGCGAGGCGCGCCCCACCACAGCACGGCGGCCGCCAGGCTCAGCCTGGTCAACGCGAAGTATGCTTTTCTCATCTAGGGATTCCTTCCTGATCGCTTCCGAACGATTGTACTTTACTCGGGCGGGCGCGGCCGCCCGGAGGCGCCGCCTCCCGCCAATGCTTTCTCCGCCGCCGCCCGGGCGGCCGCGGAAGCCCCTGGCAAAGCCAGCGCCGCCTGGTAATGCCCGCGGGCGCGTTCTTCCTCCCCGGCGGCTTCCGCCAGCCGCGCCAGATAGACGTGGGTCCAGCCGGCCGTCTGCGGGTCGGGCTCGCACTCCAGCGTCCTCTGGAACAGGCGCTCGGCCAGCTCGGGATCCTTCATGAGCGCCGCGATGCGCGCCAGCCCGTAATAGGCCCGGGCGTGCAACCGCTTTTGATCGCTCTCGCGCAGCACCTGCAAAAAAGCCTGGCGGGCTTTGTCCAGCTCGCGCTGCGCATACCACTGCTCGGCCTCCTCCAACCGGCCCTCAGGGCCGCTCGGAGCGGGCCGGGCCTCGGCCCCGGGCGCCGGCGCGGCCGGCGCCTGCCGGGCGAACTCGACCTGGTCCAGCCGCTGCGTCTCGCGCCGCAAATCAATCCCCCGGACCATTTCGGGAAAATAAAAGCGCAGCGCCTGCTCCTGCTTTTCATAGGCCGGCAGAGCTTCCGCGAAATACGGGGTCAGGATGTAACCCTCGCGGAGCGCCTGCTCGACCAGCGCCTGGCGGAGCGAGGGCGGCGCCAGCCGGGCCTCCATCGCCTTGACCAGGCACTTGGAAGCCAGCAGCAGAAAGTCCTTCTTGTAGATCTCGGGCAACAGCGGCGCTCCCAGGGCGAAGTCAATCAGCGGCTTGCGCCGGTTGAGCTCCTCGGCGCTGCGCAGCACCATGGGGTCCGCCAGGTAGTGCAGGTAGGCGTGGCGGATCTCGGCGATCTGCGGCTCGGGCGCGGGCGTGACCACCACGATGTAATCGTTCTGGTAGTTGCGCACGTGAACCTGCCGGGGCGCCGCCAGCAGCTCCACCCAGATCTGAAAGCGCCGCCCGAGTACGCCGCTGGTGGGGCTGCGCACATAGGCGTTAGCCTCCAGCACGGCGCGGGAAACCGGCTCGTGATAGCGTGCGATCACCCGCTCGTAGTACGGTTGCGCCTTCCGCCAGAGCTGGTCCAGTTCCGCTTCGCGGTAAAAGCGCGCCATCAGTTTTTCCAGGCCCTGAAGGGCGAAGACGTCCGGCGGGAGCTGGTTCAACAGGAAGCGGTATTTGAAGTCCGGCGGTCCGTGCACGCACAGCGCGAAGGAGATGTACTGGCTGACCTCCTCGGTCCAGTCCTTTTGCCGGTGCTGCTCGAAAAATTCCCGCAGCGCGGCCAGCGAGGGCGGCCGGCGAGCGGCCACCTCCCGCCGCACCAGCGCCCGCAAGGGATCGTTGGCGGGCGAATCCAGATCCGCGTCGTAGCCGGCCGCGTTGATCGCCGCCATCACCGCAAACAGCGAGGGACTGGCGTCGAGCTGGCCCGGCTCAGGCGCGGCCGGGGCCAGCAGCCCTGCCCACGCGACTACGCCAAGCAACGCCAAAAGACCCACCTGCTGCCAGTCTAGCGCAGGCGGGCGGGCCGGCGGCGCGATCTCAGGCCGCCTCCTGCATCATGGCCCGGATCGTCGCTTCGACCTCGCGCGCCACCTCCTCCAGGCCGGCGGTCCCGAACAGCGCCAGCATCGCGGTGGGCAGTAAGGTAGCCAGTTTGTAACCTTCCCCCGAACGATACACCGAAATGCGACAGGGCAAGGCGGTCGAAATGGCGGGGTTGGCCTCCAGCACCTTCTTGGCCTGCACCGGGTTGCAGACCTCGTAGATCCAGCACTCCCCTTGGAACTCGACGCCCTTGTTGCGCATGGTTTCGCGCAGGTTGTGCACCGCCAGGATGCCGAACTTGTGCCGCGCCGCGGCCGCCTGCAAGCCTTGCTCGATTTCGGCCGGCGTCTTGCGGCTCTCGATTTCAAACAGCATGTTGCGCCTCCTCAGGACTGTTCAGGGTCGGGACCCAAACCGTTCGGGCGCCGGCCGCTCGCCTTCGCGCCCGACCACGGTGAGCACCGGACAGGGCGCGTGGCGCACGACCCGCGCGCTGGTCGAGCCGATCACCGTGCCGTCGAAGAAGCGCCGGTGCTCGGCCCCGATCACCAGCAAGTCGCAGCCGCTCTCGGCCGCCTGGGCCACGATCTCGCGCGCCGCCTCCCCGCGCCGCTCGATCTCCCGGATCCGGCACTGTGCGCGCTGGGCCGGAGGAACCCAGGCGCACAGGTCGGCGATGGCGTTCTCGGCTTTGGGCTCGTGCACGTGCAACAGGGTGAGCGTGGCGTCCAGGCAGCGGGCCATCTCGACTGCCCGGGCCAGCGCCTTGCGGGCGATCGCCGTGTCGTTGACCGGGCAGAGAATGTGACGGAGAGCCAGCGGGCGGGCAGGCGCCGGGGCCTGCGGCCGCACCGTCAGCACGGGGATCTCACTCTGGCTGAGCACGCGCTCGGTGACCGATCCCAGCAGCAGCCGGTTGAGGCCGCTGCGGCCGTGCGTGCCCATGGCGATCAGGTCGGCGCCGATCTCGGCCGCCAGCTTCAGGATGAGGTCGGCCGGGCGGCCCTCCAGCACGCGCAGCTCGGGCCGGGCCGCCTCCGGGCCCAGCGTCCGCCGCACGAACTCGCGCAGATCCTCTTCGGCCTGCCGGCCGGCCTCGCGCAAGGTCTGCTGGAGCTCCGCCAACTGCCCCTGCGTAAAGTAGGGTGGGACCTCGAACGAGCTGGCGTAAAGAACCGTCAGTCGCGCGCCCGAGCAGCTCCGCAGCGCCTCGGCGTAGCGCAAGGCCAGGGCCGACAGCTCGCTGAAGTCCACCGGCGAAAGAATGTGCTTGGGATGTTCCAGTTGCATCGCGCCTCGCCCGGGCCGGCCTCCGCCCGGCATTCTAACGGATGCCGGAGCAGGCCGGAAGGTGACAGAGCGGCGGCCGACCCGCCGCCCGGCTTAAGAGACTGCCCTGGCCGCGCGGGCCTGCTCGGCCATGCGGCACTCGGCGTGCACCGCGCGGACCGCCTTTTCCAATCCCTCCCGGCGCACCACGATCGCGATGGTCAGCTCGCTGGAGCCCTGCGCAATGGCGATGATGTTGATCTTCTCCCGCGAGATGGCCGTGAAAATCCGGCCCGCCAGCCCGGGCGTGCCCCGCATGCCTTCCCCCACCACGGCCAGCAGCCCCACGTCCTCGTCCACTTCCAGAAGCTTGACGTAGCCGTGCTCGAGCTCCAAGAGCAGCCCCGCCTCCAGCGCCTCCATGGCCGCGGCCAGCTCGCCCTCCCGCACCAGGAAGCAGAACGCCTGCCGGTAGGAGGAACTCGAGAGGGCCAGCACCTCGACGTTGGCCCGTCCCAGCGCATCCAGCGCCCGGCCCATGATCTGGGCCCCGTTGATGACGCCCCCGGCCGGCTCGATCGAGATCAGCGCCACGTTGGCCATCGAGGTCACCGCCCGCGCCCCGCCGGAGACGCGGATCCGGGGGACGATGCGCGTGCCGGGCTTCTGGGGAGCGAAGCTGTTCTTGCTCCAGACCGGGATTTGCCGTTCGATCAGCGGGGCCAGCGTGCGCGGATGGAGAACCTTAGCCCCGTTGTAGGCCAGCTCGGCCGCTTCGTTGTAGGTCACCTCGTCCAGCACGGCGGCGTCGGGCGCCAGGCGCGGATCCGCCGTCATGATCCCATCCACGTCGGTCCAGATCCACAGCTCGGCCGCCTCCAGCACGGCCGCCAGGATGGAGGCCGAGAAATCCGAACCGCCTCGCCCCAGCGTGGTGGGGCGCCCGTCGGCGGTGGCCCCGTTGAAGCCGGTCACCACCGGCATTACGCCCGCCTCCAGCAACGGCAGCAGGCGCGCGCGCGCCTTCTCGCGGGTGGGTTGCATCAGCGGCGTGGCGTTGCCGAAGACCGCGTCGGTGACGATCACCTCCGAACCGCTGACCGCCTCGGCCCGCACGCCCTGGCTTTCCAGATAGGCCGTCACCAGCGCCACGGAAAGCCGCTCGCCCACCGCCACCGCCTCGTCCACCGAGCGCGGCGGCCGCTCGCCCAGCATCAGCACGCCCTGCGCGATGCGCTGGAACTCGCCCAGAATCGAAGCGATCGCCTCCTCCACCGGGCCGCGCCTCTCGGCGGGCAGCAACTGGCGGCAGGCGGTCAGATGCCGCTCCTGCAATCGGGCCAGATTCGCCCGCAGGTCCTCCTCCTCGCCCGCCTCGGCCCGGCGCAGCGTCTCCAGCAGCAGGTCGGTGACCTTGGCCATGGCCGAGATCACCGCCGCCACGGGCCGCCGTCCGCTTTCCTCAGCCAGAATCCGGCAGACCGATCGGATGCGTTCGGCCGAGCCCACACTGGTGCCGCCGAACTTCATCACCAAAAGATCCTTCACGGTTGGCACCCTCCCGCCGCGCCGCCGGCGAACTCCTGGCCGTCGGCGATGCGTTCCCGCACCAGCTTGAGAACCGCCTGCTCGACCTGCTCGATCCCCAGACGGGTCGTGTCCAGGTACACCGCATCGGGCGCTTGCATCAGCGGGGCTTCCGCCCGGCTGCGATCCCGCTCGTCACGCTCCCGCAGTTCGGCCGCCACCTGCCGGGGATCCGCCCCCCGGCCGCTCTCGCGCAGCTCGCGGAGCCTCCGCTCGGCCCGCACCTCGGGCGCCGCGTCCAGGTAGATCTTCACCTGGGCCTCGGGAAACACCACCGTGCCGATGTCGCGTCCCTCCATCACCACGCTGGCCAGCGAGCCGATGCGCCGCTGCTCGGCCAGCATCGCCCGCCTCACCCCGCCATAGGCCGAAATGATGGAAGCGGCGGAGGAGACCTCCGGCGCGCGGATCGCCTCGCTCACATCCTCGCCGTTGAGCAGAACGCGCGTGCTGCCGGCCGCGAACTCGATGCGCGCCGCCGCCGCCAACTGCTCCAGCCGGTGCATGTCCTTCAAGTCCACGCCCTGGCGCAAAGCCCACAGCCCGAGGGCGCGGTACATGGCCCCGGTGTCTATGTAAATCAGGCCCAATTTGGCGGCCACCCGCCGCGCCACCGTGCTCTTGCCGGCGCCGGCCGGCCCGTCTATGGCGATGACGATCCGCTTGGGCATCGTAAAACGCCCATCATAGCGGATCGCGGCCGCGCTTCGAGGCGCCCGGCTACAATGAAAGTTAGGATGCCGATGTTGCCCGTGATCAGTTGCTGGCTGCTGGCGGCGGCCGGCCTCGGCCTGGCGGCGGAAAAGTACAGCGGGCCGCGGCCCCCTCGCCCGGACCTGCCCTATCTGGTTCATGCCGACAACTTGATTCCCACCGAGGTCAACGAAGCGCGCCAGCAGACCCGCGGCCGGGAGACCATTTACACGGTGCCCGGCCCCGCCTCCCCGGCGCGCACTCCCGTGGCCGAGCCGATCTTCCTGTTTCTCTCCGAGAAGATCGCGCCCGAGACCCTGGAACTCTACCGTCTGGAAGTCAAGGGCGGCAACCGCCAGATCGTCTTTCCCGAAAAGAAGAAGGACCAGCCCCGCCCTCTGCGCCTGGTGGTCAGCCGGCTGGATGAGAAGCTCTACCGGCTGGAAGTCAGCGAGCGCTTCGGGCTGGAGAACGGCTCCTACTCGATCACGCCCGCGGGCTCTAACCAGGTTTTCTGCTTTGACGTCTATTAGAGTCGGCCGGCGGCGGCGCCGGCCGGCCCCGGGCGTCGCGCATGGAAGCGGAGAATCCTAAACGTTGCTGAAGCGAACCTTCAAGGCGTTCCAGTATCACGACTTCCGGCGGTTGTGGCTGGGCGCTTGCACCTCCAGCATCGGCACCTGGATGCAGAAGCTGGCCCAAAGCTGGCTGGTGCTGGAGCTGTCGAACTCACCCTTCCTGCTGGGCCTGGATGCCTTTCTGGGCGAGCTGCCGGTGGTGCTGTTCTCGCTTTTGGGCGGCGTGGCGGCGGACCGGATGGATCGGCGCCGCCTGCTGTTGATCTCTCAGTTCATTCAGATGACGGCCGCTTTCCTGCTGGCCGGCCTGATCGCGGCCGGTCTGGTGCGCATCTGGCATATCCTGACCCTGTCCTTCGTGGTGGGACTGGCGCAGGCTTTCGGCGGCCCGGCCTACATGGCGCTCTTGCCCAGCCTGGTTCGCAGCGAGGACCTCTCCAACGCCATCGCCCTGAATTCGATCCAGTTCAACCTGGCGCGCGTGATCGGCCCCATGCTGGGCGGGCTGGCCCTGACCCGGTTGGGAGCACCCTGGTGTTTCGCCCTCAACGGCCTTTCCTTCCTGGCGGTGATCGCGTCCCTGCTGGCCATCCACGTCCGCTTCGTGCCCCGGGGCGGGCGCGACCCCTTTCTGACGAGCTTGGGCGAAGGGCTGCGCTTCGTCCGGCGGCGGCCGGCGATGCCGGAGCTGATCGGGCTGGCTTTTGCGGTAACCATGCTGGGGCTGCCGCTGGTGGTCTTCCTGCCCGTGTTCGCCCGCGACGTCTTCCGCCGGGGCGCCAGCGCCTACACCTTGTTGCTGCTGGTGCACGGCGGCGGCTCGATCGCCGGGGCCCTGTTGGTGGCCGCTCTGGGGCGGCGGGCCCGCAAAGGGAAACTGGCGCTGGCCGCCCTGCTCGGCCTGGGAGCGGCCACGGCGGGCTTTGCCCTCTCCGGGTCCCTGCCGCTCAGTTGCCTGGTCCTGTTCCTGGCCGGCGCCGCCCTGATGGCGGTCTTCTCGCTGGCCAGCACGCTGGTGCAGGAGATCACCAGCGACGCCATGCGGGGCCGCGTTATGAGCGTCTACAACGTAGCCTTCCGCGGCGGCATGCCTGTGGGCAGCCTGTTGACCGGCGCTCTGGCGCCCCGCTTCGGCGCGCCGCCGGTGCTGGCCGTCAACGGCCTGCTGATCGTCGCCCTGGCGGCCTACTTCCTGCTGCGGCGCCGCCTGAGCGCCCTTTAGAATTGGAGGGAGCATGACGGCCGGCTGGATGATCGTCGCCTTGGCGGCCGCCTCGGCCGGCGCCGAGCTGGAGGAGGCCAGGAACCGGCAGGATCGCGCCGCCTTGGAGCGCCTCCTGGCAGAACGCGCCGCAGCGGCCGAACAGCGGCCCCGCGATGCCGCCGCGCAGTTCCGCCTGGCGGAAGCGGCCTCCTACCTGGCCGAAGTGGCCTTCGAGTTGCGCGACCGCGAGGCGGCCCGGCGGGCCGCCGAGACCGGCATCCGGGCCGCCGAGCGCGCGGTCGCCCTCCAGGACGGCATAGCCGAACACCACCGCCTCCTGGGCACGCTCTGCGGCCAGATCATCCCGGGCAACCCCCTGCTGGCGCTCCGCTACGGCAAGTGCGCGGCCGATTCCCTCCGCCGCGCCCTCGAACTGGATCCCCGCTCCTGGCGCGCCTGGCTGAGCCGCGGCGTGGGCAATTACTATCTGCCCCCGGCCTTCGGCGGCAGCCTGGAGGCAGCCCTCGCGGATTTCCGCAAGGCCCTGGAGCTGAATCCCAGCGCGGCCGAAGCCTGGCTCTGGCTGGGCATCGCGCTGCGCAAGGCCGACCGTCGCGCCGAGGCCCGCCAGGCCATCCTCAAATCTCTGGCGTTGAATCCCGACCGCCTTTGGGCCCGCCAGCAACTGGAGAAAACTCCCGCTCCATGACTTCGCCCGAACTCTCCGCTCCGCCGCCGGCCGCCGGCGCCCTCCGGCGCCGCCTGTTCGTGGCTGCCGCAGTAACTCTACTTACTCTGCTCGGTTACTTTGTCTTTCCGGGCCATACCTGGCTTCAAGCCGATACGCAGGTTTACGTTCCCATTCTGGAGCGGCTGCGGGATCCTTCGGTGCTGGCCAAGGATCCTATGGCGGTCCGCCCGCACGTGGCCTTCACCATTTACGACGAGGTAACTCTCGGTCTCTGCCGGCTTACCGGCTTGGACCTGCGGGCGGTGCTGACCGCGCAGCAACTGCTCTTCCGCGCTCTGGGCATTCTGGGGGTCTACCTGGCGGCCGCCGCCCTGGGCCTCTCCTGCCGGGCCGCCTTGCTGGCAGCGGCTGCCTTCGCCCTCGGGGCCACGGTCGTGGGTCCTTCGGTGCTGACTCTGGAGTACGAGCCGGTTCCCCGGGGCTTCGCGGGGCCCTTGGTTTTCCTGGCCCTCGGGTTGGCCGCCCACGGGCGCGACCTGGCCGCGGGTTGCGCAGCCACGCTGGCCTTCCTCTACCACCCGCCGACCGCAGCGGCCTTCTGGGGCCTTTACTTTCTGTTAGCCCTGTGGCCCTCCAAGCCGGCCGTCATGAGCCGGCGCATCGCCGGGCTGGCCCCGCTGGCCTTAGGCGCGCTGCTGTTGCTGGCGCTCTCCCGCTGGCAACCCGGCGTCAGCGAGCCACAAATGCTGTTCAGCCGCCTGGATCCGGAGCTGGAGAAACTCCAGCGCTGGCGCGCGCCCTACAACTGGATCGGAACCTGGGACGTCGCCTGGATCCGCCAGCACGTCCTGCTCTGGCTGCTCTCGCTGGCCGCCTTCTGGCGCCTGCGCCGCTTGGGAGCTTTTCGCCCGCCCCAGGGCCCGGCGGCGGATCCCGCGCAGGCCTGGCCCATCCTCGACCTGGAGTTTTTCCTGCTGGGCCTGCCGCTGGCCGGGCTGCTCTCGATGCCCCTCGGCTACCTGTTGCTCGACCGCATGAAGTGGGCCTTGATCGCCCAGCTTCAGCCCGCTCGAAATCTGCTGTTCGTGGTGGCGCTGGCGGGCCTGCTGGCCGCCGCAGCCGCGGCCAGGGCGGCCGAGCGCGGCCGCTGGTGGGAAAGCGTGCTCTGGTTGCTGCCGGTCTTCGCCATCCCGGCTCACACCCGATTGCTTCAGCTCGGCCCGCCGGATTTCTCCGATCCCCTCAGCCGGCGGCGCGCCTGGCTGGTGGCGGGGCTGGCGATGCTCACCGCTCTGGCCCTCTATGCCGGCGCCCTGCGGCGCGCCTGGGCTTGGCCCCTTTGGGCGGCCGCCCTGGCGCTGCCTTTCTTCGCCATCCCCGGTTACGGCAAGGTGCGCAACTACCCCAACCTCCACAGCCGCGAGCTGGAGGAACTTTCCGCCTGGGCTCGCACATCCACACCGCCCGACGCGGTCTTTCTTTTCCCGGACGCCGGGCGCGAACTGTTTCCCGGCATCTTCCGCGCCCGGGCTTTGCGCGCCGTGTACGTGGATTGGAAATCCGGCGGCCAGGTCAACTTCCTGAAGGGCTTTGCCGCCCAATGGTCCCAGCGCTGGAGCGCCGCGATGGAGGGAGGCTTCCGCACGGCGAAGCTGCCTGCTTACGCCGCCCAGGGCGTGGACTACGTGGTGCTCCGGCGGCCGCGCCGCCTGCCCGCCGGCCGGCCCGTGTTCGAGAACTCCCGCTTCTCGGTCTATCGGCTGGAAGGCCTCGGGACGGGCCCCTCCGCGGACGCCTCCCTCCGCGGGCCGCATGGCTGAAACCGCGCGATAATGAAAAGGCAGTCGCTTCGGCCTGCATCTTCCGGAGAACAGCCGATGAGAATCGAAGCCGAGCGCTTGATCCGGCAGGGGGAGCGCGACCTGCTCAACGCCGCCAAGAACGTCGAGATCGAAGCCTACGAGGTGGCCGCGTTCCTCTCCGAGCAAGCGGTGGAAAAGTTCCTCAAGGCGGCCTGGATCCTCTGGAAGGCCGAACTGCCGCCCCACACGCACTATCTTCTTGAGCTGGGCCGCGGCTTGCAAATGCCGGAACAACTCTTGCGCCGATTGGCTTTCCTCAACCCGGATTACACGGTCAGCCGCTATCCTGACGCAGCTAACGGAGTGCCCTTCGAGTTGTATGATCGCCCGACCGCGCTCGCCAAGCTGGCGGCGGCACGAGAGGTGATCGAATGGGTCCGATCCGAGATCCGCTCGTCGCCCAATTCGTGAAGCTGTTCCTGCCGCGCCTGGTCGAGCGCTTCCATCCCAGCCGCGTGCTGCTGTTCGGCTCGCGGGCGCGGGGCGAAGCCCTTGCCGGCCGGAGCGACCTGGACCTGCTGGTGGTCTCGGAGGCCTTCGCCGGCCTGCGCTTTCCGGAGCGGGCCGGGGAAGTCTTATGGGCCCTTCAGACGCCCTTTCCCATCGAAGTGCTCTGTTACACCGCCGAGGAGTACGAGAGCAAGAAGCACGAGCTGGGCATCGTCAGGATCGCCAGCCAGGAAGGAGTAGACCTGCTGGCGCCCGGCCCTCACCCCGCCTAGCCGGCCAGCAACTGCTCGACTTCCTCGCGCAGGGGAACCGAAGCCTGGGCGCTCCGGGGCTGCCGGCGCTACCGAAATAGCTGGGGCCAGACCCGAACAGAGAAGAGCCGAGCGAACAAGCTTAGACTGCTGGAAAATTAGGAGGCGTTTCCGGAAGTCCCCTTCGGACCGTACCTTTCGGCGCTCGAGCTCCCGCGAGGCGGCAGGGGCGCCCCATCCGGGGTTACAACCGAGCGGGAAGCGCGCAAACAGCGATGGGGCGGCACTCTCCCGCATTTTTCGTCGGCCCGACCGATTCTGAGCTCGACCGCAGCGGGCCTTGCAGAGCCCCGGACTCGGTTTGACTTGCCCAAACTGCTCAAGCCGAGGCTGTAACCGATTGAAAAAGCTTGGCAAAGCTCTGGCCGAGCTCGGACAGGCGCTCCGAGACGGCGCATCAGGCGCCTTTGTGGGCGCTCTGGCGGGTTTTGACGGCGGCGTTTCGCAACAACTCCTCGGTTGACAGATCAAGTCCGTGTTTGGCAAGGGATTGCAAGCACGGCCGGAAAATTCCGGGCAAGCTGTTGCAATTCGCAGCTTGACAAGCCGCGAAGAGCGGCCGTACAATATTCCGCGCGGCGGTTCGAATTTCAAAACGGGCAGGAAAACATGAAGGCGATAGCTGCAGCGGTAATTTGTGCGGTGCTTTGCGGCTTTCCCTTGCTCGGCCAGTACACCACGGCCAGCTTGGGAGGAACCCTGGTGGACGAAAGCGGGGCGGCCGTGCCGGATGCCCGCGTTACGGTGCGAAACCTGGACACCGGCTTTGCCCAAGCCACGACCTCGGACGCCACGGGGGCATTTCTGTTTTCCAGGCTCCCGATCGGCCGCTACGAGCTCAGAGTGGAGAAGGAAGGCTTCTCCACTTACATGCAGTCCGGGATCACCCTGGCGGTGAATCAAGACGCCAGCCAGAGAATCACTCTAAAGGTGGGGCAAGTCACCGAGCGGATCACGGTCGAGGGCAATACCGAATTGGTGGTGACGCGCACGGCGACAACCGGCCAGCTCATCGACCGGCAGCGGGTGGTGGAGTTGCCCCTGAACGGGAGGATGGCGCAGACGCTGCTGTTTCTGGCGCCGGGAACCGCCGACCTGGGGCGCAACGGCTGCATCATCTGCGGCCATGGAGGCGTTTACCCGGGCGAGCAAACCGCCAGCGTTAACGGCACGCAGAGGGATCAGGTCAATTACCAACTGGATGCCGTCAGCCACAACGACACCTATCTGAACGCCAGCCTGCCCTTCCCCAACCCGGACGCTCTTCAGGAGTTCAACCTCCAGTCGAGCAATTTCAGTGCGGAATATGGCAACGCGGGCGGCGGCGTCGTCAACATAGTCACCAAGTCCGGCACCAACGAGCTGCATGGCAGCGCGTTCGAGTTTCTCCGTAACGGCAAGTTGAACGCGCGCAATTTCTTCGCTCCGAAGCAGGACACTCTCAAGCGCAACCAGTTCGGCGGCACCCTGGGGGGCCCGGTTATCAAGGACAAACTGTTCTACTTCGGAACCTACCAGGGAACACGAATTCGCA
>Ga0209018_1000159_pt1 | contig 63876 bp, 58 predicted proteins | sample YNPBryBLVA2012_FD_185814 | JGI IMG/M metagenome (GOLD analysis project Ga0209018, IMG submission 185814) | Anoxygenic and chlorotrophic microbial mat microbial communities from Yellowstone National Park, USA - YNP Bryant BLVA 2012 (SPAdes)... ...
CATTGGTCATTGGTTATTGGTCATTCCGCCCAGTATTATAGCATCCTCTCCGGCCAGCGGACAGTCGGCCCCGCGGACGGGCAGACGGGCCATGCTCGTCAGGTCATACAGGCCGGCCAGGAGGCGGTACTCGCCAGGGGGCGCGCCCTCGGGCAGGGAGAGCCGGTAGCGGTCGGGGACCACTTCGCCCGGCAGCCAGTGGTTGGTGGGGTGGCGCCCCGCCTGCGGCTGCGCATCGGCCTGGTCGTAGACCTGCCCGTCTGGCCCTACCAGGTGGAGAAAGACGGTGTAGGCGCGGTCGGTGAACGCCAGCGCCTGCCAGTAGAGCGTCACCTCGATGGCACCCTCTTCGGGTGAGACCTCGGCGCCGGCCAGGGCCAGGCTCTCCCCCAACCGGCAGCCGAGTGGGGAAACGCCGGTCGGCAGGGTGAAGGTGCGCGTCACGTCCACCTGCACCGAGCCGACCGAGAGCCGGCCGTCCGCCGAGGCAGCCCAGACCGTCGTCGGCCCGCCGGCAGCGTAGGGGGAGACCGGCACACGGCGGATGGTGCGATAGCGGTCGCCGGCGGCCCAGGCAGATGTCGCGCCGGGCTCAGGGAGCAGCGACACCGCCTCCCCGTCGCCCACGCTCAGACGCGGCTCCTCAAAGGGGCCAGTCACCCGCCAGATCGCCTCAACCTGCACCTCCTCGCCCGGCGGGACCACCGTGGGACGGATGGCGGCGGCCTCCAGCACCAGCCCGCCCAGGCTGGCGGAGACCACCTGCCCGGCGGCCAGGGTAGCGGTGAAGGGATGAGCCGGCGGGGAGATGGTCAACGGTCCGACCGTTGCCGCGCCGTGAGGGGGCCCGCCGGGCTCGTACACCACCAGCCGCAGGCGGTAGAAGTCGCCAGGCGGCGTTCCGGGGAAGGGGAAGAGAGCGTAGCGGCCCAGCACCGGCTCGTCCAGGGGCCAGCGGCCCGCTACCAGATAGGGGCCGCTGATCATGCCGTCAGCGCGGCCCCACTCCACGCCGTCTGTGTCCTCCAGGCGAGCCGAGACAGCCAGATGGAGGGGCAGCGACGCACGCGCCTGCCAGTAGCATGCGGCCAGCACCGCCTCGTCGCCTGGAGTCAGCGGCAGAACACAGCCCAACGGGTCCAACGGCAGGTCCAGGTTGGTCTCGAGGGATGGAGTGAGATCCGGACCACAGACAGCGGACGGCAGCGGTCCGTGGTCCGTGGTCCGTGGTCCATCGTCCGGCAACGGCAGACACTCCGGGAAGAGTCGGTAATGACGGAGCCGCAGGCCGGTCGGCTGCTCCGTCAACGGCACCTCCTCGCCCACCTGCTCCAACAGCGCCGCGACCACGCCGGTGGGGTCCACCATCTGCGGCTCCCACTCCACGAGCCACGCCCCGGAACGCCCGGCGAGCAGGTCGTTGAGCAGCGCGGCGGTGTTGCGGTAATGGAGCACGTGGTTGACGTTGAGGATGGGGTCATCAGGCAGGGCTGCCCAGCCGTCTGGCCCGGCGTAGTACTGCCAGGCGGGGAAGATCGGCCCGGGGACGAGCAACACGATCTCGTCATCGGCCATCTGTGTCTGGACCAGGCGGGCGGCGGTGCGGAAGTCGCTGCGGGCGAAGGCGGGGTCGAAGTAGAGGTGACGTAACCCCAGGCCGGCGGTGGCGACCAGGGCGGCCAGCAGGAGCACCGCCGTCGCCGCGCAGACGGCGCGCCAGCGGCCTGCCCGCTTCAGCAGGCCGTCCACGGCCATCGCCGGCAGGAGGAAGAGCGGCGGGGCGGCCAGGATCAGGTAGCGTGGGGAGAACTTGGGGACGTGGCGGAAGAGCCAGGCCATCAGCGCCACCGGCACGACGAAGTGGGCCAGGAGCAGCAGCGATGTCCACCAGCCTCCCTTCCGCCACGAGAACAGCAGCGTTATCAGGCCAGCCAGGCAACCCGCGCCCCACACTACCAGCGCTGCTGTCTCCTCGGCGGCGGTCATCATCTCCCCGGTGACGAAGCCGCGCACGGCCCCGGCGAGCACGAAGCGCCAGTCGAGCAGGCCTGGCCAATAGCCTGCGTTCTCTCCCCAGAAGCGCAGGGCATAGACAGCCCACGGCAGCCAGAGGAGCAGCGCCGCGCCCAGTGCCAGCCCACCGCGCAGAAGCCTCTGGGATTCCGCGGACTTCCGAAGTCTGAAAAGAAGGAGCGCGGCGTGGAAGGCAAACAGGAACAGGCTGGTGGTCTGCGTGTACAGCATCAACCCGTCCAGGAGCGTGAGGCCCACCCAGTACTGCCAGCAGCGCGGGTGGCGGAGCGCGCGGAGGAGGAGCATCGTCGCCAGCAGGCCGAGGAGTGCCTGGAGGATGTACATCCGCACGTTCTGGCTGTGCCAGATGTACAGCGGAGAGAGCGCCGCCAGCAACCCCGCCAGCAACCCTGCCCGCCAGGAGCGCAGGTCGGCGCCCAGGCGGACGAAGCCAGCCACCAGCAGCGTGCCGGCCCAGACGGACAGGAAACGCGCGGCGAACTCCGTCTGCCCGGCGACGGGCAGCCACACCGCGAGCAGTTCGCCGTGCAGCGGGGGGACCAGGTCGCGGGAGGACCAGAAGAACGCCTGCGCCGGCCCCAGCCCGGCGGTATAGACGGCGTACCCCTCGTCGTACCAGAAACTCTGGCCGTCCAGCCGATACAGACGCAGCGCCCAGGTCAGGAGCAGCAGGATGAGGACGAGGAAACCCAGTCGCCGGTAGGGGGCAAAGGGTTGCGACGAGGTCTGAGCGTGCATCAACCGCTCAGCCTCCCGCGCCGGCGGCCTGCGGGAGGCTCCGTCCCAGGAAGGACGCGGTCTGTCGGGCAATGCGCTCCCAGGTGAACTGCGCCGCCAGCGCCGTCGCGCCCGCCTCCAGCCGTGCGCGCAGCGCCGGATTGGCGGCCAGGCCCGCCACCGTCTCTGCCAGCGCCTCGGGGTCGCGCGGGGGGACCAGCAACATGTTCTCCCCGTCGCGAACCTCCGGCAGGGGCACCGTCGGGTGGGTGGTGACGACCGCCCGGCCGTGGGTCAGGCAGGCGTGCAGGGTCCCCCGGCGGAAGGAGACCCCATCCCGGTAAGGGAGTACGCACACGTCCGTGGCAACGAGGCCGGCGGAGACCTCCTGGGGGCTCGTGTAGCCGGTCCAGTGCACGCGCTCCTGCAGCTCCAGTTGGGCGATCAGGCCTTCGACGCGGGCGGCGTCGGCACGGTTGGTGGGGTCGGAACTGCCCACCCGCCCGCCGACCATCAGCAGGTGGGCCGGGAGGCCGCGGGCGACCAGCAAGGCGAGCGCGCGGATCAGTTCTACGACCCCTTTGCTCTCGTTCAGGAAACCGAAGTAGCCCAGCAACAGATCATCGGGGGAGAGGCCCCAGCGGGCGCGCGCGCCATCCCGGTCATAGTCCGGCGGGAGGGCGAGGGGAATGTTGCTGCCGATGGGGATGAGGCTAAGGCGGCTAGAGGGCACAGTCCCCTCGAGCCGCAGGTAGTCCTCCTGGTTGGTGGTGATGACGCCGTCACAGCGGCGCATCAGCAGGCGCAACGCCTGCCAGCGCAACGGGCCAGCCTTGGGGAACAGGTAGGGCACCCGCAGGTCGTGGAAGGTGACCATGGCTGGCGGTCGTTCGGCGCGATGTGGCGCGAAGTGGATCGCCGGGTGCATGCGGTAAGCAGCGGCCTGGTACTGGATGTCCAGCACGTCCAGGCGTTCCTGCCGGGCCACGTCGAGCACCTCGCGCCAGCAGCCCCAGCGCCAGCCGCTCACCACACGGTGCACGACGAGGTCGGTGTCTGGCGCGCCCTCGCCCGCGGTGGTCACGACGTGCACCTGATGGCCCAGGCGGACCAGCGCACGCCCCAACTGCTGGGTGAAGTCCCCTACGCCGCCCTGGTCAGGCGGGTACTCGCCGGTGACCAGTCCCACGCGCATCGGCTGCGGCTCCATTTAGCGGGCCAGCAGCGCGTGGACGCGCGGGCAGTTCAGGAAGGAGGCGCGGAGGCCCTCGGGGAGGTCGTCGGCAATGGCCTGCACGGCGGCGCAGGCCGCCTGATGGGCCTGCGGCTCGTCTGCCAGCGCTTCACCCGCCTCCCAGGTCAGGGGCAGGCATCCCAGTTCTACACCGGTCTCCAGTGCGCGCTTGATGTCCTCCCGCACGCCACGGGCCAGACCGCGCCACAGGTATCCCCAACCGGCAAGTTCGGCATACCCACCCGGGATAGCCAGGGATAACAGTTCATCTGCCCGTTGGCCTGCCTGGTTGGGTTGGCCGAGGAGAAGACAGGCCCGCGCAAGGTCCCGCAGTGCCTGTGCGTGGAACCACTGCAGGCCGCCGTAGGCGGCCAGGGAGACCGCGCTCTCCAGCGAGTTGAGCGCTGCCTCCGTCTGGCCCAGGCCCAGGTGGGCCATACCGATGCCGCGTATGGCGGAAATGGTGACGACGTGGGTCAGTCCGGCCACCTCCAGCGCCTGCTGGTAGGCCGTCAATGCGGACGCGGCCAGTTGCAGGCTGGCGTAGGCATCCCCCTGAGCCACCAGAGCGATGACGCGCGCGTCCCGAAAGCCCTCCTGGTTGAGGGTGGCGAAATCGGTCAGGCGCAGCACCGTGCCATAGTGGCCCATCATCGCGTGAACCCAGGCGGAGCAGGCCTTGCAGACGTAGGCGATCAGCGGTGATTCGGCCTGCTGGGCTGTTTGGAAGCCCTGTTCCGCGTGGGTGATCGCAGCGTCATACCGGCCCCGGTAGCCCAGCACCAGGCCGGTGAAGCCCTGGCTTGCGCCGACGTAGACCTGTTCGCCAGCGCGGGCGGCCATTTCCCGGGCCTGGGCGAAGTACCGCAGGGCTTCTTCCAGGTTGCCCTTGAGCATCGCGACCAGGCCGGCGTTGTGGAAGGCCTCACCGCGCGGGTCATAGCCCGGCCAGTGGCGGGTGTCTCCCACCAGGCGCAGCCCTTCGGCGATACTCGCCTGCGCGGCGTCCAGTTGCCCGGCTTTGGCCTGCCCCTGCGCCAGAGCGAGCAACGCCACGCCACGGCTCCAGTCGGCCCCGGCGGCCTCGAGTTCGCGGCAGGCGGCCAGAGAGTTCTCAATCATCGCGGAGATGTCGCCGCGGTGGGCGGAGACCACCGCAGCGCTCTGGAGCGCGTGACCGCGCAGGAGCGGGTCCTGCGTCCGATTACCCATCTCCATCAGCCGCTGCCAGACCGTGTTGGCGGCGTCGAAGTTGCCGAGCATGGTGTGAGCGGTCGCACACTCGTGATAGAGGTCGGCCAGGCGTTGTCGCTCGAGACGGATGTTATGTTGCTGGATGATCTCCATCGCCTGTTCGTAGTAGTGCACCGCCTCACGCAGCGCCCAGGAACCTTTGGCCCGGTCGCCGGCCCGGTGGAGGTAATGAACTGCTTTTTCCCACATCTCGCCGCCGCAGGCGTGGTAGGCCAGTGCGCTGCTGTGCTCCTCCAGGCGCCCACTATAGATCTCCTCCATCGCTGCCAACACACGCCGGTGGATGTTCAGCCGGCGGGTCATCAGGATCGCCTCGTAAGCCACTTCACGGATCAGGGAGTGGCTGAAGGTATAGGCGCGTCCTTCTTCCCCTTCCAGAGCGTAGTAGCGGATGAGGTTATTCTCCAGGAGCGTCCGCAGGTGTTGGTCCAGCAGGCTTTCATCCAGGGTGACTCTGGCCAGCAGTCGGCGGGTGAATATCCGGCCGATGACCGCAGCCTGGTAGAGCGTCTCCTTCACTAACGGGGGAAGATGGTCCACGCGGCTGGTCAGGAGGATGCGCAGGGTGTCGGGGATCTCGATCTGCTGCAAGGGGTGTGTTGCTCTCCACTGACCGTTCTGTTCGATCAGGATCCCCTTCTGGATCAGGGAACGCAGAGTCTCCTCGACGAAGAGCGGATTCCCTTCAGCGTGTTCCAGGATCTGCCTCTGGATATCGTGGGGGACCACGCCGCCTTGCAGCAGGTTCCGGGTCAATGTGATCGTCTCGTCTGGGGAGAGCGGTATCAGGGAGATGTCGCTCCAGTCCACTTCGCCCGGCTCCAGAGGCTCCTGCCCCAGCGCTTCGCGGATCGGCTGACGGGAGAGCAGGATGAAGAAGCAGGGGACTTCCGTGGTGAGCGGCAGGAGGCGGCGCAACATCTCCATCGTGCTGGGGTCGGCCCACTGGAGGTCCTCCAGGACGACGACGGTGGGGCGCTGACGGGCCAACCCGGCGAAGAAGAGGCGCAGGGTCGTCAGGGTATGTCCGCGTACCCCTTCCGCGGAGAGGGCGTCCAGCACCTCTGCCGATTCAGGGTCTGGTCGCACCTGAAGGAGGTTCAGGATGAAGGGATAGATCTCCCGGGCGGAGTCGGGCAGCAGCAGTTTCAGTACCTCCAGGACCTGACGTCGTATTTCCTCCTCGGTCTGTTCCTTCACGCCAGCCCAACGCCACAGCAGGTCCTGAAAGGGCAGGAGTGGCTGGTGGTTGTTGTAAGAGAAAGCGTGTCCTTCCAGCCACTGCAGGTCGGGATAACGAGAGCGCACTTCCTCCACCAGGCGGGACTTGCCCAGGCCGGCCTCACCGGTGATGGCGATGACCCCGCCGCGTCCTGCACGCAGGCGGGCCAGGCCGCTTTCCAGAGTGTGCAGTTCTTCCACGCGGCCCACCAGCGGCGAGGTAAGCGTGGCCATCGGCCAGCCGCTGACGTGCTCTTCCCGTCCTCCCACCAGCAGGTAGATCGGCATCGCATCCATCCGCCCGCGCACACGCAATGGGGGGAGCGGGAGGAAATCGAACCGCGGATGGGCCTGGCGGTAGGTGCTCTCGCCCACAAGAATCTGCCCCGGTTCGGCCAGGTGCGCCAGGCGGTTGGCCAGATTGACCGCATCGCCCATCACCGAATAGGCCGCCAGGCCGACCTCGCCGGCAAAGACGTGGCCGGTGTTCACGCCGCAGCCGAAGGTCAGCGGTTGCGGCAGGTGACGCCCTTCGGTCTCGTTGAAACGCTTCAGGGCACTGGCCATCTCCAGGGTTGTGCGCAGCGCCCGCACGGTGTCGTCTTCATGGGTCTCCGGAGCGCCGAAAACGACCATGATCTCCTGCCCGACAAACTTGTCCAGCGTGCCGCCGTATTTGTAGATAGGGGCAGCCAGACTCTCCAGGCAGGAGTTGATCAGTCGCCGTGCGTCTTCCAGGGGAAGATGCTCGGAGAGGGCCGGGAGGCCAGGAAGACAGGCGAACAGGACCGTCACCAGACGGCGCTCGCCGGTCACGGGGTAGATGGGAGTGGAGACGCCATCTCGGGAGATTCGCTGGCCGCACTGGCCGCAGAAGGAGAACAGGTCAGGGTTCTCGAACCCACAACGAGGGCACTTCACCCGGCGGCTCCTTTTCGATGTGAGTTGGACAGACAGGTTCTGGTATCAATCGGGTTCAATCGTGTGACGCGAGCCAGCGAAGCGATGTCGGCTATGTAGAGGGAGTGTCACCGACGATACATCTCCGATGCCGGAGCGACGGCCAGGAGCACCGGCAGGCGCTACCACCAGGGTCGGAAGGAGGTGCTTGTCGTTGCTGTTATGCCCTGATGTTCAACCTGCACTTCGACGATGACCCTCCGCCCCATCGGGGAGGGTTGGAGGGGGAAGCTGACCTGAGAGGTGCCTCGCGCGTCAGTTTCTGGCAGGGCATAGGCGACATCCTGATTGGCGTAGTGCACCACGATGGTCGGATGCGCTCCGCTCACCGGTTGCCTCTGCTCATCGGTTACGTAGACGTAGACTGTCTGTGGATTTCCGGGGCTGGCGAGGGCATAGCGCACCGCTGCGGAGAGGCGGAGAGAGCGCGCCACAGGCGTCGCCACCGTTCGTCCTGGCGAGATGATCGGAGGGGCCGGTTGCCGCATGCGCACCTCAGGGGGGATGTTGAAGCGATAGATCGCTTCCAGGCCCAGCGAACCCACCGTGACCCGGTCGTCAGGGGGGCGTTCAGGGCGCCATTCCATACGCATGCGCTGGAAGTACTGCACCAGGTACGGCCCTTCCGACAGCGGCTCGGAGATGGGGTAGCCGAAGACATCCAGCCCCCCACGCCGGTTAAAGAGGTCAAGAAAAGCGTAGGAAACGATGTGGCCCGTCTCCGGGAAGACCCGGTGCAGGCGGCCATTGGCTGGCCATTGTTCGCGCGGCACGGGAGGTTGGTGGTAACCCATCTCCTCACCCAGCAACCCCAACTGCACCTCATAGGGTGGAGGGTTCTCTGGATGCCATTCCATTCGTGCATTGTCGAAATACTGCACCCAACGTCCGCCGAGGCGTATTTCCTGGAAAACCTCGGTCTCCGGGTAGCCGAAGGTAGCCAGGCCTCCGTGGGCATTGAAGAACTCGAGGAAAGGGCCGCAGATGTAATGACCAGAACTGAAGTATTGGCACTCGTCCTGCGGGAAGGTCTGCTGGGACTGCTGAGCAGCCAGGAGCGGCGAGACGGACAACCCGGCGAGCAAGAGCACGATGAACCATACCATCCAGCGGGCGCGCATTTTGTGACTCCTCTCAAGCCAGGTCGAAACTCGACAAAATCGACCCACAACCCTCCGAACAACCCCCTGGCCGACGTACCCCGCGTCGGCAGGCGGCATTGGGATGCTGCCCTGCGGTTAGTCGGACAAGCACCCAGTAGTACATTTTACAACAATCTCTCTATTTTTGCAATAGGTTTAGAAGTTACGCAGTTGATCTTTATTGCCACGAATTGCACGAATTTCACGGATGGAGAGAAACGAAAAAAATCGTGTCCATTCGTGAAATTCGTGGCGAATTTCAAAGGTTTATCCGCCAACTGTGCAAGTCCTAAGGTTATTCAGGACACAATTACTCCCACTCGATGGTCGCCGGGGGTTTGGGGGTGACATCATAGACCACGCGGTTGATCCCCGGAACCTCGTTGACGATGCGGTTGCTGATGCGCGCCAGCAGGTCGAGATCCAACCGCGCCCAATCAGCGGTCATGAAGTCATCGGTAGTGACCACGCGCAGGGCGATCACCTGGTCGTAACTGCGACCGTCCCCCATCACGCCCACGCTACGCACCGGCAGGAGCACGGCGAAGGCCTGCTGGGTGGCGGCGCGCAGTAATCCCGCAAGTCGGAGTTCTTCCAGCAGGATGGCGTCGGCGGCGCGCAGGGTCTCCAGCCGTTCCCACGTCACCTCGCCCAGCACGCGCACGGCCAACCCCGGCCCGGGGAAGGGCTGCCGCCAGACGATCTCGTCCGGCAGGCCCAACACCTCCCCCACTGCCCGTACCTCGTCCTTGAACAGGTAACGCAGCGGCTCAATCAACTGGAGGCGCATGTGCTCCGGCAGGCCGCCGACGTTGTGGTGGGTCTTGATCCGCCGGGCAGTGGGCCGGTCGGGCGCCGCTGACTCGATCACGTCTGGGTAGAGCGTCCCCTGCGCCAGGAAGTCCACCTGCCCCAACCGCTCCGCCTGGCGCTCGAAGACGCGGATGAATCGCTCGCCGATGCGCTTGCGCTTCTGCTCAGGGTCGGTGACCCCCTCCAGGACAGCCAGGAACTCCTCCGTCGCGTCCACTGCCACCAGGGGCATCCCCAACCTGTCGCGGAAGGTGTGCACGACCTGCTCCGGCTCGTCACGACGGAGCAGGCCGGTGTTGACGAAGATGCAGGTCAGCCGCTCGCCGACCGCCCGATGCACGAGCGTGGCGGTGACGGCTGAGTCCACCCCCCCGCTGAGTCCGCAGACGACCTTTCCATCGCCCACCCGGTCGCGAATGGCCGCCACGGCCTCGTCAATGAACGTGGTGGGGGTCCAGGTGGGCGCGCAGACGCAGACCTCGATGGCGAAACGTCGCAGGATGTCCGCGCCGGCGGGGGTGTGGACCACCTCGGGGTGGAACTGCACCCCGTAGTACTGGCGCGTTGGGTCGCCCATCGCGGCGATGGGGGAGTTGTCACTACAGGCCAGAACCTGAAAACCGGGCGGCAGCCGCTCGACGCGGTCGCCGTGGCTCATCCAGACCTGCGGCGCGCCCCGCAGCGGGGCCAGGAGAGGGGTGTCTGCGCCGACCAGTCTGACCTGCACCGGGCCGTACTCTCGCCGGGCGGCTGGCGTGACCTTTCCGCCCAACCGGTGGGCCAGGAGTTGCATCCCGTAGCAGATGCCCAGGACCGGGAGGCCGGTTTCCAGGACATAGGGGGGCAGGGTCGGCGCGTCGGGGTCGTAGACGCTGGCCGGCCCCCCGGAGAGGATGAAGCCGCGCGGGCGCAAAGCCAGTACCTTCCCGGCGGGCGCGTCCCAGGGGAAGAGTTCGCAGTAGACGTGCGCTTCGCGCACCCGCCGGGCGATCAACTGGCTGGTCTGCGAGCCGAAGTCCAGGACGGCCAGCGCGTCGTGCATCTCAGTCGGCCAGGATGATCCGGCCGTCGCGCATCTCGGCGATCGTCACCAGCGCCTCGATGGGCACGCCCAGGGAGGCCAGCACCTCTCGTCCTCCCTCGAAGCGCTTTTCGATCAGCACGCCGATGCCGGCCAGTTCCGCGCCAGCCTTCTGCACCAGGCGGACGAGCGCGGCGATGGTGTAGCCGGTGGCCAGGAAGTCGTCAATCACCAGCACGCGGTCGCCCGCATGCAGGTATTCCGGCGAGACCATCAACAGCACCTCGACGCCTTTGGTATGGGAGGGGGCGCTTTCCACGTAGACCGGCTCAGCCATCGTGATCGGTTTGGTCTTGCGGGCGTAGAGGACAGGGACGCCGAGGACTTCGCCGGTGGCCAGCGCCGGGGCAATGCCGGAGATCTCGGCGGTGAGCACCTTGGTCACGCCTGCCCCGGCAAAGCGGCGTGCCAGTTCCTCGCCAGCGTGGCGGAGGAGGAGCGGGTCAATCTGGTGGTTGATGAAACCATCCACTTTGAGAATGCCGTGCCCCAGGTCCTTGCCCTCTTCCAGGATACGGCGCTTCAGTTCCTCCATAGGCCCTCCTGACCGGGTTGGCAGCGCTCAACGGTGACGGCGAACCGTCAGCCGACCCGTCCTCAACGCAAGCAGCGGGCGACGCCAGAGGTGGAAAGGGGTGCCCGGTAAACGGAGGAGGGGCGCGACACAGTCACGCCCCTCTGGAAGTACCCCCGGCAGGATTCGAACCTGCGACCTTTTGGTCCGCAACCAAACGCTCTATCCAGCCTGAGCCACGGGGGCACGGTCACGCTACGCTGGCGGGGAGGCAGGGATTCGAACCCTGGGTCGAGTTTTACCCCGACAACCGCTTAGCAGGCGGCCCCGATCGTCCACTCCGGCACCTCCCCCTTACGGCTATGCTTTTGTTGAGCGGAGGGAGAGGGATTCGAACCCCCGGTGACCTCACGGCCACAACGGTTTTCAAGACCGCCGCCATCGTCCACTCGGCCATCCCTCCCGGAGGAGGGAGGAGGGCTCCCCCCTGCGACGCCCACATTCTACCACGCTATGCAGCGGATGTCAATCTGCGCCGATGGCGGTGATCCCCCCCATCCACGGGCGCAGCACCTCTGGCACGACCACCGATCCATCGGCGCGCTGGTAGTTCTCCAGCACGGCGATCATCACCCGCGGCAGGGCCAGGCCGGAGCCGTTGAGGGTGTGTACCAGGCGCGGACGTTCTCCGGGCTCAGGGCGGTAGCGGATATTGGCCCGGCGCGCCTGGAAGTCCCCGCAATTGCTCAGGCTACTCACCTCCAGCCACTCCGCGCAGCCCGGCGCCCACATCTCGATGTCGTACGAGCGGGCGGCGGCGAAGCTCAGGTCGCCCGTGCAGATCTGCACCAGCCGGTGGGGGATTTCCAGCCGGCGGCAGATGTCGAGGGCGTGCTCGATCATCTGATCCAGGGTGTCATCACTCGTTTCGGGGGTGGTGAACTGGTACATCTCCACTTTGTCGAACTGATGGCCCCGTTTGATGCCGCGCACGTCCCGTCCGGCGCTCATCCGCTCGCGGCGGAAGCACGGGGTGTAGGCGACGTAGCGCAGCGGCAGGGCCTCGGCGGGGAGGATCTCGTCGCGGTGGAGGTTGGTGATGGGAATCTCCGCCGTGCCCACCAGCCAGATGTCATCCTCGGCGTCGTGGTAGATGTTGTCGCGCAGTTTGGGCAGTTGCCCGGCCCCCCACATGCACTGTTCTTTGACCACGAAGGGCAGGTAGACCTCGCGGTAGCCGTGCTCGCGGGTGTGCACGTCGAGCATCCAGGCGATCAGCGCCCGCTGCAGCCGCGCTCCCGCTCCCTGCAGGACGTAGAAGCGGCTCCCCGCCAGTTTCACCCCGCGCTCGAAGTCGAGGATGCCCAGTTCGGGCCCCAGGTCCCAGTGGGGCAGCGGTTCGAAGTCGAACTCCGGCGGCGTCCCCCAACTGCGCAGGATAACGTTGTGGGACTCGTCGGGTCCCACAGGCACCGACGGCTGGGGGATGTTGGGCAGGCTCAGCAGCATCTGTTCCCGCTCCTGCTCCGCCTGACGCACCTCTTCTTCCAACGCGGCGATGCGGTCGCCCACGGCGCGCATGCGCTCGATGAGCGGCTCGCGCCCGGCAGGGTCTTTCATGCGGCCGATCTCTTTGGAGACGCGGTTGCGCTCGGCGCGCTGCTCCTCCACCTGGGCCAACAGGTTGCGCCACCGTTCATCGGCCGCCAGGACGCGGTCCACGATCTCGGGAGACTCGTTGCGGGCAGCCAGCGCCGCGCGGACGGTTTCTGGCTCTTTGCGGATCAGACCGATGTCAAGCATCTTGCGCCTCCTGGTGTGGCTGTCCTTCCGCCTCCCGCGACCGCAGGTGCGGGAAGAGGATCACCTCGCGGATGGAAGCGCGGTCGGTGAAGAGCATGACCAGCCGGTCCACGCCCAGGCCGAAGCCGCCGTTAGGGGGCATGCCGTACATCATCGCCCGGATGTAGTCCTCATCCAACGGATGGGCCTCCTCGTCGTCAGCCCCATACAGCCGCCCCATCTCCAGGAAGCGCTGCTCCTGGTCGAAGGGGTCGTTCAGTTCGCTGAAGGCATTGCCCATCTCGATCCCGCCGATGAAGAACTCGAACCGCTCGACGTGGGTGGGGTCGTCCGGCTTGGCCTTGGCCAGCGGGGAGATGTCCCGCGGGTAGTCGTAGACGATAGTAGGCTGGATCAGGCGCGGCTCGACGATGCTGCCCAACAGGCTCTTGTCAATCATCTTCCCCCAGGTTGCGCCGGGGTCGGGCTGACGGCCGGCCGCCCGCAACGCCTGGCGCAGCGCTTCGGCGGTGGGATAGGCCAGGTAGTCAATGCCACAGGCCTCCAGGATCGCCTGACGCAACGTCACGCGCCGCCAGGGAGGCGTCAGGTCCACGGTGTGACCCTGGTAGGTGATCTTCATCGTTCCCAGCACCTCCTGGGCCACGGTGGAGATCATCTGCTCCGCCAGTTCCATAACGTCCCGGTAATCGAGGTAGGCGGCGTAGAACTCCAGCTGGGTGAACTCGGGGTTGTGCTTGAAGGAGACGCCCTCGTTGCGGAAGTCGCGGCCGATCTCGTAGACGCGGTCGAAGCCGCCGACCAGCAGCCGTTTGAGGTAGAGTTCGAAGGAGATGCGCAGGTAGAGGTCCTGGTTGAGTTGGTTGTGGTGGGTGGTGAAGGGACGGGCTGCCGCGCCGCCGTAGATGGGATGCAGAATCGGTGTCTCCACTTCCATAAAGCCGCGTCCATCCAGGAAGCGGCGCAGCGCAGCGACGGTGCGGGTGCGGACGCGGAAGAGTTCGCGCACCTCCGGGTGGACCGCCAGGTCGGCGTACCGCTGGCGGTAGCGCTCTTCGACGTCGCTCAGGGCGGAGTAGCGGACGATCTGCTCGCCGACCCGCTGCTCCTTGCCCCACGGCAGGGGGGTGATGCTCTTGGCCAGCATGCGCAGCCGCTGCACGTGGACGGTGATCTCGCCAGTGCGGGTGCGGAACATCCTCCCCTGCGCCTCGATGAAGTCCCCCAGGTCGAAGTCCTGCTTGAGCGTCTGGTAGGTCTCCTCGCCCAGTTCGTTCACGCGCAGCATGAGTTGCAGTTTGCCGCTCTCGTCCTCGATATGGGCGAAGGAGGCCTTGCCCATCACGCGCAGGCTGCGCAGTCGTCCGGCGACGGTGACCTCCACGCCCTCGCCCGCGGTCTCGAAGGCGGCCAGGGCCTGGGCCAGGGTGTGGGTGCGCCCGGCGCGCGCCGGGTAGGGGTCCCACCCCTTTTCTCGTAGTCGTTCCAGATTTTGCAGGCGTTGCCGTTCCAGGTCATTCAATTCCATAGCAGCCTGCCTCCTGTCACAAAAGCGATATGAAAAACGCCCGCGCTGCCAGGTGGGCGGGCGTTCGTGCGGTGGGGCGATTGGCCCACCCCGATGCGCCTTTCGTTCAGTGGATCCCGACGATGCGGAAGGTCAGCATGCCCGCAGGGGCCTGGACCTGCACCTCATCTCCCACTTTGTGGCCCATGAGCGCCTTGCCCAGGGGAGACTCGTAGGAGATCTTGCCTACAGACGGGTCTGTCTCCGCCGAGCCGACGATGTGGTAGGTCTCTGGTGCGCCGTCCTTTTCCACTATCGTCACCCGGCTGCCCAGGCGGACCGTCTCTTTCCCCCCTTCTTCCTGGATGATCTGCGAGCTGCGCAGGAGACCCTCCAGTTCCAGGATGCGCCCCTCGACGAAGGCCTGCTCGTTGCGCGCGGCCTCCAGTTCGGCGTTCTCCAGGAGTTCCCCTTCTGCCAACGCCTCATGCAGGCGGCGAGCCACCTCCTGCCGGCGCACCGTGCGCAGGTAGTTCAGTTCGGCCTCCAGCTTTTCGTATCCCTCGCGGGTCAGGTAAACCAGATGTTCGCCCATAGCCCCCTATGAGTGACCCTTATGATGACGCAACAGTTCTGAACCGTCACTGGATAACAATGAAAACCCGCTATCGCACTCCGCCCGCCCATGCAGGGCGGGTGGAGTGACGGTAGCGCGGGTTTTGGCTGATCCGCTGCAGGGTGACTGCTCCTTGAGTGCGGCGGATCAAGACACGTCACGATGGAGCAAGAAGAAGCCCCCTATTGAGGGAATGGCGTCTTATTATACCTCAGACTGCTTTTTTTGTAAAGCAGCATGCCCGGGTAGATGTGTCCCAATTTGTAGGACAACTGCGAGCAGTTGTCCTACAAATTGGGACACACCTGCCTGGGTCCTGCGCTATCCCTCGATCTCTTCCAGTTCGGCCCGCAGCCGGGCGTGGCTGGCCTTGGTCACCGGATACCAGATCAGCAACGGCAGGCTGAGGATGAGGATGATCGAGGGAATCAGGCCGAAGAAGAGCCGAATCCCCAGCAGGGCTATGTCGGTCTGCGGAACCCCGGCCACGTAGCCGAACAGGGCCAGCGCCCAGCCGCTGACCGCTACCCCCAGCGCGTTGGTGAATTTGCTGAGCAGGGCCCACACTCCGTAGTACGTGCCTTCCCGCCGCTCGCGCGTTTCTTTCTGGTCGTACTCGACCACGTCGGGCAGCATGCTCCAGGGGAAGACCCACTGGGCGGAGAAGCCGAAGCCGGCAACAAAGGCGATGACGTAGATGATCGGCGTGGGGCGGTGCGGCAGGAAGAAGGTGCAGATGACGGCCACGGAGGCCACAAACAGCCCCAGGGCGTAGGCGGGCCCCTTGTTGATCCGATCGGAGATCACCTTCCAGGGGAACAAGAAAAGCCCCACGCTCCCCAGCATGATCAGGAGGATGAGCGAGACCTGGGCTTCCATGTTCAAGTGATAGGTCACGTAGTACGGAACCAGGCTGGTCATCAACGTGAAACTGAAGCTGCTGATGAAGAAGGCTGCCATCAGGCGGAGGAAGGGGCGGTTGCGCAGCGTCTGTACCAGCGCGGAGAGGGGAGGTAAGCGGGAGGAACGCACGCCCTCTGCGGTCCGCTCACGGACACCCAGCCCCGTAGTGAGGACGGTAGCGGCGGCGATGAGGCCCAAAACGCCGCCCATGCCGCTATAGGCTGCCCGTTCCGGCCAGCCCAGCAGGTCCCGAAACAGCCCTGCGATGACCGGCGTGGCCGCTGCGCCGAGGATGTAGCCGACGACGCTGAACACCATCCGCACAGCGGTGAGGCTGGTGCGCTCCTCGTAGTCGTGTGTGAGTTCCGGCGTCAGGGCGTAGTAGGGGACGCTCACGAGGGTGTGCAGCGTGTCGAACAGCAGGAAGGAGAGCAGGACGGCGAAGAAGGCCGTGGCACCGGTAAGGCCGCCGGGTATGGAGAACAGCAGCCAGGTGACCAGGCCCAGCGGCACGGCGCCGAACAGCAGGTAGGGGCGGCGCCGTCCCAGCCGCGTGCGTGTCCGGTCGGAGTAGTAGCCGAAGAGGGGGTCATTGACAGCATCCCAGGTGAGTTTGCCCACCATCAGGGCCAACCCCGTCAGCGCCGGATCGAAGCCCAACACGTCGGTGTAGAAAAAGAGCAGGAAGAACTGTAGGGACGCGGTCAGCATGGCAATGCCGCTGTCGGCCACGCCGTAGAGGACCTTGGAGCGAGCGGATAGCCTCTCCGTGAGAGCGTTCATCAGCCTCGAGCCTCCTTTCCTTGCGTCTGCTCACCTTCTCGTCGTTGCGGGCCGCCCTGAGCGGAGCGAGCACAGCGAGCGGAGTCGAAGGGCGACCCGCAGTGCACCAAACGGCCTGCGGAGGTCATCCGACCTCATCCGGCCGCACCTCCCGGCCGCTGCAGGCCGAGACGTGAGCCGCAAGGGTGAACTGAAGCACCGCTTTCCCGGTCAGCCCATCGAGGACGGGCTGCCCGCCGCTCGTCAGCGCCTGGATCAGATGACGGGTGCAGTCAATGAAACTGTCGTGCCATTCCACCCGCTCGACCGGGATGGGGGTCGTCTTCCCGTCGCGGAACAGCATCAGCGGCGGAAGGTCCACCGTTCGGGCCGTGCAGCGGTTGACGAAGAGGATGCCGCGATCCCCAATGACCTCCACACGGTCGTCGTCGGCGTAGTAGAGCGAGTCCATGACCATGTTCGGGGTGTGGGCAAAGTCCATCACCCCGTAACGGCGGGGGGTCTTGAACTGGAACATGATCGCCGCCGGGGCGTCCAGGTACTTGGTGGGCACCACGCGCGTGTGGTCGATCCAGGCGGTGACCCGCTCTACCGGGCCCATCAGGTGGTAGGCCAGCGAGAAGATGTGGTAGCCGTGGTCGAAGACCAGAGGGCCCCCGCCGCAGCGCTGCTCGTCGAAGCGCCAGACCCAGGCGCTGATGGGGACTTTCCATCCCGTCGCGCTCTTGCCGGTGTTCACGTGCAGGCGGATCATCTGGGGCTCGCCGATCTCGCCAGCCTCGATCATCTCTTTGGCGCGCACGTGCGGCGGGTAGAAGACGAAGTTCTCATAGACCCGCAGCACCACGCCGGCCTGCCGCGCCGCCGCGATCATCTGGTCCGCTTCACCCGCGGTGAGCGCCATCGGCTTCTGCACCGAGACGTGCTTCCCGGCCTGGCAGGCGGCGACGGTCATCGGGCAGTGCAGGTCGTGAGGTACCAGCAACTCCACCAGGTCGACCTCGGGATCCTCCAATACCTGCCGGTAGTCCGTGTAGACCCGCTCCACGCCCCAGGCGCGGGCTTTTGCCTGGGCGCGTCGCCGGTTGGTGTCGCACACCGCGATGATACGCGCCTCCTCCAGCCCCTGGTAGCCCAACTGATGCAGGTCAGAGATGCGGCCGCAGCCGACAATCGCGACGCGAACAGGAACCATTCTCTCCTCCCGAGACCTGAGATGACCTCGCCGCCCTTCAACTGCACTCGCTCCGCTCGGGGCGGCCGGCAGCGCCTACTGCTCCTCCGCCCGTTCCCGCTCATACCGCGCCCGAGGCTCCGCAAGGTAGGCAGGCACAGGCACGTCCCACCAGCCCACCGCTGGGCTGCCGGAGAGGGGGTAATCCCGCTCGACCATGACCTCCACGACGGCAGGACGGCCAGAGGCGAAAGCCCGCTCGAGCGCAGGGCGGATTTCATCAGGGGCGGAGATCCGCTCGGCATAACAGCCAAAAGCGCGGGCCAGCGCGGCGAGATCAGGCGAGATGGGTCTGCCGTCCTTCAGGAACTCGGCGCCCATGGCGCGCTCCTGACCGTAGACCGCCGCTTGCAGGTCGCGGATGGCGATCCAGCCTGCGTTGTTGGCCACTACGTAGACGACGGGGAGATCGTACTGTACCGCCGTCGCCAGTTCCTGAGCCGTCATCAGGAAATCCCCGTCCCCCACCAACCCCACCACCTGCCGGTGTGGGACGGCCAGTTTCACACCCAGCGCAGCCGGAACCGCCCAACCCATCGTGCTGAAGCCGCCTGTCGTCAGGTTGGTCTTCGGTTCGTAGACCATCGCTTCCTGGAACCACTGGGCCTGGGTGTTGCCGGAGGAGGTCAGCACGATAGCGTCCCGGTCGAGGAAAGCGCGCACCTCGGCGATGAGGCGGGAGATGGTGACAGGGGAATGGTCCGATGTGGCAAGCCCGCGCACGTGGGCCAGCCATTCTTCCCGTAGATGCTGTATCTCGGCGAAGTAGTCACTCGTCCGATCGTCGCGCGGGGCGGTGTGGGCCTGTAGCCATTCCAGAAGAGCCGCCAGCGCGGCCCTGGCGTCCGCCACGATGCCCACCTCCACCGGGTAGTTCTTGCCAATCTCGGCAGGGTCCAGGTCAATGTGGATCAGGCGGGTGGGCGGGATAGCGTAGGTCGCACCCTGGCGATACGAGGAGGTGGACTCGTCGGCGAAGCGCATCCCCACCGCCAGCAGCACGTCGGCGCGGGAGGTGAGGGCGTTGCCGCAGGTGGTGCCCTTGGACCCGCCGTGCAGGCCAGAAAGCGGGTGGTCCTCCGGGAAGGCTCCCTTGCCCATCATCGTGGTGACGACCGGCGCGCCGAGGAACTCGGCCAGGGCGCGCAGTTCCTCCCACGCCTGGGCAGCGATCACCCCACCACCAGCGACCAGCACCGGACGTCTGGCATCGGCCAGCAGCCGTCCGGCCCGCTCGACGAGGGCCGGGTCGGGCAGGACGCGGGCGACTGGCTGGCTGCTGTCCAGGCTTTCGACGTCCACCTCGGCAGCGTCGCACTGGACATCCATGGGCAGGTCAATAGCCACGGGGCCCCGCCGGCCGGCGAGCATCTCGATGAAAGCCCGTCGGAGGATGCGCGGCAGTTGGTCCACCCGCGTCGCCCGCCAGGTGCGCCTGGTGACCGGCTCGAACAGGCTGAGGCTGTCCGCATCCCGCTTGCGCTCGATCTCCTGCAGGACGCCCCGCCCCGCCATGTGGGTGTGGCTGTTGCCGGTCAGCACGAGGACGGGGATGGAATCCACATAGCAGGAAGCCACACCGATGAGGGTGTTCATCGCGCCGGGGCCGATGGAGGTGAAGACCGCCAGGGGGGTGCCGGTCACGCGATAGTAGCCGTCGGCCAGATGGACCGCACTCTGTTCGTGTCGCACCTGCAACATCCGAACCCGGCCTTCGTAGCGCAAGAGGGCGTCAACCAGGCCCAGGCACCCATGCCCTGGGATGCCGACCAGGTAGGGGACCTGATGTCGGATGAGGGACTCCAGGACGATCTCTCCGCCAGTCAGTCTCATCAGGGGTCTCCTTTTTGCGCCTTTCGCGCCTTTCGCGTCTTTCGCGTCCTTTCGCGCCTTTCGCGTCTTTCGTGCCCTTTCGCGTCTTTCGTGCCCTTTCGCGCCTTTCGCGTCTTTCGCGTCCTTTCGCGTCCTTTCGTGGTCTATAGCTGCTCTTTGATCGCCTCGGCCAGGGCGCGGGAGATGCCCGGCACGGTGGTCAACTCCTCCACGCTGGCGGCGCGGATGCGCTCCAGCGAACCGAAGGCCCGCAGCAACGCCCGCCGACGCACCGGCCCAACGCCGGGGATGCTGTCCAGTTCCGAGGCCATGCTCGCGCGCTCCCGCCGCATGCGGTGGTGGCTCACCGCGAAGCGGTGGGCCTCGTCGCGGACACGCTGGAGGAGGAACAGCCCCTGCGATCCGGCCGGCAGGCGCACCGGCTCGGCCTGTTCTGGGAGGTAGATCTCCTCCTCCCGTTTGGCCAGTGCGGCCAGGGGCACCCGCTCGCGCAGGCCGAACGTGTCCAACACCTCCAGCGCGACCCCCAACTGCCCCTTCCCGCCGTCCACCATCAGCAGGTCGGGCAGCAGGGCCCAGGTCTGCATGCCGCGCGCCCCTTTCGTCTCCCCGGAGGTGGCCGTCCGCCAGCGCTCGAAGCGGCGCGTCAACACCTCGCGCATGCTGGCCGTGTCATCCGGCCCGCTAACGGTCCGCACGTTGAAGCGCCGGTAGTCGGACTTATGCGGCACGCCCTGGACGAAGACGACCATGCTGCCGGTCGGCTCGGTGCCCTGGGTGTTGGAGATGTCATAGCACTCGATGCGCGCCGGTCGCGCCGGCAGCCCCAAAGCGGCCTGCAACTCGTCCAGCGCCTGTTCCTGCTTGTGAGCGTCGCTCTCCCACTGGGCGCGCACCGTGGCCAGCATCTGCACGGCGTTCTCGGTGGCCATGCGCACCAGTTCCCGCTTGCGTCCACGGCGTGGCACCTGCAGGGTTACCCTGGCCCCGCGCTTGCGGCGCAGCCACTCCTCGATCACCAGCGCCTCGTCCACGGCGTCGGGGAGGATCACCTCCGGCGGCACGTAGGCGGCCTCCTCGTAGAACTGCTTGACGAAGGCGGCGACCACCGCCCGGTCTTCTTCCTCTTCGGCCCCTTCCAGCAGGAAGTACTCCCGGCCCAGCAGCCGGCCGCCGCGGATGAAGAAGACCTGGACGCAGGCGTTGCCGTCGTCGCGGGCGAAGGCGATCACGTCCTGGTCGCTGCCGGCGGCGGCGACGATCTTCTGTCGCTCCACCACCCGCCGCACCGACTGGAGTTGGTCGCGCAGGAGCGCCGCGCGCTCGAAGTCCAGCCCGTCCGCCGCCACGCGCATGCGCCTCTCCAGGTCGGCGATCACCTCTTCGCTGCGTCCCTCCAGGAAGCGCACCAGGCTGGCGATCATCTCCCGGTACTCCTCCTGCGTCACTGCGCCGATGCATGGGCCCAGGCAGAGTTTGAGGTCGTAATAGAGACAGGCCCGCCGGTCCTTCCCGCTGATCTCCCGGTCACAGGTCAGGTAGGGGAAGGAGCGGCGCAACAGGCTGAGCGTCTGGTGGACCGCGCCGGCGGAGGTGTACGGCCCGAAGTAGCGGTTGCCATCCCGCTCCACGCGCCGCGTCACCAGGACACGCGGGAAGGGCTCGGCCCAGGTGACTTTGATGTAGGGGTAGCGCTTATCGTCGCGCAGGCGGACGTTGAAGCGGGGGCGATGGGTCTTGATGAGGTTGGCCTCGAGGATCAGCGCCTCCAGTTCGCTGTCGGTGACGATGAACTCCAGGTCGGCGATCTCGCCCACCAACCGCCGCACCTTGGAGTCCTCCTGGGCAGACGGCGTGAAGTAGGAGCGGACACGGTGGCGCAGGCTGATCGCTTTGCCCACGTAGATGACCCGCCCCTGGGCGTCGCGCATCAGGTAGACGCCGGGGAGGGCGGGAAGGGACTGCAGCGTGGCTTCGATCGGCTCAGGGATCATCAGCGCTCACCCCAGAGACGGGGAGGCGCGGGGACGGCGAGACGCGGAGATTCCGCCGTCCCCGCGTCGAGGCGAGGTTGGCTCAGGACAGGCGGGGAAACGACACAAGGTGAGACGTCAGAACTGAAAACCGCCGGACTGTGAGATGTAATAGCCGGCAACGGCAATCACGGTCGCGCAGCAACAGCATAAGATGAGCACGCCGATGACGATGCCGATGATCAGGCCGGTTTTGCTCTTCTTCTCCTGGGCGGGCAGCGCTTCAATCGGCTGCCCCTCTGAACCGTAAGAAGGTGGTGTGTATGCCTCTCCCATTTTCCTGTTCTCCTGTTTGGTCTGGGTTTTACCCGCACCGCGAAGCGGTGTCAAGGGTCCTGATACAGAGACCTGGCCGGGAGTCATAGACCTTGGCGGACGCAACCCGGCGGACTCCCAGGCGCGGATTTCTCCGCGTCTCCGTCTCTCCTCACCGCCCCCACACTGCCATCAGGCCCGACAGCAGTTGTGTCAGCGCCAGGATCAGCCCCACCCCGGCCACGGCCAGTGCGGCGATGATCTGCCAGCCCCAACGGCCCGTCCGTCGAACCACCAGCCAGGACAGCCCCAAGGCCGCCAGGCTGCCCAGCCCCGGCAGCAGCGGGACGCAGGGCATCAACCCCAGGCTGGTCAGAGCCAGTCCCAGAGCGAAGAGGGCCGGGTTGGGCTGGCGAAGCCTAATAGTTGCCACTCCCCTGCAGGAACGGAACCGAGCAGAGGCTGCAGGCTGTCAACCCGCCGAAACCCAGCACTGGCAGGATCACGCCAACCAGCAGGGCAATGCAGCCGCTCAGGAGCAACAGGCCCAGGGTGATCCAGCCGATGATGATCCCGGCCTTGGCCATCCCTTCGCCGCCGAGCATCCCCTGGCTCTGGCGAATGTCATTCATAGCCTTGTAACCGAAGATAAGTCCCAGGATTGGCCCCAACACCGGGACAACCTGTACCAGCCCCAGCAGGCTGAGCACCAGCGAGGCGATCGCCATCCCGCTAGTCGGGCGGGCCGGTGGGTATGCATACGGCGTTTGTGACATGATGGGCTCCTTTACAGTAGATGTGCACCCAACTCGCTATCCTGCCGGCCAACCTGCCCCAGCAGGTGACCCTGTACCAGCATCGTCCACACCGAAATCGGCAGCGACGCCAGGCTCAGTCCCGCGCCGATCAGCCAGCCGATGAAGGGAATCCAGCCGATCATCCCGCCCACCGCGCTCACGACCAGACCAGCGGCGAGGCTGAGGCCGAAGATGATGAGCAGGATGAGGATGATCTGCCCGATATTGCGAATCAGGAGTCGAAGCACGTCCCCCACGCGCAGGCAGGCGCCGAGGCTGCCATGGGCGGCGTACTGCAGGAGCAACGCCGGCGTCACCAGCGACAGCAGGAGTGCGTATAACACCAACAGGCAGACCCCACCGGCGCTGAGCAGCCCCGCCAGGCCGGTCAGCATCCCCTGCACGTCCTGGTTCTGCCCACCCAACACAGGCAGCAGCCAGACCAGACCGACGGGGCAGGCCAGGATAATGGCTGGCAGGGCGTAGATCACGCCAGCGAGCCACACCATCAGCCCGTCCACGAAGTTCCGCCCCAGGTCGCTCCATTCCGGCAGCGGCCTCGGCTGGCCAGCCATCACGTTGCGGACGGTGGCGATGACGTAGCCCGAGATGGCCAGCGGGCCAAAGAACGGAATCAGCAAGATCAGCGCCCCCAGGAGTATCTTGCTGATCCAATTCTCATCCTCGAACACGAAACTGATCGCTCGACCGATGTCCATAAGGCAGTCTCCTTCGGCACAGACACTCCGTCAGACTTCACCCAAACCTGACCACTGACGACAGACCGCTGGTCACGCCTCGGCGATCGTCCGCCATCAATCGTCAGCGATCATGAGGCTCGCCGCCGATGTCGCCGGTAGAGCACCCACCAGGTGATGAACGCAGCGATGAGCAGAAGCAGCGCCAGCACCAGATAGGGAGCAATCACCGAGAGAAAAGAGAGAATCGTGGAGATGATGTCCTCAATGGCGCTGACGACAGGTGTGCCGGCGCCGCCAGTGGCCGCGGCCAGCACCGGCCGTCCGCCCGACTTCGCCACGTGCACCCCGCCGGCCAGGATGACGCCGCAGATGGCGGCCAACACCGGGTGCAGGCCGATGGCCCGCGTGCTGGCGGCGAAGAGGATCGCCCCCGCCGCCGGGCGGATGACGGTGTGGATGATATTGTTCACCGTGTCGGCTGCGGGCACCTTGTCCACCAGGATCTCGACAATCAACAGCACCGCCAACACGCCGATCGTCCACCAACTGCTCAGCCAGGTCCACGGCCCCTGCAGGTCAATCAGACCGTTCGTCAGCCGGTCCACCAGGGCGATGACCAGCAGCGGGATGTAGGCGTTCAGCCCGGCCGACGTGGATAGGCCAAAGGCCATGGAAAGGCTCAGGAACGCCTGTACGACCTGCATATCTTACCCTCCGTCGCGGAATGGGACGACTCCATTATAGCCGAACTGCGCCAGGTGGCAACTGCAGACCCGTGGCGGGTGTTTCCCAAAACTGTCGGGTGGGCCAGGCCGTAAATTTGTGGGACAACTGCGAGCAGTTGTCCCACAAAATGACCAGCCCGACGAAATTGGGACACACCCCCCGTGACCATGACCGGTACGCAGACAGGTTGCGGCGTCGCCGCCCCGTGCTATAATCCACCGGCGTGATCACCAAACGACAACTGGGGATCTTCCTGGCGTTGGTGGGCCTGCTCGGCGCGATCGGCGTGGTCGCGGTGGACCTGCTGGGCGCAGGCGAATGGAGCGGCTTCGGGCCGCTGCAGCGACTGGGAGTGGGGGCAGGGGTTGGACTGATCGCCGTAGGTATCGCCCTCATCGCTGTAGGGAACCGTCCGGCATGACCGTGTGCTCTGTGAGCGAGACCCCCGCGCCGCCGAAGTCGGGCCCCCGACTCCTGAAGGGAGTGGCGGCAACCCTCATCGTGTTGGCGCTCATCGCCTTCATCGGCTATCTGGCCATTTATACCACCTACGCCGCAGCGTTGTTCCGCTGGCCGTACGACTACGACCAGGGAGAGGGGTTCGAACTGTACGACGCCATCCTCTACCGCCAGGGGGAGTGGCCCTACCGCGACAACGACATTTTCCCCTACTACGCCTCCAACTACCCGCCGCTGTTCCACCTGCTGATCGTCCCGCTGCTCCCGCTCTTCGGGGAGCGGCTGGTTGCCGGACGGGTGCTCTCCTTCGTCGCCACGCTGGTCACTGCCGCGGCGATCGGGTTGGCGGTGAAGAGGGACGCGATGGAATCACGCCTCCGCAGGGCGTGGGTGACGCCAGCGCTGTGCGGGCTGGCCTACCTGGCGGCGAACATCATCTACCAGATCGGCCCGCTCTGCCGGCTCCATCCGACGATGGTGATGTTCGAGACGCTGGCGGTGACCACCATTGCCGGCTTCCAGCACCCCCGCCATGGCCGACGGAACCTGCTGCTGGGGCTGTTCTTCCTCCTCTGCGCCGGTTACACCAAACAACTCGCTGTCTTCACCGTCGCTGCGGCCCTCGGCTTCGTCTTCCTGCGGGATGTCAGGAAGGGTCTGCTGGCCGGCCTGGGACTGGCGCTGGTGGCCGGGGTGTTGTTCCTCCTCATTGACCGCGCCACTGCCGGCCAATGGATGCTCAACGTCATTCACGCCAACGTCAACGAGTTCGGTTACCTTCAGACCCTGGCCCTGCTACGCCAGTGGTTCGTCCTGCATCCGGTGTTGATTCTCCTCTCGACCGGGCTACTGGCCTACGAGTTATTCTGGGGCCGCCTCTCGGTCTACGCATTGTGGTTCGTCGCGGCGGTGGGGATGGGGCTGTTGAGCGGCAAGTGGGGGGCCGGGCCGGGCTACTTCAGCACCTCCATCGCCGCCGCCTGCATCATGAGCGGGCGAGCGCTGGCTCACCTGGAGACGCTCCTGGCCCGCCGCTGGCCGCAGGTCGGCGCGACCGTCGCCTCGCTGCTGGCCGCGCTGGCCTTCCTGGCGCAGGCCGTCTTCAACCTGCACATGCCAACCGCCGGGCCGGTCTTCGGCCCGCTGGCCCGCATCCTGGGCGTGGCCGACCGGACGGTGCAGGGGGACTGCACGACCTTCGCCTACACCGACAGCGGCGGCTACACGCAACTGGGCCATCTCCTGACCCCGGAGGACTACGCCGCCGGGGAGCGCATCATGCAGTACGTCCGCGCCGCCGACGGCCCGGTCTTCAGCGAGGAGGCGGCCTTTACCCTGCTTGCGGGCAAGCCGGTGGTGACCAATCCCACGCAACTGCTCAACCTGTACCACAATGGCCTGCTCGACACTTCCGACCTGGTGGCGCGCATCAACCGTCAGGAGTTCGGCCTGGTCATCTTCCGCGCCCAGTTCTACCCCCAACCGGTGCTGGAGGCGATCGGCCAGAACTACCGGCCCGTGGAGCACATCTGCATGAACGGCTTCTACTACCACATCCTGCTGCCGGATCGGTTGCTGGAGTGACGACGGACGACGGACCACGCAACACGTAACACGTAAAACGTAACACGTAACACGTAAAACGTAAAACGTAAAACGCCCTATTGGTGAGTGGCATGACCCGACATACCCATCTCAATCCTGCCCCCTTCTACCTGGAGGGGGGTCCCACTGGCATCCTGCTGATCCACGGCTTCACCGGTTCCCCGCCGGAGATGCGCTGGATCGGCGAGTACCTCAACCGGAACGGCCTCACCGTCGCCGCGCCGCTCCTGCCCGGCCACGGCACAACGGTGGAGGACATGAACCGCTGCCGCTGGCGGGACTGGACTGGCTGCGTGGAAACGGCGCTGGCCGACCTGCGCAGCCGCTGCGACCGGGTCTTCGTCGCCGGGCTTTCGATGGGCGCGTTGCTCACCCTCTACCTGGCGGCGCGCCACCCCGACCTGCCCGGAGTCGTGCTCTACTCCCCGGCGACCCGTGTGGCCGACTGGCGCATCCTCCTCACCCCGCTGGCGCGCTTCTTTGTACACACACTGCCCAAGAGCGAGGAGAGCGACCTGACCGACCCCGAGGCGGAGCAGCGGCTGTGGAGTTACGAGGAGTACCCCGTCCCCGCCGCGGCGGAACTGCTCCAACTGAGCCTGTGGGTGCGCCGTCACCTGCGCCAGGTGACCTGTCCGCTGCTCCTGGTCTACAGCACGCGCGACCTGTCCATCCACCCGCAGAGCGGCCCCTTCACCTACGAGCATGTGGCTTCGTCGGACAAGGAGATGCTGGTGCTGCGCAACTCCGGCCACGCGCTGACGGTGGACAGCGAGTGGGAGATGGTGGCCGAGAGGACGCTCCGTTTTATCACCCGCCTGGGAACCTGATCCGATGAGCGACCTCTTCGCTGCGCTGCCTGCGCTGCGCGCCTGCGGGCATCCGCTGTTGGCCGGACGGCGCTTGAGCCTGATCGGCGTCTCGGCCATCCTGCGGGACGAGACGGGGTACTACTTCGAGGTGAACAAGCCCGCCTACTGGGGCCGCCGTCAGGATGGCACGCGCTCGGTGGGCATCGGCGGCATCGGCGGAGGCGTCCGCGAGGGGGAGGGAGTGCTGGCCTGTCTGCGTCGTGAGGTACAGGAGGAGGTGGGCACCGGCTTCCGGCTGGAGGCTCCCGCGCGCACGGCGCTGCTCGAAGACTGGCGGGTGGCGGGCTGGCTGGAACTCTCCGCCGGGCGTGACCAGCCAACGCCCTACTGTGTCAGCCTCTTCCCGCCGCAGTTGGGGGGCGCGGAGATGCCCGACGCGCTGGCCATCGTCACCCTGCTGGGACGGCCCAAAGGCCAGCCGCGCCGCGGCGACCTGTTCGGCCTGCTGACCGTGGCCCCGTCGGCCGTGCGGGAGTTCCTGGGACGCCCAGAGTGGCCGCTGGCGGAGGCGCTGGCCCACCCCGGCCTCGCCTTCGACCTGGCGGAGGAGTTGCCGCCGGATTGTCGCCTGCGCCCCGTGCTCACCGCTCGCGCCTTCGGGGCGCTGTTGGAGGCAGGCTCACCCCTCCCCTAGCGTCTCCCTCGCCAGGTGGGCGACCACCGCGCGCAGGTCCTGTTCTTCCTCCCACACCCGCAGTTGACGGTCGGCGCTGGTCCCCTCACGCAGGATGACCCGCGCGTAGGCCAGTTCCACCTGACTGCCCAGCCGCTCAGCCACGTCGCCCAGCCAATCCAGCAGTTCGTCCACCCATTCGGCCACGCTCTGCGGTGAGCGTCCGGCAAAGAGCAGCAGACGCGCTCGCAGGCCGTAGCGGGCCGCCTGCCACTTGCTGACCTCGACGGCGAAGCGGCGCAACGGCGGAGGCTCCGACTCCTGGGCCAGTTTGACTACCAGCGCCTGCGTCCACGCCGCCAGGCAGACCGTCTCCTCGATCCGCGTGGGCATGTCGGGGATGCGCACCTCCAGCGTGGGCACCCGGGGGTTGGGGCGAGCGTCCCACCACAGGAAACTGGGGTCGGCTACCAGACCTGCTCCGGTCAGCATCTCTACCGCCGCCTGGTAGTCGGCCCACGAGGCGAAGTAGGGCGGGATGCCGGTGCGTGGCAGGGCGGAGAAGAGCACGGTGCGGTAGGAGTGCAGGCCGGTGCGCCAGTGCTCGAAGAAGGGGGAACTGGTGGAGAGGGCCAGGAGAAGCGGCAGGAAGGGGCGCAGGCGGTTCATCACCTGGATGCGCTGATCGGGGTCGGCGATGCCGATGTGGACGTGCAGGCCGCAGGTCACCAGCCGCCGGCCCACCACCTGCAACTCATCGGCCAGGGCAATGTACCGCTCTCCCTGGGTGACTTGCTGCTGGCTCCAGGCGGAAAAGGGGTGGGTGCCGGCGGCCACCACCGCCAGCCCCAGGCTCTGCGCCAGGTCACGCGCCGCGCGGCGCATGCGCCGGACTTCGCTGCGCAGTTCCCCCGCCGTGGCGCAGATGCGCGTGCCGGTCTCCAGTTGCGATTGCAGGAACTCGGCGCGGAAATCCTGCACGCCGTCCCGACGGTCTATCTCCAGCAGCGAGTGAATGGTGGAGCGCAGTTCCCAGGTGCGCGGGTCAACGACCTGGTACTCTTCCTCCACGCCCAGGTCGAAAGGGCCTTCAACGTTCAGGCTGTCCCCCCACAGGTGGCGCGGCTTTCTGCCCCCGATTTACAGGATGCCGACCTGGCTGTAGTCGCCCAGGTTCATCTTGAACGCCTTGGGCTTGATGGGGGAGCGGTTGAGCAGGACGTTGCGCCCGATCAGGCTGTCCTGGATGCGGGCAGGGATGTCGCGGATGACGCTGTTCTCCAGGACGATGGAGCGCTCGATCTCGCTGTTCTCCACCGTCACATCGGTGTAGATCGAGGTGAAGGGGCCGATGTAGGAGTTGATGATGCGCGCCCGCTCGCCGATGATCGTCGGGCCGCGCACGACGCTGTTGATGATCTCCGCCCCCTTCTCCACCGTCACCCGACAGTCCACATCGGAGTCCCGGTCCACGAAGCCCTCGATCCGCGGCGTCAGTTCCTCCAGCACCATGCTGTTGGCCTCGAGCATCTCGTCGGGACGTCCGGTGTCGATCCACCAGCCGCGGTGGACGTAGGGGAAGACCTTGTAGTCGTGCTCCACCAGCCACTGGATGGCGTCGGTGATCTCCAGTTCGCCGCGCCAGGAGGGCCGAATCTCCTCCGTCGCCTGGTGGATGTGCGCGTCGAACATGTAGATGCCCACCAGGGCCAGGTCGGACGGAGGCTCTTTGGGCTTCTCCACCAGCCGCACGATGCGCCCCTCGCCGTTGAGCAGCGCCACGCCGTATTGCTCGGGGTGCTCGACGCGGGTGAGGACGATCTGCGCGTTCCAGTCGGACTGGCGGAACTGCTGGACCAGTTCGTTGATGCCACCCTGGATGACGTTGTCGCCCAGGAACATCACGAAGGGCTCATCCCCCAGGAAGTCGCGGCTGACCTTGACGGCGTGGGCCAGGCCGAGGGGTTGTGCCTGGTGGATGTAGGTGATGCGCGCGGCCCAGCGCTCCCCCTGTCCGACGGCGGCCTTGATCTCCTCGGCGGTCTCGCCGACGACGATGCCGATGTCGTCAATGCCGGCAGCGCGAATGGACTCGATGACGCGGAAGAGGATCGGCTTGTTGGCGACGGGAATGAGTTGCTTGGCGCGGGTGTACGTCAGTGGATAGAGGCGGGTGCCTTTCCCGCCACTGAGGATCAGTCCTTTCACAGCAAGCCTCCGAGTCTTGTCTGGCTAATATCCGCCCAGCACGGTCCCCCGTGGGGCGTGGGTCAGCACGGCTCCCACCACACGGACGTGGGCTCGTTCCAGCAGTTCACGTGCCTGCTGGGCATGATCGCGTCGGGTGTGGCCGGAGCGGATCACCAGCAGCACCCCATCCACCTTGCTGCCGAGAACCACGCCGTCGGCAACCGAGATCAGCGGCGGGGCATCGAAGAGGATGATATCGGCGCGAGCGCGCAGGGCGGCGATGACCTTGTCCATGCGCTGTGAGCCCAACAGGTCGGCGGGGTTGGGCGGCAGCGGGCCACTGGGCAGCAGCCACAGGTTGTCCACGCCGCTGGCCTGGAGGGGCGGGTCCGCCAGCGCCTCCGGCTCGACGAACATCGTGGTCAGCCCGCGCTCGTTGGGAAGGCCGAAGATCTCATGGAGGCCCGGCCGGCGCAGGTCGGCGTCCACCAGCAGGGTGCGTCGCTCTCCCTGGGCGATGGTCACGGCCAGGTTGGCCAGGGTGAGGGATTTTCCCTCTCCAGGGGCGGCGGAAGTGACCACCAGCGTCTCGATGGGCTTGTCCAGGCCGGCGAAAGTCAGGTTGGCCCGCAGGGTGCGATAGGCCTCAGCGGCAGGGGAACGGGGGTCGGCCACGGTGATCAGGTTGGGTACTTTGCTCATGCATATGCCTCCGTAAGTTACGCCCCTACGAATCCCGGGAATCGGTGGGTGGGATGGCGCCTAAGACGGTGACGTTCAGCCATCGGGCGATGTCGCCGGGGGTACGCACGATGCCGGATTCTACCCATTCCAGCAGGAAGATGATGATGAGGGCGATGAGCAGTCCGAGGACGGCTCCTGCGATCAGGACGATCGGGGTGCTCGGCGGCCAGGACTGGCTGTAGGTGGGCGCGTCGCGCAGCAGGGCATAGACACGGTCCTCCTTGCGTTGCCGCTGGTTCTCGCTGTCGCGCCACTCCAGCATCAGGTTGGCCCACTCCCGGGCGATGCGGTTGGCCTGTTCCCCGTCGGTGTCCTCGATCTCGATGCGGATGACCATCCGGTCGTCCTCCGCAGCGAAGCGGGCGTTGGAACGGAGTGTCTGCGGCTCCATATCCAGCCGCAGCCGGTTGATCACCTCCTGCGCCCAGGAGTTGGAGTCGGCCACGGTCATGTAGGAGCGCATCAGCGTCTTGGTGGACTGGGTGAGGCCCAGGTCGGCGCGGGCGGGTTGGATGACCACTTCCACCACCGACTGGTAGACGGGGACCTGGAGGCGGCTGAAGACCAGGGCACTCAGAGCGGTCGCCACCATCGCCACCAGGATGATCCACCAGCGCTTCTGCAAGATGCGCACGTATTGAAACAACTCCACAGTCATCACCTCCTGAGGGCCTGTCCGAACAGCCGCCGGGTGTCCGGCGGCTGAAGCCACAGGCTACGGTGGCGAAGGCCGCCTGCGCGGCCTGGCTCACCGCCTGTCCGAACGGCCGTAGGGCGGCATCCCGATGCCGCCTGCCAGCGCAGAGGGTGCGTCGGCTGCGGGGTCGCCCGGATCAGGTTCTATGAGATTGTACCACGCCATCGTCAGGTCACAAGTGGGCTGGAGGATGTCGCGGCTCAGCGCCGCCGGCTCATCCAGCGGGTCAGCAGCCAGGCCAGGAGGATGGCGACCGGGATGAACAGGACGGTGAGCAGGGTGGGGGAAAGGGCAGCCGGAAGCACCCCCAGGTCCCGCAGGCCGCCAAACAACTGGTTCGCCACGCCGCTCATGCCGAAAGCGGCGGTGACGAACTGGATGAAGTTGGTCATCTTCAGCCGGTTGACCTCGCTGCGGGTGCGCACCATCGTCACGACGTCGTCCAGCCGCGTGCGCACTGCGTCTACTCGCTCCGAGAGCGCATCGTGGGCACGGATAACCGCGCGGGCCTGGTCCAGCAGCGGACTGGAGCACATTGGGTAATCGCCAACCCGCTGTTCCCACCAGCGGCGTGCCACCCCGCTCAGGTTGTTGACGTTGGCGTTCATGGAGTAGAGGTCCTGGCGCAGTCCACGGGTAATGTTGGCCAGGTCCACGTACCGGTCAGCGACCTCGTTCAGCCATTCACCCATTGGCCGGATCGTGGCCTCTTCCATCCGCTGGCAGACGCGCTCCTCGATCTCGTTGACCTGCGCGTAGACACGCGGGTAGGCTTCGTAGAAGGAGAGCACCTTGTGATAGAAGAGGTAGGCCTGGGCGACATCGTCCACCGCGCGGGAGATGAGCGCGTCGGGCACCGGTTCGACAGGGAAGAGCAGGCCGCGTGGCCCCTCCAGGTTGAGCATGAGGCGCCGGACGTAGATCAGGCTGCGGGTGAATACGCCATCATCGAAGAAGGCGCGCACTGCCTCCTCAGGGAGGCGGTCCTGGCAGGTCAGAAGGACCATCTGGAACAGCGGTGGGGTGGGCAGCATGTCCGGCAGGCCTTGCGCCAGCGCGAGAACCGTGTCGAACGGAGCGCGCAAGTCGTCGGCGACGGGGGTGACCCAGACCTGGAGCAGGCAATAATCGTGTCCCAGGAGCAGCTTGGGGTAGATCTCGTAAGCGGTGTCGGCGGCGGGGGCATGGGCCAGTGCCATCTCTGGCGTCTGGTCGAGAATCTCTCCGCTGATCTGTTCGACGAAGGCAGCGAATCCTGCCTGCGCTTGCGCCTGGTCCAACCCTTCGTAGATGTAGCCGGTGATGCGCACGCAGGTGGGGGAGAGCGGCGGCTGGTCCTCAGCCACGTGGCATCTTCTCCAGCACCGCTTTGGTGACCTTCTCGATGCGGTTGAACTGCTCGACGGAGGTCACCGTCTTGCCCGGGGTGATGCCGCGGGTGGGTTTGCCGCTGGCGACCAGTGCCAGGAAATCCTCGATGCCCGCGTCCAGCGCCGCCGCGTCCAGCGCCGCGCAGGCGGCGGCGATGTGATTCAGCACGGCCACCCCGTCAGCGCCGTAGCGAGCCATCGTCTCAGGATTCTGCTCGACGTAGGCGATCAAGGCGGTAAACCGTTCGATGTTGTCCATTGCTGTACCCTCCAATCCCTGTCTATCAGCAGCCGGCTGGCGGCTGGCCTGCGGTCTCCCGTGACGGCTCCTCATCGCGGATGCGCAGCGTGGGATCGCCGTAGAGGATGAACGATGCCCACGTCACGTCGTTGGGGCGGGTCTGGCGAGTGTGAAGGCGGGCCTGACGCATGGCCTCGCCGATCATCTCGCCGCCCAGCAGGTGCTCGTAGAAGGTGACGGCGAATTCGGCGGCTCCCTCGTCGAAAATGGGCCAGAGCGTGCCGATGAAACCCAGCGCGCCGCCGAGGATGAAGGAAAGGGCTAACCCCTCCCCTTCGGAGCCGGTGTAGGTGATCTCCTCCTCTGCTGCCTCCCGGCCCGACTCACAGGCGTTGAGGAAGACCAGCGGGCGGCCGCGCAGCATGCGCTGGATGGTGTCGGCGATGAAGACGCTGCCGTCGGCCAGCACCAACCCGCTCTCGTTCGGCGTCTCGCGGTTGTAGAAGGCGTGACCGCTGTAGTGGATGACGTCATACTCGCCGCTGCGGAACGCCTGATGGAGGCGGAGGTTGGTCACCTCTGCGCCCTTCCAGACGGTCGCCTCCACCCCCTGCAGGCGGCTCATGATGAGGTCCACCTCCCGTTCGCTGGCCGGCAGGTCGCCAGCAGGGTTGGCGATGAACAGGAAGCGGAGCCTCTCAGCGCGCCGGTACTCGTTCCGGCGCGGGAAACGGTTCATAATCGGCATGCGGGCAACAGGGTTGCGCATGCACAGGAAATCCTCTCCGGTGTGCAGCAATTCCCACGGCAGTTCCAGGTCATCGGTGGCCAGCAGGACCGAGGTCTGGGCTTCGCGCAGATGCTCCTGGATGGGGACGGGAAGGAACAGGCCGTACATCATGTCGCCCAGGGAGGCCAGGGATTCGATGGCGCTGCGCATCCTGAGTTGGGTGCGCGGCCCGCGCATGCCGCCTTGCGTGCCGAAGAGCAGGTTGATCACCGTAGTCAGGTCGTCAATGGCCTGGCGCAGGTCCACCCGATCCTTGTACCCCACCTTGATGTCGCCCTTGATGGAGCCGGCGTCCCCCCAGCCGCTGCCGGAGATGTTGAGGATGACGTTGTAGCGGGTGACGTCCCCTTTCTCCGGCACGCGGGCCAGGGAGAGGGTGGTCTTCAGTTGGAGCGCGGCGGCCAGGGCGATGCGTCGCTCCAGCCCTTCACGCAGTTCGGTGAGTTGTCGGCGATCGAGCGGCGAGAGGCAGGTCCAGGCTTCCTCCCAGGCCTGGCGCTGAGCAGCCTCCTGGGCCCGTTGGAGCGCTGTGCGCCACTCTTCCAAAGTGCGGCGCTCGGCCTGCACCAGCAGACCGTGCCGTTCGGCGTTCTGCAGCGCCTCTTCCAGCGTCTCCACGTCCACCTGTGCGTCGGCCAGGCGGGCAGTGATTTCCTCTTCTCCTGCGGACGGCGCGGCGGGGGCGCGGGCGCCCAGTCTGGCGGCCACACGCGCCTGCAGCCGCTCCGACGGTTCGACCTCTGCCAGAAGCGCCTCGAGCGGCGCGGCGTCCGTGAGCCGGCGCAGCGGATCCACGCCAGCAAGGCGGGCCAGAACCTGCGTCGTCGCCTCCTGTTCGGCGGCCAGGGCCGGGTCGTTGAGCAGAGCCAGGCGGGCCTGGAGGGTAAGGTACTCCTGGCGGTAGCGCTGGAGCACGGTGAACAGTTCGTCAATACGATGGTCGGTCTCCTGCAGGGCAGCGACCTGACGGCGCAGGGCGGTCAGCGCCTGTTCCGCCTCGTCGAATCGCTGGCCGGCCTGGGTGTAGTCGCCGGAGCGATAGGCAGCCAGGCCGGCGCGGATCGTCGCCTCGACGGCCTGCTGGCTGGCCCGCACCCCCTTCAGTTCGACGTGGGTCAGGGCGGAGGTCTCGCTGGCGATCTGCTTCAAGGCGGCGGAGAGGCCCGCGCCGCGCTGGACAATCTCCTGTCCCAACCGTTGCCGTTCCACAGCGTCCTGGCGCAGCCGGGGGATATCCACCCCTTCCAGCCGGTCCAGAGCCGCCTGAACCGCGGCGAAGGTCTGTTGCGCCGCCTCCAGGTTGCCGCGCTTGCGTGCGCCCTCCCCGGCCTTCAGTCGAGCGCGGAGGTCGCTGATCTCCCTGCGGACCGACGAGAGGTCCACAGCCAGACCGGTCAGGCTCTCGTCCACGGCTTTGACCCGCGCCTCGAGTTCGCGGCGCTGTCGGTCGAGGTCATCGCGCTGCTGTTCCTTGCGCTGTTGCTCTTCCAGGAGTTCCGCCACGTGTTGGCGGAGCGCTTCCGCGTCCTCCTGGGCGAAGCGGCTGGTGAGCAGGGAACGGGCCCGCTCCAGGTCACCGGCAGCCAGGGCGCGCCGTCCGGCTTCCAGGCGGGCCTGTACGCTGTGCCGGGCGGCGGTCACCGCGGTGGGGTCCGCCAGGGGTGCCTGGCGGAGTGCCTTTTCGGCTTCCTGGAGGACGGCGACCAGGGGAGCCTCTCCCTGCTGGAGGATCTGCGCCCGCTGTTGACGGTCGGCCTGGAAGGCGGCGAGGTGCTGCTGGAGGGCGGAGACTTCTTGCTGTGGGGCAGGGCCGGTGAGGAGGGTGCGGGCACGGTTGAGGTCCTTCGCGGCCAGGGCGCGACGGCCGGCGTCGAGGCGGGCGCGCACGGCCTGCAGGCAGTTGCCGAGGGCGGCGGGGGCTGGCTGGCCCGCCTGACGCAGCGCCTGTTCCGCCGCCTGCACCGCCCCTGCAAGGAGCGCGACGGCCTGTTGCACCTCGTCTGCGGCGGCCGTCTCGGCGGTCAACGGCGCGCCGCAGTGGCGGCAGAAGCGGCGTCCTGGCGGATTGGCAGTGGCGCAGCGGGGACAGTTCAGCCCGCCCGGCGCCGCTGCGGCGGTCAGCCGCGCGCCGCAACGGCGACAGAACCGGTTACCCTCCCGGTTCTCGGTTCCACAAGAGGGACACTTCACTGCACTGTCCAGACCACCGATCCGCTGATACTCACACCCATCTGCACGCTGATCTGGTTATGGTTGCAGTCGTCTGCCCTGAGGTCATAGGAGCCAGGTGGAATGGCGGTGAATGTGCGGCTGCCGCCAGGGGGAATGGTCTCAGAGGAGCCCAGTTGGTCGTTTCCCCATGTGGACTCAGTGGAGGGCGAGATGTAGACGTAGCAGATCGTCTGACCGCTGGCGTTCTGGAGGGTGAGGGTGGCTCCGGACACGCCGGGCTGGGGTTGCGGTTGAGGTTGCGGTTGGGGCTGAACGATGGGCGGCTGGAAGTCGGAGCAAATCGTAAAACCGCCGACAATGGCGATACAGGCGACCACTCCTAACCCGATCAGGACCACGGCAGCCACAGCGACATAAATCCACACCTTCGAGCGGCCCTGGCGCGGCGGAGCGGGCGAGAGGTCCACCGGAGCGAATGGCGCAGGCTCGCCGGAGGGTGGAGGGATAGCCGCGCCACAGACGCCGCAGAAGCGATCTTCCTCATGTTCCAGCACGGCACCGCAATTGGGGCATGTCGCCATATCCTGACCTCCTCTCAGGCCTCCTGCGCCCTACGGCGCTTGTCGGTTGAGGGACTCAGCCAGGGCGCGGGAGCGACGGGCGGATGAGGACAGTATAGCACAGGCTGGGCGAGAAGTCAAAATGCGGTGCTGGCTGCCGACCGCACCTGTCAGGAGGCCGTCCCCCCGGCGGAGAGCCGGGGTCATCTCGCTACCGTGAGGGGCAGGACGAAAAGGGCCACGGTGATGACGGCGATCATCACCGTCAGCCCCCCGACCAGCCAGTTCTGCACACGCCGGTTAGCCCACTCCCCCATCACCCGCCGGTCGTTCGCCAGCACCAGTGCCAGCACCAGCAGCACCGGCAGCAGGATGGCGTTCAGCGACTGCGACAGCCACATAATGGGGAAGAGTGGGATCCCCGGAATCAGCACCACCAGGGCGCTGAAGGCGATGATGGCGGTGTAGAGGCCGTAGAAGATCGGCGCGTCACGCAGCCTTTGGTCCAACCCGCGCTCCCAGCCGAAGGCCTCGCACACGGCGTAGGTGGTGGAGAGAGGCAGCACCGAGGCAGCCAGCAGCGACGCCCCCAGCAACCCCACGGAGAAGAGATAACGCGCCCCGGCTCCGGCCAATGGCTCCAACGCCACCGCCGCCTGCTCTGCCGTCTCCACGGAGATGCCGTGCACATAGAGCGTCGCCGCGGTGCAGATGACGATGCAGGCAGAGACGATATTGCCCCAGGCGGCTCCGACGGCCACGTCGAGCCGGGTGTAGCGATATTCCTTCAAGTCCACCCCTTTGTCGGCCACAGAGGCCTGTATGTAGACGATTCCCCAGGGTGTGACGGTCGTGCCGATGGTGGCCAGGACAGCCAGGATGTACTGGGGATTGCTCTGGAAGGTAGGAATGACCGCCTGGCGCAGGATCTCCTCCCACGGGGGGTGCAGGATGAAGGCCGAGACCACATAGCTCAGCGCCGAGAGGCACAGCGCCAGCAGGACTTTCTCGACGTGGGTGTAGGAACCGCGCAGCACGATGAAGCCCACCAGCAACGCCGCCAGCGGGACGGCGACATAGCGGCTGAGGCCGAACATCTCGGCGCCAGCGGCGATGCCGGCAAACTGGGCCACCGTCGTGCCCAGGTTGGCCAGCAGCAGGCAGAGCATAGCGAAGGCCGTCACCCGCACACCGAAGCGCTCGCGGATCAGGTCGGCGGTCCCTTTGCCGGTCACGGCCCCCATGCGGGCTGCCATCTCTTGCACGATCACCAGGCCCACAGCCATTACCGCCAGCAGCCAGAGTAAGTGGTAGCCGTAGGTCGAGCCGGCCATCGAGTAGGTAGCGATGCCGGGCGCATCGTTGCCCGCGTTGGCAGTGATCAGGCCAGGTCCCAAGATGGCCAGGAAGAACCATATCCGCCGCAGCACGGAACCGGCACGGGATTTCAGGGTCATCGGAGGCCTCCTTCGCCGGTCAATACAGGCGCGGCAGACGCTTCTTCCACGCCGTGGGCAGGATCGTGTCCACGGCATCGTCCACAGTGACAATGCCCAGCATCTCGCCCGTCCGGCTGTCCACTACCGGGACGGCCAGCAGGTCGTACTTGGCCATCAGGTAGGCCACATCCTTCTGCGAGGCGTAGGGGTCGACGGTGACCGGCGATTCTTCGGCCTCCTCATCAAGTGGGCGGTCGGGTTGGGCCATGACCAGGTCGCGCAGACTGACCACGCCGCGCAGGCGCCGCTCGGGGTCGAGGATGTACACGTAGTACATCGCCTCGTCGTCCTGGGCATCGGGCGACCTCCGCAGGTAGTCCAGCGCTTCGGCGGCGCGCAGGCCCACCGGCACCCAGGCGAACTCGGTGGTCATGATGCCGCCAGCGGAGTCCTCGGGGTAGCCCAGCAGTGCCTGGACGTCCTCGGCGTCCTCGTCCTCCATCAGGTCTAGGAGGCGGGCGCTGGTCTCCGTCGGCAGATCGGCCAGCAGGTCGGCCGCCTCGTCCGGTCCCATCTCCTCCAGGATGTCGGCAGCCCGTTCGGGGGCCAGTTGGGAGAGGGCGGCCACCTGGACCTCGGGAGGGCTTTCCTCGAGGGTGTCGGCCAGGGTCTCATTGTCCAGCCGGGAGAGGAGGGCCTGACCGGTCCTGCGGTCCAGGTCGTTGAGGATCGCGGCGATGTCGGCGGGCGGCAGGCGGCTGATCCTCTCGCGCGAGATGCGCAACCGCAGCGGGTCGCCGTGCTGCAGGGGGGCGACGTCCTCCCAGGGGATCACGCTCTCGGGCAGGCGGCGGCGCAGGCGGCGGGCCAGCGCGACGGCGGGCCGCTCGACTCCCAGGCGCCGCAGCAACCCCCGGCCGCCCACGTCCACGCCGGTCAGGCAGAAGTGGTCATTCACCCGCGCGATCTGCAGGTCATTGACCCGCACCACGCGCCGCCCCTCGGTGTCCACGACCTGGCGGTCCAACACCCGCTCGCCAAGCGGCAGGACCTCGCCGTGCGGCGTGTAGGGGGTGATCTCCTCCCTGGGGACTCTGAGCACGACTTCGGGGAACAGTTCGCTGATCTGCTCGGCGGGGATCAGATGGGCTGGCGCGCCGTGGTCCTTCAGCACCAGCGCCACAACGGGGGGGAACGGCTGTTCCAGGTTTCCCACCAGGATGTCGGCGCACCGCCCAACGGGGCGGCTCCAGGCATCCCAAACCTTGCGACCTCGGACCTGGCTCAGGTACAACATGGGCTCCTCCTAAGGTGGGCTGTATCCCCGAGACGCCACCGGCCAGGCACGGAAAAGGGGCCGCGGAACGGAGTGCGGCCCCTGGCGGCTCACCACACCTCAGGAGGAAAGGCCGTCAGGCCGCTCCGCCGGACTCCTTTTGGGACGTGCAACGTTTTGACGGGTCTGCGGCGTCCTGCTTTGTCTCGTTAGTTTCTCTGGATGATTCAGACATCGCGTCTCACACGGCCTCGGCACGGCGAGGCTCTCTGGGCAAACATGAGCCCACAAGGAACGTATTATACCCGAGAGCGTGGGCTTGTCAATCGAAGGGTGGTAGGACAACTGCGAGCAGTTGTCCTACAAAGCGGCCAGTCCGAGTTGGGACACACCCGTGGTAACTGCTGAGGTTGGCGGCTATTGCAGTTTGGCGGTAATTACCTGCCCGGCTGCCCGCCACCGTGTGCCGATTGGAAATCGGCCTTTCTGGGTGCCTGCGGCGCCAGGCGTCGGCCTGCGCCGACGCGGAAACAGCGGTCGGCGCAGGCCGACCGCAGGCCGAAGGCCTGAAGCGGGCGACTTCAGTCGGCGGCAGCGCCGCTGCTATCGCCGGTGGGTCCAGCGGCGCCACCACGGCTCACGCGGCGAAGGCACAGCGGATGGTTCGATCTCGGAAGCAGGGAAGGGCGACGGCCGATGTTTCGTCGTCTTCTCCAGCGCCGCGAGCCGCTGCTGCAGCGCGTCCCGCTCGGCGCGCAAAGAGGTGACCAGCGCTGTTAGCCCTGCCACCTGGGTGCGGAGGGCGCCGTCGGTCAGACAGGCGGACTGATAGGCCTTCAGGAAGTCCCAGACCCGGCGTTTCATCACCGCATACTGCATCTCCATCTGACGCATGCGGCGCACCAGAAGGTCCAGTTCGTCCCGCGCTGGCGCATCATCCTGCTGGATCAGGGCGCGCGCCTTCTCTTCCAGAAAGGCCCCCAACCCCAGGGACAGCAAAGCCACGAATGCCTCTCCCCGGGGCCATTCCTGCTCTCTGGCCACAGCCTGAATCTGCTCCACCATCTCGGCGGTCAGATCTATGGAGACACGTACCAGGCCGCCAGGGAAGTATTCTGCCTCGAAATCCGCCGCCGGTATCTGGGCGCTGATCTCATCCAGCAGGTTTTCGCGGTGACTTTCATCCATCGGGTGTTCTGTTCTCCTCAGGTAAAGGCCGTACCGTCCGGTCCGCCGAAGAAGAGGGAGGCGCGCCGTGGTGCGTCTCGCTCGTCATCTGTCATTTCCTCGTGGCGGTACTGCCAGGTCTGCTTGCGAGCATATTCGCTCAGCGCCACCGAGAGCCGCTCCAGCCTGGCTTCGGTCGCGCCAACCAGAAAGCGCGCCTCGTCGGGATGGTCCGCCGTTGCCCGTTCGAGCGCCTGGCGCAGGTGGGGCAGGCAGAGGCCATCCGACGCGCCGTAAGATTCGCGGAAATCGGGGTCGGCGCAGCCCATGACCAGCCAGTGCATGTACCGTTCTTCGGCGTCGGTGCAGTGGACACACACGCGGCATGGTTCAGATGGGCTGATGCTGGTAGGTCGCCGGGCCGGCCCGGCCCATCCAAAGGCAGCCTTCAGGCGGGTCCACCCTCGCTGCCACCAGTGGGTGCACGGTTGCTGGGGGGCACGCAGGTGTGCTTCGAAATGGCGCAGGCCACCCATCACGCGGTGAACCAGGTTCTCATAGATGATGCTGACGCCCAACCCGCTGCCGAACTGGCTGATTTCGGTGTGATAGAGTTGCCAGGTGTGCTCCGGACAGAATCCCAGGCTTCGCAGCAGGTGCACACGCGTGGTCACGTCGTTCACGTTTTCCCAGAGCAGGCGGAAGATGTAGCGATCGGCCACCCTGCGCTTGAGATGGCAAATCGGGCACCCCGGCTGGCGAAACGCCTCCCTGAGTTCGATCCAGGTCAGCATCGGGATCTCGTGATCGTTCATCCCGTTCGGCGTTCTCCTGCCACGATGCCGGTCGCCCGTAGCCAGCTGTCTCCTTCCTGACCGAAGCCCTTGCCGATGAAGCAATAGTCGTATTTGCGGATCAGTTCCTCCAGTTCGCCTCGCAATCTTTCCAGTACTGAGCGCTGGAGGCGCAGCAACTCCTGGAGTTGGTCGGTGTTCTCGACCAGTTCCAGGGCGCGGGAGAAGTGGGGCACGCAGAGGCCGGACGTCTGCGACAGCGCGGCGATCAACGGGGCGTCGCTCAGGTACTTGAGCAGTGTGTGGATGGCGATTTCCTCCATAGCCCGCTGGTGAGCGCAGGCCGGGCACTCGGCGGTGGGGCGCAGCCGCTGAAGGACGTTCTGGGCACACTGCCGGGCGTTCTGGCCGGATGGCGTGACGCTGATGGCCTCCAGCACGGTGCCCAGCACGTCGTGTTGAATGATCGCCGTGCCCAGCACGACTCCGTGCCCCGCGGTGAACATCCAGGCATGAGTGTTGCAGAAGCCCCGGGCGTCGCGCAACGCTGTCCGCACGCCGAAGTCATTGACGCGCTCGTACATCGTGTCGTCCAGATAACTGCGCACGAATGCCAACGACAGGCGGCAGAGAGGACAGCCCGGTTTTGTGCACGCCTCGAGCAGGTCGGAGTACAGCCGGTCTTTTTTCGTCGTCTCCATGGACTTGTCCTGAAACGAAAAGCCTCTACCTGAAAAGGTAGAGGCTATCAGTCATCCCAGACAATTGGCAGGCCAGGCCTGCTGGCGAGCCTCATCGCCAGCCGTGGATTATAGGTTACTTTGGGCAGGTGTCAAGACGGGGTTATCTGACGCGCGCCCATTCCTGTGCCGCCATCTGCACCGCGTCCCACGGCGTGCTGAGCGGCGGTGTGTAACTGAGGTCTATGTCGCTCAACGCCTCCACCGTCATCCCGTTGAACAGCGCCGCGGCGAAAAGGTCCACCCGTTTGGAGACCTCTGCCGCCCGGTGGCCGACGATCTGTGCTCCCAGCAGGCGGCCCGTCCGGCGGTCACCGGTGACCCGGAGGTGGAGGGTGTGCGCGCCAGGGTAGTAGACCTTGTGATCCCAGGTCTCGACCTGCACGGTGAGCGGGTCGAAGCCGGCCTCGCGCGCTTCGGCGTCGCGCAGTCCCGTGCGGGCGGCGACCCGATCGAACACCTTGACCACCTGCGTGCCCAGCGTCCCGGCGAAGGTGGCCTGTCCACCGACCGCGTTCTCCCCGGCCACGCGCCCCTGCTTGTGCGCCGTGGAACCCAGGGGGAGATAGACGTACCGCTCCAGCAGCCGATGGTAGGTCTCGACGCAGTCCCCGGCGGCGGTGATGTGCGGGACGTTCGTCTCCATCGCGCGGTTGACGCGGATCGCCCCCCAGCGGCCCGTCTCGATGCCAGCGGCAGCCGCGAGGCGGGCATCCGGACGCACGCCGGTGGCCACCAGCACCAGGTCGGTCTGGACCTGGAATCCCCCGGAGCCGCTCACGACCAGCCGCTGCCCCTGGCGGTCAATGGCCTGCACCGCCACGCCGGTGGCGAAGGCGATGCCATGCCGGTTCAGTTCCTCGCCTACCAGCGATCCCAGCGGCGGGTCGAGCGTGGTGAGCACGGAGGGCAGGTACTCCACCAGCGTGACCTGCAGCCCGCGGCGGGCGAGGGCCTCGGCCATCTCCAGGCCGATGTAGCCGCCACCGACCACCAGCGCGGAGGCGGGCGAGCGCGCTACCAGATGGTCGCGCAGGGCGAAGCCATCGGCCATCGTGCGCAGGAAGAAGACGCCCGGAAGTTCCAGCCCCTGGATGGGTGGACGGGCCGGGACGGCGCCGGTGGCGATGACCAGGCTGTCGTAGGGTATGTCCTGCGACCTGCCAGCCCCGTCCATGACCGTCACCCGCCGACCGTGAGGGTCTATGACCTGGGCGGTGTGTTCCAACAGCAGGCGGATGGAATGGGCTTCGATGTCCTCCGCCTTGCGGTGGGCCAGGTCTTGCGGGTCGGCGACCTCGCCGCCGAGCCAGAAGGGGAGGCCGCAGATGGAGTAGTTGGGGTAGCGGTCGGCGACGACGACGGTGACCTCCCAGGCAGGGCTCACCTCCCGCGCGCGCAGCGCCGCGCTGATGCCAGCGTCACTTCCGCCGATGATCAACAGATGGGGCATTTTTCCTTACCTCGTAATGACCTGCCCGGCTGCCCGCCGCCGTGTGCCGATTGGAAATCGGCCTTTCTGAGCGCCTGGCGTTCCCCGCCTCCTGCGCCTGGCGTCGCCCTGCGCCGACGCCTTCACTTGCCGGTCGGCGCAGGCCGACCGCTGACCGCAGGCCCACGGAGGGCGGTTTCAGTCGGCGTTTTCAGGAGGGTGACTTCCAGTCACCGCACGATCCACCCCTCCACGAACGCGCTCACCTCCTCCGCCACGTGTTCGGTGACCGTGAACCAGTGGATGGTCGGGTCGCTCAGGCGGAACCAGTTGTACTGGTGGCGGATGAAGCGGCGGGTGGCGCGCTGAATCTCCGCGACCACCTCTTCCAGCGTGGCCTGCCCCTCGAAGTAGGGCCGGAATTGCCCGTAACCCAGGCCCGACATCGCCGGCAGGTGCCAGCCGTAGCCGGCGGACAGCAGCCGCCGCACCTCTTCCTCCAGCCCCGCCGCCATCATCTGCGCGATCCGCGCGTCGGCGCGGGCATAGAGCGCGCCGCGCTCCATCGTCAGGCCCACCTGCAGCGTGCGGTAGGGCGGGGGCACCCGTTCCCGCTGAGCGGAGAAGGGCCGGCCAGTGCTCAGGCAGACCTCCAACGCGCGCACCAGACGGCGCAGGTTGCGCGGGTCAATCTGCGTTGCCGCCTGCGGGTCGAGCGCCGCTAGGCGGGCCACCAGGGCCGCTGTCCCCTCACGACGGGCCTGCTCCTCCAGTTCCGCCCGCAACGCCGGGTCGGGCGGGACGGCGGGCGGGGACCATCCTTCCACCACCGCCCGGACGTACTGGCCGGTGCCGCCGACCAGGATGGGCAGCCGTCGGCGGGCGTGGATGTCGGCGATGGCCGCCTGGGCCAGCCGCCGAAACCGCGCCAGCCCCACCGTCTGATCGGGGTCGGCGATGTCAATCAGGTGATGGGGAACGCTGGCCCGCTCGGCAGGCGTGGGCTTGGCCGTGCCGATGTCCATCCCACGGTAGAAAAGACGGGAATCGGCAGAGACGATCTCCCCGTCCAGCCAGCGGGCCAGGACGAGGGAAAGCGCGGTCTTGCCCACCGCCGTGGGGCCGACGATGACCAGCAGGGGGAGCGACTCAGAGGTCTTCATACACGTCCACCCGCAGCAGGCGACCAGCGGCATCCATCTCCACAGCGACCAGGCCCAGCCGCCAATCCACCTCGGCCGCTTCCTGCTCCGCCAGGTAGGACTCGGCCACGGCGGCCATGCGGGCCTGTTTGACCGGGGTCAGCGACTCCTCAGGAGAGCCGCACTCGGAGCCACGACGGGTGCGTACTTCGAAGAAACCCCAGGTGACGCCACGGCGGGCGATGATGTCCACCTCGCCAGCGGCGCAGCGCCAGTTACGGGCGACGATCTCATAACCACGCCGTGTCAACTCCTGCGCGGCCAGTCTCTCTCCCTGTCGCCCCAGGCCGACACGTGCTCGTCTCATAGGGGTGGGTGGTTTACCGCCGGCGCCGATGCTTCTCGATGACCTGCTGGTAGTGTTCTACCATCAGGGCGGTGGTGTTCCGCACGTCGTACCGCTCGCTGCTGGCGCGCGCCCCGGCGGCCAGACGCGCCCGCAGATGTGGGTCGCTCGCGACGGTCCCCCAGACGCGGGCGAAGGGCTCTGCCTCGACCGGGGCCAGCAGGCCGTTGACCTGCGGCTGGACCGCGCTCCATATCCATGGCAGGTCAGGCCCGACGATGGGCAGGCCACCGGCCAGCGCTTCCAGGACCGTGAGGGGCATGACCTCGATCCGCGAGGCGGTGACGAAGAGGTCGGCCAGGGCGATGTAGTCGGGAAGGTCCGCTGCCTCCACCTGACCGGCGAAGTGCACCCGACCGTTCAGCCCCAGTCGGGCTGCCAGCGTCTCCAGCGGCTGGCGTTCGGGTCCCTCGCCCACCAGCAGCAGGTTGCTGCGCCCCGCCTCCGGCCGGGCCAGGGCCTCCAGCAGGAAGGGGAGGTTCTTCTCCGGCTCCAACCGGCCGATGAAGACGGACAGAGGGGCGTCTTCCGACAGCCCCAGGTCCTGGCGAGTCAGGCGACGCCGGGGGTGGCGATAGGCGGCGGTCTCGATGCCCGTGGGGACGACCGCTATCGGGCGCGCTGCCCCCAGGTCGTACATGACCTGGGCCGCCTGCGGCGTGGGCGCGGTCAACAGATCGCACCGCCGCGTAAACCAGCCCATATAGAGGCGCAGGACAGCGCGGAGGAAAGAGGGCGGCAGGAAGGACAGGCGGGTAGCTGCCAGCAGGTCGTAACGGGTGTGGGCGGTGCAAACGACGGGCAGGTCGTAGCGGCGACCGTACCGCAGGGCCAGCCAGCCGCTGAGCGCCGGCTGGTGGGCGTGGAGCAGGTCGAGCGTGCGCAACACCGCCTGCGCCGCCCGCGTGTAGCGCAGGCCGATGGTGTAGCCGGGCTTCAGGAACGGCATGCCGGGGCTGCGGATCACCTCCGGCTCGTCTTCGGGGTCAGGCCGGCCGCAGGTGAAAACGAAGACCTGGTGGCCCAACTCCTCCAACGCTCGTTTGTGCTGGATGATGAGGCGGATGACGCCGTTGACACCCGGCCTGTAACCGTCGGTCAGCAGCCCGATACGCACGCCCCACCTCCCGGATCGGCGGCTGTCTACGCGCGGTCGAAGTAGATGGACTTGCCGGTGGCGGAGAGGGGGATGCCCATGACGAAATCGGCGTCAATCAGCCCCAGTTCGCGCGCCACCACCCCAGCGCGATACATGATGCGGTTGTCCACATTGAGCAGCCCGGCGGTCTTGACCGCCGAGCCGATGGCGATGCCCATGTCGAGCAGGCGGAGGGCGCAGTTGGGGCCGCGGAACTCGCCGTCAACCGTGTTGGGCTCGATGCAGGTGGGGCTGCCACAGGCCGCGCAGTTCAGGCCCAGCGCCTTCGCGTCCTTGATGCCGATGAGTACCACCGCCGCCGAGTTCAGCACGTTCTTCCCGTCGCGGTCGAAGTTGGGCTTGCCGGTGCGCTGGCCGAAGGCGATCATCCCCTCGCCCAGCCGCCGCAGCGCCTCCCCTTCGACGATCTCCACCACCACGAAATCCTGTCCCGCCGACTTGGGCGCGGTGCGGGCGGAGATGGCCATCAGTTCGGCTACCATGCGCAGGCTCATACTTCCTCCTCTATCACAAACTCGGTGGTGATCTCGGCCCCGGCGCCGATGGTGGCCCCTACCGAGCAGTACCTGGTCTTGGAGAGGGTGATGGCATCCTTGACCGCCTTCTCGCTCAGGTTCCGACCCCGCAGGCGATAGGTGAGATGGGCGCGCTGAAGCGCCCAGGGCGGCTCGCTGGCGCTCTCGCCGGTGACGACGACCTCCAGGTGAGTGAGATGCTGACGCTTCTTGCTCAGGATGTTGACCACGTCGTAGGCGGTGCAGCCGCCCAGGGCGATCAGCATCAGTTGTCCGGGGCTGATGCCAGTGCCGTTTTCATCGTCCTGGCTGGACATGACCACACTGTGTTTGTGGGCGTCGAAACCCACGAACTGCAGCCGGTTCAGCCATTCTACCCGTACCGTTGTGCTCATGCTCCCTCCAGGAGTGCCCGCAACTGCCGCGCGCTGCCCACGGCCTGACCCTGCCAGTGGTTGTTCATATAGACCAGCGTGAGCGGCGCCTCGGTGTCTAACTGGCGGATTTTGGGCACCCACTCCAGCAACTCATCGTCGCTGTAGGCGTAGTTGTACCGCTCCCAGGCCTGCTCGTGCTGCCACCACTTTGCGGCGTTGCGGCCGTGGAAACGGACGTAGGCCACCGGGCCGGTGGCGACGTGGATGGGCGGCATCAGCCCGTGCAGGCGAGGCTCATCCACGCAGCAGAAGCCCAGGTTCAGCGCCCGCAGCCGGTCGAACATCTCCGGGGAGGTCCACTCCTGGCTGCGGAACTCCACCACCACCGGCAGGTCGGCGAAGCCGTCCCGTAACCGCTGCAGGTAGGCCATGTTCTCGACGGTGGCGTGGAAGGAGTGCGGGAACTGCAGGAGGACGCAGGCGAACTTCTCCGCCTGGCGCAGCGGGAGCAGCGCTTGGATGAAGGCCTCGATGAGCGGCTCGGGGTTCTCACGTTCGTGAGTGATGCCCTGAAAGGCCTTCAGCGAGAACAGGAAGCCGCCCGGCACTTTGGCCGCCATCTTTGCCAGGGTGCGGGCGTCAGGGATGCGGTAAAAGGAGAAGTTCAGTTCGCAGGTGGGGAACTCCTGGGCGTAGAAGTGCAGCCAGTCCTCCTTCGGCAGATCGGGCGGATAGACCGATCCCACCCAGTCGTCGTAACTGAAGCCGCTGGTGCCGATCAGGATGGGCATCGTTCCCCCCCGTGCGGGCCGGTGGCCGGCTATCCCAGCCGCCGGGCGATGATCTCCTCCAGCGTGGGCTGGCCGATGACCTGGAGCTCATACCGGACGCGGTCGGTGGGGTGGCGCAGGTTGACCAGGCGGCGCAGGTCAATCGGCGTGGCGATCAACACCAGATCGCACGGGGTGTTGTTGATCGTCTCCTCCAGGTCGCGCACCTGCTCATCGCCGTACCCCATCGCCGGCAGGAGCGGGCCAATGTGGGGATAGGTCTGGAATGTGGCAGCGATGGTGCGCACCGCGTAGGGGCGGGGGTCCACCAGTTCCGCCGCGCCGAAGCGGCGCGCGGCGACCACCCCGGCTCCGTAGGTCATCTCGCCGTGGGTCAGCGTGGGGCCGTCCTCGATCACCAGCACGCGCTTGCCGCGGATGGCCTCCGGCTGCTCGACGAAGATGGGCGAGGCGGCTTCCACCGTGATCGCCTGCGGGTTGCAGGCGGCGACGCTTTCCCGCACTCGCGCGATCCCCTCCGGGCCGGCGGTGTCCACCTTATTGATGACCACCACGTCCGCTGCGCGCAGGTTGGCCTCGCCGGGGTGGTAGGCCATCTCGTGGCCGGGCCGGTGCGGATCGGCGACGACAATGTGCAGGTCGGGTCGGTAGAAGGGCAGGTCGTTGTTCCCCCCATCCCAGATGATCACGTCCGCTTCCGCCTCGGCCTGGCGCAGGATGCGCTCGTAGTCCACGCCGGCGTAGACCACCACGCCACGGTCAATGTGCGGTTCGTACTCCTCGCGCTCCTCGATGGTGCACTTGTGGTGATCCAGGTCGGCGTAGGTGGCGAAGCGCTGCACCGCCTGGGCCGCCAGGTCGCCGTAGGGCATGGGGTGGCGCACGACCACGGGTTTCCGGCCCATGCGCTGCAAGATGTCGCTGACGTGACGCGTGGTCTGGCTCTTGCCCGAGCCGGTGCGCACGGCGCAGATGGCCACCACCGGCTTGCTGCTGCGCAGGCAGGTGGCGGCGGTGCCCATCAGCCGGAAGTCGGCGCCAGCAGCCAACACCTGTGAAGCCTTGTGCATCACGTAGGAGTGGGAAACGTCAGAGTAGGCGAAAATCACCTCATCCGCCTGGGTGCGGCGGATGAGGTCGTTCAGTTCCGATTCCGGATAGATGGGGATGCCGTTGGGGTAACGGCTGCCGGCCAGTTCCGGCGGATACTTACGCCCGGCGATGTTGGGAATCTGCGTGGCGGTAAAGGCAACCACCTCGACCTCGGGGGTGTCGCGGAAGGCGACGTTGAAGTTGTGGAAGTCGCGCCCCGCAGCCCCCATGATGATGACGCGCTTGGCCATGGGTCTGCTTCTCCTTATTCTTGTTGAAAATCAGGTTGTCTCTGTGCTGAACCCTGCCGTGCGGCGCGCACGGCGCGGGCGATCTCGTCTTTGAGCGGAACCAGGGCTCCCAGTACGCCGTTGACGAAACGGGGGCTGCTGTCCGAACCGAAGGTCTTGGCCAGTTCCACGGCCTCGTTGATCGCCACTTTCAGCGGCGCGCTCTCCGCCACGGCGAACTCGAAGATGGCGATGCGCAGAATATTGCGGTCAATGTACGCCATCTGCTCAACCGGCCACTCCGGGGCATGCTCCTGGATGAAGCGGTCAAGAGTGGCTTGCGAGTCCAGCACCCCCGTGACCACCTGGCGGGCGAATTCGGCAGCGGCGGGAGGAAGGGGGGAGTCATTCAATCGCTCCTGCAGCACCAGGCCAGCCGGATGGCCGGCACAGTCAATCTCATACAGGGCCTGCAGGGCGACGGCGCGGGCGTGGTGACGATGGGCCTTCACGACACGTTTTGTCCTGGATCAGGGGTTGGGTTCCGGAGCGACGTCCTCGACGTGAACGTTGACCGCCTCGACGCGCATGCCCACGATGTCGTGGATGGCGCGGGTGACCTCCGACTGTACCTGGCGGCCCAGTACCAGCAGGTTCTTCCCTGCCGCCGCCACGACGTACAGATCCACGCGCACGCTGTCACCCTCTATCACGATCTCGACGCCGTTCTCTTTCTTGAGCAGCCGCTGCAGGCCCCCTGGTGGTGTCAGGCGAACCACGCCAGGCACGGCCAGTGCGGTCAGCCGGGCGATCGTCTCCAGCACGCCAGGGTCAATCGTGATCTTGCCGATCGTTGGACCTTCTTCCATCCCTCTCTCTCTTTCTATCCCGACATCACCAGTCCACCGTCCACCGGCAGTGTGACGCCGGTGATGAAGGCGGCTTCGTCGCTGGCCAGGAAGGCCACGGCCCAGGCGATCTCCTCGGCGCGGCCCAATCGCCGGAGCGGGGTCTGCTCGATGGCCTTCTGGCGCAGTTCCTCCGGCAGGTTGGCGGTCAGGTCGGTGGGGATCAGGCCAGGGGCAACGGCGTTGACGGTGATGCCGCGCGGCCCCAGTTCCTTTGCCAGGCTCTTGGTGAAGCCGATGACGCCGGCCTTCGCCGCGGCGTAGTTGGTCTGCCCGCCCTGCCCGGCGATACCGACCACCGAGGTGATGTTGATGATGCGGCCGGAACGCTGGCGGACCATTGGCCGCGCGGCCGCTTTGCAGGTGTTGTACAGGCTCTTGAGGTTCACCCGGATGACCGTGTCCCAGTCCTCCTCGCTCATCATCAGGATGACCTGGTCGCGGGTGGTGCCGGCGTTGTTGACCAGAATGTCGAGCCGCCCGTAGGTCTGAATCGCGGCCTCCACCAGCGCCTGAGCCTGAGTCAATTCGGAGACGTCGGCCTGGAAGCCCACAGCGCGGCCGCCGGCGCTCTCGATCTCGGCCACGACGGCGGCTGCTGCCTCTCCATCCTGACGGTAGTTGACCACCACGGCGGCCCCGCGGCGGGCCAGTTCCGTGGCGATGGCCCGGCCAATGCCGCGCGACCCGCCGGTGACGATGGCAACCCTGTCCTCAAGAGGTCTGTTCAACGCTCATACCTCGCTGCCAAGCACCTGCGCCGTGGACAACGCCTCCACCGAACCATCAATCCGTTTCAGCAGGCCGGTCAGCACGCTGTTGGGGCCGACCTCGACGAAGCGGCGCACGCCCTGCGCGATCATCCAACGCACCGATTGGCTCCAACGGACAGGGGCGGTGAGTTGGCGGGCCAGGGCCTCGCGGATGGTCTGCGGGTCGTCCAGTGGGGCGGTGGTGCTGTTGCTCACCAGGGGCACAGTGGGGCGGTTGAGGGGCACTGCATGCAGCGCTCTGCGGAAAGCGTCGGCAGCGGCAGCCATCAGGGGGGAGTGGGCGGGGATGCTTACTGCCAGCCGTACCACCCGTCGCGCGCCGGCAGCGAGCAGTTCCCGCATCCCCACGGCCAGCGTCTGCTCATCGCCGGAGATGACCGTCTGGCCGGGGCAGTTGTCGTTGGCCACCACCAGCACGCCGCCGGTGGTAGCGGCTGCCTGGGCGCAGGTCGCCTCGATGGTCTCTGTGTCCAGGCCCAGGACGGCTGCCATACCGCCGGGTTGTTGCCCGGCGGCCTCTTTCATCAGCCGGCCTCGTTCCCGCACCAGGCGCAGGGCGACCTCGAACGGGAGCGCGCCGCAGGCGACCAGGGCACTGAACTCGCCCAGGCTGTGGCCGGCGACGAAGGCCAGCGGCTGATCGAGCCGCTCCTGCAGGGCGTAAAACGCCGCGACGCTGGTGACCAGCAGCGCCGGTTGGGTGTTGATGGTGTCGTCGAGGGCGTCCTGGGGGCCTTCGAAGCAGATACGGGAGAGGGGAAAGCCGAGGATCTCATCCGCCTGGGCAAAAAGCCTTGCTGCCGCTGGCGAAGTGGTCGCCAATGCCTTGCCCATCCCCACGGCCTGGGAACCCTGGCCGGGGAACTGAAGCGCAAGAAGGTTCTGCCCCATTGTCCTGGTGCCTGTCTGCCACCCCTGTGGTAGACTACTTTTTCTTCGCCTCTTTCTTCTCCGGCACGACCAGCATATCGCGATAGTAACCGCATTCCGGGCATGCCCGATGCGGCAGCGTCGGCTTGTGGCAGCGCGGGCACAGCACCAGGTGCGGCAGGTGCAGCGCGTTGTGGCTGGCGCGCCGACGATGGCGGCCATGCGAGGTGCGGTGCTTCGGGACAGGTGGCATGATCTTACTCCTGACGATAGACTATGCCGCGTGGGAACACGCGGCCTTGTATTATAGTGCAATGGCCAGTCCTGTCAAGGAAGCATGCCACGAAGGGTGTGTCCCAATTTTGTCGGGCTGGCCGCTTTGTAGGACAACTGCTCGCAGTTGTCCTACAAATCTACGGCCACTGGCTCCCGACGGTTTTGAGACAGACCCTGCCGCGAACAGCGGATCTCCTCCGTCGGTGTGACCACCCAATCCACGCGTTGATCCTGCGGTTCGCAGGGCAACTCCTCCACGACGCAGGGGTCGAAAGCGATCCCCACGCGCAGGGCGGGCGTGGTGGGCAGGAAACGGTCGTAGTACCCACCGCCGAAGCCCAACCGTCCGCCCTGCCGATCGAAGGCCACCCCGGGCACCAACACCACGTCCAGCGTGGCCGGGTCCACCAGCGGCAGGTCGGCGGAGGGTTCCAGCATGCCGAAACGGTGGCGCACCAGCCGCGCCGGGTCATATGGATGGAGCACCAGCCGCCGCCCCGGAGCGATCCGTGGCACCACCCACTGCAGGTCGGGTCGGAGGGTGAACAGGTGGCTCAGGTCGGGCTCGTTGCGGAAGGCCAGGTAGGCCAGCACCGTGTGCGCCTGAAGCAGCGGCGGCCAGGCGGCCAGGCGACGGCACAGCGCGATCGAGGCCGCGGTCACCTCCTCGGCGGACATGCACTCCCGCAGGGTGCAGAGCCTCTGTCGGAGTTCGGGTTTGTGCGTCATATCGCCACCCGCTCCCCTGTGGCGCTGCGGCGGGAGTGGCCGAAGTCGCGCCTGCCGGACAACTGCTCGACGGTCAGCACAGGCCCATCCAGGCAGACCAGCAGCCCGTCCAGCGCGCACTGCCCACAGATGCCGAAGCCGCACTTCATGTACCGCTCGACGCTGAACTGCCCGACCAACCCTTGATCCTGGCACAGCCGCAGCAGCGTGACGAGCATCCTCTCCGGGCCGCAGGCGTAGAGGGCTGGCGGGTGGCCCGCGAAGGCGGAATCCTCCCAGCCGTGCTCTGCCATCTGCGCCACGACCTGGGTGACCGGGCCGTGGTGGCCGACCGAACCGTCGTCGGTGGCCAGGATGGGCGGGAGGCCCAACTCCTGGAAGCGCGCCAGGTAGATGAGGTCGCCAGCATGACGCGCGCCGAGGGCGACAACGGTGGGAATGGAGCGGGCCAGCGCCTGGCTGGCCAGGAAGTAGAGCGGCGCCGCGCCGTACCCTCCGCCCACCAACAACGCGGCCCGGTCGGTGAGGGGTGAGAAGCCGTGGCCGTATGGCCCGCGGATGCCCAACCGTTCCCCGCGTTCCAGGCGATGCAGCGCGGCGCTGAATGGCCCCACGCGGGCCACGGTGAGCGTCAGCGGGGCAGGGTGGGCGATGGAGATGGGCTTCTCATCCACCCCCGGCAGCCAGACCATCACGAACTGCCCCGGCTCCGCCTGCGGCAGGTCGAGGTCCAGCACAAAAGTGCGCACCCGTTCCGTTTCTACCTGGATATGGCGAATGGGCACGATGGTTGGCAGGTTCATCTTTCCTCCACTTCTCAAGAGGCCCGACGGGAAGTGTATCACGAAGGGTGCATTATGGGAAGGGGATGAGTCCCTTGGTGTCTTGTACGGGGGCCTCTCGAGATCTGCGGACTTGCCTAAGGCTCCCTTTCTGCTACAATCGTCCCTATGAGACGATGGGTTTTCCTGCTCCTCACCGTGTTGCTTTTGCTGCCCCTGTTTCCCGCTTCCGCCCAGGTCGCCATACCCGATTACCGCTTCGGCGTCATCGAAGCCTACGATGCCCCATGGGCCGCCGCAGAGTTGGGGGCCGGCTGGACCCGCGTCACCTTCCGCTGGAACGAGGTCCAACCGGACGGGCCTGACCAGTGGAACCTGCCCATCACCGACGAGCAGTTGAACCTGGAACTGGCGCAGGGGCGGCAGGTGATCGGGCTGATCACCAACTGTCCCGGCTGGGCCACCGACACGAGTCGCGGCGTGGGCGTGCCGGTGGGGCTCTACCTGGGCCACAATGACCCCAACAACCTGTGGGCGGTCTTCGTGCGCGCCCTGGTCGCCCGCTACGCTGGCCGAATTGACCACTGGATCGTCTGGAACGAGCCGGATATCTGGGAGACCTACCACCAGAGTTGGGGAGGGACGGTGGAGGATTTCGCGCAACTGATGCGCGTCTCCTACGGCGCGATCAAGGAGACCAATCCCAACGCCGTCATCCACCTGGCGGCGGTCACCCACTGGTGGGACGCTAACTACGGCCGCGAGCTCTTCCTGCGCCGCCTGCTGCGGACGCTCGCCGCTGACCGCAACGCCGCCGCGTACAACGACTACTTCGACGTGATGACGTTGCACATCTACTTTCAGCCGGAGAACGTCTACGACCTGACCGCTTTCTACTACGGCCTGCTGCGTGAGTACGGGCTCAGCCAGCCGATCTGGATCGTCGAGACCAATGCCGCTCCGTCGGATGACCCGGCCTGGCCGGTGGCGAACCCGCAGTTCCAGGTCTCCCAGGAGGGACAGGCGGCCTTCATGATCCAGGCTATGGCGTTGGGCATCGCCGCCGGGGCACAACGCATCGCGGTCTTCAAGATGGCTGACACGGAGCGGGACCTGGCGGCCAACCCGGAGCCCTTTGGGCTGGTGCGGATGGATGGGACCCGTCGCCCGGCTTTCACCGCCTACCAGATCGCCGCCACCTACCTGGCGGGCTTCCGCTCCGGCCGCTGGGAGCGGCGGGATGACCTTTCGGTGGTGGTGGTGGACCGCGGCGCGCAGATGACCACGGTCGTCTGGTCGCGCACGCCCTCGCCGCAGAGGGCGGTGCTGGCGGCGCGCACCACCAGCGCGCTGCTGGTGGATATGTATGGCCGCGCGCGGCGGGTCTACCCGGAGCGGGGCTACTACACCCTCGACCTGCCGGGCTGTCCTTACGAGGGCAGTTGTCTGATCGGCGGCGCGCCGCTGTTGCTGGTGGAGGACGCGCCCGGCGAGACGTCCGCGCCGCCGCCGCCCGCGCCCACCAGCCCGCCGGTTGAGGTCTCTGTGTTGCCCACGCCGACCCCCGTCTCTACCTACACCCCCACCCCTACCACTACTCCCACGGGTACGCCTACTCCGACCCCGTCGCCGACTTCTACCCCCACCGTCCTTTCGTCTCCCACAGCGACTCCATTCCCGTTGCCCACTCTCACACCAACCCCGCTCAATCCCGGCCCGCCACTGCTGACCGCTGGTTCTTCCGCCGCGCTTCCTCTGGCTGGAGCGCTGGTGCTCCTTCTGCTGTTGGTGGGACTGGCTGCGCGTCGCCGCTGAGATGCGCAGTGCGCGGAGGGATACCCTCCCGCAGGTTGGAAAGACTCAATTTCATCTACACCGGCTCAGCCTCCGCCTTTCGCCAGGCGGGCTTCGTCGAAGTGCTGCGCCGCTCGGATACCCGCCCGATCATGCGCTACGCGATACGCGATTTACGATAAGCGAGGTCAATATGGAAATCCGCCCTGTCACCAGCCGCGCCGACCTGCGTCGGTTCGTGGAACTGCCCTATCACCATTACCGCAACGACCCGGTCTGGGTGCCGCCGCTGCGCAGCGAGCAGCGCGCCCAGTTCGACCCGCGCCGCAACCCTATGCTCGACCACTGTGAGGTGGCGCTGTTCCTGCTGCTCGACCACGGTCGGCCCGTTGGTCGGGTGTCGGCTTTCGTGGACCGCCTGGCGGTGGAAGCGTGGGGCGCGCCGATCGGCCTGTTCGGTTCCTACGAGTGCCCGCTGGACGCGGAGGCCTCCCGGCTCCTGCTGGAGACCGCGCGCACCTGGTTGCGGGAGCGGGGGATGACCAGGATGCGCGGACCGTGGAGTTTCGCCTCCCAGGAGTGGGGGTTGGTGGTCGAGGGTTTCACGCCGCCGCCAGTGATCATGGCTCCGTACAACCCCCCGTACTACAACGACCAGATGGTCGCCTTCGGCCTGCAGAAGGCGAAAGACCTGCTGGTCTACTACGCCGATACCGCCGAAGGGTACCGCATCCCTCAGCGCTACCTCGACCTGACCGACCGTATCCAGCAGCGATACGGTGTCCGCGTCCGAGCAGTGGATATGAAGCGGCTCGAAGAAGAGGTCGCCGCCATCGTGGAGGTCAGTAACCGCTCCATCGGTCCCAACTGGGGCTTCTACCCGGTGACGGAGGCGGAGGGGCGCGCGCTGGCCCGCGACCTCAAGGCGATCATCAACCCGCGGGCGGTGCTCATCGCCGAGGGGCCGGATGGCAAACCGGTGGGCTTTGCGCTCTCCATCCCTGACGTCAACCTCCTGCTCCGCGGGCTGAACGGACGCCTCTTCCCCTTCGGCTGGTTGAAACTGCTCTTCGGTCTGCCCCACCTGCGCCAGTACCGCATGTGGGCGCTGGGAGTGATCCCGGAGTATCAGGGCAAGGCCGTGGACGCGCTGCTCTACCGCGCCACGCACGATGCGCTCTACCCGGGCGGGGTCCGCCTGGAGGTGAACTACGTGCTGGAGGACAACGTGCGTATGAACAACGCCCTGCAGCGGTTAGGGGTGAAGCCGTTGCGGCGGTATCGGGTGTATGAGATGGAGATATGACGCGGAGACGCGGAGAGGGGGAGATGCGGAAATGATGAAGGTAATGACGTCTCTGCCATTGATGGGAATGCTTCTGCTGGGTGTGGCGTGTACACCGACGGTGCCAGCCATGGTGCCGGTCTCGCCAACGGCATCCACCGGAGGCGCAGGCCATTCCACGCCCACTCTGCCTGTGGTGACGGAGGAGCCATCTCCCCAGACGGCGCAGTTCTTCCTCATCCAGTCCGACCTGCAGGTGCAGTCGGCAACGATGGAGGGCGGACAGGCGGTGGTGCATCTTTCCGGGACGCTGATGCTGGGCGGCGTGTGTGACAACCCGCGTGTCCAGGCACAGCTGGAGGAGACAGTGCGCCAGTTCTCCCCGACGGGCCAGGTGGCCGTCTTCGTCAATGACGTGCCGCTGGCCGACGTCCTGTCGCTTCGGTAGCAGCCAGGTGCTGTGCGGATGAGGCGATGTCGGTGCTGGCTGGGGCTGGCCTTGGTGGGCCTGTGGCTGGCTGGCTGCGGTGGGGGAGTGGTTTCCACTCCACCCGCAGCGGGATCGTCGCCCGCTGCCACCGGTACGCTGGCCGTGTACCCGTTAGTGCTTCCGTCGGGAACGACCTGTCCGCTGCTCTCTCCCTTGCCGACGGCGACGGTCGCGTCTACCCTGCCGGAGGCCACGGCCACCCCTGTCGCGTACACCGTCCAACCTGGCGACACCCTGTTGGGCCTGGCGATGCAGTACGGTGTGCCGATGGCCGCCATCCAGCTGAGCAACCGCCTGGGAGAGACGACGGCGCTGCGGGCGGGACAGGTGCTGCTCATCCCGTCGGCGGCCGAGTGGGCCGGCGCCTCGCCCTTCTGGGTGGTGCACGTGGTGCAACCCGGGGAGACGCTGAGCGGCATCGCCCAGGTATACGGTCTGGACCTCGCTGCCTTGCAGGAGGCGAACCGGCTGGAGGAGACCGACCTGCTGCGGGTGGGACAGGAACTGGTGTTGCCGCTGGAGGCGCCCCTGGTAGCAGAGGCGCCGCCGACCGCGACGCCGCTCCCGCTGGCTCCCCCCGCTTCCACCCCTGCCCCGGCGGTCACCGTTGCGCCGCCACCCCCTCCACCGCCCCCGCCCGCTGACGTGGCTGCCTGGCCGCAGGAGGTCGCCCGGCTGATCAACGAGGTGCGCGCGCAGCATGGCCTGCCGCCGCTGGCTTTCAACGCCACACTGGCGCTCGCCGCCCAGGCCCACGCCGACGATTGCGCCGCGCGTGGCTGGTGCAGCCATACCGGGTCCGACGGCGCGGACATCAAGACGCGCATCCTCCGTGCCGGTTATGTCCCCGCTTCCTGGGCCGAATGCTGGGCGCAGAGCCTCACCCCGCAGGGGGCGGTGGAGATGTGGATGAACGAGACGCCGCCCAATGACCCTCACCGGCGCACGCTGCTCACCGTCTGGCAGACGGAGATCGGCGTAGGCGTGGCCCGCACTGGCTGGGGCTACTACTTCATCGCCGACTTCGGTCGGCCATAGTGGGATTCCAGAAAGACGGGCAGCATTGGAAGCCTGAGCAGTGACCATATAAGGAGGGAGTAAGATGAAACGCATGTGGATAGCCGCTGTGCTTCTCATCACCATGCTCGCCGGTTGCGCGCCTCGGCCATCTCCTACCCCAACTGAGGAAGAACCCGTGACACTGCGGGTGGGCGTGGACTTCATCGTGGATACCCTCAACGTGGCCAGCAGCTGGTACAACTACACCCTTCATGACCTGATCCACGACACCCTGTGGGAGTGGTCGGAGTCCGATATCTACCGCCCCGGCCTGGCCCAGCAGTATGAGGTCTCGGCGGATGGACTGACCTACACCTTTCACCTCCGCCGGGGGGTCACCTTCCACGACGGCACCCCCTTCAACGCGGAGACCGCGGCCTGGACCCTCAACTGGATCAAGGAGCACGAGGTGCCGACGATGATCGGCTACCTGACCCATCTGGAGGAGGCGGTGGCGGTGGACCCCTACACGCTGGAGGTGCACCTCGACGCGCCGGTGGGCAACATGATCACCGAACTGGTCATCTTCGTCTGGATGTTGCCGCCCCATATCTGGCAGGATATGAGCGACGAGCAGATCCTGGGAGAGGGCGACCCCCTGGCCATCGGCACCGGCCCCTTCCGTGTGGTCAACTTCGTGCCCGAGCAGTCCCTCGAACTGGCGGCCAACCCGGATTATTGGGGCGGCGCGCCGCAGATTGACCGGCTGATCTACCAGCAGTACGCCAATATGGACGCGGCGGTGCAGGCGCTGATCGCCGGTGAGGTGGACGTCATCCCCAATGTGCCCCCCACGGCGGTGGATGTGCTGGCGCAGCACGACAACATCACCATCGTGGAGACCCCCTCCCACTCCTTCGACGAACTGATCATCAACTCCCACGAGAACGGCACTCAACCGGCCTGGTTGAACGACCCGGTGGTGCGCCTGGCCATCGCCTACGCGATGGACAAGGAGCAGATCGTCAATGCCGTCTGGCTGGGGCACGCCGAACCGGGTGTGGGCGTGATCTCCCCCTCGATGGGGGAGTGGCGCAACACGGCCATCGAGGACATCCCCTACGACCCCGCCGAAGGTAACCGCTTGCTGGAGGAGGCGGGGTATATGGATAGCGACGGGGATGGTATCCGCGAGACCCCCGACGGCGAGCCGATGGAACTCCGTCTCTACGGCGAGGAAGGGGCCACGCAGGCGCGCACGCTGGAGATCATCTCCAACGGCTTGCGGCAGATCGGCATCAACGCCCCGCCGACGATCATGGACACCGACAGCCTGGTGGCCCTCTACCCGGCCTTCGATTTCGATCTCATCTATTGGGGATGGGGGCAGGACCCCGATCCCGATTTCATCCTCTCCGTCTTCACCTGCGACCAGCGGGAGGAGGGGGGCTGGAACGATAGCGGCTTCTGCGACGAGGAGTATGAGCGGATGTACGCTGAGCAGGCGACCACGACCGATTACAACCGACGGGTGGCGCTGGTGCACGAGATGGAGCAATACCTGTTCGACCAGCGGCCCTACATCGTGCTGGTCTATGAGAACTACATCGGCGCCTACCGCAACGACCGCTTCACCGGCTTCCTGGAGCAGGAAGGTATCCTGTGGAAGAACTCGCTGCTGCAGGTGCGGTCAGTGGAGTGAGCCGGGATGGCACGTCGGGATTACCTGCTCCGCCGGGTGGGCTTCGCTCTGTTGACCCTGGCGGCGGTCTTCATCTCGAACTTCCTGCTCTTCCGCATCCTGCCGGGTGACCCGGCCCGCCTGCTGGTGCATGACCCCCGGCTGGGCCGTCAGGCGCAGGAGCGCATCCGCCGCGCCTTCGGGCTGGACAAGCCGGTCTGGTTCAACTTCGAAGGGAGCACGGTGGAGCCGTTCGCCCTTCCTCTCGACATGCTGGCCGAGCCGGCCGATGATGCGCCGGTCGTGACACAGGTCTCGGCCGGCGCGCGGCTGGAGTACCGCGAGCGCAGCGCCGACGGCCAGTGGGTGGCCGTCTATCAGGCCGACTCTTCTGGTGACATCACGGCGGCGGGCTGGCTGCCGGCCGGCCAGGTGCGGGTGCATGTCAACCCCTTCGACAGCCAGTTCTTCATCTACCTCGCTAACCTCTTCCGGGGGGATATGGGCCTCTCCTTCACCAGCCGCGAGCCGGTCTCCAGGATCCTGGCCGAGCGGGTGGGGCGAACGGTCGTGCTGCTGTTGGGCGGGGAGGTGATCGCGCTCATCCTGGGCTGCGTGCTGGGACTGCTCGCTGCCTGGCGGCGCGGCACCCGGCTGGACGCGGCCATCCTCACCCTGGGGCTGGTCAGTTGGGCCATGCCCACCTTCTGGCTGGGGCTGATCCTGCTCATCCTGGCCCGCGGTCACCTGCCCATCGGGGGGATGACCACCGCTGGCCTGCGCCACGCCAACCTGTGGTCCTACCTGCTGGACGTGGGCCGCCATCTGGCCCTGCCGACGCTGACGATGGCCATCGTCTACATGGGCGAGTACGTGCTGATCATGCGCAGCGCGGTGCTGGAGGTCTTCGCCGAGGACTACATCCTGGTCGCCAAGGCCAAAGGGCTGACGACTTTCCAGATCATCAAGGACCACGCGCTCAAAAACGCGGCCCTGCCACTGGTGACGATCATCGCCATGACCCTGGGGTACACCGTGGGCGGGGCGATTCAGGTGGAGACCGTCTTCTCCTGGCCGGGCGTGGGCCTGCTGATGTACGACGCGGTGACGAAGCGGGACTACCCGGTGCTGCAGGGCTCCTTCCTGTTGCTGGCGGTGAGCGTGATCCTGGCCAACCTGCTGGCCGATGTTCTCTACTCCATTCTTGACCCCCGGGTGAGGCCGGATTAGGGAGGAGCGATGGGCATACCCTTTTGGCGCACCTTCTCCCGTCGTCCGCTGGGGTTGCTGGGGGCGACGATGCTGCTTCTGGCTGCCGCTGCTGCGCTCCTGGCCCCCGTGCTGGCCCCCTATGACCCCTACGCTCATGTCACGGTGCGGCCGGAAGACGTGATGGCCCCGCCGGGGCCGCAACACCTCCTCGGCCAGGACGACGCCGGGCGGGATGTGCTCAGTCTCCTGCTTTACGGCGCGCGCGTCTCGCTGACGGTGGGCTTCGCCGCCTCGCTGATGTCCATGCTCATCGGCACGGTGGTCGGAATGACGGCGGGCTACTTCGGCGGGCGGGTGGGCAGCCTGCTCATGCGCTTCACGGACGTGCTGATGGTCGTCCCCGAACTGCCGCTGATGCTGGTGCTCATCGCCGTGTGGGGGCGCGGCCTGTGGAAGGTGGTGCTGGTCATCGGCCTGCTGGGCTGGACCTATACGGCGCGCCTGGTGCGTTCCCAGGTGCTCTCGATCAAGGAGCGCCCCTACGTGCTGCGGGCAAGGTCCATCGGCGCATCGGCGCTGCGCATCCTGACGCGCCATATCTTCCCCCAGGTCGTGCCGCTCATCCTGGCCGAAGCGGTGCTCGATGTCTCTGCCTCCATCCTGGCCGAATCGTCGCTCAGTTTTCTGGGCCTCGGCGACCCCCTGTTGGTCAGTTGGGGTTCCATGCTCAACTTTGCTTTCGAGCGAGGCGCGATCAGCCGCGGCGCGTGGTGGTACCTGCTGCCGCCAGGTCTGGGCATCGTCTGGGTGACGCTGGGGCTGACCTTCCTGGGCAACACGTTGGAGGAGATCGTCAACCCACGGCTGCGTACCCACCATCTCTTCGATCCCCGCCGCATGGTGGCGCTGCTGGTCGGCGGGGCGGCGGTCAGGCAGGAGTAGGCGGATGGCGCTTTTGGAAGTGGACGATCTGGCGGTGGACTACCTGGCGGACGACGGCACGCCGCTGCATGCGGTCGAGGGCGTGAGTTTCCGGCTGGATGAGGGCCGGTCGCTGGGCCTGGTGGGAGAGAGCGGCTGCGGCAAGACGACGGTGATGCTCAGCCTGCTGCGCCTCCTGCCGGAGGAAGGGCGGATCGTCGCCGGCCGCGTGCTGTTCGATGGTCGGGACCTGCTGCGCTGCAGCGAGGCGCAGATGCGCCGGGTGCGCTGGCGCGACATCGCCATGGTCTTCCAGGGGGCGATGAACGCGCTCAACCCGGTGCGCACGGTCGAAGCGCAGATCGTGGAGGCCCTGCAGCGGCACGGTGTGGTCACCGACCCTCGCGCGGCTGCCCGGCAGGCGGGTGAACTCCTGGAGATGGTCGGCATCTCCCCCGCGCGAGGTCGCCAGTACCCCCACCAGTACAGCGGCGGCATGCGTCAGCGGGCGGTGATCGCGATGGCCCTGGCCTGTCGGCCCCGCCTGCTGATCGCTGACGAGCCGACCACCGCGCTGGACGTGATGATCCAGGCGCAGATCCTCGAACTGCTGGCCCGCCTGCAGCGGGAACTGCGCCTGGCGGTGATCTTCGTCACCCATGACCTGGGGCTGGTGGCGGAGATGTGCGACGATGTGCTGGTCATGTACGGCGGCATAGTGGCGGAATACGCCAGCAGCGACGCCATCTTCAACCAGCCGCAGCATCCTTACACTCAGCGGTTGCTCCAGGCCTTCCCTGACATCGAGCGCCCCGACGCGCCTCTGGTCTCCATCCCCGGTAGCCCACCGCGGCTGGACGACCTGCCGCCAGGCTGTCGCTTCGCGCCGCGCTGCGACTGCGGGACGGAGATCTGTGGACGCGATGTCCCACCGCTGGTGGAATGGGCGCCGGGCCACCGCGTGGCCTGTCACCGGCTGCGCCGGGGGTGAACGGTATGGACGACAGCCCGCCGATTCTACAGGTCGAGAACCTCCGTAAGCACTTCCCACTGCCGCGTGGCTTCTGGGGGACGATCGCCCGGCGCCCGCAGCGGGTGGTCCGCGCGGTGGATGGGGTCAGTTTCACGGTGCGTCGCGGAGAGATCCTGGCCCTGGTGGGGGAATCCGGCTCCGGCAAGACCACGGTGGGGATGAACGTACTGGGGCTACAGACCCCCACCAGCGGGCGGGTGATCCTCCTGGGGCACGATGTGGCCGAGTGGGTGCGCGGGCGTGGGCCGGTGACACAGGAGGGAGCCCGGGCCGGCCTGCTGGCGCTGCGCCGCCGGGCGCAGATGGTCTTTCAGGACCCCTACGAGGCGCTGAACCCGCGTCAGCGGGTCTTCGACATCGTGGCCGAGCCGCTGGAGATTCACGGCCTGACCCGCAGCCGGCAGGAGAAGGTGGAACGAGTGCGCACGGCGCTGGAATCCTGCGGCCTGGCTCCCGCCGAGCACTTCTGGCAGCGCTTCCCAGCCGGCCTCTCTGGCGGTCAGCGTCAGCGGCTGGTCATCGCCAGCGCGTTGGTCCTGGAGCCGCTTCTGCTGGTGGCCGATGAACCGGTCTCCATGCTCGATGTCTCCATCCGCGCCGACATCCTGGGCCTGCTGCGCGGCCTGCGCGCCGAGCGGGGCATCACCATCCTCTACACCACCCACGACCTGGCCACGGCCGGCTACTTCACCGACCGCATGGCGGTGATGTACCTGGGGCGGATCGTCGAGTTGGGGCCCACGGCGGAGGTTCTCGCTCATCCCCGCCACCCCTACACGCGCGCGTTGCTCTCGGTGGTGCCGGCGCCCAACCCGCGTCGCCGTCGGGCGCGTGAGGTCCTGCAGGGGGAGATTCCCAACCCGGCGGATGTGCCGGCCGGCTGTCGCTTCCACCCGCGCTGCCCGATCGCCGTCGCCGAATGCCGCCAGGCCGACCCGGCGCTCCGCACGCTGGCGCCCGGCCATGAGGTGGCCTGTCATCTGGCCTGAGCCGCCGCCGCATAGGGATGCGTCGGCTACGGGGTGATGCCGTGGGGCGGCATCCCGATACCGCCCGCCGCCGCATAGGGATGCGTCGGCTACGGGGTGA